>Ga0081455_10002907_pt1 | contig 20109 bp, 18 predicted proteins | sample TabmetS3T2R1_FD_70207 | JGI IMG/M metagenome (GOLD analysis project Ga0081455, IMG submission 70207) | Tabebuia heterophylla rhizosphere microbial communities from the University of Puerto Rico - S3T2R1 | ecosystem: Host-associated > Plants > Roots > Rhizosphere ... | reverse complement strand
TATCCGGCAGCGGCGCCGCGACGATATCTGACCACAACTCACGCAGGCCTGCTCCAATGAGGTCCAAAGGTTTTTTGTTGTTCGGGAACATTCCCTCTCAGGCCTTCCGACCAAACGTGCCCGGTACTTTCGCCTGGTGTGTAAAGTTAAGTTGGCTTGCTCCATCCCGCCGTGTTGCGACGCCGGCCAACCCAGACGTAGCGGAAACGTTCACGCTCACACCACGTTCCGCTCCATTGTATCAAATCCGATCAGCACGGGTCGAGTGTCGATGCCAAGTTCCTTACCCTCTTTGAACTCCTCGACGCTTTTCTTGCCGTTCCTAGCCGCGGCGGCCAGCGTCGCCACCTCGCTTAGCTTCTGCTTGGCGAATGCCATCCAGCATTTCAGATCTGCATCGAGCTTGCTTTCCGCGTCGAGATCAACGGGCGTGTGGATCAACGAGCAGGAAGGAGCGATGTGCAGTGCATCGCCGGAAGCTGCATTTCTTGCCAGCTATGAGGCGGTCAAGAGCCGGGACACGTCGGCGCGCATCCACAATCCGGATATCGCGCGGCGCGTGGCGTCGGTATCGGCTCCGCATCTCGCACGCACGAGTCCATTCGAAGTGCGCCGCAAGAAGCAGCGTGCCGCCGTGCCCCTGCCTGCCTTTCCGACCACGACCATCGGGTCCTTTCCGCAGACAGCCGAGGTGCGCAAGGCCCGAGCCGCGCATCGCAAAGGTGAGCTGACAGATGCCGAGTACGAGGCGTTCCTCAAGAATGAAACGGAGAGTGCTGTTCGCATCCAGGAGCAGCTCGGCATCGACGTGCTTGTGCACGGCGAGTTCGAGCGCAACGATATGGTCGAATACTTCGGCGAGCAGCTCGCCGGCTTCGCCTTCACCCGGAATGGCTGGGTGCAGTCCTACGGCTCGCGCTACGTCAAGCCGCCGGTGCTCTTTGGCGATGTGGCGCGCCCGAACCCAATGACGGTCAAATGGTCGGCATACGCGCAGTCACTTACCAAGAAACCCATGAAGGGAATGCTGACGGGGCCGGTCACCATACTGCAGTGGTCGTTCGTCCGCGATGACCAGCCGAGATCGGAGACCTGCCGACAGATCGCGCTTGCCATCCGCGACGAGGTGCTGGACCTGGAGAAGGCTGGCATCCGGCTCATCCAGATCGACGAACCCGCCTTGCGCGAGGGGCTGCCTCTGCGTCAGGCGGAACGGGCGGCCTACCTCAAATGGGCCGTGGATTGCTTCCGCCTATCAGCGGCAGGCGTCGCCGACGAGACTCAGATCCACACCCATATGTGCTACTGCGAGTTCAACGACATCATGCCGTCGATTGCGGCGCTTGATGCCGACGTGATCTCGATTGAAACGTCCCGCTCCGATATGGAGCTTTTGGAGAGCTTCTCGGATTTCAAGTACCCGAATGAAGTCGGGCCAGGCGTGTATGACATCCACTCGCCGCGCTGTCCGAGTGCGGCCGACATGTCCAAGCTGCTCACCAAGGCCAAGGAGCACCTGGCCCCGGGCCAGATCTGGGTGAACCCTGACTGCGGGCTCAAGACGCGCAGATGGGAGGAAGTGAAGCCGGCGCTCCAGAATATGGTCGCCGCTGCGCGTGCGGCGCGCGCCGGATAAATTCGCGCAGCACTGGGAGGTTCAGCAGAGGGGCAGGTACCGTTCCTCTCTGCCTTCCAATTGTCGTTTCGCTGTCCGTGCTTCGCGTGATCGGTCCGAGAGCGCCAGTTGGGCGCCAAATCACTCACCTGCGCCCCATCGTCGGATTGTTGCGTCGTTTGTTGCACCTCGTGCGATTGACGCCGCGACGTCGAAAAACATAACAATATCAATCACTTAGGTGGCGCCCGTAGGGCGGCGATGCCCGCCTCGACGAGCCCAATAAGGTATTGAAAATACACAGATTTTATGTGCCTCGGTATTCTGGTTTGTTGCACTGTTTGTTGCACCTGGCGAGCGTCCCTGCGGGGCATCGGCTATCAGGGCGCGGTTGAGCCGAACGATCAAAATCATCCAATGGTCCGGGCGAAGGAGCCCTTTACTATGAGCATGACTCATTGCCTGTAAGAGGTCGGCAGGTGTTCGATGTCCGCGTTGCAGAGAAGCACTAAATCGCTGCCGCGATAGCCGCTGCGCGGACGGGGGTCGCGCTTCGAGGTCGACGTGGCGAGCACCACGAGCGAATCATCGCGAGCGATCTGTCGATCATCATGTAGCCGACAGGAACTGCGCCCAGGCTTTGAAAGAGCGACCAGTGTCTAGCGATGGGTTGGGAGTTCGCGCCTTTCACTATTCAACCGAGCATTCGTCCAGCGTCACTTCCAAGATCCGCGCCCGATATCGTCTCCAAGCCCATGTGCCGCACACACCTTGTGCTATTGATGAGCACGCTTCTTGAGATCGGTCGTTCTGATCAAATCGCGCGTCACCAAGACGCAACTTCGTGCTCCGCAATGTTTCGATTGCCTTCGCCTTCACAACTCCAGGCTGCTTCGCACTGCAGCGCAAATGCGCATAAGTCGTTGACGACACAAGGCGCGAAAAATGCACAATCCCCTATTCACTCAAGATCTATGCCAGCACGTAGCGGTGTGTCGAATTCACGCCGGAAATACCTCAGCCAACAGCCTCACCAGGGCCTCTTCCGATACTGGTCAGAAGCCAAGCGATGCGCTCAATCGTCATCGCTCACGTAGCCGGATAGGCTCCCACCCGCCCCCGATTTCGTGCCTTAGCGCTTCCCGGACGCCCGTTGTTGGTGCCCGTGGCTGTCGTCGTCACTCAGGCGTCCGGGAAACCTACACACAACCGGACCCTGGGCGCGATCCAAACGACCACCATCATGTGCTCGCCGCCTTGATGCAAACGAATATTCGGCTCGCAGCGCGGGCAGGGGGGCCCACACTTCGCGGGGCTATCAGTGCCAGTCTGTTACCGTGCCGGTCTGAAATGACTTGGCGGTGCCCGGCCTGAAATTTGAGGGGGTCTCTCGTGAATTGTCTATGATCACTATGGAGAGGGGAACGATTCGGGATGAGCGCAAGCATGCCTGCCCGCAAGGCTGTCATCACCAGTTGCTTCTGCGGCTGGCTCTCAGCCAACGTCCACGCGGCGGGCGGTCCATATGTCGTCGACGACGCCACAATCGCGAACGTCGGTGAATGCAAGGTTGAGTCCTGGGTCTCCGTGGCAAGCAATGGTGACTTTATCGGCGTGACGCAGCCAGCATGCGTTGTAAGGTTTGGTGTACCGGTCGAGTTCACCACGACAGTTCAACCCGTGCGCACAGATGACGAGTGGGCAACCTTGGCTGGCGTGAAGGGTAAGTTCGTCCTCCTGCGTGACGGACCGAACAACTCCACCATAGCGATGATAATCGGCACACTATTCGATGCCACCCACGGAGAGAATGCAACATTCGTCAATGTACCTCTCACCATCAAGATGCGTGATGATTTCCGCTTGAACGTGAACGCTGGGTGGTTGCGCGACACTGTAGATGACACCAACCACCTGACCTGGGGAGGGAGCGTCGAATGGGATTTTCGCAAATCCTGGACCCTCATAACCGAGGTTTTCGGGCTGACGGGTAATCAGAACGAGCCGCGCATGCAGGCCGGCCTGCGATACTCGCCGACGAAGTCGATCGATCTCGACCTGATCTACGGCCACAACCTCATTGGCGAAAACGCCAACTGGATTACTGGCGGCGTGACTGTGCGTTTTTGAGCTGGCGAGGGTGCCCGGCCAGCCCAAGCAGCATGGCCAAGATTACCGGCAGGGCGCGTCTAAAGCCAAGGCATCAATAATCGGGCAGTCCGGCGTCTCGTTACCTGGAGGACATCGCGCCACCATCTTGGACAGAGCGCATTCAAGTCGCTTCAGTTCCTTTATCCTGCGCCGGATATCAGCAATGTGCAGCTCGGTAATAATCTTCGCCTTGGCGCAGGTAGTGCGTCGGCCATCATCAAGCCCGAGAAGCGCCCGGATCTCGTTGAGGGAGAAACCCAATTCACGCGCCCGCCGGATGAAGGTTAAACGCTGCTTGTGATCTTTGGAGTAGAGCCGATGTCCGCCAGTGCTGCGTGGTGGCGCAGGCAAGATTCCTAGGCGTTCATAGAAGCGGATGGTTTCGATTTTTACGGCAGTTTGCTCCGACAACGCCCCAATAGTCAGGCTCTGGATTGTGTTCATGCTTTCAAATCGCAAAGCGCGCGACTCGCGAATGCTATCGAACCATGCTGCGCGTTTGTTTGGTTGTGTAGAGCGCCGCAATGTCGCAAGTCGGCGACGAACCAGGATGCGGGCACTCTGTCGCTATTATCGATGCTCGGCAGCTAGCCCAATTGTAGTGGGATCGGGCGAAAAAGCCACACTAGGATAGCAAAGGGTCACGAGCCGGTCAGCAGCGCAGGAAAGGTCCCGTCACGAGACGACGTTCAGCGCAAGCATCAAGCAGGAAATTGCCGCGATCCAGGCGGCAATTATTCGTAAGCCAATAAACGCCCAAGGCTTATCGAAGCGGTCGCGCAACCATCCAATGCCACCACTCGCATAGAAGAGTGCAAGGTTTGCACCGACAAAGGTGCCAGCGATTGTGGTGATCATCGCACCCAGCGGGCCGGCGTCCGGTGTGGAGACCATTCCCAAGAAGAGTCCACCCGCACCAGCGACCATCGTAACCGGAACAATCACCGAGCCAGGCGCGATTGCAGCCAACGAGGAAGCCGCAAGGGCGATCACGAGCAATGCCCCTTCGCCGAGGCTATGACCGTAACCAACGGCCCCCAGGATCAGACCGGCGATGGCTGCGAGCGCGAAGGCGCGCCAGGCGATTATGAACGTTTGCGGCCAGCCTTGCCCAAGCAGCAACCCGAGTGCCAGCAATGCGAGCAACTGCGGTGGTGCCGAAAGAGGGTGCACCATCCCCAAATAGAAGCCTTCGAGTCCTGGGATAGGACGACCATGAGCAAAGGCCACGTCGGGCGTGAACGCGCCGGCGAGAACAAGCGCACGAGATGCGGGACCTCTAGGCAATGCCGAAGAGGAAGGCCAGGCCCGCGAGCGCAATTGCACCTCCTCCGGCGCGAACTGCATACGTGCCTGCCGGCCAGCGAACGAGCGTCCCGAACCCAATGCCAATGAGATGAAGGAAGCCGGTTGCAAGTACGAATCCGGTGGCGAAGGCGAATGGATTGGCTGCGGCGGGTATTTCCGTACCGTGCGCGTGCCCATGGAAAATGGCGAAGAGCGCAACGATGCTGCCCGCAATCCAGAGTGGGGGCTTGGCCTTAAAAGCGATGAGAAGACCTAACACAACAGCGGAGGTGGCGATACCGGCTTCAACAGCCGGAAGGGGCATGCCCAGAATGCCAAGCGCGCCTCCGAATGCCATGACGAGCGGAAAAACGACCGGCAGAAGCCATATGGCCGGTGCGCCAAGGAAGGCACCCCACAGGCCAACCGCCACCATTGCCACGACGTGATCCCAACCAAAAATGGGATGAGCAAAGCCGCTCAGAAACCCGATACCAATGTTCTCTGTGTGCGCCAAAGCTGGTTCTGTCACCAGCAGCAACGCGACAAACAACGCTCCGCGCACGAGGGTCTGCATTGTCCTGCCCTATCTATCCCCAGCCTACAGGCAGATTGACACTCGTCAGGCATGCCGGCAAGAGATCAACGGCGCCACACGGGCGGTCGTCGTCTTCCGGAATAGGGGTGACAATCGATTACGAGTTCATCGGCGTGAAGTACAAGTTTCAGCTCCCCTATCACCCACGTTACCACTGCTTTGTCAGCGATAGGCGGAACGATCTCGGCTCCAGCGGGTGAAAGTGGATGTCCTCGACCTCGCCCGGCTCGGATGCAAGGCGCGCGCCGTAGAAGTAGTCGATCTGGCTGGCTTCCTGGTTCAACAGGTTGAAAGCATCGACGCGGACGATCAGGCCATCCTCGAATTTGTAACCGAGGCGGGCGGAGACGGGGTAGGAAGCCTTTGACCGCACGCTGTTGTCTTCGATCAGCGGCCGGGGGCCGAAGTAACGTATTTTGGCGCCACCAAACCAGCCACCCCACAGGTTGTCGACGGAAAGACCGGCGGCGACGGCACCCTCAATGGCACCGGGGATGCGTCGGCCGGGCGCGGCGGGATCCTCTTCGAGAAAGCGTGCCTGGGTGTAGGCGGCGTCGAGGTCAAGGGTCAGCCAGGGCAGCAGCTTGGCATGGAGCGTATACTCGGCGCCGACGCGACGGCTTGGGCGGCTGGCCTCAGTTGTCCCAGCGTCGCCCACGAATACGATCTCGGAGGCGAAGTCCAGAACGAACACAGAAGCCGTGGTGACGATGTCCTTGTTAGGCTGCATGCGGATGCCGGCCTCCGCGCCTTTGGAGCGGACGAGGAACGGAACTGGAGACACCGGCGTGAGCGTCACCGGATCAATGGTGGTGACCGTGCCCCGCGCGTCGTTGCTGTGAAAGCCGGTGCCGGCGTTAAGGTAAAGCTCGGTCTTGGCCCACGGCCCGAACACGATCCCGAACTTCGGGCTGAGCATGGTGTCAAAGTCGCTACCCGAGTTGGGGGTGCGATCGCTGGCGACATCCGCCGAGTAGGCATCTGCCCTGAGGCCGACCGTGGTACGGACCCAGTTAGTCCAGCGCAGGGTGTTCTCGGCAAAGACGCCGACGCTGCCCTCCTTGACTTCATCTTCGCGCACGGTCGAGAGCGTGACGCGCTGCTTGGTGTTGAAGAGCCCGACTTCGATATCGTCGTAGCGGCTCTGCACTCCGATCGTCGTCTCGCTCTTGGTTCCGCCCAGCACGGTGCCGAAGTAGGTCTTGCTGGCGCTGCCGCCGACGATGAGGCGACCATCCTTCTGCCGGAACTGGTCGCCATTAGCCGGATCGTTCAGGAAGTACGTGAAGTTGTTGAAGAGCGAGAGGTCGCTCTTGACCACGTAGGCGTTGATGCGGGTCGCCGCCTCAGCCGTGGTCTCGTGCCACCGCCCGGACAGAGAATAGCGGTGGGCAAAGCCCCCATCGGTCGGGTCGATGTTGCCAAAGCGACCGATCAGCCCACTCTCCACGGCGCGTGAGGGTATCTGGTCGGTGGAGAACCAGTGGCCGCTATACGCCATGGCGGTCAGCGCAAAGCCGTTGTCGTAGCTACCGTTGGAATAGCGCATCACGCCATTGAGGCGCCGCAGGTCGTCGGGCCGATCCCAGGGGCCATCGAAGTTGACGATCTCGCCTGCGACCAACACGGTGCCCGCCAAGCCGACGGGTGCCGACGTGCCGGCCACGGCGCGGCGATGCCCGAAGCTGCCGACTTCAACCTGGGCAAAATTCTTTTCAAGCTTGTCGGCGACATCCAGGTAGATCGAGCCTGCCGATGCGAAGTCGCCGTCTGCAGCAAAGTAGGGTCCCTTGCGGTAGGCGAGCCCGCGCATGATCTCGGGGATCATGAAGTTAGTGTCGGCATAGCCCTGGCCGTGACCATGGGTGCGCATATTGACTGGCATGCCGTCGATGGTGATCGCAAGGTCGGTGCCATGGTCAAGATTGAAGCCCCGCAGAAAGTACTGATTAGCTTTGCCCTCGCCGCTGTGCTGCGTAACGATGAGGCCCGGCATGGCCTCCAGCAGCTCGCCGGTGCGGTAGACCGGCTGCGCTAACAACTGAGCGGGCACGACCACCCCTTGGCTGGCCGATTGCGCCGCTCCGACATCGGCAGCCCGCGGATCGAGCGTCTGCACGGCTGCGAAATCCGACATGTCGGTGGGCGTGGGTTCCGAGCCGCCGAAAGGCTCCGGAGTGGAAGGTGTGGAGGGAGCTGGCACGGCTGGTTGTGCCGCCTTCGGGCGCGGAGCCGTCACCGTAATACCGGGAAGCGCCTGGGGCGCCTGCGCCAATGTTGGCGTTGTGGTGCCGACCGCTGCAGCCATCACGCCGGCCAGCGCCATACGCATGGACACGCCCTTGGATACGCGAAACACTGTCCTTCGCGGATGCTATGAGAAGCGCGAGTAAGATGTCTAACAAGAAAGCTCATATTGGCTAGAAAGCCCGGCGTTGAGGCAAAGATGCAACGAATAACCATCACCATCGATGACGAGCTAGCGCTCGAAATTGACAAGCTCGCCCAGTCTCGCGGCTATCAGAACCGATCAGAGACGGTGCGCGATCTTGTGCGGGCCGGCATCCTCCAGACGCAACACGGTGCGCGTCGGGCCGCAGACTGCGTCGCCAGCGTCGTATACGTGTACGACCAGGGTACCCGTGAACTTCCGAAACGCCTGGCCCATGCCTACCAAGAGCAACACGATCTTTCGGTGGCAACCGTCCGCGTTGCCCTTGATCATGATACGTGCATGGAGGTGGCCGTGCTGAAGGGCAAGACGGTCGAGGTGGAGCGCTTTGCGGAGCGCATCATAGCCGAGCGAGGTGTGCGACACGGCCGCCTAGTCACGATTCCTGCCGAGATTGAAAGTGAACGACACGGCCATGGCCAGCGCCAGCCCCAGGCACACCAGCACATTCGCGTGCGCTAGCATGCTATAGCACCCGCGGCACGAGCTAGGGGCGCTCAAGACACCCAGGGACATTTAAGTGTTTCGTCCTACGAACCCCTCAGGCGGAAAGTTAGTTCTTGCTGTTCGTGCGCGGCCTAGAACGTTACGGACAGTTTGTCACGACGCGCACCTCGGGCTCGGTCTGGGTGCCATTGAGATCGTTGATGATGGGGATGCCAACCGACACGAAGCTCGACCAGTTGCAGCATGAATAGCCAGCCAGCGATCGAAGCTTTGTGGCTGAAATGATACGGAGGGCGGTTTTTCACACAGCCCCTCTGTTCCGAATCATTTTTGGGCGGCTCGTTTGCTTTGCCGACAAAGCGAGGCGCCCAACGTGATTGGCGAATGATCTTTGAGGTCGTCATGGAGAAAACGTTCATCTGCACGCTGGAAAGACCATGCTGTGATTTGTGCGGCAAGAAAACCGAGAAGCCAGTCTACTTCAAGTTCGAAGACAGCTGGCACCTTTGGTTCTTCTGCACCAAGGAACACCAGTACGCGTTCGGAAAGCGCGGCCCCGATGGCTATGTCACTCTCCAATAATTAAGGGCGGGAAACCGCCCCTGCACCGGGCATCCAGATGCGGAGTCCGGACGAGACACGCGAACTCGTGCCGTGCGCAGGCGATGCGTTGCCCACGCCAGTCGCGATACCCGCCGCCTTCCCGATCAGCTCATCTCAGCAACCGGATTAAGATAGCAGTATTGTGAGCAGCGGTGCGACGATTGGTGCGCAGCAAATGCGCGCTCTGGCCGGGTCTCCTCCGGGTCAAGGGCTAAAGACCCATCGCTGGGTCGGCACTCCCGCCCCCAGGAGCGGAGCAGGGTCGGTGCTTTCTTGGTGAATGGTTCCGTGTGCCATGACCAGAAGTCGCCATGACCAGCCGCCGGAGGTAATAGTACCTGTCGCTCGGGTTGAGACTAGAAGCGCAGCCACTGCGGGCGAGAGCCAGGCGGAGCACAAAGCGCATGACCGATCGCGTTATTGTTGAAAGGCTTAGCATTGCCCGTGTTCTTTACGACTTCATCAACAGGGAAGTCCTCCCGGGTACAGGCGTTCCTGAGGCCGGTTTCTGGACCAGACTCGACCGCATCGTTCACGACCTCGCCCCCCGGAATCGCGCGCTGCTGGCCAAGCGCGATGCTCTGCAGGCGCAGATCGACGAATGGCATCATGCCCGCAAAGGCAAACGCTTCGACCTCGCGGACTACAGAGCCTTTCTCGACACGATCGGATATCTGGTTCAGGAGAGGGACGACTTCACAGTCGACACCGAGAACGTGGACGACGAGATAGCGCGCATTGCCGGCTCCCAGCTCGTGGTGCCGATGACCAACGCGCGCTATGCGCTCAACGCGGCCAACGCCAGGTGGGGAAGCCTCTATGATGCGCTGTACGGCACAGATGCGATATCCGAGGCGGACGGCGCGACGCGCGGGAACAGCTACAATCCAGTGCGCGGCAAGAAGGTGTTCCAGTGGACCAAGCGGTTCCTGGATGAAATCGCTCCGCTCGCCAGTGGCTCGCACGCGCAAGTGCGCGGCTATGCCGTCCAGGAGGGCCGGCTAGCAGTGAGCTTCGAGAGCGTGGAAGCGACTTGGCTCGGAAGCGTCGTGCAGCTGATCGGGCTTGGTGGCTCAGGCAAGCTGGTAGGTCTCGCCAATCCTTCGCAGTTCGTGGGCTATCGCGGCAACCCGTCCGAGCCCCGCGCCATCCTGCTGAAGCACAACGGCCTGCACGTCGAAATCCAGATCGACGACCGGCACTATATCGGCAGGGCCGACATAGCCGGTGTCGCTGACGTGCTGTTGGAAGCGGCCATCACCACCATCGTCGATCTGGAGGACTCCATCGCTGCGGTAGATCCAGCCGACAAGGTTTCCGCCTACCGAAACTGGCTGGAACTTATGAAGGGCACGCTCACCGCGGATTTTGTCAAGGCGGGGCAACCGATGACACGGCGGCTGCATCCGGACCGGACCTACGCCAAGCCGGACGGCGGCGGCGAGCTGACCCTGCCCGGCCGGAGCCTGCTGCTGGTGCGCAATGTCGGACACCTGATGACTGACACGTCGGTGCTGGATCGCGGTGAAACCCCTGTGCCTGAAGGCATCCTCGACGCCGTGGTGACTTCGCTGATTGCGATGCACGACCTCAAGGGCAACACTAGCTTCAAGAATAGCCGAGCGGGCTCGATCTATATCGTCAAGCCGAAGATGCACGGGCCAGAGGAGGTGGCGTTCGCCAACGAGTTGTTCGACCGCGTCGAGGGCGCGCTGGGATTGCCTCGCAACACATTGAAGATGGGCATCATGGATGAGGAGCGGCGCACCACCGTGAACCTCAAAGAATGCATCCGCGCTGCACAGCATCGGGTATGCTTCATCAACACTGGATTCCTCGACCGCACCGGCGACGAGATTCACACCTCGATGGAAGCTGGACCGATGATCCGTAAGGGCGACATGCGCGCCGCGCCGTGGATCAAGGCCTACGAGGACTGGAACGTCGACATCGGGCTTGCCTGCGGGCTACCGGGCCGGGCCCAGATCGGCAAGGGTATGTGGGCCATGCCGGACCGCATGGCCGACATGTTGGCGCAGAAAATCACTCACGTGGAGGCAGGCGCCAACACCGCCTGGGTGCCCTCGCCGACGGCCGCGACCCTCCATGCCATCCACTACCACAAGGTCGACGTGTTCAAACGGCAGGAGGAGTTGCGCACCCGACCGCGGGCCGCGCTCGACCACATCCTCACCATTCCGGTCGCCGATCGCGTGAACTGGTCGCCCGACGAGGTGCAGAAGGAGCTGGACAACAACGCGCAGGGCATTCTCGGTTACGTCGTGCGCTGGATCGACCAGGGCGTCGGCTGCTCCAAGGTTCCCGACATCAACAATGTCGGCCTAATGGAGGACCGCGCCACGCTGCGGATCTCGAGCCAGCACATCGCCAACTGGCTCTATCACGGCATCACCAGCGAGACGCAGGTGATGGAGACCATGCGGCGCATGGCAGCCGTGGTGGACAAGCAAAACGCGGGGGATCCACTGTATCGACCAATGGCTCCGAACTTCCAGGACTCGGAGGCGTTCCAGGCGGCGTGCGATCTCATCTTCAAGGGCCGCGAGCAACCCAACGGTTACACCGAGGCGATCCTGCATGCGCGACGCTTGGAGGCGAAGGCGCGGGGCTGAGGGTAGAGGCTGGCCGCCCTTCGGCAATCCTGGCGGCGGATCTTGCCGGCAGCGGCGTGACGTCGAACGTGCTGGTGCCGGGCGGAATGACCGACACGCCTATGGTGGGCGCGGCCCCGAACCGGGAGAAGATGCTGCGGCCAGCGATCATCGTCCCACCACTCCTCCGAAGAAGCGCGGGCAGTGAACGGTAAACGCTTCATCGCCGCAGACTGGGGCACGAGCGTGCAGCCGGCTCAAGCAGCCGAGAAAGCCGGCGCGCCAATCGCCTGGCTTAGCATCGCACGGATGCCAATCGAACCGCCTTAAGTGGTGCCGAGCTTCCTGCTCGTGTTGACGCGAGGGTCTGGGATTGCTCGGTGCTCACGCACTAGTTCGAGCACGGCGGCACCGTAGCGCTGAATTTTGCTTTGCCCGACGCCGCTGACGTCTTTGAGATCATTTGAGTTCTTTGGTCGCTTACGTGTGATGTCCGCCAATGTGGCGTCGTGGAAAATAACGTAGGGTGGGACGTGCTGCTCTCTCGCGCGCTCGCGACGCCAGGCACGCAGCGCAGCGAAAAGGGCAGCATCGGCCGCATCCACGGCCGGGTTATCGCCGTCGCGGCGCTTGCGCGACCGGCCGGATCGTGCCTTGCGCTCGGAGCGATCGCTAGTCGGCGTAGTGCGCACCGACACCGGCCGCTCACCGCGGCAGACGGCGCGGACCTCGTCGGCCTCCCCGAGGCCGATCAGCGGCCGGCCGTCGTTGGCATCTTCGCGCAGCAGGCCTTCGAAGAGCAGTTGGTCGATGAGATCACGCCAGCCGCCGGCACCAAATTCTCGGCCAATGCCAAAGGTCGACAGCGACGTTTCTGAGACAAATGCATTCTTGGTCTTGCCAAGCAGGTGGTCGACGACGCGGCCACGGCCAAAGCGCCCACCCAGGCGATGAACAGCCGAAAGAGCCTTTTGCGCCGCCTCGGTGACGTCGGTTGAGTGCGGTGGATTGAGACAGAGGTCGCATATGCCGCAATCGTCAACGTTAGGTTCGCCGAAGTATCGCCGGACCGCGGCGGGCCGGCAACCGGCACCGTCGAGCATGGCGTAAAACTGGCGCAACTTGCGCATTTGCACGGATTTGACAGTCTCGTCGATATCGCGGCCGTTGATGCGACGCCGGGCCCAGGCGAGATCGGACGCGGAATAAAGCGTGATGCCTTCCGCGGCTACACCGTCGCGACCGGCGCGTCCGATCTCCTGCCAATAAGATTCGATCGACGCAGGCGGATCCGCGTGGATCACATAGCGCACGTCGGGCTTGTCGACGCCCATGCCAAAGGCGATGGTGGCCACCATGACGGCCGCGTCTGCATCAAGGAACTGCTCAAGGCGGGCGGTACGCAGTTGTTTGTCGAGGCCGGCGTGGTAGGCAAGTGCCGGCACCCGCGCTGCGATCAACTTCTCGGCAAGTTTGTCGACGCCGTCCCGCGAGCCGACATAGATCACCCCGGACCGTTTGGGTCGCTCCGCCACGAGCTTGAGAACGCGGTCATGGCTCTGTGCCTGCTTACGTTCGGCCGACAAAGCGAGTTCGGGCCGCGCAAAGCTGTCGACGAACTCACGGGCGTCCTGGAGGTGCAGCTGAGCGCGGGTATCATCGCGCGTGCGGGCATCGGCAGTGGCAGTGACAGCGAGACGCGGCACACGGGGAACGATCTCCGCGAGGCGGCCGAGCATGCGGTATTCGGGGCGAAAGTCGTGGCCCCACTGACTGACGCAGTGCGCTTCGTCAATCGCCACCAGCGCAAGGGGTAGGTTCGTGAGGCGCTCCAGCATCGAGGGCTGCATTAGCCCTTCGGGCGAGACGTAAAGCAGGTCCAGAGTGGCGTCCTTAATGCGCCGCCAGATCTCGTCGCGTGAAAAGAGGTCCATGCTTGAATCTAGACGCTCGGCGGCGATGCCCAGCTGCTGCAACGCCGCGACCTGGTCGGCCATCAGCGCTATGAGCGGCGAAATCACAAGACCGAGGCCGGGTCTCACAAGCGACGGGATCTGGTAGCACAGGCTCTTGCCCCCGCAGGTCGGCAGCACTGCGAGTGCACTGCGCCCGGCAAGCACCTCACTGATCACGTCGGCCTGGAGCCCGCGAAATTGCGCATGCCCGAACGTGCTGCGCAGAACATCGAGCGCGACACCAATTGTGGTTCCCATGCGCGGTTGGGATCCCGACATCGAGGAATCAAAATCACAAGATCTTATGGAGTAGTTGCACCGAGGCTGCAAACGGCTCTAGGGCGTTTTCAGTGACATGCTTCTGGACTTGAGTAGGTTGCTACGGCCGCGGATCCACAACCCGTGGAAGCGCTGACTGGTTGTACGTTAAGAGCGGGTTGGCTGCCCGTGCGCGCGTGTCGACGGAAGCGCCGAGGTGGTCACATAATTAGGACAACCGCCCGGGAGTCCTACCACCACGGCAGACGACCACTCGCCTCATTCATCTCGGACACGGGGTACGATGGATGGGCGATGGCAATGCGGTACACCTTTCCCACCTGCTGTGCCTCAGAGCGGTTGATCGCGGCTGTGCAAACCAGACCGGCAATGAACGCGCGGCGCCTCATCTATCCCCTCCTCGGCTTCGGTCCGGCCTCCAATCGAGCTTTCAAGCGGCGCGGAAGCAGTTCGCGCTAAAGAAAAAGCCTCAACACTGCATCCAGCTGGGTCGAGCCCAAAGTGGGCCTACGCGGAGTGGCGTTAGGCGATCCAAACAGTAGACCACCGTTGATATTTTGGAACCTCTCCGAAAGTCCGCTAAAAGATTGTCCAAAGGATTGACCACCCGAGCCTTCATGCGGTTTTGCCGCCCTAAAAATGCGGTCGGCTGCAAACGCATGCCGGCCCCCGTGCTGGCGCGGCAGAGGTACCCCTGAAATCGGACAGGATCGCTGCATCGCCGAAGCGGTCCGGGGTGTGCAAAGGCGGGCTCGCCAGCGGGCTCCAGAGACCTTCAATCGCTGTCCGCAGCTCCCCCGATTTCGGTCACGGTTTGCGAAGAAGTACGCAAGCGCCCTATGTGCCATAAACGGCCGTGAGCATCTGTTACGTGACCGTGACGGAGGCTTTACTCGATCAGCTCGTCGGCGTGCCGAAGCAGCGCAACTGGCAACCGTGAGCCCAAGCGCCTTCGCGGTGCTTAGGTTGGACGAGTGTTGGGCCAATGGATCGGTTCGAGCGCACATTATTGCGCTCGGCCTTCTTGCCGAAGGTTTCCCGGTACATGTAGAGCGCTGGGGGTGACCCAGCCCGCTAAAGCCGGTTATTTATATCAACGCAAACCGGCCTGTTTCCCAGGCCGGCATAAGATCAGTTATTCCAGGAATTTCTTCTTTAGTTCCTTGACCCAGCTTCCACGAGACTCCAGGCGTTGATCCATTCGCTGCTGATCCGCATCATGCCGAAGTCTTCCTTGAGCCGTTTATCGAAGTCCGGCATATGGGCCGCTCCGTAGAAGATCGCGATTTTCTTCTTACCCGCCGTCAACTGCTGCTGGAGAACCTTGATGCACGCCTTGTTGCGGTCCTCCACGAGCAACCGGTTGATCGTCCCGCCGACGCCGGCATCGCCGCCGGCATCTTCGAACTGCTGGGCCATCATCCTCTTGAACTTGATTGGGTTCAGGAGGTCGGTCAGACTGATGTCCGGGGCCTGCGGCTCAGGCTTGTCGGCATCCAGGTTCTTCTTTCGCAAAAAATCCGCGATGACGCCGAGCACGATGGTCATCTGGTCATCACCGCGCTCCTGCATCGCCTTCTTCATCCCTTCAGGGGACAAGTCGGCGTGGATGAAGTTGGCCTTCTGGTAGTCCACGACTTCAAGCTGATGTTCCAGCCGCAGGAAAAGCTTCATGCCCTGTTGGAGCACGGCGACTGGGTTATCGCTCCTTTTCTCTGCGTCCTTCGGGGGCTTATTGCCTTCCGGGGCCACGAGTTCATAGAGCACGGCATCGTACTTCTCGAACGCCTTGTTCAGCCGCTCATAGTAGGCTTTCTCGCCTATGTGAACGACGGCGACCAGATCGATTTCGACACTTTTCTCGCCGCCGGCCGGAACGTATTTGGCGATTGCAGTCTGTAGGGCGACAGGATCCCGGTTTTCGTTCCGCTGGATGCGGATGAATCGGGATTCGAAATCGGCGCCTGCAGCCGGGAGTGTTGGTATCAGGCATGCCAGTACCAATAGCGCCTTGAAGATGAGACGCATTCTCTACCTCCACCAGGGACTAAAAAAGCCCTGCTCTGAAGGAGCTTAGTCAAGCAGTCGTTGGCGCTCAGTACCAATGCCGGTGGCGATGCCAAAAATGCCGGCGTGGGAAGTAGTAGTGGGGCCTCCACGCCGAGTAGGCGTACGCATACCGGCGCTCGGCATAGTCCGCGTCGCCCCCACGCTCCCGCGCCACCCGGTCTGCGCGCGGGGACAACTCATCGTAACGGTCTCGAATACGGGGCCGCGGCAGAATGTATGCGGCATCCGGCGGCATTCCAAATCGTCTGTCCCATGTGAAGTGCTCGCGTAGCGCCCGGTAATCCGGAGGCGGATGCGAGAGCGGCGGATCGATGGCGAAGGGCGGTGACGCATCGGGGAGAGGTGAGGGGCGGATTTGTGCCCGAGCCACGGCAACGGGTAAAGACGAGACGACCGTCACCTTGGTCCCAATCTCGGTTATCGAGGCGAGGTGTAACACATTGGCGTTGAGCATCCGGAAACAGCCGGAGGATTGCGCCCGGCCGAGCGACTTGGCGTCGTTAGTGCCATGAATGCGATACAGCGTCTCACCGAGATACAAGGCCATGGCGCCCAGCGGGTTTTCGAGGCCACCTGTCATCCGCTGAGGCAAGCTCGGATCGCGCTCGCGCATCTCCGCAGGCGGGACCCAGTCCGGCCATGCCTGTTTGCGGCTGATAGTCTCCGTACCCGTCCAGCTGAAACCTTCGCGGCCGACCGAGATGGGATAGGCGTATGCTTGCTGGTCAGGCAGGACGTAGTAAAGCTTGCGACCGCCCGTATCGATTAAGATCGAATGAGCGGGGTAATCGTGAGGAAATGGGACCACGGTAGGCGCACGCGCAGCGATCTCCGGTCGCTGGCCTCCCTCACGGATGTCGCCGCCGCGCGGAGGGTTCGATCGGGCCTCCGGATCGCGCCACTCAGGATTCCGCTCCCACGAAGGGGCTTGCCAGGTGCGGCCACCAGGGCCATCGCTCCACGGAAACCACCCTTGAGCGTAGGCGGTGCTGTCCGCGAATAGGAGGGCTCCGCAGCTGAGCGCGAGCAGGGCGCGTCGGGCCATGACTTTTGAATCTCTTGATGGGGCACGGGGTGCGTCGATCAGACATGGTTAATGGCTGTTGACGTTCAAGATGTTGGAGAAGGCGGGTAGCTTAAAAATTTCCGGGCCGCACACTACTGCTCTGCCTGAGCTGGATCGAACTGGGAGGCGCGTGTGCGGCACGGAGTTTGATCCTTGTACGTAGTCGCTCGTGGTGATTGCTTCCTGCTCCTGAGTGCAGTTTGAAATTATTGTTGGGCACGAACGCTCATGACCGACATATCTGCCGCCAGCGGATGTTGCGTCCCGGCGGGCGGTCCAGTCATTCCTTATTTCTGGGGCCTATGCTCCCACCATCCCCACCCAGGTGAAGCTTGGCCACATATGCAGCCGCGTCGATGGGGCGGCATTGTAGGGGTCAACACCCTGCTGCTGACGTTCAAGCAGGACGCCGGTGCGTGACATCATCGCCGTCGGCCTCACTCCCTCCAACGACGACTATGTGCGTACCGGCGGGCCAACCGGCACTGGCCTCTTCGTCATCGCATCGACGAATATTGGCTCGGGCCATCGTTGACTGCTTAGGCTCGGCTGTCGAATCCAGCGCTTCCAATGACGACGTGGGTTTGTCAGACCAATCCAACCACGGGTCAGTGTCTGTCGCCGCCAGCGCCGACTGCGACCGCGTTCGTGGCTCAGTACCAGAACGCGACCTGGTCGGCGTTTCTGCCAGCAAGCGGGTCTATTCCTCCAGACCCTGCGAAAAGTCGCGTGCTTTTCGAGTTTCTGGATGCCGGAGGCTTCGTGCGCGGCTCTACCTCAACAGCGGTCACGAAGCGGTAGCCTTGGCGGTCGAACGCAGCCCCCGCCGATATGAGAAAGAGCTGACGTCCGGTTTGCTTAACACGTGTCCCCCACAGCCATTCAGCAACTATAACAATCAATGATCGCCGACGTTTGGAGACCGCATTCGTGGTAGCAAGTGTGCTTGGGATTTGATGGACTGGCGGTGACAGATGATATGGGTTGTCGGTGCGCTCTGTCTGATCCTTTTCGGCGCTGGGATCGGTGTCATCGGCTTATCCCTCGACATGCTAGGCTATGCAATAGTGGGTGGGATCATGGTGCTTGCTGGTATATGGATGCTGGTGTCCCTTCGTCGGCATAGTCGCTATGGGGGAGAAAATCGACTTGAGCGTCATGTCCCGAGCTGCCCATAGTGTCGCGCGTCGCCGAACTTCAGGGTCGTGCTACTCCCCATTAGCGGTTGCGCACGACCCGGAGGGAATGGCTCGATATCGTCATCGCCACGATGATGAGCACCACACCCCTAGGCATTCACCAGCTTCGGGTGCCCAACCTGGCCGTGCGATGAAGCGAAAATGGGCAGATGTACCGACTAATCTTCGGCGCAACTCCCGACCAATGCGCAGCACTCTGCTGGCGTGACCCTCAGTCTTTGCTCCATAGTGGCGCCCCAGGCATACGCCGAGGTCGATAACCCACCACTTATTGCAAGGGTTTGCCTCGATTTCACCCCAAAGCTCAAGCTGCTACGGTCTGCCAGCCATCACGACATTTGGGGACTTCGATGGGAGCGCTTGCAGGCCACTTGGTTCTCGTCGTCGAGGACGATCCACTCGTGGCCATGGGGGTGAGCGAAGCACTGACCGACGCGGGGGCAGAAGTGATCCTGGCGCACGATCTGCATACTGCCTTGGAAATGGCGAAGCACGGCGCCATTTCAGCGGCCATTCTCGATGTGGCGCTCGGCGACGGCGATAGTGGCGCGGTATGTGCGGCACTCAAGTCGCGGCACGTGCCATTCATGTTCCTGACCGGGTTTGACACGCATGACACATTGCGGGAATGGGCCGCCATTCCAGCTCTTGCGAAGCCAACTGGAGAGGCTGAGCTGGTGACGAACGTTGCGGCTTTATTGACCTGTTAACGTAGCCGTAGGATTAGGCTTCCCTGCTTCGGGGGTTAGCCAGGGTTAAGGGTATGCGCCTTGGGGCGCAAACTGCGCAAACCAAAGCTCACCGCCCAGCAGAAGAGCGGCGCCCTGAAAATGTCCAATCGGCGACTAGCCGAGTGTCGCGACGGGTGATCGTCGAGACCCATTCTCTGCAAGGCAGCATCCCTCAGCATTTGCACACTGTTGCCGTCTTCGGAGGCGACTGCCAGCAGCGCAATCGCGAGCTGCAGGCGGGCCGCCTCGATGTGCATCGGATTACTCGTGAAGTGGCGGGCGATCTTGGCCCAGGCAGCATCAAAGGCCTCGCCCATCGCGTTCACGGCCTGAGGCCCGAACGAGAAACGGTTGTGTTTCTCAGCCTGGATTTCGGCCCCACTGATCTTGCGCAAGCCGAGCGTGCTGGATGCCATGAAGACTATCCTGTCCGCCCATCGCCAGCGTCGCCGGCCCAGCCAACGCACTCGATGCCAAGACCTTCTTTGAGCAGGTCGACGCGATCACAACTAACGCGCTGATCCGATGTGCCCATGAGGCCCGCGAGACTACTTGCGGGCCTCCTTGTTTTACCGCCACAAAGCTTCGCAGCTGTGACCGGCCGGCGATTCTGCCGGCCGCGGCGCCGATACCCAGGGCCCGTGCATTCCCCAGCCTTAGTCGCAAGTGCAGCGCTTGTAGGGACCCGGCCCCGCCAAATAAGAGCTATCTGAAGCGTCCAACACGGCCCACGCCAACGCCTAGGCCTCTGCGGACGCCTACGCCGCGGTAGCCAATGCCGCCGTAGGCCGCACGTCTGATGTTACGGCGTGCAATACCGCGGGCTATTCCATAGCCACCGTAGTAGCCACCATAGTAGGTAGGCGACGAATAGCCGTAGCTCATGTAACCGTAACGACGAGGTGCTACGGGTGTGGCGGCGACAGTACCCGTATATCCATATCCCATACCCCAACCCCAACAAGCTGCTACCTGGGGGCTTTCAAGGATAAGAAGAGGCGCAGCGACCACGAAGGCGGCGGCAATTGTTCGTATGCGCATCTG
>Ga0081455_10002906_pt1 | contig 20110 bp, 21 predicted proteins | sample TabmetS3T2R1_FD_70207 | JGI IMG/M metagenome (GOLD analysis project Ga0081455, IMG submission 70207) | Tabebuia heterophylla rhizosphere microbial communities from the University of Puerto Rico - S3T2R1 | ecosystem: Host-associated > Plants > Roots > Rhizosphere ... | reverse complement strand
GCCAGCCCCGTAGTACCTTCAAAGACCTGTACTACGGCCTTTCCATGGCCTACCTCCAGTACTCTGCCAAGTCTTCTAGTGGAATCTGAAGTCTCGATTTCAACAAGTTCATCGAATGAGGCTTTTGTGATGCCATCAATGATTATGAGAGGACCTTTAATTTCGGCTACTTTAGTATATTCAATGGCAGCTGATTCAGACAACCACTTTCACCTCTTCTTTACTTTGCAGATTCTTAAACTGTTCAATCATACCGTTTTCGAGGCCGTCTAGTCGCTGTACCTCCTCGTCAGGAATCTCAAACTTTGCTTTTAGTAGAGAGCTAATAACTGGCATTGCCCTTACATCGGCCAAGGGAGATCCTTCTCTTAAGGCCTTGAGAGCTTCCTTATAGAATCGGACGATGAGCTTGACTAATTTCACCTGCTTTTGTGGACTGCAATAGGTATCAACCTTGTCGAAGGAATTTTGCTGCAGAATTCCTATTTTTAACATTCGTGCAACTTCCAAGATAAGTTTTTCTTCGTCAGGAAGTGCTTCAGGTCCAAGAAGCCTCACGATTTCCTTTAACGTATCCTCTCTCTGCAAAATCTGATATGACTCTGCTCTCAATTCAAACCATTCGCTACTTACCTCTTCCTTCCACCATTTCGCAACATCCTCCAAGTACCCTGAATACGACAGCATCCAGTTAATCGAAGGATAATGCCTGGAGTACGCAAGTCTTGTATCCAGGGCCCAGAATGTCTTGATGAATCTGATGGTATGAGTCGTAACCGGCTCGGTGAAATCAGCTCCCGAAGGAGACACAGCTCCAATCAGCGTCACGGATCCGCTTCTTTCAGGCAAACCCAAAGACCTAACCCGCCCTGCACGTTCATAAAATTCTGCCAATCTTGAGGCAAGATAAGATGGATAACCTTCTTCAGCAGGCATTTCTTCAAGTCTTCCTGACATTTCTCTCAAGGCCTCAGCCCACCTACTCGTAGAATCAGCGACCAAGACAGTATCAAACCCCATGTCTCTATAATACTCTGCAATAGTCACGCCTGTGTAAATAGAAGCTTCGCGGGCTGCCACGGGCATGTTACTAGTATTTGCTACAAGAACTGTTCTTTCCATTAATGGCCTACCTGAACGCGGGTCAAGAAGGTGAGGAAATTCTACTAATACTTCGGTCATTTCATTTCCACGTTCCCCACATCCAATATAGACAACAACTTTTGAATCAGCCCATTTTGCTATCTGATGGAGCGTTACAGTCTTGCCAGTTCCAAATCCACCAGGAATGGCTCCAGTTCCACCCTTCGCGATGGGGAAGTATGTGTCAATGATACGCTGGCCAGTGACTAGAGGCACTGTAGGATCATATCTTTCGGTGTAAGGTCTGGGATGTCGAACGGGCCATTTGTGGTACATCTTAAGCTCTGTATTATAACCACCATCTTTTTGTGTCTCCGCCAAAACGTGTTCCAAGTCATAATCACCTTCACCAACCATGTTAGTTATCACACCTCCACGATGATTGGGAGGCACAAGAATGCTATGAGTAAGCAACGGGGTTTCGTCCACAGTGCCTAGAATGGAACCACCAGTGATACTATCTCCTTTCTTTACCGTTGGAATAAACTTGTACTTCTTCTTGAGATCTATTGGTGTAGTCGCAATTCCTCTTCCGATGAAATCGCCTGATTTCCTTGCCATTTCGCTCAATGGTCTTTGTATCCCATCATAAATCTGGCCGATGATCCCCGGACCTAGTGCGACTGACAGCGGTTGACCTGTTCCAACTACCGGCTCTCCAGGTTTCAAACCTGAAGTCGTCTCATAAACCTGAATAAACGCAACGTCTCCGGTAAGCCTAATGACTTCACCAATAAGCTTAGATTCACCTACCTCAACGGTTTCGTACATCTTTGCAGATGACATTCCGTCAGCCCTGACCGCTGGACCGCTGACCCAGACTATTCTACCTTTTGCGACCAACTTTCTCTTTCACTCCCTCAAGATTTGGACAATGTTTTTCCTTATTAAAGGTTTGAGCCTTTCAATTCTAGAATCAATGGAATCATCATAGGTCAGTGTTCCATCTGATGAGGTAGCACGTATTCCTCCTAAGATGTCAACATTCTCATCTGCTGCAACCATCTTTGTACCCTTTTCTTTATTAATACCATCAACAAGTTTTCGCACCAACCCAGAATCAGTTTTGTTACATTCGATAATAAGGTCGGTCTTCCCGATTTCATTGAGACTATTCAATAAGGCTTGCTTCATCAGCTTTTCATAATCCGGTTCCTTGTGTAGGGATAACAATCTCTTCCTTGCCATCTCGAAAACGGTTTTAACTGAATCCTCTACTAGGACCAGCTGATTGTTCCTTGCTGAGAGTCTACTTGAACCAACGATTTGCCGTTTTAGATTTTCAGCTTGCTTCTTTGCATTTTCAATTATGACCATGTATTCAGAATTAAGTTTACTTTTAGAAGAATCTAGATTCCTCAGTGATTCCTGATAGGCGGAGTCTATCTTTGAAATCAATTCACTCTCCTTTTGCGATAAAACCTTGTCGATAGTCCTCTCTAGCGGCGAGGATGAACTCATTATGGTCTGAAGTTCTTCGGCATACGTGATTTTAACCTTTTGCTATTTTTTTGGCAATCAAATGTCCATGTTCTGCTGAGTACGGCGAATCTATCAAACGGAAGTTGACCAACTAAGGGATCAGGATATCCTGCACAATTCTTGTGTAACAGTTTTGGCTAGAGAAACTAGCGATGGTTTATGACTCCCTTCCCAGTAGATTTTTTTGCACACACTACATTGATAAAAATGAGAGTACACGAGAAATGATTTTGGAGGAACCAAGTTCTTTAGGTCATCTAGTTCTCCTTTCTTTTTCTCCTCAAGTTTAATATTGCACGTGGGACACCTTGCATATTCCGAATCAAACAGTAACTCGGTGATGTTCCATTCTCCAAAGATTTTTACCAGATTCTCCTTATCTGAACGACCTTGCAAAAGGACGCTACCTATTCTTTTATTCAATGATATTCTAAACAATTCCTTATCTGATGTTAAAAGAATTCTTCGTTGGCAATTGCATTCCCATAGTAAACGTTCATCGGATATTGAACTGCTGTAGGCTGTATCAATACCGAATATTCTAAGCTTCCGGGCCAGACTACCATGCATCGAGTCAGCAAAAAAGGCTAGATCTCTATACGGTTGCTGCTTCGCCTCTACATTCTTCACAAGTAAATGTTCCTTGAACGTATTGGAGCAGATCAGACCATTCGCCGCATTCATCGCAATATCCCGAAACATTGCCTATTGGCCGACCAACCTCTCCTCTGATCAGCGAGGCCTTCTCGGACACTACGTCTACCAGCTCTGGAGTTACGGCGATAACGTCTGACGCAGAGATAATGCCGACAAGCCTTCCTTTGTAGACCACACCCAATCTCTTGATGTTTTTCTGTCTAAGCTGCCGAGCTGCTTCGGTGACACTTTCCTCCCCTTCAATAGTATAAAGTTGTTTCATAATATCAGATCCTTTCATCATACTAGGCTTGACGTCCTGTACGACAGTATTCGTGACAATGTCCCAATCTGTAACTATCCCTACCGGATTTTCATTACTCGTGATCACTATGCTGCCTATTCTTTCGTCCTTCATCTTCTTAGCAATTTCATTCACCGAGTCGTCAGGATGACAAGAAACAACGGTACTATTCATAATATCCCTTACAAGAACCCTTGTAGTCATATTTGCGTCCCTGTGCTTGCTTATGGAATCCCTTTCGGCCACAATAAATGAAGACTATGATTTACTTAATTACTTTGCTAGGAACGTAAAGCGGAGAACGGAGGACTATCAAATAGCATTCTTGCAGATGTGAAATTCTTCGGGCAGCAGTTGAACGCTTTCAGCTATGAATGTAATTCTCCCATCGAGCGGGCTAAAAGATCGCCTTTCCGTGTTAGCAAAATCTTCGATTGTCCGTGAGGAATGGTCTTTACAATTTCGTCAATTGTAAGCGTCTTAAGGTACTCTAGAAGCTCTTTGAACTCCTCAGAAATGTCTGTACATATTCTTACCATTTCCTGCTTAAATTTCTTAGCCATATTAGTTGGGTCGTTTCCCCCTGGAAGAAGCACGCAATATGCGATAGATTTCTTTTTCACCGCATCCTGAGGACCGCACATTAGGACATATTTCTTCTCCAAAATTATTACTCCCAATGCCAACCTAATTTCAACACCTTTGACGTAGTTCCTCTTTCCTTCTATGACAAAGGAACCTTTAGGCAGGAACTGGCCGGTAGGAGCGCCTTTTTTTACCTGATCAGGAATGACCCAATAAGCGTCAGCAACTGATAATCCATCCTTCCAAGCCCTACTAAACGATACTGTCGCCTGAGCAGCTTCCAACAGACTTGTCTTTCGTTGGTCAGCGCCACCGTCTGGGACATTCTTGACAACAAAGAATGGCGATCCATGGACTTCTGCATGAAATACCAAGTCTTGATCCGTTAAGTGCTTCCTGATAATTGCGGAATTTGATGAAGCATCTCTACCACCAATGCACAAAAGTCCTTCGCTGTCTATAAACCACCTATACCTTTCAAACCATTCTTTTTCAACTTGGGGTTTTACCTCAGCTTTCTTTTGGAGTAAATTAGCCTTCTTCCTTAGATCCTCCATCTGTTCAACTAGTCTAGATTTCGCATTTCTAATTGATTGACAACCCCTTTCCAATTCTTTAGCTCGGTCATACAATAATGAAGAGATTCTCGGCAGGCGCGGATCAAATGGTATGGATTCATCGACAATCTCAAGAAATTTCCGACCGGCGATGGTAACGATCTTCGAAGAGTTTTTCTCTAGAACTGAAGATAGTGACTTGTCTTGAATGTCGGTTACAACACTAGGAAGGGTCATGAGTTCCAGTGCCAATTTCCTAATTGCATTAGACTTTTCAATAACTTCTGACTCGGCTTGATTCTGTTGGCTGTAGTCATGTTCTAGGGCGGCAATCTTGCTATCTAATTCAACCGTACGTGTGCTTGAACCTTCTTCTATCAATAGTTCGCTGAATACGGCATCCACAGCCTCCATCAAAGTTTCGTACGGAACATATGCCACTCCCTCTGAAATTGATTCCAATTGAAAGGGTATAACATTTGTTGGCCGGCCCGCATTGTCTAAGAGCACTAATGGTTTATGCGTTGATAAATCACATATGTTCAATACAAGACTTCTGGCCAATTCAAAGATTTCCTCCATGTCTTTTCCGGTTGTTTCGTTCAGTTTCCTGTGCTTCATCTTCGACCTGGCAATTATTTCTTCGATGTATTTTTTCGATAGCGAGATACTCCTACCAAGCCACTTATCGACTTCTATGTTGGGATCTTTCTCCTTTTCACGCAATTCCAATAGATCATTGATCGAGAGATTAAATATGTTGATGCCTCTGGGTGGGGGTGACTGGTAAGTCATACCAGTTCTAAGGATTCTGTGTCTAACCTCAACAGGATTCAGAATTGTAATTATCAGATCATTTTCGTCACATACGATTACGTTTCCCTTGCTAAAGAATTCGGCGACTAGTATTCTCAAACGACCATCAAGGTGTCTAAACTTGAGATAGGCAACACGCTCATCCCCTTTCTGTTCAATACTCTCGAATTTCGCCCTCTCTAACTCGGATTTCATACTATTAATAATTGGGCTATCTTCGAAAGTACGGAAGTTCATTCTTGTGATCCATATTCCTGCCGTAGAAAGTATCAAGATAACATCAGAGAGGTTAGCATGACGCATTTTCAGGGAAAAGGAATTTCTCGAAATGCTTGATATCGCGCTTACGTAATATCCTTGATTTAATTTTTGATTTATATCTTCAAATAAGCAGTGCAATTCAAGACCTGATAGTTCCATGATCTTCATCGTGACTCTAACATCAACCAATTATAACACTTTTCCAAGTTAACCGTAAGGAATTAAACCAGGATGCTTCAAGACTCTAATAATCGTATTGTACCTCGTCGATAGATTGGACATGTTCGATAGAATTTATTACATGCGTGCAGTCCTCGGTGTCATTGGAGGAATTGTTGCCGGACTTGTCATAGTACCAGGTACCGACCAAGGAACGATTATAGGAATTGTTATACTCATCGGTCTGTTCTTTTATTTGATATCGTACAGCATTTCAAGGAAGATTGGGCGCGCTGTTCAGAAACCACAGAGAAGGAAACTGGCAACTAATGGCATTTTCCCCTTTATTTTCCTCCTTTTGATGTTTATGATCTTCATTTACACAGGATTACATCAAGGTCTCGCACATTAAAATAGGGGAAATCGACAAAATTTTGCCAAATTGCTATGGAGATATGATACCCCAGGGATCCCAGACGAGCTATTCGAAAGATCCGAGCAAGTGCCCATAACGAAGGAAGAAGTTAGAGCTATAACAATAGGTAAGTTGAGGCTGAAGGAAGGCTTTACCGCAATTGATGTTGGCTGCGGTAGTGGTAGCCTGACTGTTGAAATCTGTAATCAGATAAGAAGTGGAACAGCTTATGCAATTGATTTTGATGAAAAGGCTGTTGAGTTAACGAAGCTGAATTTAGGTCGATTTAAATTTAAAGCCGAGGTCATCCTATCCGACGCACAAGATGCGCTTCCTAAGCTCCCACAGGTAAATTCCATAGTTATTGGTGGAACGTGGGGTAATACAAGAAAGATTATCGAAATGGCAATATCGAAATTGCAAACGAACGGTCGACTAGTTATTAATACCATACTGATAGAATCAGCTTATGATGCACTGTCGACACTTTATGACGCTAAACTTGAAGAGGTAGATGTGACGCAAGTCATAATTTCAAAATCAAGGAAAGTAACGACCGGGACTATGATGTTGGCGAGGAATCCGGTTCTGATTATCTCGGCGACCAAATCCACTCCCTGACTTCATGACAACTACAAGGAAACGATTTTCACTGGTGCAAACCTTACCCTTCTATCTGGTGCGCCTGCCTTATTGAGCTTCAGTGAAATGCGAAAGTTATGTAGTAGCCTAAAATTCCCCCTTTACCCGCTTCATTTCAAAGCGTAACTTAAATTACTGCTAAGTCCTTTTTCGAAAAATGAGGCTTTCTTGTATTGGATGCGGTCCTGGAGATCCAGAATTACTTACAGTTAAGGGTATAGAGAGATTGAAAGCGGCAGACATTATATTCGGGCCGACTTCAAGGGAGGGAAAACAAAGCATAGCTATTGGTGTGGTTGAGAAGTATATCGATAGGAAACACCAAACTGTCAGAGCCTTGGTTTTTCCGATGAAAAAGGACAAAGAATCATTGGTAGAATATTGGAAAAAAAATGCTGCCGAGATCGCCAAATCAGTCTATTCAGGTAAGAATGTCGTTTATCTCACTGTTGGAGATCCTTCTCTGTACAGTACATGGGCCTATGTGTTTAAGGAGTTGAGAGAGAGCTTCTCCGATATTGAGATCGAAATTATCCCCGGTATAACTTCTATGTTCTCTTTTGCTGCCGAAGCGAAACTGAGTCTTGCCGAAGGGGAGCAGACAGTAGGAATAATTCCAGCATGCTATGACATTGAGAGAGTAAGAAATACGGCAAGTACATGTGATACTGTAATTTTTCTCAAAGATGGGAGATATTTCGGCAAGGTCATAAACATGTTGCCGAACGCCGGATTCAGTAATGATTCGTTGGTGACTATAGCTCAGGACGTCTCAGTCGACGAACAGAAAATCAGGACTTCTGAGCTTCGAGAATTACAGCAGGTTACGGAGACAGGAGAAAAGTATTTTTCAATTATGGTTGTGAAAAGGAAGTGACCCAAGAGAAAGCAAGTAACCCCATTGTTTACTTTGCCGGCTCAGGTCCGGGGGATCCTGACCTTATTACGGTGAAGGCAAAAAAATTGCTCGTAGAGGCCGACACAATTGTTTATTCAGGTTCTCTATTAAATCCGAAACTATTAGAATGTGCGAAAAAAAACGCAAGTTTGTATGATGCTTCATTGATAGATAGAGAAAAAATTTATGAAATATTAAGAGACGCATCTTGGGCAGGTCAACTTGTTATGAGGTTGCATGATGGGGATCCGAATATTTATGGTGCCACTAAAGAACAGGTAGATAAGCTACAAGCTGATGGAATAACTTGTAAAATGATCCCTGGAGTTACTTCCCTTCTAGGAGCTGCCGCATCGTTGAATATGGAATTAACGCTACCTGGGAACACTCAGACGATAATTATTACTAGAGCAGAGCTTAGAACTCCTGTCCCTGAAAAAGAGAAGATCTCGCAACTTGCATCACATGGCTCAACTATGGCCTTTTATCTAAGTGTTCACTTGATTAAGGAAATAGTTCGACAGTTATTGCAAGGTGGGGCATATACTGTTGATACTCCTGCTGCCGTCGTTTACAAAGCTACTTGGGAAGATGAGGTCGTTGTAACTGGGAATTTGGCAGACATTGCTGACAAAACTCAAAATGCACGCATAACCAAGACTGCGTTACTTATAGTTGGTAACGTGGTCAAACCAAGAGGTTACCAATTTTCCAGGGTCTATGACCCAGACTTCAGCCATGGCTACAGACGAGGTTCAATGAAACCCAAGCTTGACCGTTAAACGATTCAAGACAAAGGGCTGTGTGCGGCTATGGAACAACCCATCCTCAAATCGCTATTCTAGAGATCTCTTTCTGTCCAACTTTAGACCATGCACCCATCGCCATGCTAGTTGCTGGTTGCTTTTGACTAGATGATTCGTCTAATTTAGTTATCTCACTTAGGATAATTTCTTTAGGATCCCATGGAGGCCACAGCATAGCTACGTACTCTCCCGTTTTGCCTGCTTCCTCTAGGCTTGCCAATCTCATCTTCTGAGCATCAAACCCTTTCTTTCCCATTAGATCTTTAACTTTGTCAAGTAAGGCCATTCTTCCATGTACTATGATATGGACTGTGGCGTTCTCTGGACTCGTTGCAGACATGATTGTAGTTGTATCATATAGGGCAATGTATAAACGTGTTTGCCAAGAAATTCAATGATCACGTTGACGGCATTTGCCAATTCTTTCATGGGCCTGCTTTTTCCAGAAGATCTTCCCGAAAGAATAAAAGCATTTTTGGCAGGTAAAAGAGAATTTCCGTATATCTCCGCAGACGAGATCATTGGATTGTTCTACATTTTTGGAAAGCAGAAAGAGATATCTTCTGGGATAGAAACAGCACAAATATTGCAATTATGCGGCAAAACCGTCCGCGATTTTGACAAGGCAATTGCTCAGTATAGAACGAATGTATTTTCTATGGATTCCAATCTTACAAGAAGCAAATACTTGAAACGACAGCTACAGATTACCGTAGACATGAAGGAAAGATCTACATCAGATAAGCTCTACAAAGACCCAGTTATCGTCACTGATTCGATCATACAGCATATTTCATTTCATAATGAGAAATACTTCTTTCAGGTTTATGGGCCATTAAAAGAGCAGGAAGTTGTAAAAGATTTACACATGTCTCTGCTAGGTCGAGTTGTGATGGTAGCATTTAATCGAGAAAGTGAAAAAAGCATTCCCTATGCTCATCCACTTATCCCATTATTTACTCATTTACGCCAGTGAGTACCCGGTTAGAATCGTGAAAGAACGAGTTTATTGTAATAACATGAGAAACTACTAACTCGAAAATCTTTAATCTGCTAGGTATCAATCAGGTGTCACAAGTCTAGAAACTATTACGTCGTGAGACACTCTCTGCTCGACACCTGAAATAATTGCTGATAGATTCCTTATTTCTATCATTATAAGCTTTAGCGCTGCAAGCATGATGGCAACGCTGAATACGGATCTAAAGGCACTAAAAACGCGTTTCAATCCTATCCCTTCAAAGCCTGCCTCTAATTGCATTATAATATCAATGTCGTCGGTTATATTCTGTGGAATGATTTCTCTATAAACTGTGTCCCCTAATTCTGAAGCTGCCTCTGATATCTTTTCGGCATTCATGATCCGCTGTAGGGTCTCTCGCGTGACCTTTGGGGTGGTAGTCACAATCAGCTCATTTATGTCTGTAGGGCTCAAATTCCAATACTTGCCTCTAAGTACCGCCAAAACGTTATACGAATCTATATCCACTGAGACTACTCTCTTTATGTCTGGATCCTGTGACTCAGATTTCATGGCTTTATCAAGCGTCTTGTAAAAGACATGATCTAGGTATATATCAAATAGTCTCAGGTCCTTTCTCTCCTTATAAGCTGCAGCTGCTTTGGAAGCCTGTTCAAAGAATTCGCTCCCTGACAGGACTGATACAGCTTCGTCAAAGTCTTGAGCAACTAGTGCTTTTACTACTAAATCTCTCCTGCCTACCAACTCTTCAGCTCGGAGGTTAATTTTTGGTAAAAGCTCCTCGTAAGACTTACCCAAAGCCTTTCCTTTTAAGATTAGTTTAAGATTCCAAGTAATATACTTAGTAAAGTAAGCATACAGAATCCCTGAACCTCCCGAGATATTTACCAATTTAGCGTGGACATTGACAAGATACTCACGAAGCGCGCTCTCAGCCTTCTCAGCGGTATAGGGTTTAGGGAGTTTTGCTAGTGCGTCAAGATATACCGTGTTCTTCATTCGTGTAACGAGTTCATCTATATCCCTTGATTCGGCAAGTGTATGAAGCTCATTCTTTGATAACATGCGTCCTCTCAATCCGTGCGATAAAACTGTACCAAAAATCTTACTCGGCATACTTACAGTAGTACTCATTTTAACTCAAGAATCTCCGTAGGTATTGGTATCTTGACTGACATTTTAACATTTAGCTAACCCTTCATTGGTTCGGAGAATAAGACTGATGATTAAGATTCTACTCAGTCTAAACGGAAATGACGGGAAATAACCCAATAGATATTCATTCGCTGAATATTCTTTCCAACTGGGAACAAATTCTTACGGAGAATGCTAGAATTACAAAATGGACTCCAAATCCAATAAGGGAGGCAATTAGAATATCTTCCGTGCTGTGGATTATCCCTACAAAAATTGCCAGCGGAGGTAGGACTAGAACTAGGGCCATTGCCGTGCTTAGCCAAAGCGATTTTATTAAATCGTCTGGGGAGAGATCCTTGTTACTATTATAGGTAAAAACAATCCTTGTGGGCGGGGAATGCATATAATTCTTATCATAATTTCTAACTTAGCTACGAAATATAAACATTGGTCATAGAACTTTTTCAGCTTTATGCTTAACTTCATCTAGGAAAATAAAATTGAAGGTTGATGCGCAAAGATAAATTCATAGCTAAGCCACTTTTCAATCAGAATGAAGAATAGTAATAACAGTTTTTGTGTATTGAGAGGAAAAGACAAGTGTAATGGAGTAGGTGCATTCAGCAGAGACATAGTAGGTCTGGTTTGTCACAATAATGGTTTGGTGTGCTTCACCAACTTGTAGAGGACAGGGATATTCATTGACCTAATGTTGTGAGCTAAATGCGACTGACCCTGCAAGCTTCATTCAAAGAAACCATATAAATTACAAAAGTGTAACTATCATTTGAAAAATTAGGGATTGATTAGTTCCAATTCTATATAGAAAATCACGTGACCACGAAACTTAAGGATATGAACAAATACATGTACATCTCCAGGTAAAAGGAGGAAGGAATTTGTAGATTATGAAATGGGGGAAGGATGAATCCAGTCCACTAAGCAAGACAAGACTGTTTGGAGTAAGCAGCTTAATTGCATTAATTATCGCTATTCCAGCCGTACTCGTGACTTTTTTGATGCACTACTATATTAAGGCAGACTTACTGATTACAGCGTCACTAGGACTGTTGACTCTTTTTATTGGAATGGGAGTAGGTTACCGGGTCTCAAAGAAATTCGTTACGACGGATTAGACTAATTGAAAAAATTTCCACTTCGAGAGTTTCGAAATTAATCCGAGCGTTTTAGAGAAGGTAAGACATTTGCAGATTACATGATGTGGAGATGTGCTCGGATTTTGAATCCAAAAAGAGTGAATTTATAAACTTCGTTGTTATTTTTCCAACCTATTCAGACATAAACGCTTAAAAAGCCAGGATTTACTATTATTCACAATATGACATTACCAAAAGGATTTGGTCAACAACCTAAGAGTGGAGCAAAGAGGACCTATGAGGAATGGTGGGCCACTGTCCCGAACGATTTGAAGACAAAGACCAGAAAAGGGGATGAAAATAACAAACCATTGCTAAATCAGGTTAATTATGTACTACTGCACCTCCATCTAGCAGGAAAACACGACGCAAAGCCAAGTCACGAAGAGCTGAAGGACTGGCTACACAGTGGACAAGTAGATGTACTACGAATGAATAAATAGCGGGAAAAATACTTTCATAGTTGAGCAAAAATTCGGTTTTTCATTTCCGATTATCTTTTTTTCCGTTTCGTTCATCTATCCTTAACCGAGTACCGTCCTCAATATTTAATCGCATGCTTTGCTCTTTAAAATATAAACTAACCCTTCATATTGTTTCCTTGTTTTTTCTAAAGCTTTTTGATGTCAGTATAAAGTAACTGAGTTATGTCCCTGACAATACATTAGGCGATTAATCCACGAAACCTATGACAAAAGTTCATTGATACCAACCACTCGGGCGCAATATCTGCATTTCAGGACAATATTCTGTTTATCAATAATGTCAATCGACGGCCTAATATAGTCGTCACTATTAGTAACACACTTAAGATTTGGACACCTAAATATTCCGATGATTGCATCAGGAAGCTGAATTCTTCTCTTTTCTACAATCTTGTAATCTCTTATGATATTGATTGTGGCCGTTGGAGCGATAAGAGCGAGTTTGTCAGTTTCATCCTTTTTTAGAAATCTATCTTCAACTTTAATAATGTCTTTCTTAGCATGTTTGCTGCTTGGCACATTTAATGCCACTGTAATTACATTGCCTTCTGCACCCGTTATATTTAATATACGCAGGACAGTTAGCGCTTTTCCTGATTCGATATGATCGATGACCGTCCCCTCTTTGATTCTTCTAACAAGGAGTTGGCTGGAATCGGACATTATGATTTCAGATACTTACTGTGAATAAAAGCATATGGGGTGGGAAGTATTGCAATGAATTTGTCACAGGACCTGCTCAGGCCCCGTGTCAGAATCATGCTAACTTTTTTCCAAGATATCTGCTAAATAAGCCTCCGGTCCGCATGGTGCGTTAATTGACAAACACATCAACCAAAAAAATTGCAGTATACTTATGAAAACACTAAACTTTAGGGAATCCCTGTTCAAAGCTGACCTTGATAGCTAGCTAATTTACTTCTGCAGACTTCGCAATATTGTGACTCAATTCTCCGGCTTCAAATGGTTGATCTCGTCGGAACAAAGTGTTAGTTGGTAGCCTATTACCCAGCCTGTACACCCATTCTTTTCCTTTTTTTATCCTTGTGAGTTTTCCTTTCTCAGAATATCTCGAAAGGTATGTGGAGATAATGCTTAATTGTATTGGCTCGACATACTCTGCTTCGAACATTTCTTGAATGTCTGATGAAGTGAAAGCGTTTGAACTAAACTTGTTTGCAACAACATTCCATATCTTGTCTCCTACCGAAATAGGCCGATTCTCATCCGTCCTGCTATTTAAGCCTGAATAGTAATCACCTTCTCCACGACTGTTTCCGTCAGAGTTCCTTGTCTTCCCATCAATCATACTCATGAATTCGTATAGTTTTAGGATCTTTGTTTTTGATATACTACCTTCTAAAGAAAGGTTATATTTGCCCCCCTCCTCGTCTTCCATTTCGATCTTTATCTTCTTCTTTCCTAGGTTCAATTTTGGGAATAGACTACAAATTCATGATTCGAATCAAATACTTAAGGCAAGAAGTCACGGTAATAATGACTAAATGATTAGCTTTAGTTAGCTAATCTATTCAGAACGAACTTGCATTTAATAATATTGACAAATCTCATAACTTAAAGCAAAAGAAGTAGCGTATATAAGATGACATTACGTTATTTTCAGAAGCATTGTTATGGTTCGCAATGATAACTTGTCCACAGGAGCTATTATTATTTCGACATTTGCAGATGAAAAGTCGATACGTGATATAGCATATGAAATGATAGTGAATGCAAAATTATGTGCCTGCGTGAATTACACAAAAGTACGATCTTTGTATTGGTGGGAGAATAAGCTAAATGACGAGGACGAGTTCATTGCATTGTTCAAGACAACCAAGAAAAAAGCCAAAGAACTAAGGAGTAGAATTGAAAAACAGCACCCGTATGATGTTCCTGAGATCCTCCAAATATCTATAGACAATGTTTCCATGCCTTATTTAGACTGGCTAATTGGGGCTACATCAATTGCTGAAGGCGATAAGCGAAGACAAAGAATAACGAAGTGAATATCGACAGAAGATTGGGAGACTTCTCTTGTTACAAATACCACTTAGGCCTAATTATGAAGTGTCAAAATGGACCAAACGGCCCACTACCTCGTAAAGCTCTCAAGTACTAATTTGATATCTGAGAACTGAAACAATTCCTCCAAGTGACGAGACTCTCATTCCGATGTCCGTGGAAGAATCTATAGCAAATGCTGACGCGCCTTGGCTTTCTACCGCATTTAACAATTTAACCAACTCGTCTTCTTCAACGGTTCCAAATATCGAGCTAGAGAATACAACCGATTTTACGGCACGCATAGAAGCAGCTTTCGCCACTTCAGCGAAGCCCATAGCGAATCGATTCTCCCCCTTACTTACGAATATCATAATATCGTCTAACAATGACAAGACCGTCGAGATCTTGCTATTTTCCATGACTTCCTTTATTCTAGGTGAACGAACGAATAGCAATATCCCGTCTTCACCTGCCACATCTATTCCTTCGATAACAGTGGCCAAATTTGCTAGATTCTTGTCCTTTCTAACAAGAAAGTTATACAGTCGCTTTTTCGTTTCGCCTGGTCCAAAAATGATCACTTTATCAGTCGTGTGCTCAGTATCTTCCAAGCTTAACTGTGACTTTACGACATTAATTATTTCATCGAAGAACTGTTCAGGTTCGCCAGTCTTAGAAATCTGAACGTTGTATCTTTTACCGCTATGGCCTGAATAAATATTTGGGACTATTCCCAGATGCGTCCCGCTCAATTTGGCCACTGCGCATTCTTGAAGATCCACAGCCACAAGGAGATAAAGAGAGGCATCGGAGAACCTGTGGACAATATTTTTTTCGTAGGGTAGCCAGTCCCTTTTCTTTTCGATGGTAATGTTGTCTCCTATTCCAATAGTTAGTGAATGATGAGAACCTCGAGGTACGAGTTCACTACTTGCATTGGAAATTACTCCCTTAATTCGTAGTCTGTCAACCATCTTGTCGAATCCCAAATTATCAACTCTAAGCCACACTTTGACACTAATTCGCTCACCTCTATCTGGGCGAGAATATTCTTTCTCTTGTTTAATTACTCGAGTAGTACTAGCAATAACTAGGTCGTCTCGCGAAAGGATTCTTCTTATACTAAATAGGTCATCTGCGTCTTGAGGAATTAGGAAGTACGCCTTCCCTGCTGATCCCTTTATTTCTTTGACAATCATTCGGCAGTCTTTGTAACCTGAGAGGGCTGATATTCTACTGTTGTAGGGGTCTACTTATTGACTATTGGAAGTCGGAGAATGAGTTGAAGTCGAAGGTGAAGTAGGCGAGGTTTGAGAGGTTGACGATGATGAATGAGGGGCGGCCTGCTCTGCAGTAGCCGATTGCAATGTCTGGTCGATATTTTGAGTGGTTTTTCGTGAATGAGAAGCCCTTAGGTAGTTGTCTACCCACTCCTGGGTTAATACTCCCGACTCAACCATATTCACAAGCGCGTTCGACGAAGCATCTCCTTGCACCTTTCCTATTTTCTTCCTTGTCTGTCTCCATTTCAGTCGCGTATTCCCACTCTTTGATGAGTAGATAATACCCAGAATTTCCTTGGCATTCACGAACGTCATTTCCCTAATTCGTTTCAATGTTACTTTATCAGCCGCTTCGATATAGATAGCTCCAGGACCCTCTTCTCTTTCAGGGAATACTTCAAAGTCCTTAAGATAGCTCTCCGGAATAAACGACCTACACGTACTAACAATTATAAACTTTCGAAAACTTTCAAGAGAAGAAGTAGTTTCTATAACAACCAATTCATATTATAAGATGGGTTCAGCTCCTTATCAAGTTTATGAACAATCTTTTGTGTATTGATTTATTCCATTATGAATAGTAACGACAAACTCCAAACTCAAGATCTTCGTCACGTTTGATGTCGGAAGGTTTTTCTTGTCATTGTTTGTCAACGAAGAATTGAACTCAACATAATTTAAATGTCATCCAATGTTTAAAAATCACGACTTAACGATTTTTGCCTTTTTCTGCGTTCAAAATTTTGAATTAGACCCCGACGTCACTATCATAAATGATCGAGGCCTCGATGAAGCAAACTACTTCACAACATAACAATACGATAACTCGAAAACTCTATGAAAACAAAGATACGCGAAGGGCTAGGCTCCAGCCATTCCGTTTCTTAGTTCTACTCCCTTGTGATCGTCGTCGGCGGAAGCCTCTGCTGCAGCCTTATGCATTTCTGACATTGCGCAACCCATCTGTGCTTGTGATTTACCTCTTCTCATTGTTCCTCGATAAAGACCGGCTTCAAGGGTCTGTCCATGTGCTTTTTCCCAATCTTCGACCGGAATGCTGTATTTCTTCTGTATCCTATCCCTGTACCATTCGGGTATTACGTTAAATGCACAGAAGGGTATTATCCTTAGATCCGGTGTCAGATAGTGAATGTCGCATCTCTGCAGGCGCTCTAAGTCTTCATTGTATTTATCCTGAAAATGCATCATTCCAAGGAAAAGAGACCGGCCATGCCACGAGCCTACCGAGTCGAAGTTGCGTTTCAGTAAAATACTGGAGAACATCTTGGCCAAGTCTAATCCTCTCGGTTGTTTGCTCTTGTCAACAAATTGACCTATCTTTCTCAAAACTTCGAGCATTTTCCAGTACCTATTAGAGCCAGACTTGATTTCGTCAACCTTCTCTTCAAAGTATTCTAACAAACCTTTAATGTCAACGAAAGATGTTAGAGGCACAAGCTTCTTATTTTCACTGTCTTCAAAGACATATGTTCCTGCTCCGCATGCAAAGTGAATGGACAATTCATATTTTGGCTTCTTTGAAAATGCCTCAATGACGTTTGTCATGGGCATACAAGATGGAACTGGGAACCAACCATCTGAAGGAATTTCGCCATTGGTCTGCTCTTCTATCCTCTCGATACAATCTGGAATAGTTATTCTATATTTTTCTCGTTCTTTCTTCGACATTCTGCCAGTTAATGAAACTGGCTGGAAATTAACGGCATGGACCACATCCATGTTCTTTTGAGCATACCTAATAATGCCTCCGAGTTCATGATCATTTATTGACTTTATCACGGTTGGAACAAAGACAACAGTCGTTCCACACTTTCTTGCAGATTCCAGAGTATAAGGCACCTCCCAGTGATTCTTTGGATTAGTCCTAGGCGTCACTCCGTCAAAAGAAAGATACAGGTTACTCACACCAGCCGCCCTAACCTGGCGCATTGTTTCAGGGGACAATGCCAATTTTATGCCGTTAGTATTAAGTTGGACATGGTCTACTCCTTCTTCCTTAATGATTTTCACTATCTCAGTAATATCGTCCCTGAGCATTGGCTCCCCCCCTGTCAGCTGTATAGAATTGCCAGCTATAGGTCGTTCAGCCTTTAATGTCTTCATCATTGCTCTTACTTGTTCATGAGAGGGTTCGTACAGATATGCTCCTTCCAACCCCTTCTTGACGTAAAAGAAACAATACCAACAGGTAAGGTCACATCTATTGGTGACAATCATGTTAGCAAGTCCTGAATGAGATAAGTGGTTAGTACAAAGTCCACAATTATTGGGACATGCACACTTGTCGACCATCACATTTGGAGCATGCGCCCCTTTTCCGTCCATCCAATAAGTGCTAAACTTTTGGTACATCTTGTAGGACCCAAAATAGAGTTCTTCGCACTCTCCATGGGTTGGGCAGGTTTTTGTCATATAGACCTTGCCTTCTCTTTCGAAAACCTCTGCATCCAATATCATATTACAGTCTGGACAAATGCTCTGTGTGTACCTAATTGTTTTCTTAACGGAAGTATTCTTACTTGAAAGATTCGCTATTTGAATTAATTCCATCTCTATCTAACCTTTTCCTAATTACAAACGGCACTGAGCTCTGGATTATATATAAACATAACCTTACGATTCATAAGGTGATTAGGATATTTTGACTTGTTCTATGCATATGCCAAACATTTTTGATCGGTAGAGGAGATCCGGGTCATTGCATGTGTACGTGCCATGAATATAGTTTTGAGGAATGAATATATTAGAATTATTCTATCCCTTTTCAAGGTTTTAATGATTATTAGCGACAAGTCAAGGAAAGCAATGGAAAACCTTGGCTTGACAGGCTATGAAATCAAAGTTTACCTTTCCATCTTAGAGGGTGGACCTGCAATCGCATCAGAAATAAGCAAAGTCTCAGGTGTTCCATATTCTAAAATATACGAGGTTATCAATACTTTGGAAGATAAAGGTTGGCTTGAATCGAGTAGTTCCAGACCACAAAAATTTTTTCCCAAATCTCCACAAAGTGCTCTAGCAGCAATGAGAATTCGGATGGAAAATGGGATCAAAGATAACGAAAATTTGATCATGAGTGAGTTGTTGCCTATTTACCAAAAGAGAGGAATTAAGGAACGACCAGAAATATGGGTCGTTAGAGGAATACATAACATCGTCGGGAAAGTAAGCGAGATAATTCTTGACTGTCAAGCTGAATTACTAATTGCACTTCCTGAAGTCGCAGAAGATATTGCGAAGCCGGCTCAACCAATGTTACGGGCACTGTATGAGAAAGGAGTTAGCATTTCGGTGCTCGCTTCGGGAAGGACTAGCTCGGATACACTTCGAGCAATTTCAAGGATTGCCCAAGTAAGGGTTAAAGATCATATGTTTGGCGGTGGCGTTATTGGCGACAGTAGACAAGTAATGCTTCTGCTCGGAGAAGGCGGTATTATAGATAGCAATGGGTTCGAACCTATTGCAATTTGGGCGGAGCACTCAGGATTAGCTGGTCTAGCGAAGGACTACTTCGAATATTTATGGGCTGATGCGGAAAATAGATAGCTAATCTAATGGCCTTTATCCTGAAGTTAGTTATGAAAATTAATGAATTCCTGCAAATCTCAGTTGATAAGATTTAAGATTTACACAAGATTTAAGTTGACCAACCAACCTATCGCTTTACGATAATGTCTACGATGAAATATATTCAGATCGAACCGCTAGGAGATGTATGTTTATTACGTATTAATAGACCTGAGGCGTTAAACGCTATGAACACGGATGTCATAGCAGAATTATCAAGATCTATTGACATAGTTGGATTTGATGATTCAATCAGGGTTGTCATTATCACTGGTTCCGGCGAGAAATCGTTCTGCGCTGGCGCTGATATAGCTTACATGGTAAACATTGATCCAATGAAGGCCGAGAAATATGCCGCTTCTGCGCAAGCCGTCCTCAATAAGATTGAAAAGCTCGATAAGCCAGTCATAGCAGCTGTCAATGGCTTTGCATTGGGAGGAGGGTGTGAACTTTCGATGGTATGTGATATGAGAATTGCATCAACCAATGCAAAGATGGGTCAACCAGAGGTAACCATTGGTATTCCACCAGGTTGGGGAGGTACTCAGCGTCTAGTAAAACTAGTGGGACCAGCAAAAGCTAAAGAACTAATCTTTACTGGAAAGATGATTTCTGCACAAGAAGCATTTGAAATTGGCCTAGTTAACAAAGTAATAAGCTTGGGTAATGAAGATCAATTGCCTCCAGAAGTAGATGATAAGTCAGATCCAAAGAAAGAAAAGGAGCGTGCAGCTGAAATAGCAAAGATTCTCAATAAAAAACTGATA
>Ga0081455_10002905_pt1 | contig 20112 bp, 13 predicted proteins | sample TabmetS3T2R1_FD_70207 | JGI IMG/M metagenome (GOLD analysis project Ga0081455, IMG submission 70207) | Tabebuia heterophylla rhizosphere microbial communities from the University of Puerto Rico - S3T2R1 | ecosystem: Host-associated > Plants > Roots > Rhizosphere ... | reverse complement strand
GATCGCGAGCTTCCTGCAGCGGGTCGGTCGCTCGGGCCATGCGATCGACGGCACGCCCAAGGGCCGACTGTTCCCGTTGTCGCGCGACGAGCTGGTCGAATGCACGGCATTGCTCGATAGCGTGCGGCGCGGCGAGCTGGATCGCCTTTCGATTCCTGCCGAGCCGCTCGACGTGCTGGCACAGCAGGTCGTTGCCGAGGTCGCCGCCCAGGAGTGGAGCGAGGACGAGCTCTTCGCCTTGATGCGCCGCGCCTGGCCCTATCGCCATCTGAAGCGCGAGGACTTCGACGAGATCGTCGCCATGCTGGCCGACGGCTTCCACACCCGTCGTGGCCGACGCGGTGCGTTGATCCATCACGACGCGGTCAACCGCCAGCTGCGCGGTCGCCGCGGGTCGCGGCTGACGGCGCTGACCGCCGGCGGCACCATCCCCGACAACGCCGACTACCAGGTGCTGCTCGAACCCGAGAATAACGTCATCGGCTCGGTGAACGAGGACTGGGCCGTCGAGAGCATGGTCGGCGACGTCTTCCAGCTCGGAAACAGGAGCTACAAGATCCAGCGCGTCGAGCGCGGCGTGGTGCGCGTCGAGGACACCCACGGCATGGCGCCGACCATCCCGTTCTGGCTGGGCGAGGCACCCGGCCGCAGCGACGAGCTCTCGGTCTCCGTGTCGCGCCTGCGTGGGGCGATCTCCGAGCATGTGCATCGGGACTCGACGGGCGAGGGGACGCTCCGCTGGCTGATCGACGACCTCAATATCGATCCGGCCGCCGCAAAGCAGCTAGTCGATTACCTGTGCGCCGGTCACGCCGCGCTGGGTGTTCTCCCGACGCAAGACACTATTGTGCTCGAGCGCTTCTTCGACGAGGCGGGCGGCATGCAGCTGGTGCTGCACTCGCCCTTCGGCAGCCGTCTCAACCGCGCCTGGGGCCTGGCGCTGCGCAAGCGCTTCTGCGGCAAGTTCAACTTCGAGATCCAGGCTGCCGCCACCGAGGACAACATCGTCATCTCGCTCACCGAGGCGCACAGTTTCGCGCTCGACGACGTGCCACACTATCTGCACTCGAACTCGGTGCGCAATGTGCTCCTCCAGGCAATCCTCGATTCACCTATGTTCACCACGCGCTGGCGGTGGGTGGCCGGCGTGTCGCTCGCCCTGCCGCGCTTCCGCGGCGGCAAGAAGGTGCCACCGCAGCTCGCGCGCATGGCCGCCGAGGACCTGGTCGGCGCCGTCTTCCCCGACCAGATCGCCTGCGCCGAGAACCTGCCCGGCGAGCGCGAGATCCCGGATCATCCGCTGGTCAACCAGGCGATCGGCGACTGCCTCAACGAGGCGATGGACCTCGACGGCCTGGTGCGCCTGCTGAAGGGAATAGAGTCGGGCGCGATCAATGTCGTAACGCGCGACCTGACGCAGCCCTCGCCGCTCGCGCTGGAGGTGCTGTCGGCGCGGCCCTATGCTTTCCTCGACGATGCCCCGCTGGAGGAGCGCCGCACCCAGGCGGTCATGGCCCGGCGCTGGCTCAGCGTCGAGGAGGCCTCGGACCTGGGCCGGCTCGATCCCGAGGCAATCGCGCGCGTCAAGGCCGAGGCCTGGCCCGATGCCGAGAGCGCCGACGAGCTGCACGATGCGCTGGTCTGGCTCGGATTCCTGACCGAGGACGAGGTGCGAGCGAATGCGGGCTGGAGCGCTTTGCTGGCCGAGCTCGCCGAGCAGAAGCGAGCCACCAGGTTTTCCGACTTCTGGATTGCGGCCGAACACCTCTCGCTGTTCCGCTCCCTGTGGCCGGCTGCAGCGATCGAGCCGAGCATCTCGGCTCCCGCGGGCTACGACCGCCAATGGCCGAGCGATGAAGCCCTGGTCGAGGTCCTGCGCGGGCGGCTGGAAGGCCTCGGCCCTGTGACGGTAGCCACCCTGGCGCAACCGCTCGGTCTCCGGTCCGGCGACACCGCGCCGGCCCTGGCGGCGCTCGAAGCCGAAGGCTTCGCCATGCGCGGCCGTTTCACGGCGGGCGCCACCGACGATGAGTGGTGCGAGCGCCGCCTGCTCGCCCGTATCCACCGCTACACCATCAAGCGCCTGCGCGCCGAGATCGAGCCTGTCTCCGCCCGTGACTTCCTGCGCTTTCTTTTCCGCTGGCAGCGCGTCGCCCCGGAGGCCCAAGTTGAAGGGCAGAAGTCTCTCGATACCGTCATCGCCCAGCTCGAAGGCTTCGCCGCCCCGGCCGGCGCCTGGGAAGGCGAGATCCTGCCGGCGCGCCTCAAGGACTATCAGCCGGGCTGGCTCGACGCACGTTGCCTGGCCGGCCAGGCGACGTGGATGCGCCTCCCATCGCGCAATGGCGGCGACGGCCGCGCCAGCGGACGGGCAGGTCCCGTGCGCACCACCCCGATCCTGCTGCTGCCGCGCCGGCATGCCGCGACCTGGCGTTCGCTGTCACCACGGCAAGCCGAGGCTCCGCGCTCCAGCCCGCGTGCCCAGGCCGTCGTGGACTACATGGTCGAGAACGGTGCGTCGTTCTTCGACGAGCTGCTGCAGCACTGTGGCCTGTTGCGCTCGCAGCTCGAGGAAGCGCTGGCCGAACTGGTTGCCATCGGCCTCGTGACCTCCGACAGCTTCGCCGGCCTGCGCTCGCTGCTGGTGCCGTCGAGCGAGCGCGGAACAGGCGGCCGCCGTCGTCGCCGAGCGGCGCCGTTCGCCATGGAGGAATCCGGCCGCTGGTCGCTCGTGCAGCAGAGCAAGACCAGCGGCAAGGTCGATGCTGCTGCAGTCGAGCACATCGCCCGCGCGCTGCTCCATCGCTATGGTGTCGTCTTCTGGCGCATGCTCGAACGGGAGCAGGCCAGCCTGCCGCCGTGGCGCGAGCTCCTGTACGTCTATCGCCGCCTCGAGAGCAGCGGCGAGATCCGCGGCGGCCGTTTCGTGGCCGGCTTCACCGGCGAGCAGTTCGCCTTGCCCGACGCGATCGGGCTGCTGCGCGACGTACGTCGGCGTCCGGCGCTGAATGAATGGACGGTCGTTTCGGGCGCAGATCCGCTCAATCTCGTCGGAATTCTCGCTCCCGGGCCGAAACTTGCCGCCCTGGCCGGCAATCGATTGCTCTATCGCGATGGCGTTCCGGCTGCGACCTTGTCTGGCGGCGAGGTCCAGTTCCTGGAGACGCTCGATCCGGCAACCGACTGGTTCGCGCGGAAGGCGCTGCTGCGCAGGACTGGAGGGCTGTTTATTGGGAGAGAATTTCACGACGACGGTAGCGCTGAGCAAGTCCTCCCGGAGTCGGCTATGCGGTAGCTTTTGTGATATCCCGACTTGTCAAGCTGTGAGGCTGATCGAGTGGGAACCATTGGCGTCGATGACGACGATGCCGGCATCGGCATCCGCCTGATCCACGCTCTCTCGGCACTCCACTTCGGTCGTCTGGGCCGGCGGCGGATCGGCCTCGCCCGGGTAGATCACGAGCCGATACGTTGCCTGCGGTGGGCCGACCGATTCGAGGTCAAGCCAGGCCACGGAATCTCCTTCGGGCGTGTCGGGGATGTCGACCTTGCAAGACAGAACCGCCCTCGGCAGGCCTGCTGTCTTGGCAAGCTTGTAGTTCTTGCCGACGCCAAGCGACAGGCGGCGGAAACCGCTGTCCTTCCAGCGCTGGAAGACAGCGACCCACTCGGAAGGCCACGGTCCGCCGGAGTCGGCCGTCGGCATGGTTGGCACGGGACCGCCCACCTTCGACAAGATGGCTGTGGCGGCCTGCTTGACGGCATCATAGTCCCACAGGTCGAAGCCATGTTGGATACGGCGCATGTGCTGCCGGTCGAGAATCCGAAATAGCGGCTTGATGTGCAGCTCGAAGACCGGTGATCGCTCCGCCATCTACCTCTCCTCGATCGTCAGTTGACCGATTAACGCCGACGTTGGCATCAGGCTGACCGCGTCGCTCGGCGCGGTGGCAAGGGACTGCGCATCCTCGCCGCTGACGACGAGCCGGCTCGCAATGCTGATCGTCCAACCTTCATTCAGCCGCGCGACCTGTGCTGTGCTCAGCCGGGCAAAGAGCTGTATCTTCGTGTCGTGATGGGCTCGCCAGACGGTGATCGAGCGCACCGTCAGGGAGCGCCGACCAGCGTCGTTGATCGAGGAAACATCGATGCTTGCCGGGTGGAGATAGATGTCGAGTTGGTAGGTCTTTTCGCGAAAGGCAGGCGCCTCACCGATGCGCAGGACAAGGTTCTGGGCCGGCCCGATGGGTCCTTCGGGCCGCAACGTCAGGAAACGACCACTTTCTGCCGCCACCTTCAAGACAATGCTGCGCCGTGCTGCCGCATATACGCTCGCCGCTGGCGGAAGAGCGAGCGGCGTCGGTCCGGCGGGCGGACCGTCGCTGGAATAGTCGTACTCGTACTCATAGTTGAAATCGGTCAGCTTGGCTGTCGAGCTGACATCGAACGAGCGATCGAGGAACCAGAGCTTCGCCGCTCCGTCGCGGAAGGACTGAGCGGTGCCAGGCGGGACATGTAGGCGCTGCCAGCGTGTCCAAGCCAGATCGACATAGGCATGGAACGACCAGAAGATCGGATCGAGTGCAGCGGTTCCGGGACTGCGCATGTCGCGGCTGATGTTCGAGTGCAGAGTATTGTGCGGGCCGCTTTCGATGGCGCCTGGATTCGATCCGAATCCGTCTGACGGGTCGGGCAACCCGGCAAAGTAGCTCCAATCCTGGCTGTGGACCATGTCGAAGACTTCTTGTGCGTCCCAGGGCGGTGGCGCGATGGAAAAGCGTTTGTCGAACAGCGCCGAGCCCACGCGTTCGAATGCCTTGGGAAAGTGAACCCCTTCTTTGGGAGGTTTGGTCCAATCCCAGTAGGGGATCATGAGATTGTCGGTGACCCCCGGTTTGGTCTGCCGCAGCACCATCTCGAAGTCGTATAGATGGCGCCGATGCCACGGCAGGAACTTTTCCGAGAAGTGCGCGCACCCTGAGTGCGGCGTGTCGAAGTCGTTGTGCAGGTTGGCCCAGTAGCGATATCCGGTCTTGTCGGCAGGATCGACCTTGGATCGATCGATGACGGTCTGCATGGCGAGCTCATAGGTTTCCAGCTCGGCTTGGGATAGTGCCTCCACGTTCTTCCGCTTGCCCGGCTGCTGGGCTCTCACAACCTTGGGCAGTGCCTGGGACACCGCGGCGGTCGCCAGCATTGCACCGCCTGCAACCACGATCGTGCGTCTGTTCGGCCGATGATCTTGCATTGAAGCCTCCTCTCGAAGGAGCGGGCCGCTAGTGATGCCCGCCCGCAATGCCGCCTTGGCCGTCGGGAAGGGCAATGCGCACATTCTGCATCATCCCCTGATCCTCATGATCCAGTATGTGGCAGTGCAGGACGAAGTCGCCGATGTATCGCCGGTAGCGCGTCCGCACGACGGCCTTGTAGTTGGGCTTGACGAACAGCGTGTCCCTCCAGACGCCCTTGAGGTTCGCGTATTGCGGATCGTTGGCATCCTCGATCACGCTTACGTCGTTGCCGGCGCCGTCGAGGATCTTGACGATCTGGAAAGGATTCACGTGTATGTGGAACGGATGGCCGACCGGCGGATTTGATCCGACGGTAAGCGTCCACTCTTCGACCTTGCCGAGCGCCAGGGTGCGATCAATGCGGTCGGGCTTGTACGGCGCGCCGTCAATCTGGAATTTCACGCCGTTGCTGGCGTCGATGCGAAGCTGCGCCGATTGCTGGCCATTCACTTCGCCGTCAGTGATATCGGTGTGGGGAACAAAGGAGGACAAGCGGAGGTCGCTGCGCAGATCATCCTGCACTTTCTGGCGAACTGCGAGGGGCATCGTGCGACCCGCAGACGCCACGAGCTCGTTCTGCAGGAACGCCTTGATGTCGGCACCGATGACCTGACCGATCGCGACATTCACGCTGCCGAGGAACTTCCTGATCTTGGTCTGCGCGTTGACGGTCCCGGATGGTCCCGCCGCCTCGTCCAGCAGGCAGTAGTCGCCGGCCTCGGGGAACACCAGCAGCAGGTCCTCGCGATAAGCAGGTTGCAGTACCGTAATGTTGCGTTGAGAGATTTGACTGCGAGTGAGCCCATCGCTTGCCAGGGCAAACTGCGGCAGGGCAGGCCCTACGCAATTCTGCTCGATCCAGCTGGCCTGTTGCGCAGGGGCGAGGCCGGAGAAATCGGGCGCGCCCGCCCGCATCTTCCTGAATTGAATCAGGATGGTCTCGCGCACACCAGCATGGGCGAAGCGCCAGCGCTCGAGCCGCCCGACCTGCGCGCCCGTGAAGACGGGAGCGACCTGGCCGTTGACGGTCGTAAACCGTCCCGACGCGGTCCACGTGCCGGGACCGAATTGGTCATAGCCCTCGATGCCGCCCGTCTGGCCGGAATTGCAGATGTACTTGCCGGCGTTGGTTTCCTGCACGTTCCCGTTGGCGTCGCGGCAGGCATACTGGATCTGCTGCAGGAGGACCGGTCGATCGGGAATCGCGGCGCCAGCAGCATCCTTCAGGAGCGTGTCTATGTCGCCGGTCCGTTGCACGCTCGGCGGCCGGTCGCCCTTGACGATGAGGAAGCCGGCCATGCCGCTCGAGACCTGCAGCGCGGTCGAGCCGTGAAGATGGGGATGATACCAGAACGTACCGGCGGGGTGCTCAATCGAGACGTTGTACTCGTACTGGAAGCTTACCGAGGGGTTGATGCTCAGCAGGACGTTGTCGCTGTTGCCGTTGGGGCTGACCCACATGCCATGCGCGTGCAGGTTGGTGCGATTGAAGCAGTGCGGCTGGTTGATGTTTCCGATCGGGCCCTGGCAGCTGGGATCGTTGTCCGGCAGCCTGTTGTTCAGGGTGATGCGGACGGTCTCTCCCGGCGACACCACGATGGTCGGCGCGACGAAGGGGACCTTCGGCGGTGCCACCTCGTTGGCGTCGCGATAGCTGCGCAGCCGCACCCGATCGTCTCGGTTCGTTTCGGGATTGTAGATCGTGGCCTCGCTGTAGACGATGTTGAGCTCGAGCTGAGCCTCCCCGCCGGCTGAGGCCACCGTGCCCAGCGCAAGCGGGCTGGGCGCCGCGCCAGGACGCTGAACGCGCGCCATCGGCGGAGCGCTTGCAATCCGGTCAGGATTCTGTGCGATGGCCGGGGCCATCTCGACGACGACGCCGAGCAGGGCAGCCGCCGGCGGGATAAGCATCGGCAGCCAGCGTCGGGCATTGCCGTTCTTGCAGGTCGATGATGTGCCGAAGTCGAGCATCGAGCCCCCGAGCATGAAGTGTCGGCCTCCCGCGGCGTCAGCCTCTTTCTGCCGACCCAACCGAAGCGAGAATTTCTTTACGATTATACGATCTTGTGCTCCCATTGCAACCGGTGACGGAAATCGTCACGTAACCACAACGAGAAGGACCGATCAGGCCTCATGGAGATTCGCATGCAGCGGCAAGGCAGATCCAAGATCCGAAAGGCAAAGCGGGAAGGCACGAAAACCCGGTCGACGGCGAAACCGCGCAAGCCCGCCGTCAAGCCTCGTACGCGTGCCGGTGGTAAGCATTTGTCCCGTTCGCGGCGGCGTGGCTTTGCGCTGGGGATGGTGCCGGGCCTGGAGCTGTTCGTCGGCAAGTCAGCAAAGCTGCGGGCGGCTGCCGATACATTGGCCGAGCGCGTAACACTGACGGTGACCCCAAGGACGATGTCGGGAGAGCCGATCCAGCATCAACGCGGGCGCCTGCTCGGGCAGGATATCGAACGCTTCCGGCCCAGATCGGACGCGTCCGACGCATCCGTCGAGCGCCTGCAGCGCCTCGGCTTTCAGGTCCTGCGGCGAGGCCGTTTTGGAATCACGGTCAGTGCTCCGGCCGCCCTGGTCTCGGATGTGCTGCGAACTGCCTTGCTCGTCCACGCACGGCCTCGGCGGAGCACCGTGCGCGCAACCCAGAGCTTCAGCTTCAGCTATCTGCCTCCGAGGGGCAGCGATCTCTACGTGGCACCGGCCGAGTCGCTCAGCATCAAGTCGCTTGTCTGTGACCATATCGATCACTTCGTGTTCACGCCGCCACCTCTCCTGTTCGACGAGGTGAGCGCCGTGCCGCCGCATCCCAGCTATTTCTCGATCGACTCCACGGCGATCCGCCGGCTGCTCGACGTTCCGGCAGAAGCTGCAGGCACCGGCGTCAAAATCGCACTGGTCGATACCGGCTTCTACAAGCATCCCTACTACGAGGCGAATCAGCTGGACTACAGGCCGACACCGACTCCTCTTGGCCCGGACCCGGAGAACGACACAGTGGGTCACGGGACCATGATCGCCTACAATGCCTTTGCCGTCGCCCCAAAGGTCACTCTCCTCGGCTACAAGCAGACCGATCCGCCGCAGGACGCGCTCGAGGAGGCCGCCACCGCCGGCGCAGACATCATCAATTGTTCCTGGGGATGGGACAACGAGCAGTCGTTCCCCGTTCTTGAGGCAACCATTCGCTCGATTGCGAGCGAAGGGAAGATCCTGACCTGCGCGGCGGGAAATGGCGAGATGTCCTGGCCCGGCAGCATGCCGGAAGTGCTCTCCGTGGGCGGCGTTTATGTCGACGCCGAAGGCGGGCTCCAGGCCAGCAACTATGCCAGCGGCTACAACAGCAGCTTGTATCCTGGCCGTCGCGTGCCCGATGTCTCCGGGCTCTGCGGCCAGCGGCCCAACGGGATCTATATCGTGATGCCATGTCCCCCCGGCAGCTCGTTTGACGAACGTTTTGCCGGTCCGTTTCTGCCCGACGAGGACGAGACGATGCCAGGCGACGGCTGGCTTGCAGCAAGCGGGACGAGCAGCGCTGCGCCGCAGATCGCAGGGGTCGTCGCGCTCCTGGTCGAACGTGCCCGCACCAAGGGTACCGCTCTGACGACACAGACGGTGCGCCATATTCTTCAACAGACAGCGGTCGGAGTGGAGCAGGGCAGCAGCGCGCAAGGCTTCCCGGCCGTCGGACATCCCAATATCGCTGTCGGGTTCGGGTTGGTTGACGCCACTGCCGCCCTCGACAAGATTTGAGGCCCAGGCGCAGGTCACTTATTGGGGGGACGCCATGCCAGGCACCACGGAGTCCACGCAAGTCATGCGCTTGGCCGGACAATCCCGGGAACTGATGCAGGAGATCGCCGCCGCGTTGGAAGGGACCGGGATCACGCTTGGCGGATCTCGTCTGGACGGGCCTTCGCCTTGGCAATCACTTCGAGCATCTTGGAGGCGAGCGCGTCTTGCCACATTGGACGAAGATCGGCGAGCGCTGGCTTCGTATAGACGGTGATGTCCACTTCATCGATGTGAAGGGCAAGTCCACGGGAATTGATGAGGGGCCCTTTACGGCGGCAATGTACGTCGCAGAGAAAAATCCGACGTGGATCTGGTCGGACACGGAGCCCGATTGACCTCGCAGTCCGAGGTACCGACAGTTCAGGGCGACGATTTCAATTTTGTACAATGCGAGGATCTTGGATAGTCGGGCTCGTGGAACCCGACCCGAAGGTACTCGCCAGCGCCACCTGGAGCCATCAGAGGTTCGCCCGCACCTTCGACGAAAGCCGAAATTGGACAACGAAACTGTCCGTGCTCCGTCCAAAACGTGCCTTGCACCGTGTAGGGGTCGAGGAGCGGCATCCCCTTTCTCTCCTCCTTGGGATCAGGCTTGCTATAGTCGACGAGGCCACCGCGTAGCTCATACTTGATGGCAGCGATCAGATCCGACTTGCTCATGTCGCTGGTGCCGACCTCGTAGTCGCACCAGGTCCATTTTCCATAACCATTGAACTGCACCTTGCTGCAGCGCACCCGTCCCAGATCTTTGAACATCGCCTTTACAAAAAAAGGATCAAATTCGTCATTCATGGTCCACTTCAGATCCGAACGCGCGGACGGGGGCATCAGGGCTATTTCGCCGTCCTCATCACGTTCCCTGTGGAAGTCGTAGTAGTAGGCCAGCCAGCCTGGCAGGCCACGCCTTATCAGCTCGACCGGTGTCTGGGCCGACACGGCAGACCAGCTCATGGCCAAGGCAACTGACACCGACAGGCTGCATGCTGTGATGCCCAGAAGTGGAAACCTCACGCGATCCCCCTCGATGTTCGCGCGCACCTTGCTCGTTCTGCCGTGTCTCCTCTTCCTCACCACCCTGTGATGCTCTTTGAACCGTCCGCGCCGCTACCTGATACAGTATCACCGTCATGCCCCGCGCAACCTGGACATGGACCTTCGATCTGGCTCCGGCCGAGCTCTGGCCGGTGCTCGCCGACACCAACCGCTTCAACGAGGCGATGGGCCTGCCACCCTATACGCTGGAAGAGGCACCACAGCCCAATGGCACAGTCGTGCGCCGCGGCAAGGCCAAGGCCGCGGGCTTCGCGCTCGAATGGGAGGAGAAGCCCTACGAGTGGATCTGGGGTCGTCACTTCCGCCAAGCCCGCGTGTTCACCAAGGGCCCGTTCCGCCGCTTCGGGCCGGTGTTCGATCTCGCGCCGACCGTGCTGGCGGACGGCAAGGTCGGAAGCAAGGTCAGCTATGCCCTCGAGTACGAGCCGCTCACCCTGACGGGCCGGCTGTTCGGCGCGCGGCTGGCGCGTCAGGCAGGGGAGGCGGTAGGCCAACGCGTTTTGGAAGCCGTTGCCTTCGCCAAGGGTGAGCGCGTCACATTTTTCGATCTGCCGCCGCCGAAGCTGCCGGAGGGCGCGCGCGAGCGGGCGAGGGCGCTCGCCGCCGAAGTCGATCGAAGCCCCTACGGCAATGGCCTCGGCCAGAGACTCGCTGATCTTGTGCTCACCGGCATGGCGACCGACCTCATGCACGTCAAGCCCAAGCCGCTGGCGCGTCAGCTCAAGGTTGCGCCGCGCGCTGCGGTCGAGGCCTGCCTCGCCGCCACGCGTGCCGGCCTGCTCGCGATGAAATGGGACCTGCTCTGCACCAACTGTCGCGGCGCCAAGTTCAGCACGCCCTCGTTGAGCGAGCTGCCGCGCGGCGCGCATTGCCCATCGTGCAACATCGACTACGACCGCGATTTCGAGAAGAACGTCGAGCTCTCCTTCGCGCCGGCACCCGCCGTGCGGCCGCTGGCCACCGGCGCATTCTGCCTTTCCGGCCCGATGTCGACGCCGCATGTCGCCGTCCAACTTTTGCTGGCGCCCGGCGAGACGCGCACCATCCGCGCCGAGCTTCCGGCGGGCTCGTATCGCTTGCGCACGCTCCACCCCGGCGCCGTCGTCGACATCGATCATGCTGCCGGCGAGCCGTTCCCCGGCCTGCGCATCACCGCGGCAGGCGTCGAGGCTTTGCCGCCTTCCGCCGAGCAGGATGCCATCACCTTCAAGAACGACGCCGGCTTCGAGGTCGCCGCCCTGATCGAGGATCGCAGCTGGGCGCGCGAGGCGCTGACCGCGCCCGAGGTGATCTCCCTGCAAGCGTTCCGCGATCTCTTCGCTGCCGCCACGCTCAGGCCCGGCGACGAGGCGGGCGTCAGCCAGGTGGCGCTGCTCTTCACCGACCTGCAGGGCTCGACCGCGCTCTACGAGCGCGTCGGCGATGCCGTGGCCTACAACATGGTGCGCGAGCACTTCGCGCTGCTCGCGGGCATCGTGCGCGACCACGACGGCGCCGTGGTCAAGACCATCGGCGATGCCGTGATGGCTTCGTTCGACGATCCCGCCAATGCGGTGAAGGCGGCGCTCGCCATGCAGGCCCGCATTGTCGACGAGCATCTCGTGTTGAAGGTCGGTGTGCATGCGGGGGCGAGCGTCGTCGTCACGCTGAACGACCGGCTGGACTACTTCGGCTCGACCGTGAACATGGCCGCCCGCCTGCAGGGCCAGAGCCACGGCGGCGACATCGTGCTGAGCCGCGCCATCGCCGATGATCCCGCGGTGCGCCCGCTGCTGCTTGGCGTGCCGGCGCACGAAGAGAGCATGCCGTTGAAAGGCTTCGACCAGCCGATCAGCTTCCTGCGCCTTGTCCCCGCCGGCGAGACTCGTCTAGGCGCGGAGACTGCTCGCGGGCATACTGTGCGCCTCTGATCACTCGCGTTGTTGCGTCGCGCGTCCCGCGTCTGCTGCCCTGAAGCAGAGGAGGCGATCATGAAGCGCCGGCAATTCACGCAATCGATCGCCGTGGCCGCAGCGGCGCTTGGCGCGCCTCACGTCGCACGGGCCGCGCCGGTGACGCTCCGGCTGCATCACTTCGTGCCCGCCCAGTCGAACCAGCAGAAGTACTGGTTCGAGCCGTGGGCCAAGATGGTCGCCGACGCGTCCGGCGGACAGCTCAAGATCGAGATCTATCCGTCGATGCAGCTGGGCGGCCGCCAGCCGCAGCTCTACGACCAGGCGCGCGACGGCGTGGTCGATATCGTCTGGACCGTGGCCGGCACCACGCCGGGCCGCTTCGCGCGCCTCGAGGTCTTCGAATTGCCGTTTCTGTCCAACCAGATCGGCGCCCGCACCGCGCCCGCGGTCTGGGACTTCTACGAAACCCATGCCCGCGACGAGCTGAAGGACGTGAAGCCGCTGGCGGTCTGGGCGTTCGGCGGCGGCGTGCTGTTCACCAAGGATGTCGTGCTGAAGAAACCGGAGGACTGCAAGGGCCTGAAGCTGCGCGCCTCCAACCGGCAGACCAACGATGCCTTCGCCATGCTCGGTGCCCAGCCGCTCAGCATCCCGCCGCCCGGCGTTCCGGAAGCCTTGGCCAAGGGCGTGGTCGACGGCGTGGTGTTTCCCTACGACGCGGTGATCCCCTTCAAGCTCGACGAGCTCACCAACCGCGTGAGCGAGTTCGGCGGCAACCGCACCTTCTATACCGGCGTCCTGTTGTTCGTCATGAACAAGCCCAAGTATGAGGGCCTGCCGCCGGAGCTCAAGAAGGTGATCGACGCTACCACCGGCGCGGTCATGGCTCGCGACCTCGGCAAGAAGTGGGACGAGTGGGACCAGATCGGCCGCGCCGCCGTGGTCAAGCGCAACACACCCATCCATCGCATCGAGGGCGCCGATCTCGAAGCCTGGAAGAAGGCGACCGAGCCCATGCGCGCGCAATGGATCGAGACCCGCACCAAGGCGGGGGACGACGGGGCCGCGTTGGTCAAGGCTGCCGAGCAGCTGATCGCCACGTACGATCAATGAGTTCCGACAGCGCTACAGGGCCGCTGCCGGACGGTCCCATCGGCCGCCTGCTCGATCGCCTGTGTGCCGCCGTGGCTATGATGGGCGGCGGCATCGTTGTCGCCATCGTCGCCGTCTCCAGCCTGTCGGTGCTCGGCCGCAGCCTGCCGCAGCTCGCGGGCCTGCGCGGGACTGGCGTGCCGGGCGATGTCGAGATGGTGCAGCTCGGTTGCGCGGTCGCGATCTACTGCTTCCTGCCGTGGTGCCAGCTGCGCCGCTCGAACGTGCTGGTCGGCGTCTTCACGCGCCATCTGGCGCCGCGCTGGCGGGCGAGCTTCGATCTCGTTGCCAACCTCCTGTTCCTGGCCCTCGCCACGCTGTTGGCGGTAACGCTGGGCTATGGTACCGCCGAGAAGTTCCGCGAAGGCGACACGTCCATGATGCTGCGCATCCCGGAGGGCTGGCCGTTCGCCGCCGCTCTGCTGCCGAGCTGGCTCTTGGTGCTGACCATCGCCTACAGCGTGCTGCGCAATCTCACCGAGATCCGGCTGAATCAGGCCATCGGTCCGCCGGCTGCGGGCGAGCATTGAGCCGCCACCATGTCTGATGTCGCCGGCGGCACGCTGAGCTTCCTGATCCTGCTGATGCTGTTGGCCGCACGCGTGCCGATCGGCGTGGCCATGCTGGCGGTGGGCTGCGGCGGCTTCGTCTGGATCCAGGGCCTGCAGCCGTTGTTCAGCTTCCTGAAGACCACGCCCTTCGACACCTTCGCCACCTATTCCTTCTCGGTCATCCCGCTGTTCCTGCTGATGGGCAATGTCGCTTCGACCTCGGGCCTGTCGGCGCGGCTGTTCCGCGGCGCCAATGCGCTGCTCGGCCACTATCGCGGCGGCATGGCCATGGCCGCCGTCGTCGCCTGCGCCGCCTTCGGCACGATCTGCGGCTCCTCCCTCGCGACCGCCGCCACCATGGGCCAGGTGGCGCTGCCGGAGATGCGCAAGTACGGCTATTCCGGCGCGCTCGCCACAGGCACGCTGGCTGCCGGCGGCACGCTCGGCATCCTGGTGCCGCCGTCGATCCCGCTCGTCGTCTACGCCATCCTGACGGAACAGAACATCGCCAAGCTCTTCCTGGCGGCATTCATCCCGGCGGCGATCGCCGTGGTCGGCTTCTTCCTCGCCATCCGCGCCTATCTCCTGTTCGATCCCGCGGCGGCGCCGACAACGGTCCGGCTGCCATCGATGATCCGCATGCCGCAGGTCGTCGCGACCTGGCCGGTGCTGGCGATCTTCCTCGTCGTTTTCGTCGGCATGAACGGCGATTTCTTCGTCGGCCGCTCGCTGTTCACGCCAACCGAGGGCGCCGCCATCGGCGCTCTGCTCGCGACCATCGCCGCAGTCACCGTGGGCGGCCTCTCGTGGCGCAACGTCGTGCAGTCGATTGCGGCGACGGCCAGCCAGTGCGGCATGATCTTCCTGATCCTGCTGGGTGCGGAGCTCTACAATGCCTTCCTCGCGCGCACCCACATGCCGCAGCTCGCCGCCCAATGGGTAGGCGGGCTCGGCATCTCGCCCTACCTCGTCATGGCGGTGATCGTGCTCATCTACATCCTGCTGGGCTGCCTCATGGACAGCCTCAGCATGATCCTGCTCACCGTGCCGATCTTCTTTCCCATGATCATGAGCCTGCCGTTCGGCCTCACGCCCGAGCATACGGCGATCTGGTTCGGCATCCTGGTTCTGATCGTGGTTGAGCTCGGCCTGATCCATCCGCCAGTCGGGCTCAACGTCTACGTGATCCAGAACATCGCCGGCGACGTCTCGCTGCTGCAGACCTTCAAGGGCGTGGTGCCGTTCCTGATCGCCGAATTCTTCCGCGTGTCTCTGATCATCGCCTTTCCGGTCATCACGCTGGTATTGGTCCGCTGAGCGCATCTCGAGGAACCGCCTGGTCTCCGCAATTGTCGGACGCATTGTGGTGAATGGCACATTCAGCGCTCGCTTTACTTGCGTGCAGACCCCAATGCGGCCACGATGATCATGGATCATCGTTCAACGGAACCGTGGGGTCCGAATTGCTTTCACCGGGCCACGACAATTCGCGTGACGCCACCGCCGATAACCTCCATTCGCGGGTGCACGGCGGCAAGAGGCGGCTTGTTGCTGTCGTCTCGGCGGATGTGGCCGGATATTCCCGTCTGATGCAGGTCGATGAGGATGATACACACTCGCGCATGATGAGGATCGATTCGCAGGTCCTTCGACCGTTGATCGCCAATCGCGGAGGCAGCATCGTCAAGAACACGGGTGACGGCTTTCTTGCGATGTTCGAGACCGTCGAGAACGCCGTGCAGTGCGCGATCCAGATCCAGCAGATCCTGACGGATGAAAGCGAGACGGAGCCGCTGAGTCGACGAATCACCTTCCGTATGGGCGTCAATGTCGCCGACGTCATCGTCGAGGAGCACGATATCTTCGGCGACGGGGTCAACATCGCGGCCCGACTACAGACCTACGCAGAGCCGGGCGGCATCGTCGTGACTGATCTCGTCGCCGGGCATCTTCAGGCCAACGACAGGATCGCCCTCTATGACCTTGGCGATCTGCCTTTGCGCAATATTGGCCGGCCTGTCCACGCTTTCAGCCTGCGTTCCTCAGGCAGCAAGGGACCTTTGCTGGCGGACGCCATTCCCGGCTTCGAAGGACGTCCGTCGATCGTCGTTCTGCCTTTCCATGAGCAGCCGAACCGGCCAGGCCAAGAGTACTTTGCCGAGGGTATTGTCGATGAAATCATCCATGCCCTTTCGGGACTCAAGGAGCTGTTCGTCATCTCGCGCGGGTCGACCCTCGGCTATCATGATGCCCCTTTCGACGTGCGCGCCATCGGCCGGGAACTGGGAGTCCGGTACGTCTTGCATGGCAACGTGAGGCGTACCGAGCCTGACATCCGCATTCGGACCGAGCTCTGCAATGCTGAGTCCGGCGCTATCGTCTACACCGACCAGCTTGCCGGCGACATGTCCGACCTGTTCGACCTGCAGCGCCGGATAACGGGTCGTGTCGTGACCGCGATCGCTCCTCAGGTTCGCGAGCGCGAACGCCTGCGCGCGATGCGGAAGCATCCGCAAAACATGACTGCATACGACCTTGTCCTGCAGGCGCTGGGTCCTCTGTTCCATGTCGACTACGCCTCGTTCTCCCTGGCGCACGGCCTTCTGCAGAGGGCGATCGCTCACGATCCCCTTTACGGTCCAGCCCATTCCTACACTGCCTATTGGCACCTGCTTCGCGTCGGTCAGAACTGGTCACCCGATATCACGATGGATTCGGAGGAAGCGGCGCGAGCGGCGGCCATGGCGATCCAGCTCGACGACAACGACGCTCTTGCTCTGGCGATCTCTGGTCATGTCCATTCCTATCTCCGAAAGGAATATGACGCTGCGGTCGAGCTCCAGGAGCGCGCCATTGAAGCGGGGCCAAGCTGCGCCATGGCCTGGACCTTGAGCAGTGTCACCCGCGGGTTCCTGGGCCAGGGGGCAACCGCTGTGCTGAGAGCGGAACGCGGGTTGGAGCTCTCGCCGCGCGGTCCTCATATCTTCTATAACGAAGCGATTCTTTCCCAGGCGCACTACGTCAACGGCAACTACGACGAGGCGGTGGCTTGGGGGCGTCGCTCCGCCAAGAGCAACGGTCGGTTTACCTCGAACCTACGCTGCCTGATCGCGGGCCTGATGGCCATCGGCGAGGAGGATGAGGCCCGCCGAACTGGCAGGCGTCTCCTGGAGCTTGATCCGACGATGAGCCTTGCCGCTTTTGCCAACCGAACGCCGCTGCGGGGCGTCATAAAGGACAACTTTGTTGAGCGGCTGCGAGCGGCGGGTTTACCCGAGTGACACGCGTCGTTGCACACTTGTGAGGGGGGAGAACGATGACAGGCAATACAGGAAATACTGGGAACACAGGCAACACCGGCAATACCGGTAACGTCGGCAATGCCGGCGGCGGTGGCGGCGGTTGGTTCTTTCCCGACCGCATCGATCTCCCGTTCGCCTTCGACGCCGGAGGAACGAGCCAGCTCACCACGAGGCCGTATTTCCCCGACAGGCTCTGGGATCCGCAGTGGCTCTCGTGGCTCATTCTTCAGGAGTTCACGACGAAGAACTGGACGGCCATCAACCTTACGGCCGCGGCCTCACAGATTCCGGGGACGGCGGCCGGCATCAAGGCAGAGCTTGACAACTTGTTGGAGGCGGCGGTTGATGAACGTGCCGATGCGTTGGGTGAGATACTCGCGCAAAGCGAGGAGTTCCTCAGTGTCTTCGTGGGCTTGCTGGGCATCAACACGGCGTCCTACGCCAAGACGCGTCTGTTGCTTCACGTCGGAGAGCTCGTCGGCACGTTCGCGGTCATGTATTTCAAGGCCTCGGCGCGAAGACCACGTCCTTCACAGCTTTGTCCGGCCTTGATGCCTCCCATCCTGGTGCCGGGTCATGCTTCCTATCCCAGCGGCCACGCAACCCAGGCGTACCTCGTCGCGGAGTGCGTGAAGCTGGCCTTGCCGGCAGCCAACAATGTCAGCGTCGCCCTGTCGAACAACCTGGACATCCTGGCGAGACGCATCGCGCGAAATCGCGAGATCGCGGGCCTGCACTATCCGAGCGACTCGGCAGCGGGCAAGGAGCTGGCAGGCAAGCTGCTGGCGCTCCTGCAAACCTGCGCAAAGTTCAATACCGCGGTCACCGACGCCGCAGCGGAATGGACCTGATGCTGACCGAGGACTCCCGCGCCCGGCTGCTGCGTCGACTGAACGGCGAAATGCGGCTGAGACTCCTGACCGTGCCGAGACGCCCGGAGACATTCGACGTCTTGAAGGGAACACCCGAAGAGCTCGATTTCTATGGCCTGCCGGCCCAGCCGGACAAGAAAGACGAGTTGGCCTTCGAGTTGTGGAAGGGGTTGGTCACGACTGCCGCAGTGCCGTTGGAGCAATGGTTCGCCATCCTGCCGCTTCCGCTGCTCGACTATCGCATCATCTTCAACCAGATGATTGGAGGCACCCACCAGGAAACCAGCAAGAACTGGTCCGGCGCAGTGACGCAGGCGGCGGCGGGGCTTCCTTTCCAACAGGTGCTCGCTCGTTGGCAGATACCGAACATTGGCCTGCCATCCGGTGCAGCCAACGGCGTCGAATACCGCTGCTCCACCTGGATCGGCCTCGATGGCGCCGTCCCGACCTCCTGGTCGATGCCCCAGATTGGGACGACCCAGTCCGTCGTTCTCAAGAATGGCGCTCCCCAATATACGTTCGAAGCTTGGTTCCAGTGGTGGATGAGGATTCAGCCGAATCCCCCCGTCAAGATTGCATCCATAGACTTGGCACCTGGGGACGTCGTGCATTGTGCCTTGCAAGTCCAGGGTCCCAATGTCGTCAACATGAGCATCGCGAACACCACCAAGAATCAGTCCTACACAGCATCGGTGGTTGCTCCCGCCATCACCATTCCGTTGCCCTCCATGCCTCCCTACAACCTTTCGGCGGCCGTTGAGGGCAAGACCGCCGAATGGGTCGCGGAGCGGCCGACAAAGCTGGACAGCACCGAGCTCTATCCGTTGCCCGATTTCGATCGTGTTACGTTCGAGGGCGCGCTGGCTCAGACAGGCACTCCTGTCATCGCCCGTGGCATGTCTCCGGGCAGGCTCGTCCGAATGACGGAGCGGCATCAAGGCCAGACGATCGTGCTGTCGCGCGCACGACAAGATGCATCCGATCCCGACCATAAGCTCTATGTCGGGCCCGGTCTGGAAGCGGATATGGTCAGCTGATTTAGAAGGGGCACTAGCTCCAACCAATGAAAAATGGCGGCTCAGGTGCGCTGAAGGCCGCCGAAATGGGGAGAGATATGACCAAGACGATCAAGCGGCGGTCCGTCCTTCACGCGTTGGGCGCGGCCGGCGCAACCCTGGCCGTGCCGGCCGTAGGCCGCGCACAGGAGCCGCTCGACAGCCTGAAGATCCTCGTCGGCTTCCCGCCCGGCGGCTCGGCCGACGTGGTCAGCCGCCACCTCGCCGAGAAGCTGGTGCCGGGTTTTGCGCGCAGTGCCATCGTCGACAACCGCCCTGGCGCGGCCGGTCGCATTGCCATCGATGCCTTGAGGTCCTCGCCGCCCGACGGTCGCACCTGGCTGTTGACGCCGGCCTCGACGGTGACGGTCTACGCCGATATCTATCGCCAGCTTTCCTACAACCCGTTCACCGATCTCGCACCGGTGTCGCTGGCCGCGACCTTCGTGCATGGCCTCGCCGTCGGCCCCATGGTACCGGGCGAGATCAAGACTCTGGCCCAGTTTGCTGACTGGACGAAAGCCAATCCGGCGAAGGCCAGCTGCGGCAACCCGGGCGAGGGCTCGTTCCCGCATTTCCTGACGCTGGTGGTGGCCAAGGCGCTCGGCGCGCCGATTCAGCCCGTGCCCTATCGCGGCGGCGCGCCGGCGCTGAACGATATGATGGCGGGCCAGCTCGCCGCCCTGATGCTGCCCGACGGGTCCTTCCTGCCTTACACCAAGGACAATCGCATGCGTGTGCTCGCGACCAGCGGCGCGACGCGCTCCCCGTTCTATCCCGATGTGGCCACCTTCGCCGAGCAGGGCGTGAAAGAGCTCGTGGTGACGGAATGGTTCGGCCTGTTTGCGCCTGGACCGACGCCGGCCGCCGTTGTCGGGCGTGCCTCGGAGGCGATCGGCAAGGTCATCGCGCGTCCGGACATCGCCGACGCCTTCGCCAAGCTAGGCATGGTGCCCAAGGCCGACACGCCCGCCGAGCTCGCCAGCCTGATCAAGGTCGAAGCGGCGACCTGGGGCCCGATCATCCGCTCGACTGGATTCAAGCCGCTGGAGTAGCAAGCTTTCGGGCAAGGTTCAGGACTTGGTGCGACTTCCCGAACCAAGTGTGTCCGCTCGGTCCTTGGCGAATGAGCCGTAGATCAGGTTC
>Ga0081455_10002904_pt1 | contig 20117 bp, 23 predicted proteins | sample TabmetS3T2R1_FD_70207 | JGI IMG/M metagenome (GOLD analysis project Ga0081455, IMG submission 70207) | Tabebuia heterophylla rhizosphere microbial communities from the University of Puerto Rico - S3T2R1 | ecosystem: Host-associated > Plants > Roots > Rhizosphere ... | reverse complement strand
TGAGTAGTCGCTGCACCGCTCGCTGAAACCTCGATCTCGTCCGACACCAGCCACCCCACTCAAAGAGCGGCAATCATCCCGGCGAATGGAAGCCGGGCAAGGCGGCCGTCAGACCCCGCTTACCCTATTTCCGCCAGTTGCCGGTTTCCATCCAGCGGAGGAGCGCCTTCATCGGAAATAGCCAGATCCAGACGATCCCCGTTGCGATATAGACGATTGGATGATTGAGCGCGGGATAATGCTCGATGGCGCGCGCTGCCGCCACCGCCCATACCATGATCAGGACAAGCAGCAGGAACATCCCGAAAGGTTTGCGCCAACTCGGTTTGGGAACTGGCCTCATGAAAAATCGATCCGTTCGCGTTCGGTGACGACGGCATGGAGCCGCGCGTCCCAGGAATCAACAGGAAGCGCATCGACTTCCTGCACCGACCACGCCAGTCCGATCCGTCGGGCCGAGGGAAGGGTTGCGAACGCGCGATCATAAAAGCCGCCACCTTGGCCAAGACGATTTCCGGCGCGGTCGAAACCGACCAGAGGAGAGATGATTGCGTCCGGTATGAGTTCTTCGGCCTCGGCAACAGGCTGAGGAAGCCCATATGGTCCCGTGACGAGCCGCTCGCCCGGCCGCCAACGCGCGAATCGCATCACGCCGTTCCGCTCAGTGATATGGGGGAGCGCTGTCGCCACTCCCCGTGCGGCCGCGATCTGGAGAGCCGGCATGGCATCGACTTCGTTGGCATTGGCGAGATAGCAGGCAATGACCTTCGCGCCCTCCGCCTCGGCCAGAGCGATACGCGCAATTACGATGCCATGGAGCTGGCGCTGGCAATTATCCATTTTCGCGACGAATGCGCGTCTGCGAAGCCTCAGATTGCGCCGCAGGTCGTCCTTGTCGTTAGGCGTCAGCGTCGCGGCCATCTGCAAATCCGGAACGTGGGGTGGCGGGACCACCATGACCGTTTGCCTGAATATCCTCTGACGCCGGTAACGTCAGGTGGGGACCATATGGGTCAGACCAGGATCTGCCCAGGGACAGCCCCCATGGATGATGAATAGCCTCAGGGATGTTCGCGAGGCTCGTATCGGGCAGTACCCGCCAGCTCCTATCTAGGCGCCCGTGTTATCAGTCTCAAGCCCCGCCGGTCTCAAGCATCGCGGCGAGCTTTTCCATCTGCTCGGCCAGACGTTCGATCGCTTCGGCAGTTTCCTCGTCATCGTCTGTTGGAACGGAAGAAGGGATGGGCGCCTCCTTCATGGAGTCAGCGAGCAGCAGCGCGGTGACGAGCAAATGGCGATTCTCGGTCATGGAGCCCATGGCGCGCCCGGCGTCCTGCGCCTTGGCGTCGACTAGCCGGCCGAGCCCGATCAGATGCTCTTCCTCGCCGTCGCGGCAGGCGACTGCATAGGAGCGCCCACCGATATCAAGGGTTACTTCAGCCATCGATCATTGCCTCGATGAAGCGATCAGCATGTCGATGCGACCGATTGCCGAGCGGACCTGGTCGCGCAATTGCTCGTGCCGCTGGACAAGTATGGGGTCGACGCCGTTGCGTTCGCTCGAAGGGCGTGCATCGGAGATTAGGCGCTCAACACGCGCGGTGGCGCGTTCCAATCGTCCGATAGCGAATTTCAAGCGGTCGTTGGCCATCACTGTTACCATAGCATGTGAACTGAAATCGGCAAATCGTCCATGTTCCGGCTGTCCCATTTTGATCCCTGGCGGTTGACGCTGCGGGGATCGGGCGACAAATGGCGCCGCATGTTGCCTGTCCGATCGAATCGGCCGGGCGATTCGCCATATCCTTAGCACGCCCCACGAGAAGGCCTTCGATGACGGTCAGCCACAGCGATCTAGCCAATGCCATCCGGGCGCTTTCCATGGATGCCGTGGAGGCCGCAAACTCAGGGCATCCTGGCATGCCGATGGGGATGGCCGACGTCGCGACCGTCCTGTTCACACGCTATCTGAAATATGATCCGACGGCGCCGAGGTGGGCCGATCGCGACCGCTTTGTGTTGTCGGCGGGGCATGGATCGATGCTGATCTACAGCCTGCTGCACCTGACCGGCTATGCCCGCCCAACCATCGAAGACATCCGCAATTTCCGCCAGGTTGGTAGCCCTTGCGCGGGACATCCCGAGAATTTCGAACTCGCGGGTGTCGAGGCCACCACAGGACCGCTTGGCAGCGGGTTAGCGACCGCTGTCGGCATGGCGATTGCCGAGCGGCATCTGAACTCCGCCTTCGGCAACGATCTGGTCGATCACCGTACCTGGGTGCTGGCGGGCGACGGCTGCCTGATGGAAGGCATTAATCACGAGGCGGCGGGCCTCGCCGGCCACCTCAAGCTCGGACGTTTGATCGTCCTGTGGGACGATAACCGCATCACGATCGACGGCGCAGTCAATCTTTCGTCGAGCGAGAATGTGATCGGCCGCTATGAGGCGGGCGGCTGGCATACGGTTTCCTGCGACGGGCATGATCCCGCCGACGTTGCCCGCGCGATAGACGCGGCATTGGAAGATCCGCGCCCGTCATTGGTCGCGTGTCGCACATTGATTGGCAAGGGAGCGCCCAACAAGCAGGGTACCTCAGCAACCCACGGCTCGCCGCTTGGCAAGGATGAGGTGGCAGCCGCGCGAACCGAGCTCGGCTGGAACTATCCACCTTTTGAGATCCCGGCGGACATCGGCAATGCCTGGCTCGATGCCGGAAAACGCGGCAACACCGTCCGCGCGGAATGGGAAAAGCGACTCGCAAGCCATTCGGATAAGATTGAATTCAAACGTCGTGCCGCTGGCGAACTGCCCGCGAATTTCTCACTGAATGATTATCTCGCGCAATTGCTCGCCAATCCGCAAAAGGTGGCGACCCGCAAAGCGTCCGAGCTGGTTCTCGGCGCGATCAACGCCCAGTTGCCTGAAACGATCGGGGGCTCGGCCGATCTCACCGGCTCGAATAACACCAGGACCAAGGACCAGTCGCCGCTGACTGCCGACAATTATGGCGGCCGCTATGTCTATTACGGGATTCGCGAATTCGGCATGGCCGCCGCGATGAACGGCATGGCCTTGCACGGCGGCGTCATTCCTTATGGCGGAACCTTCTTGGTCTTCTCCGATTATTGCCGTCCCGCGATCCGGCTGGCGGCGCTTCAGCAGATACGGTCGATTTTCGTGATGACTCACGATTCGATCGGTCTTGGCGAGGATGGCCCGACCCATCAGCCGGTCGAGCATATGATGTCGCTTCGGGTCATGCCCAATCTCGACGATTATCGTCCCTGCGACGCGGTGGAGACGGCGGAATGCTGGCAGTTGGCATTGGAGCGCACCGACGGTCCGTCGCTCCTCGCACTGACCCGTCAAAACCTTCCGCAACTGCGTACGGATGCTGGAGAAAATCTTTCAGCGAAAGGTGCTTATCGTTTGCGCGCCGCAAAAGCCGCACGCAGGGTCGTTCTCCTTGCCACGGGATCTGAAGTTGAGCTTGCAGTTGCCGTGGCGGCTCTGCTCGAAGCCGATGGCGTCGGCGCCGATGTCGTGTCGATGCCGAGTTGGTCGCGCTTCGATGCGCAGCCGGCCTCCTATCGCGACGACGTGCTGCCGCATGACGTCCTGCGCGTGTCGATCGAGGCGGGCACGACGATCGGCTGGGAGCGTTATACCGGCATTGCGGGCCTGCGCTTCGGGATTGACAGCTTCGGTGCTTCGGGTCCGGCCGACGAACTTTACCATCATTTCGGGTTGACGGCCGAGAATATCGCGCCGCAAGTCCGCGCCGCGCTGGATTGAGTGAATTCGGAAGACAGGGAGTAAGACATGGCGAAGGTTGCGATCAATGGTTTCGGACGCATCGGGCGGCTCGTCGCGCGTGCGATTCTGGCGCGGCCCGATAGCGGGCTCAAGCTGGTCGCGATCAATGATCTCGCGGGCGCCAAGGCGAATGCGCATCTGTTTCGCTACGACTCCGTTCACGGCAAATACCCCGGCACGATCGAGGTCGACGGCGACGATCTGATCGTCGATGGCAAGCGCATCAAGGTCACAGCCGAGCGTGATCCGGCAAACCTGCCGCACGCCGCCAATGGCGTGGATATCGCGCTCGAATGCACCGGTTTCTTCACGGACAAGGCGAGCTGCGAGAAGCACCTGTCCGCTGGCGCCAAGAAGGTGCTGATCTCGGCGCCGGGCAAGGGCGTCGACCTGACCGTCGTCTATGGCGTCAATCACGACAAGCTGACCGCCGAGCACACCATTGTTTCGAACGCAAGCTGCACCACCAACTGCCTCGCGCCGGTGGCGAAGGTGCTCAACGATACGATCGGCATCGAGCGTGGCCTGATGACCACGATCCACGCCTATACCAACGATCAGAAGATCCTGGACCAGATCCACGACGATGCGCGCCGTGCCCGTGCCGCCGCGATGTCGATGATCCCGACGACAACGGGCGCCGCTCGCGCGGTGGGCGAAGTGTTGCCGGAACTCAAGGGCAAGCTCGACGGTTCGGCCGTGCGCGTACCCGTTCCCGACGGCAGCCTCATCGATCTGACGTTCACGCCCAAGCGTGAAACCACCAGGGATGAAGTCAACGCGGTGCTCAAGGCCGCAGCCGAGAGCGGCCCCCTGGCGGGTATTCTCGATTACACGGATGAACCGCTGGTTTCCGTGGATATTGTGCACACTCCGGCTTCTTCGACGGTCGACAGTCTCGAGACGGCCGTGCTCGAGGGCAAGCTCGTCCGCGTCGTCTCCTGGTACGACAATGAATGGGGCTTCTCGAACCGCATGGTCGACACGGCCGGAGCGATGGCGAAGCTGCTTTAACTGGTTGTACCCCGGCGAAGGCCGGGGTCCAGCTATATGCTGGAACTGGATCCCGGCCTTCGCCGGGATACGCCAAGGAAATGAGCATGACCTTCAAGACCCTTGACGACATCGGTGATGTGCGCGGCAAGCGCGTGCTTGTCCGCGAAGACCTGAACGTGCCGATGGATGGCGCCAAGGTGACGGACGACACGCGACTGCGCGCTGCTGCTCCCACAATCGCCGAACTGGCGGACAAGGGCGCGATCGTGCTGGTATTGGCCCATTTCGGGCGGCCCAAGGGCGTGCCAAGCCCGGCATTCTCATTGGCGCAGGTGACGCAGCCGCTCGCTCATGTGCTTGGCCGTGAAGTCCGCTATATCGACTGGGAAGGCGACAAGGACGCCGTCGCGATGCTCCAGCCGGGCGATATCGCAGTCCTTGAGAATACGCGCTTCTTCGGTGGCGAGGAAAAGAACGATCCCAAGGTGGTCGAACGTTTCGCGTCGCTCGGAGACATTTACGTCAACGACGCTTTCTCCGCCGCGCATCGCGCTCACGCCTCGACCGAGGGGCTGGCCCATGTCCTTCCCGCTTATGCGGGCCGTTCGATGCAGGCTGAGCTGGAGGCGCTGGAAAAGGCGCTCGGCAATCCCCAACACCCGGTCGCGGCCGTTGTCGGCGGAGCAAAGGTCTCCACCAAGCTTGACGTCCTCAAGCATCTCGTCGGCAAGGTTGATCATCTGGTGATCGGTGGCGGCATGGCCAATACCTTCCTCGCCGCGCGCGGAATCGATGTCGGCAAGTCGCTGTGCGAGCACGACCTCAAGGGTACGGTGATCGAGATCCTCGACGCCGCGGACAAGGCCAACTGCACCGTCCATCTTCCCTATGATGTCGTCGTTTCCAAGGAATTCAGGGCCAACCCGCCAACCCGGACGGTCAATGTCCACGAGGTCGCATCCGACGAGATGATCCTTGATGTCGGCCCCGCCGCCGTGGAGGCGCTCGGCGATGCGCTCAAGACCTGCAAGACTTTGGTCTGGAACGGCCCGCTCGGCGCGTTCGAGACGCCGCCCTTCGACACCGCCACGGTGGCGCTTGCCAGGACGGCCGCCGCGCTGACGCAGAGTGGATCGCTGGTTTCCGTCGCCGGCGGCGGCGATACGGTCGCCGCCCTCAATCATGCCGGTGTAGTGGATGATTTCACCTTCGTCTCGACGGCGGGCGGCGCCTTCCTCGAATGGATGGAGGGCCGCGAGCTACCGGGCGTCAAGGCGCTGGGCTGAGGCGGCTAAGAGGAAAGCCAGCGAGGTTGCGCGGATAAGGATCGCGCTATATCGCACCCACGAACAATTGAGACAGCACAGGTGGAGCGTATGCAAGTCCAGGACATGACCAACAAGATCGCCGCCGGTAAGGGCTTCATCGCCGCGCTCGACCAGAGCGGCGGGTCGACCCCCAAGGCGCTGGCGGGCTATGGCATCGAGGAAGGCGCGTGGTCCTCCGAAGCGGAGATGTACGGCCTCATCCACCAGATGCGCAGCCGCATCATCACCTCGCCCGCCTTCACCGGCGACAAGGTGATCGGCGCGATCCTGTTCGAGCGCACCATGGACGGCAAGATCGGCGACAAGACCGTCCCGCAGGCGCTGATCGATCGCGGCGTTGTCCCCTTCATCAAGATCGACAAGGGCCTCGAGGACGAGAAGAATGGCGTCCAGCTCATGAAGCCGATGCCTGAACTCGACGCGCTGCTGAAGCGCGCCAGGGGACTCGGCGTTTTCGGCACCAAGGAGCGCTCGGTCATCAACCTCGCCAACCGTGAGGGTATCGCGGCGGTCGTCAAGCAGCAGTTCGAAGTCGGCAAGCAGGTCATCGCCGCCGGGCTGATGCCGATCATCGAGCCGGAAGTGAACATCAAGAGCCCGGAGCGCGCCGAGGCCGACCAGATCCTGCTCGAGGAAATTCTCAAGGAGCTGGATGCGCTGACAGGCGACGACAAGGTCATGCTGAAGCTCAGCCTTCCGGCGAAGTCGGGCCTGTTCGATCCGCTCGTTGCCCATCCGCGGGTATTGCGCGTCGTCGCGCTTTCCGGTGGTTTCGCGCGTCCCGAAGCCTGTGTTCATCTTGCCAAGAACAACGGCATCATCGCGAGCTTCAGTCGTGCGCTGCTCGAGGATCTTCGCCACCAGATGAGCGATGGCGAATTCAACGCCTCGCTCGGCTCGGCGATCGACGAGATCTACACCGCATCGACCAAGAAGGCCGCCTGACCCTCACTGTCATTCCCGCGAAGGCGGGAATCCATATTCTCAAGGGTTCGGAGTATATGGACCCCCGCCTCCGCGGGGGTGACGATCTAAGGATGGGGCGGCATGAGCGAAGATGACGAAGACGACGATCTCGAACTCGATCCGCATTTCGCGGAGCGCTTCGAGGCCGATCCCGGCGCTCCGCCCTGCCAGCTTTACCTGATCTCCCCCCCGGCGATCGACGCCGGCTTTGCCGACCGGCTGGTCTCCGCACTCGACGCCGGGCCGGTGGCGGCGTTTCAACTGCGCCTCAAGGGTATCGAGGAGCATCAGATCGCCGCACTGGCGCCCCCGCTCCAGGAAATCTGCGCCGCGCGCGAGGTCGCCTTCATCGTCAATGACAGCATCGCCCTCGCGAAGCGGCTCAAGGCCGACGGCGTCCATCTCGGGCAGGAGGACGGCACCGTCGCCGATGCCCGCGAGGCGCTCGGCCGCGACGCGCAGATCGGCGTGACCTGCCACAACAGCCGCCATCTCGCGATGGAGGCGGGCGAGGCGGGCGCGGACTATGTCGCCTTCGGCGCCTTCTTCCCGACCACCACCAAGGAAACGAAACACGTCGCCGATCCGTCGCTGCTCGGCTGGTGGGGTACGCTGACCGGCATCCCGTCCGTCGCGATCGGCGGCATAACGGCGGACAATGCAAAGCCGCTGATCGACGCGGGCGCCGATTTCCTCGCTGTATCGGGCGCGATCTGGAATGATCCCGACGGTGAGGCGGCAGCAGTAAGAAAATTCACGACGCTGTTTTAGGAGTGAACCGATACAAATGAGTTGCAGGTAACGTCCGAGTAGGAGACATTCCGCCAATTATTTTGATTTGCGTCCATTAAATTCGCAATCTCAAAACCGTTGAAAGGGCAGCCAATGCTTAGGCTCTGGGCTTGGATAGCCGCGGTATTGGTACTTTTCTTTATTCAATATGGTTTGCTCGGCGGCACTGACCGGGCGCTTAGAGTAGCGAAATATGAACGCACTTGTGCCTATTTTAATGGCTTGTGGGTTTCGCATGCGGATATGGCCCGAGACTTGTTGCCGGAAGATTGTCCGCTTGTCTTGGATACAAATCCGAAATGGGTTCCTGCCATCCCGTATGATGGTCCGATGATGGTAATTGGTACCAGTAATATCCCCGGATTTAAACATGAATACAAAGGATCTGGTCAATTTGTCGCCGCAAATGAAATGGACGGGTTAGAGGTGAGTTTCGGAAGGGCTTTAATGCGGTGTGGCCAAAAGGGTTTCTTTGTCGAGAGCGGGTGGAATGACGTAGGACCAAGAGTTGCTTTTCCAAAGACTAAACGTTCTTTCGCAATAGCGAGATGTGTAGCTCATTACGTGCCATATGATTTCTTCATGAAAGAGGTCTCGGCAGCAGATTGGAAAACACACAATACGCCATGACGAAAATATGAATACGTCGGATGGTACGCCACTCCCTATCCCATTCCGTCCATCCGGAAGGGCGACGGATTTTCCATTTTCCTACAGTCCACCCAATCCGATAAATAGCATGCCCCCTAACGATCGGAGGCATCCATGACGTCATCTTCATATGCGGCGCTTTGTGGCCACCTACAATCTTTGCCCGCATCCCTGAGATAGCCTGCGCGCGGTGCTGCTTTTAGTGTCAACCTTGTGTGAACTTCCACGCTGGTTCCTTGGCCTTGACGGCGGCATTTCTCACCGCGTCATCCCGGACTTGATCCGGGATCCCGCTTCGTCTGACTCCGGCAAAGGGCAGCGGGATGCCGGATCAGGTCCGGCATGACGTAAAACTAAGAGGTATTCGGCCGTTCCACCCCCGGCTTGCCGGGAAGAGCGGCCCGCGCTAAAGCCCGCGCCGGCTCTTTCTCCATCATCCCAAGGTGAACCATGAAGATCAGCGGCGTGGACATCCGTCCTGGCAACATCATCGAATATGAAGGCGGCATCTGGCGCGCGGTCAAGATCCAGCATACGCAGCCGGGCAAGGGCGGCGCCTATATGCAGGTCGAGCTCAAGAACCTGCGCGACGGCCGCAAGAACAATGTCCGCTTCCGCTCCGCCGAGACGGTCGAGCGCGTCCGGCTCGACACCAAGGATTTCCAGTTCCTGTTCGCCGACGGCGACACGCTGACCTTCATGGATAAGGAAACCTACGACCAGACCACGTTGCCGCGCGACCTGCTCGGCGATGCCGCCGCCTTCCTGCAGGATGGCATGGACGTGGTGATGGAGCTTTACGACGAGGAAGCGATCTCGGTTCAGCTTCCCGATCAGGTGGAAGCGACCATCGTCGAGGCCGACGCCGTGGTGAAGGGACAGACCGCCTCGTCCAGCTACAAGCCCGCTGTGCTCGATAACGGCGTCCGCGTCATGGTCCCGCCGCATATCGGCTCCGGCACGCGCATCGTCGTCGATGTGTACAGCCAGGAATATGTGAAGCGGGCTGACTAGCAACTTCCCCTCCCGCTCGCGGGAGGGGATTGAGGGGTGGGCTCGCGCTCGCCTCTTCGAAAGGCCCGCGTGGTTGAACCGCGCGCCCACCCCAGTGTTCAAAATGAACATGCTGGGGGCATGTTAATTTGGACACTCCTCCCGCAAGCGGGAGGGGGGAGATTGAGATGGTATCCCATTCCGGCCTCATCACCGTCATGGAGCGCGCCGCGCGCAAGGCGGCGCCGCGCCTGCGGCGGGACTTCAACGAGGTCCAGCAGCTTCAGGTGAGCCGCAAGGGCCCGGCCGACTTCGTCTCGATGGCTGACAAGCGCGCCGAACAGACGCTCTACGAGGAACTCAACAAGGCGCGGCCCGACTGGGGCTTCCTGATGGAGGAAGGCGGCGAGATTCCGGGCAATCCCGAGAAGCCGCGCTGGATCATTGATCCGCTCGACGGCACCTCCAACTTTCTCCACGGCATTCCGCATTTCGCGATCTCGCTCGCCGTGCAGCATCCAAAGGGCGAAATCACCCACGGCCTCGTCTATCAGCCGCTGACCGACGAAAGCTTCTGGGCCGAAAAGGGCAGGGGCTCGTGGCAGCAGGATCGCCGCCTCCGGGTCTCGGCGCGGCGCGATCTTCCCGATGCGCTCGTCGCCACCGGCATTCCATTTCTGGGCCAGGGCGATTTCAGGGAATGGAGTGCCATCTTCGCCGCGATCGGCCCGCAAGTGGCCGGCATTCGGCGCTTCGGGGCGGCTGCGCTCGATCTCGCATGGGTCGCCGCCGGCCGTTTCGATGCCTTCTGGGAAAGTGGACTCAAGCCATGGGACATGGCCGCCGGGTTGTTGCTGGTGCGCGAAGCAGGCGGTTTCATGACGGATTTTCGGGGCGGTGACCGGCCGATCGAGCGCGCGGAGGTTCTTGCCGCCAATGACATCCTGCACTCCAAGCTGCACAGGCTGGTTGCCGGTGCGCTGCGTGGCTAACTTAGGAAAGCGCTAGTTCGTCCCAAAGCCATATTTACGAAAAATCGCCTTACCCTTGCTCGAAAGCAGGAAAGTGCGGAAGCTCGCGGCTTCAGGGTTTTGCGAGCTGGCGACGATCGCGATCGGATAAGTGATCGGCGGGTGTGAGTTGGCCGGGAATACGCCCGCGACCGTTACATCCTTCGAGGCCTTGGCGTCAGTCTCGTAGACGATACCAGCGCGCGCTTCGCCGCGGCCGACGAGCTGGAGAGCGGCACGCACATTTTCGGCGCCCGCGACCTTGGGTTCAACAGCACTCCAGACGCCGAGCTTGGTGAGCGCGGCCTTGCCATATTTGCCGGCCGGGACCGAATTGGGCTCGCCCATCGCCAGACGGCCGTCGCCAAGCGCCTTGGCTAGCAGGAAATTCGGGGCGATCCGGATCTTGAGTGGTTTGGTCGCCGGTGCGATCAGCACGAGCCGGCTCGACAGGAAGGACTTGCGGCTTTCCTTCTTGATCAGGTTCTTTTCAGCCAGAAAATCCATCCAGGGCTCATCGGCCGACAGGAAAAGATCGGCCGGCGCGCCGGCCTCGATCTGATGGGCGAGCGCGGAGGAGGATGCGAAGGAAATGACGGGCTTGGGATGCCCACGCCCGGCATAAACATCGGCCGCCTCGCTCAGGGATTCCTGCAGGCTGGCCGCAGCCAGCACGACCGGTGCCGAGGGCGCCGCGAGAGCATTGGCCTCCACTCCAAGAGCCGCGAGGAACAGGGAAAAGTGTAAAGCGAGGCGTGCGAACATGAGGGGCTCCGCAGGACAGGGATATATCTCAGCATATATAGCGTTTGAATAAGGCCACAAGAGCCGTGCAATTGTCGCCGGGCGGGCGCGGTTACGCCCTTGCGGGACTCGTCTCACGCTCCTACAAGCCGGGTCAATTCCGGTCCTTTCGCAAGTGCGAGATACATTTGGTCGATCTGTCGCAATATCTGCCGATCCTGCTGTTCCTCGGGGTCGCGCTCGTCCTGTCTGGAGCGTTCGTGGTGTTGCCGATGATCGCGGCGAAGTTCACAGGCGCTGCGCAGCCGAATCCGCAGAAGCTCGCCGAATATGAGTGCGGCTTCCCGGCTTTCGAGGATAGCCGCGCGCAGTTCGACGTGCGCTTCTATCTCGTCGCGATCCTGTTCATCATCTTCGATCTCGAAGCGGCGTTTCTCTATCCCTGGGCAGTGGCGCTGGGTGGGGTCGGTTTCGCGGGTTGGGCGGCGATGATGATCTTCCTGGTCGAGCTCGGCATCGGCTTTGCCTATGCGTGGAAGAAGGGGGCGCTGGAATGGGAGTAGAACTCACCCAGTCGGCTCCGCCGCCGGGAACGCTGCCCGAGAAGGCCTTCTTCGACGATGTCAACAGCGAGATCCAGGACAAGGGCTTCCTCGTCACCTCGACCGAGGAGTTGTTCCAGTGGGCGCGCACCGGCTCGCTGTGGTGGATGACCTTCGGATTGGCCTGCTGCGCGGTCGAGATGATCCACGTCAATATGCCGCGTTACGATCTGGAGCGCTTCGGCGCCGCGCCGCGCGCGTCCCCGCGCCAGTCCGACGTGATGATCGTTGCGGGCACGCTCTGCAACAAGATGGCTCCGGCGCTGCGCCGCGTTTACGATCAGATGTCCGAGCCTAAATATGTGATCTCGATGGGCTCGTGCGCAAATGGCGGCGGCTATTATCATTACAGCTATTCGGTGGTGCGCGGCTGCGACCGGATCGTGCCGATCGACATCTACGTGCCGGGTTGCCCGCCGACCGCAGAGGCGCTGCTTTACGGCATCATGCAACTACAGCGGAAGATCCGCCGCATCGGAACAGTGGAACGGTGATGCTGGCGCCGGCTCCGCGTTTCGCGTCGAATGACGGGGTGATCGACGCCGCGCGCTCGGCGCTGGGCGCGCGTCTGCTCGATGCCGTCGATCATGTCGGCGAGGTGGCGCTCTTTGTCGAACGCAGCGCGATCGTCGAGGTGATGACGATCCTGCGCGATAAGCTAGCCTATCAGCAGCTCATGGAGATTGCGGGGGTCGACTGGCCGGATCGGCCGGAGCGTTTCGAGGTCGTCTATTGCCTGCTTTCGCTCACCAAGAACCACCGCATCCGCGTCCATGTCTCGACCGACGAGCGGACGCCGGTGCCGTCGGTGACGGGCATCTGGCCGGTCGCGGGCTGGCTGGAGCGTGAGGTCTTCGACATGTACGGCGTGCTGTTCGAGGGCAATACCGACCTGCGCCGCATCCTGACCGACTATGGCTTTCAGGGCCACCCGCAGCGCAAGGATTTCCCGCTCACCGGCTATGTCGAGTTGCGCTATTCAGAAGAGCATAAGCGGGTGGTCTATGAGCCCGTCAAGCTGGCGCAGGATTTCCGCAGCTTCGATTTCATGAGCCCGTGGGAGGGCGCCGAATATATCCTGCCCGGCGACGAGAAGGCTCACGGCGAGGCCCCTGGAGCGCCGACGCCTGCTCCCGCGCCGGGCGGCGGAGAGAAGAAGTGATGATGGTCGCGCGCGAAGCTTTTTCCTCTCCCCGGCGGGGAGAGGGTAGGGTGAGGGGGAGCGAGGCAACAGCCGAGCGTCCGACCTCACGACCAGGAACCCCTCACCCGCGTTCAAAAATGGACATGCGCCCACATGTCCATTTTTCAACGCGCCTCTCCCTATGGGAGAGGGCATTTGCGGGGGAGCGCCCCTGATGGCCTCCACCTACGAAACTATAACGCCCGAACAAGCCAAGGGCGCGGGCGATATCGCGATCGCCAACTATACGATCAATTTCGGCCCGCAGCATCCGGCCGCGCATGGCGTGCTCCGGCTCGTCATGGAGCTGGACGGCGAGATCGTCGAGCGGGTCGATCCGCATGTCGGCCTGCTCCATCGCGGCACCGAAAAGCTGATCGAGTACAAGACCTATCTGCAGGCTCTGCCCTATTTCGACCGGCTCGATTATTGCTCGCCGCTCTGCATGGAGCACAGCTATGTGCTCGCGATCGAGAAGCTGCTCGATCTCGAAGTGCCGATCCGCGCGCAATATCTGCGGGTGCTGTTCGCCGAGCTGACCCGCATCTGCAATCACATGCTCAACCTCGGCAGCCATGTGATGGACGTCGGCGCGATGACGCCGAACCTGTGGTTCTTCGAGCTGCGCGAGGATTGCCTCAATTTCTTCGAGCGCATGTCCGGCGCGCGGATGCACCATGCCTGGCTGCGCCCCGGCGGCGTGCATCAGGATGTGCCGCTGAAGCTGCTGACCGACATCGGCGACTGGCTTGATAACCGGATGTACCTGTTCGAGGATGCGCTGAGCCTCGTCGCCGACAACCGCATCTTCAAGCAGCGCAACGTCGATATCGCGATCGTCTCCAAGGAGGATGCGGTGGCGTGGGGCTTCTCCGGCCCGATGATCCGCGGCTCGGGCATCCCCTGGGATCTGCGCAAGTCGCAGCCTTATGACGTCTATGACCGGATGGAGTTCGACGTGCCGGTCGGCACGCGCGGCGATTGCTATGATCGTTTCATGGTCCGCTGCGAGGAGGTCCGCCAGTCCGCGCGGATCATGAAGCAGTGCCTGCGTGACATGCCCGAAGGCCCGATCGCCAGCAGCGACCGCAAGGTCGTCCCGCCCAGGCGCGGCGAGATGAAGCAGTCGATGGAAGCGCTAATCCATCATTTCAAGCTCTACACCGAGGGTTTCCACGTGCCCGCCGGGTCGGTCTATGTCGCGACCGAGAGTCCCAAGGGGGAGTTCGGCGTCTATCTGGTCGCCGACGGGACGAATAAACCCTATCGCTGCAAGATCCGCCCGACCGCCTTCAGTCACCTGCAAGCGATGGACTTCATGATGAAGGGTCACATGCTGGCGGACACCACCGCCGTGCTGGGCGCAATCGACGTCGTATTCGGGGAGTGCGATCGGTGAGGGGGATCAATTCCAGATTTCACCTCGGTGTTATTGCTTTGGCGGCAAGTTTTCTGTCAGCGACACCTTCTCAAGCACAAAGCGCATCGATTTGGCATTTCGCCGACCTGTGGTCTTCCGGTTCTAAATCGGAGGCTGTCGCGCTGATCGCTCCAACTATTTCGGCTGAACTTGGGTTGAAAAATCCGATCCATAGAGACCTAACAAGCAGCGACTTTATGAAGATGGTTGGCGCATGTTCTATTTTGAATGTCGCGCGATTGCCCAATGGCTCGGACGCGTATTCCGTTATGTGGGAAATGTCCGGTGACGTCAGAGGGTAACGCCTACACTGCCACGATTAATTCCGGGGAAAAGTTGCGAATGTCTGACCTTCGGAATCTATTGATGATGGGACCAAGCTAATGGGACCGAAAACCATTTCGTTTTGGAAATGCCTTGGCATGCTCTCGTTCGCGTCAAGCTTTATGGCTACGCCCGCGATGGCCGAAGGTTTCAATCTCACGCAGCTCATCATGGCCGATTTCAAGCTGAAGGCGGCCACCTTCGTGCCCAGCCGTGCCGGCACTTCTGGAAATGAAGTCCTCTATCTTCAGGGCAAGCTGCCCGGCGGTACCTATGAGGTGATCATGCGCTGCACCGCGCGGCCCGATCCCGAGGAAGGGTCGAGCAATTGCGAGCAGGTTTACTGATGCCGAGGCGCTTCAACTTCTCCGTCATCCCGACGAAAGCCGGGACCCAGATGCGCAGCGTAGCGCTTTTGTCGGATGGTTCGGGGTTATGGGTCCCGGCTTTCGCCGGGATGACGAGTGTGACTGGGGACGCTGATGGCTGACGCTGCGCATCTTCCCGACGAAGCCGAGACCCGCGCGCGCTGGGGTGCGTTCGCGTGGACCGATGCGAACGCCGCCAAGCAAGCCGAGATCATCGGCCGCTATCCGCCGGGCCGTCAGCATTCGGCGATCCTGCCGCTGCTCGATCTCGCCCAGCGTCAGGTCGGCGCCGAGACGCAGACACAGGGCTGGCTCCCGGTGCCGGTGATCGAATATGTCGCGAAGGCGATCGACATGCCCTACATCCGGGCGCTCGAGGTCGCGAGCTTTTATACGATGTTCAACCTCGCGCCGGTTGGCCGCTATCATGTGCAGGTCTGCGGCACGACGCCTTGCATGCTGCGCGGTTCGGACGATGTGTTCCAGGCCTGCAAGGACAAGGGGCTCAGGAAGGGCCACACCACGGCGGACGGGCTGTTCACGCTCACCGAGGTCGAGTGCATGGGCACCTGCGCCAATGCGCCGATGGTCCAGATCAACGACGATAATTTCGAAGACCTGACCTACGGTAGCACGACCGCGATCCTCGAGGCGTTGGCGAAAGGCGAGACGCCCAGATCCGGCCCGCAGATCGATCGTCAGACCTGCGCGCCGATCGGCGGCCCGTCGACGCTCAAGGAGATGGTGACCGAGAACCACGATTATCGGGGGGAATGGGCATGACGGAGAAGGTCGAAAATCTCATTCTCGAAATGCTTCGGCGGATGGAACGTCGTGTGGATGACATCCATTCTGATCTTGGTGATATCAAGCTTCGTGTCACCGCCACGGAAGAGCATCTCGCATCCATGATGATGTCCGTGGCGGGCATCAATGCGCGCATGGACAAGATTGACGGGCGTATCGATCGCATTGAGCGGCGTCTTGATCTGACGGAACCCAAATAATGGCGCTCGCCGACAAGGATCGCATCTTCACCAATGTCTACGGCTATCAGCCGTGGAACATCGACGCCGCCATGAAGCGCGGCGACTGGGACAATACCAAGGCCCTGATGGAAAAGGGTCAGGACGCGATCATCGACGAGATCAAGGCCTCGAACCTGCGCGGCCGTGGTGGCGCAGGCTTCCCGACCGGGATGAAGTGGAGCTTCATGCCCAAGGAGCCCAAGCCCGGCAAGCCGAGCTTTCTCGTCATCAACGCCGACGAATCCGAGCCCGGTTCCTGCAAGGACCGCGAGATCATCCGCCACGATCCGCACAAGCTGGTCGAGGGCGCGCTCATCGCCGGTTATGCGATGCGGGCGCGGGCGGCATATATCTACATTCGCGGCGAGTTCATCCGCGAAGCCGAGACGTTGTTCGCCGCCGTCGCCGAGGCCTATGCCAAGGGCTTTCTCGGCAAGAATGCCTGCGGATCGGGCTATGATTTCGACGTCTTCGTCCATCGCGGGGCGGGGGCCTATATCTGCGGTGAGGAAACCGCGCAGATCGAGAGCCTCGAAGGTAAGAAGGGCCAGCCGCGCCTGAAACCGCCGTTCCCGGCGGGGGCGGGCCTCTATGGTTGCCCGACTACCGTCAACAACGTCGAGAGCATCGCCGTCGCGCCGACGATCCTGCGGCGCGGCGCAGCCTGGTTCTGCAGCTTCGGGCGCGATAACAACAAGGGCACCAAACTCTTCCAGATCAGTGGCCATGTGAACACGCCGTGCGTGGTCGAGGAGGAGATGAGCATCCCCTTCCGCGAGCTGATCGAGCGCCACGCCGGCGGCATTCGCGGCGGCTGGGACAATCTGCTGGCGGTGATCCCCGGCGGCTCCTCTGTGCCGCTGGTGCCCGCCGCGCAGATCATGGACGCGCCGATGGATTTCGATGGCTTGCGCGATCTCAAGTCAGGCCTCGGCACCGCCGCCGTGATCGTGATGGATAAGTCCACCGACATCGTCCGCGCGATCAGCCGGTTGAGCTATTTCTACAAGCATGAGAGCTGCGGCCAGTGCACCCCCTGCCGCGAAGGCACCGGCTGGATGTGGCGCGTGATGGAGCGCCTGCGCACCGGCGATGCCGATATCTCCGAGATCGATATCCTCGAAGATGTGACCCGTCAGGTCGAAGGCCACACTATCTGCGCGCTCGGCGACGCAGCGGCATGGCCGATCCAGGGCCTCATCCGGCACTTCCGTCCGGAGATCGAGCGACGCATCAATGAGCGCAAGGATAGCATGTTGGAGGCGGCGGAGTGATAGTCGGCGCTCCCGCATCATCTTACTTTGTCATCCCGGCGAACGCCGGGACCCATACCCCTTACGATTGCGGATTGTGGCTCACGGGCGGGCATAGGTGGCAAACCGAACATGGCGATTGCGAGATCATCCCACATGGGATTATTGCGCTCGATCAACGCGATCTTCCAGTCGCGCTTCCATTCCTTAATTCGTTTTTCGCGAATGATGGCTTCGCTGATGTCGTCGAAGGTTTCGACATGGACGAGGCGTTTGACACCATATTGCTTGGTAAAGCCAGGGATCAGGCCTTCTCGATGCTGAACGACGCGTTGGGCGAGATCACCGGTCACGCCGGTATAGAGCGTGCCGTATCGCCGACTTGCGAGGATGTAGACATGAGCCGTCATAACGGCACCGCATATCACGAAATGTCACGTGTATGGGTCCCGGCTTTCGCCGGGATGACGGGGAGCGCGGGGCATGCCTAAGCTCACCGTAGACGGCCTCGAAGTCGAGGTCCCCGCCGGCGCCACCGTGCTGCAGGCCTGCGAGGCCGCAGGCAAGGAAGTGCCGCGCTTCTGTTACCATGAGCGGCTGTCGATCGCGGGCAATTGCCGCATGTGCCTCGTCGAGGTGAAGCCGGGGCCGCCCAAACCGCAGGCGAGCTGTGCGCTGCCTGCCGCCGACGGGCAGGAAATCAAGACCATGTCGCCGATGGTCAAGAAGGCGCGCGAAGGGGTGATGGAGTTTCTGCTCATCAACCACCCGCTCGATTGCCCGATCTGCGATCAGGGCGGCGAATGCGATCTGCAGGATCAGTCGATCGCCTACGGCCGCGGCAACAGCCGGTTCCTCGAGAACAAGCGCGCCGTCACCGACAAATATATGGGCCCGGTCGTCAAGACGATCATGACCCGCTGCATCCAGTGCACCCGCTGTGTGCGCTTCGCCGAGGAAGTGGCGGGCGTGCCCGATATCGGCGCGCTCTATCGCGGCGAGAACATGCAGATCACGACCTATCTCGAAGGCGCGATCAAGTCCGAGCTTTCGGGCAATGTCGTCGATCTCTGCCCGGTCGGCGCGCTCACCTCCAAGCCCTATGCCTATGAGGCGCGGCCGTGGGAGCTGCGCAAGACGCTGGCGATCGACGTGATGGACGCGGTCGGCACTAATATCCGTCTCGATAGCCGGGGCCGCCAGGTGCTGCGGTCGCTCCCGCGCATCAACGAGGACGTCAACGAGGAATGGGCGAGCGACAAGACGCGGCATTGCGTCGATGGTCTCGTCCGCCGCAGGCTCGACCGCCCCTATGTGCGTCGCAAGGGCAAGCTCGAGGAAGCGACCTGGGCCGAGGCGTTCGACGCGATCAAGAAGGTCAAGGCAGGCGACAGCGTTGCGGCGATCGCCGGCGATCTGGTCGATGCCGAGACTATGTATGCGGCCAAGGTGCTGCTGAAGGCGATGGGATCGGAGCTTCTCGAAGGGCGGCAGACCGGGCTGGCCTATGACACGTCGAGTATCGCGGCCGTCAATTTCAACACGACCATCGCCGGAATCGAGACCGCCGATGCGATCCTGATCGTTGGCAGCAACGTCCGCTGGGAAGCGCCACTGGTCAACACGCGCATCCGCAAGGCGATCAAGAAGGGCGCGAAGGTCTTCGCGATCGGGCCTGAGGTTGATCTCACCTATAAGGTCGAATGGCTCGGCAATGATCTCGGCCTGATCGGAAAGCTGCCTGCCGCCGTGACCGACGCGTTCAAGGATGCGCAGCGCCCGGCGGTGATCGTCGGCGGTGGCGCGCTTGGTGCGGGCGCGCAGGGGGCTTCGCTCGCACTGGTCAAGACGCTCGGCCTGATCAAGGACGGCTGGAACGGCTACAACGTCCTGCATTTCTCGGCGAGCCGGATGGCGGGGCTGATGCTGGGCTATGCGCAGTCCGGCGGCATCGCGACGGTCGCGGAGAAGAATCCGAAGCTGGTCTTCCTGCTCGGCGCCGACGAGGTCGCGCCCGATCGTTTTCCGAACAGTTTCAAGGTCTTCATCGGCCATCATGGCGATAGGGGCGCCGAACAGGCCGACGTGATCCTGCCCGCCGCCGCCTATACCGAGAAGGCGGGCACCTATGTGAACATCGAGGGCCGGGTGCAGCGCGGCGACCGTGCCGTCTTCCCGCCGGGCGACGCGCGGGAGGATTGGGCTATCCTGCGGGCTCTGTCCGATGTGCTCGGGCACAAGCTTCCGTTCGACAGCTTCGAACAGCTCCGCGACCAGATGGCGGCCGACGTTCCGGCGCTGGGGCAGGAGGGGCTGGTCGCGTTCGACTGGTCGCCGCCGAAGCTTGACGCCAAGGCGTCAGGTGCGATGGTGGGCTATCCGATCAAGGATTTCTACCTGACCAACGCCGTCTGCCGGGCCAGCCCGACGATGCAGCGCTGCTCGGCGGAACTGCTCCATGGCGAGACTTTCGCGGAGGCGGCGGAGTGATGGGCCGTCTCAAAATCCTCCCCGGTACGGGGAGGGGGACCATGCACAGCATGGTGGAGGGGGCTCGCCATTCGCGTTGCGCCCAGCCCGTCTTCCCCCCCCCCCCCCCCCCCCCCCCCCCCCCCCCCCCCCCCCCCCCCCCCCCCCCCC
>Ga0081455_10002903_pt1 | contig 20129 bp, 21 predicted proteins | sample TabmetS3T2R1_FD_70207 | JGI IMG/M metagenome (GOLD analysis project Ga0081455, IMG submission 70207) | Tabebuia heterophylla rhizosphere microbial communities from the University of Puerto Rico - S3T2R1 | ecosystem: Host-associated > Plants > Roots > Rhizosphere ... | reverse complement strand
GAGAAGATGAGGAAGACCTCGTCCAGGTCGCCTACACCGGGCTTGTCGAGGCTTGCCTGCGCTTCGATCCGCACCAGGGCTCGTTCGTCGGATTCGCGGAGCCGACCATCACAGGGGTGCTGAAGCGGCACTTTCGTGATCATGGATGGACCGTTCGTCCGCCGCGTCCGACACAGGAGCTGGCCGCGATCATCTGGCGACGATGGCCAACGCTGGTTCAAGAAATGGGTACCCTCCCCTGCGCGAAGGATCTCGCCCAAGAGCTCGGGGCGCCCGTGAGCGCCGTGCAACAGGCTCGTTTGGCGAGTGAGGGCTACACCGCCTCGTCGATTGATGCCGCGATGTCGCGAGGAGTGTGCTTCTGCTCCACTGAGGCCGACGAAGACATCGACCGGAGTGAAGCTCGACTGATCGTTGATCGCGCTGTCGAGCAGTTGGACGAGTCCGAACGCCGGCTGATCTGGCTGCGCTATTTCGAGCAACGCTCGCAATCCGACATCGCTCACGAACTCGGCATCAGCCAGATGCAGGTCTCCAGGCTGCTGTCGCGATTGCTGCTCAGGTTACGCAGCATCATCGGAGCATCACGGGAACTTGCGGCTGCCTCGTAGCCGCGGGGAGCTTCACACAAATTGCTGGCGCTCTGCACGGGTGGCAACCTGTGCCGAGCGTTGGCAAAGTGGGGTCAACTCAGGTTCCTGACACAGCGAGCTGCAGGCTCAATGTGTCGCTGAGCCGGTCATAACGTGGGCAACGTGTTCCGCCAGGCCTTTCCTGATTGGCGGAGCGACTATCTGCATGTGATCGCCGAAGGCGATCTCGTCGTCGAGCACTTCGTCGCGCACGGCACTCACCGGGCTTCTGTGATGGGCGCATCACCGACCGGGCAGGACACGGTGCTTCCTGGGATCAACATCTTCCGTCTTGCGAACGGCAGGATCGTCGAACGGTGGGGCCGACTTGATGATCTCGGCCTACTCAGGCAACTCGGGCTGGTGCCACAACCGGCTGCCACAGCAGCGGAAGCGCGCTGAAGCGGATGATCTTGCCATCACACCAGTGGCAGTAGCCACCGACCTGGGAGCGGGTTGCCCAATCTCGACGACTCGACGGGGGTCAGTGCGAGATAAGCCGGAGTAGAGTCGACACGTCCAGTTGCGGACAGTAAGTCCCCCGCCGCTCGGCCGCACGACGCAGCCGAACAGGTGGAAGGGGAGGCGTGATGTTCTCAGCGCGGCATGATGAGTTCGGCTGATCTCTCGACGACGGCGAGCGTGCCCGAAACGGTCGAGTCTCGAGACATAGTCGTTGTCGGTGCGTCGGCGGGCGGTGTGGAAAGCCTCATTGCATTCGTCGGCGCATTGGAGGCTGACCTTCCCGCCACCATCCTGGTGGTGCTTCATGTTCCAGCATCTGGTGCCAGCGCACTCCCGCGCATCCTCGAGCGAGCCGGAAACCTACCGGTTGAAATCGCCACTCCGCGGCAAGAGCTGCAACGCGGCAGAATCATCATCGCTCCGCCCGACCGGCACCTCGTTGTTGTCGACAACGAGCTGCATACTAGCCACGGCCCGCGGGAGAACGGTCACCGACCGGCGGTCGACGTCTTGTTCCGCAGCGCCGCCCGCGCATGCGGCGCAAGAGTCATCGCCGTAGTGCTGTCAGGCTCGCTCGACGACGGTACGGCCGGCGCCATCGCCATCAGGGAGCGGGACGGGATCGTGCTGGCGCAGGATCCCACGGAGGCGGCTTATCCCGGCATGCCACAGTCGGTGATCAAGCATGTTGATGTCACCGAGGTTGCCACCGCAAGTCAGCTGGGCGAGGCGGTAGCCCGGCTGTGCCGGACGCCCGCCATCCCTAGAGATGATGCGGTGGGGCCCGATTTCGTGTTGGCGGAGGTGGAGTCTACGGCGATGTGGGATAGCCGGCCCCCCACTGCCGAGCTGCCCAACCAGCCTGCAGCGTTCGGTTGTCCCGAGTGTCATGGCGCCCTCTTCGAGATTGAGGATGGTGGCCTACTGTGCTTCCGCTGCCGGCTCGGACACGCGTGGTCTTCACAGGGCCTGCTACTAGAACAGGCGCAATCGCTGGAGAATGCACTGTGGATGGCTTTACGCACTCTCGAGGAGAAGGCGACATTGAGCACTCAATTGGCTGAACGTGCCGCCGAACGCGGCAGCGTGCTGTCATATAAACGGTTTACCGAGCAGGCGCAGGAGGCCACCCGTTCGGCGGCTCAGGTCCGGCGACTGCTCGAGAGCCCAACCACGCATGCGGTGGGCATCGAGATCGATTCGAGCGGGGAGCCAGTGCACCATGTCTGAGCAGACACCGACCGAACAGCAGGCACCCGTAGCTGAGGCCGAGCCCGAGGAGAATCCAAGCTTCGAGAGGTTGTTGAACTTCCTGCGCGACAGCAGGTCGTTCGACTTTACGGGCTACAAGCGGCCGAGCCTGATGCGTCGGGTGCGGCATCGAATGCGCGAAATCGGCATCGACTCCTTCGAGGACTACCAGGACGTACTGCAGCTCGAACCTCGGGAGTTCACCGCACTGTTCAACACCATTTTGATCAACGTGACGAGCTTCTTCCGAGACTTCGACGCTTGGGAGCAGCTGCGCACCGAGATCTTGCCGCAAGTCATCGATGAGAACGGCGGCGGCGGCCCACTTCGGGTCTGGAGCGCGGGTTGCTCAGCGGGCCAGGAGGCGTACTCGATCGCAATGCTGCTGCACGAGGAGATGGGCAGCAGCTTCCGGGAACGGGTCAAGATCTATGCCACTGATGTTGACGAGGATGCTCTCAACTACGCCCGGCAGGCAAGCTACACAGAGCGTGAAATGCGCGGGCTGCCCGAGTCCTACCGGGAGCGGTACTTCGACCTGAGCAACGGCCGTTACGTCTTCACTCCCGACCTGCGACGCAGCGTGATCTTTGGCCGTAACGATCTGACCAGCGACGCGCCCATCTCACGTATCGATGTCTTGCTGTGCCGCAACACACTTATGTACCTGAACGCTGAAACCCAGACACGGGTGGTCAGCCGGCTGGGCTTTGCGCTCCGGCAGAACGGAGTGCTCTTCCTAGGCAAGGCTGAGATGTTGCTCAACCACGCCAGCGTCTTCGATCCGATCGATCTCAAGCGCCGGTTTTTCCGGCGGGTCAGGGTAGACGTTACTGAGGGCGCAGGCTTCGGCATTTGGGGACGGGGCGGGTCGCGGGCATTCGTCTCCGACAACGCAGCCCGGCTGCGCAACGAGCTACTCCTGACGAACCCCGTTGCGCAGATCGCTGTCGGGTCCGATGGCCGCCTCGCTATGGTCAACCAGCGAGCGACCGCAATGCTCGGGCTGTCGGATCGTGATCTTGGTCGGCCATTCCAGGACCTCGAGATTTCCTATCGCCCGTTAGAACTGCGATCTCAGCTGGCGGAGGTAACGGATAACCGTGCCCCAGTTTGGCTGCGCGAGGTGGAGTGGCGGCGGAACGGTCCCGACGCGGTCTTCGTCGACGTGCACCTGACACCACTGTTGGACAGCCATGGTGAGGTGCTCGGCGCGTCGATCAGCTTCACCGACGTGACGCGCTTTCGTCAGCTCCGCGTGGAAGTCGAGACGGCGAACCGGCAACTCGAGCTCGCCTACGAGGAACTGCAATCCACCAATGAAGAACTAGAGACGACCAACGAGGAATTACAGAGCACGGTGGAAGAGCTGGAGACGACCAACGAGGAGCTCCAGTCGACCAACGAAGAGCTTGAAACCATGAATGAGGAGTTGCAGTCCGCCAACGATGAGCTGCAGACCACCAATGAGGAGCTGCGCGATCGCACCATCGAGATCACCGATCTCAATGCGTTCATGGAATCTATTCTCGGAAGTCTCGAGGCGGCAGTGATCGTTCTCGACCGTGACCTCGTCGTTCAGGTCTGGACTCGTCAGGCGCATGAGTTATGGGGTCTGCGCGCGGACGAAACGGTCGGACATCACCTGCTGAATCTCGACAGCGGGTTACCTACGGCCGAGCTGCATCCATGGTTGCGTGCGGTGATCACAGGGCAGCATTCAGCAATTGTTGGTCGTCTCGTACGCGCTGTTAATCGGCGCGGCCGGCCGGTCGATCTCCGTGTCACGGTGACATCACTGCAGACCGACTCCGACCCGCCTGCCGGCGCCCTGATCCTGATGGAAGACATATCCGAGATGGAGTCGGGTGACAAAGGCGAGCAATGACGGCTGCGCGATGAAGATCACCTGATCCGAAACTGGACAGCTAGTCCGGCGGAGCGTCCAGCTCGGGCGGATTGCTGGACCAGGCCCGAACTTGCCTACGCAAGGCAACCGCCCGATTTGCGATCTCCTCCGCATATCGGTCCTGTGCAGACGAGGTTCGATGCTCCTCCATTGACGAAACCTCGTTTTGACGCGGCGGCCTACGCTGCACATAGCGCAGCACTGCCGCCTGCTCTTCCAGCGCGGCGACCGCGCTCCACAACTTCTTCTCGGAGGCCTCGACCTGGGCGGCGGCCAATGCTTGCGGTGCGAACTGGTGCCCGACGTGGCATCGAAAGTAGCTGATTTGCGGCAGGTCAACCTGCGCCATGCCACCGCCGCAGTCGGGGCAGGTAAGCCTGGTGAGCTTGGACTCGTCCTCAAGCAAGAAGGCGGGATCAGCGCTCTCGACCATGTCCATGTCAGTTCCCCATTTTGCCTCCGATGCAACCGCTCCGCCACCACGCGACCGCGCAGCATCCAAGCAACGACGGATGTGCCGGGCTAGCTGGCGTACCGGAACCGCGCGCGCTCCCGGAGCGGCCGCTAGCGCCGCCTGTGGCATGCTGGCGAACTCAGCCTCATCGGGATCCTGCACTAATACGCGACCACCCACTCGATCAATCAGTGCCGCACCGACAGCTCCATCGTCGAGAACTCCAGACAAGATGACGACAACGGCGCGCCGGGCGACCCACTCCGCAGCGCTGGCAAACATCACGTCGATCGCCGGACGGTGCCGATTGACCCGTGGACCCGGGCTCAACAGAGCAAGACCGTTTCGAGTGATCAGATGCCGACCAGGCGGCGCGACGTAGATACGGCCAGGCTCCAGGGGCTCGCGGTCGCGGGCTTCGGTTGCCTGCAACTGCCCTGACCTCGACAGAATCTGCGGCAGCCGGGTTTGCTCGCCGATATGAATGGTCACCAGGACAGCGGCCGGCAGTTCCGGAGGCAGATCTCGTACGATCTCGACCAGCGGCCGGACACTCCCGGCCGACCCGCCAACCGCGAGCACAGGCGGATGATCTGCCACGGACTCTGCCCGTTCGACGGTCATCAGCCGTACCAATGTGGATTACGGCGGGTGCTATGCATGATCGTCGTCTCCATTCGCGGAATTCGCTCCGCATCCCTGCGGCCGGGTGATTGAACGCCTATATAGAGGGGAATACCCCACTAGCGGCGTCCGGCACCCGATCGAGTGATGAATTTGGTCGGGGGTTTCTCAGCGATCTCGGACGGGACGAACGGGTCGTAGAGTGCAGGTAGTCAGCGATGAGAGGGCGGTGAGCAAATCCAAGCCGTCGATCGCGAGACTTTCCAGAGTCAAGACCCCGACGAAGCGCATGCGTGGCTTCGCAAGGCCTACGCCGACCACGACGTCAAGATCTCGGGAAGCACTGAGAATTTCGTCTTCTCATGCGACATCATCCGATTCGACGGGATGACGTTCGGGCGCATGGCGCACTCGATGGCTGCCAATGTCGACGTCTTCGATGGTCTGCGGAAACTCTCGGTCGTCGAGCATCGACAGGGCAATCCGGTAGAAGTTGTCACAGGGCCGGATAGCGTCCGTCTACAAACTGGTGATTGTTTCCTGCTGCCGCCCGATCGGCCGTACCAAACTGCATGGAACTCGGTCGGCGTCAGCGTGACGACGTTGGATTTTGAGAATCTGCAGCATGATGCGACATGGCTGGTCGATCATGAGGCGGTCAAAGTCGACTTCTCCCGACCGATCACGCCAGCAGCTGGGCACCATTGGTCTCAGACCATCGGTTACCTGGAGCGGGTCGTCAGTGACAGCCCGTTACTGGATTGGGCTCCACTGGCTCGCCGGGAGTTGGGCTGGCTAGTCAACAGTGCAGTCCTGGCATGCTTCCCCAACTCGACGCTGGACGCGGAGCCGGCGTGGTACGCCGGCGACACGCCGCAACCGCTGCGCCGCGCGCTCGAGTTCATCGACGAGCATGCGGGCGAGCCGATCTCCCTCAACGAGATTGCCATCGCCGCGCGACTAAGCCCGCGTGGTTTGCAGGCAGCGTTTCGACGTCATTTGGATACCACCCCGCTGGCTCACCTACGCAGCGTTCGGATGCAGCGTGCGCATCGTGATCTTCAGATTGCCGAACCTCGGGATGGTTCCAGCGTGGCGGCAGTGGCGGCTCGCTGGGGGTTCACCCATCTTGGACGTTTCGCCATCGAGTACCGGCGCCGATTCGGTATCTATCCCAGCCAGACGCTGCGCAGCTAGCCTGATCGAGAGGTTTCGGCTGGCAGGCGGCCAGTAGAAACCAGCCGTTCGGCCACGTCGCCGATCTTGCTCTGGGTGTCGCGGGCGGCTCTCCGGAGCCGGGTGAAAGCCGTAATCGAATCCACCTGGTCGCGGGCCATCAGGTAGCCGACGCCGCGCTCGATGATCACCCGATAGTCCAGGGCGTACTGCAGCTGGGAGGCCAGCTCGCCTGCGTTGTGAGCCGCCACTGCGGCGGCGAGTGTGGATTCGATGACATCGCGGTAACGACCCAAGGCCAGGCATTCATCTTCCTGCCAGACATGTGGTCGGTCATAGTACACATCAAGTGTTCCGACTGTAACGGCACCGAGACGGACCGGCAGGCCAAGGACTGCGCGTACGCCGTGCGGCCGGAGCGCGGCGGCCAGATCGGGCCATCGCTCTTCGGCAGTCACATCTGTGCTTGCGACGACGGAGTTGTTGACGAAAGCTTCAGTGCAGGGACCCTGACCAGTGGCGCTTTCCGCGACCTCGAGCGTCCGTCCCGGACCGTCGGAGGCGGCGACATAACGCGGCACGTTTTGCTCGTCAGCCAGCATGATGCCGGCGCCCGCGACACCAAAAAGGTCGACGCACGCCTCGGTCACATGGCGCAGGGCCTCTACCACACTCGTGCCGGGCTCACCCAGTGCGGCGAGCCGGCGCAAGCTAGCTGCGAGGGCGCCGGGATCAATCGCCATGGGCTGCCCGATTCAGCGGCATGATGGGCGCTCCGCCTTCCGAGGTTGCCAATTGTCGTGCTTGATGATCGTCTACCCGAGCAAATCTATCGAGCTGGATCAGCGTGGATCTTCCCGCGGGGCTTGCTGCACCTCGGCGTCGGTGTGGAGCAGCCGTACGCCATCAGGCAAGTGCTTCTCGATCGAGCGGAGAATTTCGCGATTCAGAGGATCAACCCGACCGCAATGCGCGTCGATTACGACTTGGGCAATCTGTCGGACCTTGACATGACTGTTCTGGGAGAGGCGCACCAGCAGCGACCAGGCCCGCTCCGGACTGATCGCGAAGCGCTGGGCAAGCAATCCAGTCGCCACTCCGATCTGCTGCCGCCGGGTCAGCGCATCCTTTAGCTGTGCGATCTCGGCCTCGAGCTGGGCCACTCGGAAATTGAGCATCTCCGCGGCCGTGCCAGCATCCGTGTGCTGTGGCGACAGGACCATACGTCACCTCGATGACGTCAGGTCCGCAGACACAGGGCGGAGATCGATAGAGAACCAGTGCGAGTGTAGCCGTCCAGCTGGAAAACCGGCACACCCTTTGGGACGAAATCGTTGGCAGCCTTTGGGACGAATCGTTGGCGCCAGGACACGGACGGCCCCGCAGCATGGCTTCTCAGCTACGGGGCCTGGAGTGGCGCGCATCCTAGGTTCCAACGCCACTCTTCCTGCGACTTACCCAATCGGCCGAAAAGCCAACGCCTGCTTACGGATCAACCTGCAGCAAGTGAGCCGCCGGGCCGGGAAAGCGGTACCACGCTTGGCTTTGTTGATCATGTCCATGATCATTTAGCTCCCTCAGCAGCTGCGCTCAATGGACAATGACGATCTGTGAATGGCCCCGCCTAAGCGTGATATTCGGACGGTTTCTCAGAGACTTCTTCGTTTTTTGGATAATCCAGGGGGTTGCTTCCTAGGTGGCCCTAGTGCTTACATCAGAACGTGGCCGAGAAGCGCGCCACACCCGTAGTACTTTACGGAGGGTGTCGCGCTCATGGCGATCTCCGAAGCTTTCAAGGTTTCTCCTACCCAAATCTCGCGCGAAGAGCTTGCCGAACGTACGCAGGATCTTCTCCTCGAGGCGGAGACTGCCGGTCCCGCCGAACGCCAACAGATCCTCGATGAGGTGATCACGTCTCATCTGTGGCTGGCGGAAACGTTGGCACGTCGGTTCTTGTATCGCGGCGAGGACGAGGAAGACCTCTTGCAAGTCGCATGCACCGGACTGGTCGAAGCCTGCCGCCGATTTGATCCGCATCAGGGTTCATTTCTCGGCTTTGCGGTGCCGACCATTACCGGAGTTCTCAAGAGACACTTTCGTGATCATGGATGGGTGGTTCGCCCGCCGCGGCCGACCCAAGAACTCGCCTCGACGATCTGGCGGCAGTGGCCCACCCTGGTGCAACAGATGGGCGCCTTACCTCGAACGCGAGAACTCGCTGAAGAGCTTGGCGCGCCGCTCGGCGCGGTGCAGCAGGCCCGCTTTGCAAGCCAGGGCTATAGCGCCTCCTCAATCGATGCGGCGATGTCGCGGGGGATTTGGTTCTGTTCGACCGAGGCCGACGAGGACATCGACCGCACCGAAGCGCGGCTGATCATCGATGAGGCTCTGGCACAACTTGATGATGAGGAACGGCGGCTGATCCGGCTGCGATTCTTCGAGCAGCGTTCCCAGTCTGAGATCGCCGAGGAGATCGGCACGAGTCAGATGCAAGTGTCGCGCTTGCTCTCGCGATTACTGCTCAAGCTGCGCGCCATCATCGGCGCGCAGGACGCATTGCCTATGGCCTCATAGCCCCGGCGCCCATGTGCCCTGAGCTCGTCGAAGGGCACATGGGCACACTTCGACAGGCTCAGCGCGCAGCCCAGATGTACGCGCGTTGGCACTCAGCGAACCGCTGGCGGGTTGGGAGTGGCAAGATCGAAAAGCAGTCGGCCCATGTCGTCGACCGGCATGGTACGCGCCAGATCGGTCTGAGTGATGATGCCGACCAGACGACCGTTTTCCACAACTGGAAGGCGACGCACTCCGTGGGCGCTCATCAGCTCAAGGGCCCATGTGGCGTGCTCATCCGGTGACACGGTGACTGGGTTTCCGTCCACCAGCGAGCCGGCCGTTACAGAGCCTTCCTGTCGCGGACCAGACATCGCCAGGGCCATGAGCACTGTTCGATCACTGATCACGCCGACAACTCGGCCTGTGCCGTCGCAGACCGGAAGCGCGCCGATGTCGTGCTCGCGCATCAGCCGTACCGCCTCGAGCAGGTCGGCTGAACTCGCGATCCATACCGGATCGGCGGTCATCAGCTCGCGGATGCGCCACACGTTGGTCCGTCCTTCATGTGCAGGTACGACGCGCCTGTCCCTACCCCGGTGAGGGCCGCCTCAATCCCAATTACGCCCCAAGATCAAGAGGGAGCACCGGTTTGCCCCGCAAGCGGCAGGGAATATCACGAGCATGACATTTGAGCCTCGACATGCGATTGTGACAGCGTCTGACTCCGGCATCGGTAAGGCGACTGCGGTTGCCCTAGCCAAGAACGGCATGGATGTGGGCATTACCTGGCATTCTGACTCCGACGGCGCCGAGGCCACCGCCGAGGAGGTGCGATCTCATGGCCGCAAGGCGGTGGTCAAGCAGCTTGACTACACAGACCTGCCGGCATGCGGCGTCACCATTGACCTGATGATCGAGGAGTTGGGCGGGCTCGAGGTTTTTGTGAACAATGCCGGCACCGGAGCTTCAACGTTCCTCATCGACACCTCCTACGACGAGTGGCGCAAGATCATCGCCACCAACTTGGACGGCGCCTTCGTGTGCCTCCGCCAGGCGGCGAAGCACATGGTCAAAGTAGGTAACGGCGGGCGCCTGATTGCAGTCACCAGCGTCCACGAGCATCAGCCTCGAGTCGGATCCGGCGCGTACGACGCGGCCAAGCACGGCATCGGCGGCTTGGTCAAGACTTTCGCTCTCGAGCTGGGGCAGCACCAGATCACCGCGAACGCCGTCGCGCCGGGTGAGATCGCTACTCCGATGACCGGACAGGAGGACCAAGATCCTCACCAGGAGGAGCGTCTCGGCATCCCGCTTGGTCGGCCTGGCGATGCCCGCGAGATTGCCGCCGTGATCGCTTTTCTCGCAAGCCCCGAGGCCGGCTACGTAACCGGCGCCTCGTGGGTGGTCGACGGAGGCATGCTGCAAATGGGCCCACAAGCGGGCTCACATCTCAGTAGCAACGACTGGCGTAAGGCTTGACACCACGATGAAGGCTGTTACCTGGCAGGGATTTCGCGACGTCTCGATCGAAGAGGTCGCTGATCCGATCATCAAGGAACCCAACGACGCGATCATCAAGGTCACCAGCACCAACATCTGCGGCTCCGATCTTCACCTGTACGAAGCCATGGGCGCATTCATGAGCTCTGGCGATGTGCTGGGACACGAGGCGATAGGCATCGTGCTCGAGGTCGGTCGGGACGTCAGCCAGATCCGTCCCGGCGATCGGGTCGTGGTGCCCTTCCAGATCTCCTGCGGACGCTGCTGGATGTGTGAACGCTCGCTCTACACACAGTGTGAGACGACTCAGGTGCGAGGTGAAGGCAGCGGCGCCGCACTGTTCGGCTACTCGAAGCTGTACGGCCAGGTGCCTGGCGGCCAAGCCGAATACCTGCGGGTGCCGGAAGCGCAATTCACCCACATCCTGGTGCCTGAGGGGGCACCGGACGATCGCTTTATCTACCTGTCCGATGTCTTGCCCACCGCCTGGCAGGCGGTGGAGTACGCCGGTGTCCCAGATGGTGGTTCGCTGCTCGTGTTGGGTCTGGGTCCGATCGGCGACATGGCCTGCCGGATCGCCCAGCAAAAGTGGATCGACACGATCATCGCGGTCGATCTGGTGGACGCCCGACTGGAGCGGGCCCGCTCCCGCGGCATCCAGGTTATCGATCTTCGCGAGCATGAAGATGATCTTCCCGAAGTGGTACGCGAGCTGACCGACGGTCGTGGTCCGGACTCGGTGATCGACGCGGTGGGGATGGAGGCGCACGGGTCGCCCGGCGCCGCTGTTGCTCAGCGGGTAGTGGCGCACCTGCCTGATGCGGTAACAGAGCCGTTGATGAAGAAGGCGGGACTCGACCGGCTTGCCGCGCTCTACACGGCGATCGAGACGGTACGTCGTGGCGGAACTGTCTCGCTGTCCGGTGTCTATGGCGGCATGGCGGATCCGTTGCCGATGATGTCGCTATTCGACAAGCAGATTCAGCTGCGCATGGGTCAGGCCAATGTGAAGCGCTGGATACCCGACATCATGCCGTTCCTGACCGACGAGGACCCGCTCGGCGTGGAGGAGTTCGCCACTCACCGCTTACCACTCCACGAGGCGCCCGCGGCGTACCAGATGTTCCAGCAGAAGGCCGACGGGGCAGTCAAGATCATGCTCAAGCCGTGGGTTTGATGCGCGCTGAGCTCGTCGACATGCACCCTTCGACAAGCTCCGGGCACATCACAGGCATTCTCACTGCCACGTGATGGAGACAACTTCGACATCGCCCGAGACGCCCCTCAGGCTCACCACGCGTGGTTCCGTCGTTGGAAAGGACCCGGCCATATCGGCCGTTTCCGAGGAGGCCAAGATCTCCCCGCCTCCAGCAAGCGCGGCGATCCTGGCGGCGACGTGGACGTCCTTGCCGCTGTAGTCGGAGCCACGACGGGTCGCCACCGCTGAGTGAAGGCCGACGCGCACCGCAGGAGCGAATCCGTGGATCCTACGCTGCTCGGCGAGCGCGCGCTGTACCGCCATCGCGCAGCTGATCGCTGAAGAGGCAGCGTCGAACGCGACGAAGAACCCATCGCCGGTGGAGTTCACGACTTCCCCTCCGTTGTCGACGAACACCGCGCGCAGCGCGTCATCGTGCCAACGAAGCAGATGCTCCCAGGCTTCGTCCCCCATTGCCTCGGCGAGGCTGGTCGAGGCAACGATGTCAGTAAACATGAAGGTCTTGTGGGTGACGGTGGGGGCGGCCGAGCGGGCCGCGGCAGCTCGAAGGGCGTCGTCCGCCGCCGCCTCGTCGCGAACCGCTCCCAGACGATGGAACTCCTCACGCGCCGCTTGCAACTCGAGGTCCGCCTCGTCCTCTCGCCCAACCCGCTGCAACGCCGTAGCCAGGAGCCACCGGTCGCGGGCGACCTCGTATGGTGCACCCACGTCGCGCCAATGCCCAACGGCGCTGTGCAGTTCCTGTATCGATCCTTCAGCGTCGCCTTCCGCGAGGAGCACCCGCCCCCAGCTGTCGTGCTTGCTCCCCCGCAGCGCCGCCGAATCGTAGGCAGCGCTGATCGTGCCGAGCTCCTCGGCTGCGGCTCGCGCAGTCGCTGGATCCCCGCCGGCGATGGCGATTTCGACTTCTGCGGGGAGCAGTCGGGCGCGAACCCACCGATCCCCGGTTTCCGCGAGTGCCGAACGGATTGCTCGGTACGCCGCGGTGATCTTGCCCTCGGAGAGCCGCATCAGAGCCAGCGCAGGCTGCGGTGTTCGGCCGAGCGAGTGGGCTTGCCGTAGCGCGTTTTCCGCACCCACGAGGTCCCCAAGCCGGAAGCGGATCTCCCCTAACGCGTAGAAGCCGTCGGCGAGCGGCGGCGTCGCGTCGTACGCAGCCAGCTCCGTCGTGGCCTGCAGCAGCTCTTGCTCAGCTCGGTTGAGCGCGCCCTGCAGGGCGACGATCTCTGCGCGATGGACGCGGCAGACGCCCGGGAAGCCATTGATCGACTGCCGCTCGCACCACCGGTGGGTGACCTCGGTCCATTCACTTGCCCGCCGATAATCCGTCGTGTCGCGACAGGAGGCGATCATGCTGCAGTAGGCCACGCCTGCAATGAATGGGTTCAGCTCACCGTTCACGGCGGCGATGGTGGCCTCTTCCAGGAGTGGGAATCCCTCGTCGGTGCGCCCTCCGGTGATCAGCAGCCGTCCTTGCTGCAGAAGTCCCCAGGCCCTGATATCGGCATCGGAGAATCGCGTACCGATCTCTACGGCTTGTCCGGCAAACTTGATGGCCGTTTCGACGTCACCGGCGTGTTCCGCCGTAAGGCTCTTCGACAGAGCCTGGTATCCGTGGGCGAAACCTTCCGGTTCACCCTCCAAGAGGCGCTCGCCACGGGCCGCCCAGGCCGCCGCGATCGAGAACTTTCGCTTGCTGACGTATTCGCGCTTGAGCTCGAAGGCGATCTTGGCTGCCCGGGCTCTGTTGCCGTCCGCGGCGTACGCCTGGAACGCACGCTCCTTGGCCTCCAATGCAAGATCGGGCCGGGCGGTGAACCAGGCCGCCTGAGCAAGCGCCTCGAGGTCTGACGCGCCGAGTCTCCCATCGCGATCGGCTCCGGTGAGAAGGTCTAGCGCCTCCCGCCATCGATGCGCCTCGAGGGCAGCGCGAGCAGCTGGCAGGTCGGCGGCACCATCGAGCTGTTGGATCTCCATTGAGCCGAATTGTCGCATTTGGGGCGCAGCGACCGCTCATCCACCCGCGCAGTCAACTAGGCAGTCGCAACTTGTTTACCTTGTAAATCCGCTGGGTACCCGTGTCTCAGCACAATCGATCCGATTGGAGAATGTCGTGGCGAAATATACCGATCCGACGAGCCGGCCCGTGGACCCGGGCGTTGAGCAATCTGACCCGAGTCTCGGTGAGCGAACTGACCCGCGCCTCGGTGCGGCAGGGCCGACCGGCACGTTCGCCGACTCAGACGTGGAATATCCCAGAACCGAAAGGAGCGGCGAACAGTATGGTCAGCCGGTCTCTTCCGAGTCCGAGGGAGGCTCCACCGTCGATACCGCCAAGGGCGAGGCGGCCAATATCAAAGACACCGCTGCCGACGCCGCCTCCGGCGTCAAGGATGTGACCAAGAGCGAGGTCTCGAATGTGGCGGGTGAGGCCAAGTATCAAGCCAGGAATCTGGTGGACCGGACGAGGTCCGAACTCCGCAGCCAGGCGGGTAACCAGCAGTCACAGCTCGCAGCGAAGCTGAACAGCTGGGCGTCTGAGCTCGGCTCCATGGGCGCGAAGTCCGACGATTCCGGGCCGATGTCCGATCTTGCGCAGGAGGCGTCACGCCGCATCGGCGAGTTTTCCCATTGGCTCGACAACCATGAGCCAGCTGATCTGCTCGATGAGGTCAAGCGCTTCGCCCGTCGCCGGCCGGGCACCTTCCTGGCTCTGGCAGCAGCCGCCGGTGTGGTGGCAGGCCGGTTGACTCGAGGCGCAGTAGCCGCAAACACCAGTGTTGACTCAGATGACACAGACGTGACTCCGGCCCGGGCGTATGGCAGTGGTGACTACGACCGCGGCGGCTATGACGGCGGCCTGCAGGGCGGTGGCGCATACGCCACGCGCAGCTATCAGAGTGGCGGCTACGACCCTCGTTATGGCGAAGTCGCCGGCGATACCAGCTATCAAGGCGGCGGGATGGCGGCTCCCGGCCAGTATGCCGGCGGCACGGAGATTCCCGGGCAGTACCCCGCGGGGGGCCCTGGGGCTCCCGGTGAATACCCCACGTCGGGCCAGGCCTACCCCGACGTTGCGCCGACTACAGATGAGTCGTACTACCCGCCGCCGGCTGAGGGCGAGGTACGCAGATGACCGACTACACAGATCAGGCCTCTTCGCGACGCCAATACGAAGACATATCAGACGCAACCGGTGCAAATAAGAGCATCGGGGAGGCGATTGGTGATGTGACGCGCGATTTGTCGGTCCTGGTCCAACAAGAACTGGCGTTGGCGAAGGCCGAGGTTCGCCAGACTGCAACCCGAGCGGGACAGACCGCCGGAATGTTTGCCGGCACTGCAGTTGCCGCGTTCCTATTCGTGCTCTTTCTGTCGCTCGCCCTCTGGGTGGCAATCAGCGACCTCACTGGGCCCGGCTGGGGGGCATTCATCGTGGCCGTCATCTGGCTGGTGGCTGCCGCAATACTCTTCGTGGTCGCGCGCGGCCAGATGCAGAAGATCAGCGGACTGCCGCAGACGACCGAGACTGTGCGCCAGGTTCCGAACGCACTCAAAGGACAAGAGGAGAGAAATCGATGACTACCAGCAACGACCCCGATGAGATCCGGGCGGACATCGAACGCACTCGGGCGGCACTGAGCGACGACGTCGACGAACTGGCTGAGAGCGTCAAGCCGAAGAACGTGGGACGGCGGCAGGTCGACAAGGTCAAGGATGCCGCGAGCAACGTCAAGGACCGAGTAATGGGCTCGCCTTATGACGACGACGACAGCGGCGCGGTTGGCACTGTCTCCGACAAGGCTTACGCAGCGAAGGATGCGGTGGCCGACAAGGCGTATACGGCCAAGGACACGGTGAGTGAAAAGGCGTCCGAGGCAGGCGAGGCCGTAAGGCAGGCGCCTAGGAGGCTGAAGCGACGGGCCCAGGGCAATCCACTAGCCGCCGGTGTGATCGCCTTTGGCCTCGGAATGCTGGTGTCGTCGCTGATTCCTTCCTCTGAGAAGGAGCGCGAGGCCGTGTCCCAGCTACAGGACAACCTGGAGCCGGTGAAGGAGAAGGCCGCAGAAGTGGCGAAGGATGTCGGCGAGGGCCTGAAGCCAGCAGCGCAGGAGGCCGCCGAGTCGGTGAAGACAACGGCTCAGGAAGGCGTCGAGAACGTCAGGCAGGAAGGCCAGTCGGCGGCTCAGGACGTCAAGGATCAGGCACGAGAGTCGAAGCAGACGGTGCAGCAGCAGTCCACCTGAACTCTCTTTCACGCCATCCAGTGGTGGATTCACTTCCCCGGTGAATCCACCACTTTCTTTTTGTTTGATCGCCCGGTCTCCAAAACTCCGCATTGGTCGGAAAATCGAGCCGCGGGATGCTCCGGGCGTACCGAAGCTCCGCACCGGTCGGAAATTCGATACGCGGCAGCCAGCCGCTATCCCAAGACTCCGCACCGGTTGGAAATTCGAGCCAGAGGTTTCGGTCACCAACAGCCGGGTATCTCGGCGGCATGTCGGGGGTCAGGCCGAGGCCGCACGCAGGTAGTGCCTTGCCATATAGGGGACAACGGTCATGCGCATCCTGATGTGGGACGTGCATGGCGGCTATACCGACTCTCTCGTCGCTGGTAGCCATGACTATCTCTTTCTGCCGCCGGATGCATCGCGTCGCGGCGGGCTCGCCCGTTACGGCAGCTCACCGCCCAGCAACGCGTACGAGGTAGCAGCGGAAGAGTTGCGCGACCGTCCGCCCGATCTCGTGCTCTTACAACGGCTGGAAGAGATCGAGCTTTGCTCGGAACATCTGGGGCGGCGGCCGGGACGAGAATTGCCGGCGATCTTCTTGGAGCACAACACTCCGAAGAAGGACGTTCCCACGACGCGTCACCCGCTCGCCGATGAGCCGGGGGTGCTCATCGTGCACGTGACCCATTTCAACGACCTGTTCTGGGATTGCGGCGATACACCTACCCGGGTGATCGAGCATGGCGTCGCAGATCCGGGCCTGCGCTATACGGGCCGGATGCCACGACTGGCGTTCGTGGTCAATGAGCCGGTACGGCGCTGGCGAGTCACCGGCACCGACCTGCTGACGCGCTTCGCCGATTTCGATGTGGATGCGTTCGGCATCGATGCCGACAAGTTGCCTGAAGCTTTGGGCTCGGGCCAGGAACGCGTCTGCTTTGCCGGGAACCTCAGGCCGAACCAGCTTTACGATGCGATGGCCGAGCGGCGGGTCTATCTCCATCTGAATCGCTGGACCTCACTGGGACTTTCAGTGATCCAGGCGATGATGCTCGGGATGCCGGTCGTGGTGCTCGACACCACGGAAGCTTCACGAGCTGTGCCGGCTACGGCCGGCGCCCGGTCGGCCGACATCAGCGAATTGGTTACTGCCACCCGCAGGTTGCTCGCAGATCCGGACGACGCGCTGGCGCGCGGACTGATCGCGCGCCGCGCTGCCCTAGATCGCTATGGCCTGCCCCGCTTCCACCATGACTGGGATTTGACATTCAAAGAAACGGCAGAAATCACCGTCCGCGTTCCATAAGCTCTTGAACGCCAACCTGGCCTTCGCTGCCGGGGGTTGAGTAAGCGATGCGAGGTGATCTTCGTGGCTGAGACCGACTACGCGGCCGTCACAGACCAGGCGACGCGCGCCGTCCCGCTGCTACCGTCCCGAACGAATCGGGCAATGATCGCGATAGTAAGGATCGCCGTCGGGCTGCTCTGGCTGCAGAACGTGGGCTGGAAGATCCCTCCGGATTTCGGTCGCGATGATCCGCCGGAGGGGTTGTATCTCTCGACGACCTATGCCGTCTCGCACCAGGTCTTCGGGCCGTATACCTGGCTGGTGGATCGACTGGTCTTGCCGAACTTCCCGTTCTTCGGCTGGATGGTCCTGCTGGTCGAAGCATCGCTCGGGGCCTTCCTCTTGATCGGGTTGACGACCCGCTTCTGGGCAGTGGTGGGAATGGCCCAAACGGTCGTGATCATGTTGACGGTATTGAATGCGCCGCACGAGTGGTATTGGTCGTACCTGCTGATGCTGCTGGTGCATATGGCACTGTTCGCAACGGCAGCCGGCCGGTACGCCGACTAGACGGACTGTTGCATCCGCGCTGGCAGCATTCGCAGTTCGGAGTGGCGCGATTGCTGGTGCGAGCGTCATGAGGACGCATGACACCTTGGATAGAGCGGCACTGGTGCTCGGTCTGGTGTCGATTGTCAGCGCGGTGTTCGTGTTCGTGCATGGCACTTTCCAGCTCGTTCAGATAGGCGGCGCCGGGCTGGTCGTCGCGGTGGTGCTGGGTCTGCTTGCGGTGGTGGCCGGATGGTTGGACGAACGCACATTGATGCTTGCAGCGGGCGCCGGTTTCCTGATCGCGGCGGCAGTCCAGCTTGTCCTGCTCAGGGACGGCGGCAGCGGCTTTCTCGGCGGCAATGCATCGACGTTTTCGTTGTGGCTTGGATTGGGGGTCGGGCTGATCGCGATTGGCGTGGCAGCCGTACCCGAAGCGACCGAAGAGAGTGTGGAAGCAACAGACTGAACCCTGCACACACGGGCGCGCGGATTGCTCGTTGCACTGGTGGGTAAGGGTTTTAAGCCGGTGAAGGTATCCCTTCTCCGAAGGAGGTTTGGATGAGCAACGCAGTTAATACTCCGGGCGCCGATCACGACAACAACGTTGAATACCGCTCGGGCACCAGCACTCCATCAGACCGCACAGTGGACGACACCACAGCCCTCGACCGGCGCGACGTCGTCGGTCGACAGAAGGATGTCTTTGGCGGGATGAAGTTTGGCAGCTGCTTCTTCGGCTGGCTCACCGCCTCGGGCACCGCAGTACTGCTGGCCGCGCTGGTCACCGGCGTGGGCACTGCGCTGGGGCTGAGCCGCAACGTCGATGTCACCAACCCAACGCCGGTGCAGACTGAGTCGATCGGGCTCGTCGGCGGCATCGTCCTGCTGGCGATCATCTTCGTCGCATACCTCGCCGGTGGATACGTGGCCGGACGGATGGCCCGCTTCAATGGGCTCAAGCAGGGCCTCGGTGTATGGCTGTGGGCAGTGATCATTGCGATCCTGGTGGGAATTGCCGGCTGGCTCGCAGGTGCCCGATTCGACGTTCTCGCCCAGGTGAACAGCTTCCCGCGGCTCCCGCTGAACGAGGGCACTCTCACAACGGGTGGGATCATCGTGGCCGTCGGCGTTGTTGCCGCCAGCCTCATCGGCGCCCTGCTCGGTGGGTTGGCCGGCATGCGTTATCACCGCCGGGTGGATCGAGCTGGCCTAGGTCGCTGAGGTCACTAAACCGACTTGTCAGAATCTGGGCACCATATTTGGTGCTCAGATTCGGACAAGTCGGTTCAGTGAGGAAGTTGTCGGGTTTCGACGATTTCGTTGCAGATCGTGATCAACTTGCGGTTCTCGGTCTGGGACATTCGTCGTAGGTACGCGAAAGCTTGCTCGGCGTCGATGCCGAGCCGCTCCATCAGGATCCCCTCGGCCTGTCCGATCACCGTACGGTGCTCCATGGCGACGCTGCGCTGGTATATCTCCCGTCGCGCGCCCAAGGCAACTGAGATCTGGGCGGCGAACGCCTGCGCGTTCGCATGATCATTTGGCTGAAACGCGTTGGCCCGGTCCGCGTACAGATTGAGAGCACCGTAGGAGCGCGCATACGTGTAGAGCCAGAGCGACATCATTCCCTTGATGCCGAGCTCGGCCACCGCCTGCGGCGTCCAGCGCGGCCAGCGCTGCTCGCCGCGCAGGTCCTGGCTCATGATCGTTTCGTGACGGCGCGTGGAGTCCAGACATGGACCTTCGTCAAGCTCATACTGCAGAGCGTCGCCGCGGCGTACCACATCATCCGAACTTGCGGGGGTGAAGATGGTACGGCCCTGCACGATCGAGATTCCCGCATGATCACAGCCAGCAAGCCGCATTACGGCAAGATCAACAGCCATTTGCAGCTGCGCGTACTCATCCGGCGCGGCATGCAGTTCCCTTGCCACGTGGGCTAAGTCCTCGACGTCTCCCACCCCGACCGGTTTCATTTAGGTGTGCCGCTCCAAACGCCTCGTCGTCGAATAGAACGTGGCCATCGGTTTCGGGCTAGATTGCGGCCCGCTCGATGGAGACAACCTTTATGTGGCCAATAAAGACGCTCGGTGCGTCTCTTGGCTACTTATCTGCGCTATTTGGATAGTGTAGGCGCAGCACGCCGAGGTGCGGGTCCCCTAAGCCGGGCCTCGGCTGCCCCCAGCACTTCTTTGCTCCCGATGTCGAGAAGTGCTCGGTTGACCCATCGGCCGTTCGGGTCTCCGGCGACTCCGCGCCAGATCACAGTTG
>Ga0081455_10002902_pt1 | contig 20133 bp, 19 predicted proteins | sample TabmetS3T2R1_FD_70207 | JGI IMG/M metagenome (GOLD analysis project Ga0081455, IMG submission 70207) | Tabebuia heterophylla rhizosphere microbial communities from the University of Puerto Rico - S3T2R1 | ecosystem: Host-associated > Plants > Roots > Rhizosphere ... | reverse complement strand
CGCCTGGAACAGTGACTCCAGGTTACTTGTGTCGAGATGGTGCTCATCGGTGAGGTCGGCCACAACGCTATGCGAGGACGCCACAGCGTTGGGACCTGTGAGATTGGGGCCGGATAGATTCGGCCCAGCCTCGCCGCCCCCGTGGAGTTCCTGCACTTCTGCCTCCTCCAAGGAACTTTGTCGACACGACACTAATACGCGCGAGGGTGTGAAGTGAGGAAGACTTCCCGTAAGTGGTCGATGGTTACGAGTGTGTAGATCTGAGTCGTGGTGACCGACGCATGGCCCAGCAGCTCTTGTACGACGCGGACGTCAGCGCCACCATCCAGCAGATGCGTCGCGTAGGAGTGCCGCAAGGTGTGTGGCGATACGTCGGTTGTGATGCCGGCTTTCTCTGCGACCGACCGCAGGACTGCCCAGGCGCTCTGCCTCGACAACCGGGCGCCTCGAGTGTTCAAGAACAGAGCCGGATTGCCGCGGCCACGTGCGGCGAGCACCGGCCGGCCGCGTACGAGATAGGCATCCAGCGCCGCGCGGGCGTAGGAGCCGACCGGGACGACGCGTTCCTTGTCCCCCTTGCCGAGAATCCGCAGTCCGGGTGCCCGCTCGCCTGACCCCACCCGGACCAGCTGGTTGACATCGTCTACATCGAGTGCGACCGCTTCGGAGATTCTCATCCCGGTGCCGTAGAGCAGCTCCAGCAGCGCCCCGTCACGGACACCGACTTCGGTGTCGGTCGCTGGCACTGCGAGCATGGCCTGGACCTGCTCCAGGCTCAGGGCCTTAGGGAGCCGCCGTGGCGGCTTCGATGGCTGGATGCTCCGCGCCGGATCCTCATCGGTCACCCCTTCGGCATATGCGAACCGGTGCAAGCTGCGGATAGCGATCACGGCTCGCGCCGCACTGGCACTGGCCAGCGGCGCGGCTATCCAACCCGCACCGTCCGGCGCGGCGACGCCCTCACGCAGCCGCGCTGCATAATTCCCGATCATTGCGCTGGTCACCTGCGACGGGTCGGTAATGCCCAGCTCCGCCAAATAGTGGGCGTAGCGGCGCAAGTCGCGGCCGTAGGCCGCAACGGTGTTTCTGGACATGCCTCGCTCGACGGTCAAATGGTCGAGGTAGCTCTGGACCAGCCCTTCCACCATGGAAGCGTCAGCCGAGGACGTCGGCCAGCTCCCGGTGCTCGAGCCCGTGCGCCTGCGCGACTGGACCGTTGGTGATGGCGCCGTCGTAGGTGTTCAGCCCGAGTGCCAGGGCGGGATCGGCTTGCAGCGCCTCACGCCAGCCGCTGTTGGCGAGGCTCACTGCATACGGCAGCGTGACATTGGTCAGCGCATAGGTCGAGGTGTTGGGCACTGCGCCCGGCATGTTGGCCACGCAATAGAACACCGAATTATGTACTCGAAAGGTCGGCTCAGCATGCGTGGTCGGCCGACTGTCCTCGAAGCAGCCGCCCTGGTCGATGGCAATGTCGACGAGAACGCTGCCGGTACGCATCCGCGAGACCAGATCGTTGCTGATCAAGGTCGGCGCCTTGGCACCCGGGACCAGTACGGCGCCGATTACGAGATCGGCGTCCAGCACCGCGCGCTCGATCTCGTACGCGTTGGAAGCGATGGTCTGCAGATGGCCCTGGTAGATCCGGTCCGCCTCCCGTAGCTGGTCGATGTTGCGGTCTAGCAACAGCACCTCGGCCTGCATCCCAAGCGCGATCGCCGCCGCGTTCATGCCCGAGACACCGGCACCGATCACGACCACTTTGGCGGCGTAAACGCCTGAGACACCGCTCATCAGGGTGCCGCGACCTCCACCCTGCCGCATCAGGTGATACGCGCCAACCTGTGGCGCGAGTCGGCCGGCTACCTCACTCATCGGGGCCAGCAACGGCAGGGTGCCGTTGTCCAGCTGCACCGTCTCGTACGCGATGCCGGTGACCTTGCGGTCCAGCAGCGCCCGGGTACAGTCCCGGCTAGCCGCCAGATGGAGGTATGTGAACAGCACCTGGCCCGGTTGCATCCTGCCGTACTCGATGGGGATCGGCTCCTTGACTTTCAAGATCAACTCCGCCTCTTGCCACACCTCCTCGTGGCTGGGAGCGATCTTGGCCCCGGCTGCAGCGAACTCGTCATCGCCGATTGATGAGCCGATGCCAGCACCGGACTCGACGACGACTTCATGGCCATACCTGGTGAACTCGTTCACTCCGGCTGGTGTGATAGCGACCCGATACTCATGGTTCTTGACCTCGCTGGGCACGCCGACTCTCATGGATCCTCCTGACCGAACCTGGGCGCTCAGTTTGATCATGCCACTACTAGGCTCGGCACCGGACGGGATGCAGCATGGAGACCTAGCATGATCCAAACGGCGAGATGGTTTATCTCGCCCTTGTGGGTGAGGGCGCTTCGTTGATGCATGGATCATGACGCCCTGCGTGCCATGGCCAAGCAACCCATTGCTCAGGTTGTGTCCGTGCCTGAGCGGATCGCGGCATGAGCGCTAACTTTTTGAGGTCTTGATCGCCTCATGGGATGGCCAAGCGGCATCTGCGGGGCGGAGACTCACGAAGCCGTCCCGCTGCTGCGCAGTCCAGGCGGCGAGTACCCCGGAGACGAGCGTCGGGTTGTGTAGTCGACCATCGAGGACGGCCTCCACGAGGTCGGCGAGGGATGCCCATACGACGTCCATATGTGCTTCCTCGCCCTCGCGGGTGTAACCGTCCGGGCCATCGACCGCCTCCAGATCGCGCGCGAGATATATGCGCAACGACTCGCCGAGAATTCCTGGTGTGGTGAACAGGTCGACCAGCACGGCCCAGCTTCCGGCAGCCAGTCCTGCCTCCTCCGCCAGCTCACGCTGAATGGCAGGTAGGTAGTCCTCGCCGCCGACGTCCAGAAGTCCCGCTGGCGGTTCGATCAGGCGGTGCCGAACCGGATGCCGATACTGCCGGACCAACGCCACCCGGTCATGATCATCGAGGGCGATCACCCCGACTGCCCCAGGGTGCTGGAGATATTCGCGCGTGATCAGGTGGCCGTCCGGCATCCGCACTTGATCTTGCACATAGCTGGTGATGGCGCCCTGGGCCAGCACGGCGGACGAGTCGACCGGCCAGACGAGCGGCGTATCGACCAGCTCGTCGGGACCAAGAATGATCATCGATGATCGTTGTCCACTGGAAGCCGGGTGGCCAGCTTCCGGTCCAGCGCTGCCTCGACAAGACCGACGAAAAGCGGATGCGGCCGGGTGGGCCGTGATTTGAGTTCTGGATGTGCCTGCGTGGCAACGAAGTAGGGGTGGAGCTCGCTCGGCAACTCGATGAACTCCACCAGCTTGGAGTCCGGTGATGTGCCACTGATCACCAGCCCGGCCACCTCGAGCCGCTCACGATAGGCGTTGTTGACCTCGTAGCGATGGCGATGCCGTTCCTCGACATGGGCTTGGCCGTAGCGCTTGGCGACAATCGAGCCAGGCAGCAGTTCGGCCGGGTACGAGCCCAGCCGCATAGACCCGCCGAGGTCGCCACCGCCCTCCAGAATCGCGATCTGCTCGGCCATCGTCGCGATCACTGGATGCGGGGTATCGGGCGCGAACTCGCTGCTGTCGGCTCCCTCCAGACCTGCCATGTTGCGCGCTACCTCGATCACCATGCACTGCAGGCCCAGGCAGAGTCCCAAGATCGGGATCTGGTTCTCGCGGGCGTACCGGATGGCGCCGACCTTTCCCTCAACGCCGCGGATCCCGAACCCGCCCGGTATGACGACGCCATCGACCTCGCTCAGCGCCCGGGCTGCGCCCTCGCGCGTCTGGCAGTCGTCCGACGGCACCCAGCGAATCACCACCCTCGCATGGTTTGCGAAGCCGCCGGCTCGCAGCGCTTCACAGACCGAGAGGTAGGCGTCAGGAAGATCGACATACTTGCCGACGAGTGCGACCGTCACCTCTTCCTTCGGGTGGTGGACCCGATCGAGCAAGTCGTTCCAACGCGTCCAGTCGACGTCGCGGAACCGCAGATCGAGTCGCCGTACCACGTACGCGTCCAGCCCTTCGGAATGCAGCACCTTCGGGATGTCGTAGATGCTCGGCGCATCGATCGCGGCAACCACCGCCGATTCGTCGACGTCACACATCAACGAGATCTTGCGTTTCACCGAGTCCGGGATGTCCCGGTCGGAGCGGCACACCACAGCATCCGGCTGGATACCGACCTGGCGCAGCGCGGCCACCGAGTGCTGCGTCGGCTTGGTTTTCAGCTCACCACTAGGACCGATGTAGGGCACCAACGAGACGTGCAGGAAAAAGACGTTCTCCCGACCGACGTCGTGTCGCACCTGACGCGCGGCCTCCAAGAACGGCAAGGATTCGATGTCGCCAACAGTGCCGCCGATCTCATGGATGACCACGTCGATGTCTGGCCCGCCCATGGCCATCATCGATTCCTTGATCTCGTTTGTGATGTGTGGAATGACCTGCACGGTGTCACCGAGATAGTCGCCACGCCGCTCCTTGGCTATCACCGAGGAGTAGACCTTGCCGGTAGTGATGTTGGCGTCCCCCGACAGGTTGACGTTCAGGAAGCGCTCGTAATGACCGACATCAAGATCGGTCTCCGCGCCGTCCTCGGTAACGAAGACCTCGCCGTGTTGAAACGGGTTCATAGTGCCCGGATCGACGTTCAGATAGGGGTCGAGCTTCTGCATGGAGACACGAAGCCTGCGGGCGACGAGAAGGTTGCCGAGGCTGGAAGCGGTAAGGCCCTTGCCGAGTGAGGAGGCGACGCCTCCGGTCACGAAGAGGTGCTTGGTCAATGTGCCGCGGTATCCCACGGGCCTCCAGCTTACGTCGTAGCGCGCTATCGCACGGTGAACCCGCCGGAGTCGTTCCAGAAGCCTTTGTAACGTCGATCTCGAGTGACGTCGTTGTACGCCGCGACCAGGTCAGTCACGACATCGTCTTCGTTGGGCCAGGTGGCGGACTGACGCCGGCCTGCCTCCTTCAGTCGGTGACGCTCGTCCGGGTCGTCAGCCAGAGCGACAAGCTGTCGCGCGGCCTCCTCGGCGTGGCCCGCCGGGACCAGTACGGCTGCCGAATCCACCAGCTCCTCGATCCCACCCACTCGCGTGCTGACCAGCGGCACGCCGGCCAACAGAGCTTCCTGGGCCACCAGCGCGCGGGCTTCCCAGGTGGAAGTCAGCAGCGCGACGTCAGCTGCACCCAACAGCGAACCGATGTCGTCGCTGCGTCCCAGCAAATGCACCTGCAGGCGTTCCCCGGCGATGCGGCGCTGCAACGCATCCTCCTCCGGCCCATCGCCGACCAAGACGAACCGGAGATCGGGCCGATGCTGTACGGCCGCCGCAATATCGAGCACCATGCCCAGGTTCTTTTGTGGTGCCAGCCGGCCGATCGTCAGGATGACCGTGTCGTGAGGGTCCGCACCGAGAATCCGTCGCTGGGCATCCCGACTGATCATTGCCGGCGGCAGCACTGGTGCCGCGATCGGGGACAAGCGGGCTTTTCTAGCTCCGAGACGTCTGGCCTGCGCGACAAGATCGCTGCTGGCCGCAAGCGTCAGATCCGCTCCCATTGCCACAGTTCGTTGCATCTGCCGCACTGCCGCCGGAGCAAGTCCGTCGCCCAGCACAGCGTTATGCCACGTCACCACTAGGGGCACGCTGAACAGCCACGCGATGGGAAGTCCCAGCCAACCCGCCTTCAGCCCGTGCGCATGCACCAAGTCAGCGCCAACGAATCGACGCAGACTGGCCAGCGGCCAAACATCGAGACCAAGCTCTTTGAACCCCTGGACCTCGGCCGTTGCCTTCGGACAGAACACCCGTATCTGGTGACCGCGCTGCTCCAGCCGTAGGGCGATGCTCGCCACATGCCGCCCGATGCCCCCGGTACTGGCGGTCAAGAGCTGAGCGATCTTCACGGCGAGCCCACCTCTGCCGACGGGGCTCGCCGCCGCAACGCCCACATCTGGGCCAGCAAAGAGGGCGCAAGAAGTCGCAGCATCGCTGTGAAGACTAGGACACTGACCAGGGCCACAGCGCAGGCACCGAGCACCGCTGTCACAATACCGACCTCAGCCAGTAGCTGCGAGCCGGCAGCGCCGATGCCGCCCGCCAGCACCGCGGCGACTAGGCCGACCACCATCGGTCTCCTCAATCCGACATTGGGCATCCCGGAGCGCCGCAGCAGCAGCCAGCCGACTGCCGCGCCCAGAACCATTCCCAGCGAAACACTGGCCGCCAGCGCCGGGACCAGCCACGCAGCGGGAACCACCAGCCGCAGCACGGCCACGCAGATGATCACTGCGGCCCAAGCGCTCGCATTGGCTACCCCCGACGCCGTGCCGAAGTGCTGGGCCAGCAGGGTACGCGAAGACAGGCCAAGCAGGGTGAAGCCGACAACCGCCGGCGCAAAGGCCACAATCGGCCAGGCCAGCGCATCCGTACGCCCGGAACCAGGCCCGAGCACGAACACGCGCGCCACGGGAACAGCGGTCGCCACCAGCAGAGCTGCGCCCAACCAAGCCATCACAACCGTGGCCGGGCCGGTTTCAGCGAGCACCTGGCCGACGTCGGCTCGACCCTTCTCGGCAGCATCTGCCAAGCGCGGGAAGCTCAATTGCAGCAGCGGGGCAGCCAGCACTGCGTACGGGAGCAGGTACACCGCATTTGCCCATGTGAATCGCGTCAAGGCACCCTGATCACCGGTCTCCTGCGCTGACCAGTTGATCAACAACACGCTGAGCTGTTGCAAGATCAGGCCGACGATTCCGGCCGCGGCAATCGTGATGATCACCGATCGATCACCCTCGGCAAATCGCACCCGGGGCCGGAGCCGTAGTCCCATCATGCCAAGAGGCACCAGCGTGCACACGGCCAAAGCAAATACACCCAAGGTCGTGCCCCAACCCAGCGCGGCGAGCGCCTGGCCGGTCAGTTCGGTGGGGTCGTCGTTGGCGGCAGGGCCTGCGAGTGCGGCATAGCCGAGGTAGGCGATGATCACAACCACGCTTGACAGCAGTGGAGCCGTCGCGGCAGCCAGGAACCGATGATGGGCTTGCAGCACACCTGCGCTGACCACCGCCAAGCCGTACAACCACACCTGGGGCGCGAACATGACGACAAGCGAAGCCAGGGTGTCGGCGCTGCCCGCACAATCCGCCTTGGCGAACACGGCTGCGAACGCTGCTGCGCCCAGCAGCACCGCAAGCCCAGCCGGCGTTAGCACCAGTAAGGTCCAGGTGATCAGTGCCGATGCCGTACGCGATGCCTGCTCCCCGCGGCCCGCTCCGACATGCCGAGCGACCACCGGAACCACGACACCAGCCAGGACGCCGCCGGCGACGATTTCGAACAACACATTCGGCAGGCTGTTGGCCGCGTTGTAGGTGTCGCCGAGGCAGGTGTCCCCGACGGTTTTGGAGAAGACCAGCGACCGGCCGAAACCGACGAGCCGAGCCGCCAGAGTGAGCCCTGCGACACCCGCGGCGACCGAAGCGAGACCGGCTTTCACGCTGACTGGGTGGTCGAGGTGGACGGTACCGGGGCCGGGCGGCCGAGCAGGTCCAGCCGGCGGAGCAACGGGGTCCGCTCAATCACGGCGGTAAAGCTCACCCGCTCGCTGGCCAGGTTGAGCGCCGCGACCGAGACGAAGGCAAGCAGTCGGAACCGCCGCGACAATGCCTGGGCCGCCGCAGTACCGACTGCGGCACCGAGCGCGTTGGCGCCGCAGTCACCGAGCATGGATTGGCCGGCAAGATCGGTCGGCAAGCTGCCCGCCGCCGCGCCGACTGGTGGTGCTGCGCCAAAGCCGATCAGGCCGGAGCCGAGCAGGATGATCGATTTCGCCGCTCGGCCCGGCCGCAGGTCGAGCAAATTGGTGAGGTTGGCCGTTGCCGCGATGAGTCCTGCGTCGAGTAGGCCGTCCAGCGCACGGCACACCGGTTTTGGACAGCCAGGCCGCGAGCGCTGGACCAAGGCTGCGGCAGTGGCCGCACTGAGCCCGACTCCAAGAACCTTGATCGTTCCGCTGGTCAGCTCACCAGAACGCAGCGCACCCAGATGACCGCGAAAGCCCTTCGCATGCGCGGATCCATAAAGGTCGTCATAGGCACCCACCAGCCCAGATCCGAGACCGGCTACGGCCATCGCCAGGCTTCGCTGACCGGAACTGTCGAGCAATCGATCGACACCTGCGCCGGCCAGCAGTGCGGCCACTGCAATCGGGCCCTCTGCGAGCGTGACATTCATCCCGGCGTGATTGGTCCGCATCCAGCGCGGCTTCGGCGTTATCGATTGGACCAGTCGCCAGTTGGCGGCCGCCGCCACTAGGGCCGCAGCAAGCCCTGAGGCCGCGCAGGCCAGCAGCCGACGGTTCACTAGCGCACCGGCAGCTCGGGAAGCGGCGCATCCGCCTTCGCCAGCGCACCGTAGTGCTGACTTGGACGGCCGAGCAATCGTTCCTTGCCTGCCAATACCACGGTGGTCACGCCACTGCTGAGATCGGCCACGTCCACAGTGCTGAGGCTATCCACCGCAGTTGGATCGGACCGCACCGCCAGCACATCGGTGCCCTCAATCTCCTCACTGTTCGGGCCGCCCAGCACGACGCCGGCTCTTGTTGTCAGGCCGACGTCAAACTGCACGTGAGCTGTTAGCTCATCTGACGTTGCTGGCGGATCGGATGCAGCGGCGGCCACCACGATGATCAATTGGGCTTGAGCTGCCGACTCCTTGCTGATGGTGACCAAGCCCCGTCTTTCCAGCGACTCTCCGACGGCGATCGCGAGCGCGTCACGATCTTCCATTTCCTTGGATCCGATGGATCGGCCGACCGCAACGCCGAGCCTGGTTGCAGCCGACATGGTGTCGTTGAGACCGATGGGGCCGAAGTAGTCTCCGAGCGCGTCAGTGACATCCTCGGCCTTCGCTGAATCGAAGGCCTCGGCATTGACTTTGACATCGCGTACCACGGTCCCGCCGGCTAGCACCACGGCATCCGAAATGGACCGCACCACGCTGGCCGGAGCATCGGGCATGGCGACCATCGCAACCCGCTGCCCGTTCAGCACACCGGCAGTAACAGCCGTGCCGACCTGCTCGTCGTATGCGTTGCGGTAATTGTCCAGCGCCTTCCGCCGATCAAGTTCTGCACGCAGATCTGCTACCTGCTTGCGATCCTGCGCTGCCTGCTGGAGCAGGCCTTGATCGACTGATGGGCTGAGCGAGACACCAACCGCGATGCCTACGGACAAAGCAATAAAGACCGCCATCAACGACACGATGTGGTAGCGGAAGTTGATCAAGTGAAGAGTTCCTTTATCCAGTAGAGCAGGTCGCGGATCCGCGCCACGATGACATTGCCGAAGGCCCAGCCCACATCGGTGAACAGCAGCGCCGTGATCAGCGCCACAATGCCGGAGAGCACAAACAACATCAGATGCCAGGTCCTGATCTGGCTGCGGTAGATCCGGGATACGCCCTTGGCATCAACCAGCTTGGGGCCGACGCGTAGCCGGGTCAGGAAAGTGGAGGCCATTCCGGCTCGACCCTTGTCCAGGAACTCCACTAACGAAGCATGGGTGCCGACGGCGACGATCAACCTGGCTCCCTTGGAGTCGGCGAGCAGCATGGCGGCGTCCTCGCTAGTGCCGAGCGCGGGAAAGACGACGGCCTCCAGTCCCAGTTTGTGGATCCGCTCCAGACCAGGCGCGCGACCGTCGTGGTAGGCATGCACGACCAACTCCGCACCGCACCGCAGGGTGTCGTCGGAACAGGAATCCATGTCGCCGATGATCATGTCAGGTCTGTAGCCCGCCTCGATCAGTGCGTCGGCTCCGCCGTCGACCCCCATCAGGAGAGGCCGGTATTCGGAGATGTAAGGCCGCAGCGCAGCCAGATCACTGCGATAGTCGTAGCCGCGCACCACGATCAACACGTGCCGACCCTCGATCACGGTCGTCACGACCGGCACGCCGACACCCTCGAGCAGCAGCTCCTTCTCCACCCGCAGGTAGGTCATGGTGTTCTCGGCGAATGCCTCGATCTGATCCGACAGACCGGTCCGGGCATATTCCAGATGGTCCTCCAGGAGCTCGGTGGTGTATACGGTTCCTTCGGCTACCACGGTGCCTGTCGAATTGACCAATTTGCCGCCGTCCAGCGTCAGCCATTCGCCCTCGTGAACCCGGGCAAAGACGTGTTCGCCCACATTGTCGATGAGCGGGATCCCGGCCTCCATCAAGATCCCCGGGCCGAGGTTGGGGTAGCGACCAGAGACCGATGACACCGCATTCACCACGGCTGCGACATCCGCCTCAACCAGTGCTTCGGCGCTGACGCGATCGAGGTCGCTGTGGTGGATGATCGCGATTTCGCCAGGGTGCAGTCGTTTGGTGAGGTTCTTCGTACGCCGATCCAGTCGGGCAACACCGCCCGTTTGGCTCGCTGGCGCGCGTTTTCGTAGCAGGGTGGGAAGTCGCATCGGGGTCAATCCTCCCACCCCGCACTAGGTGGGTTCAGCCACCGCCGTCGGGTCTGAGCCGGTACCCAAGTCCGCGCACGGTCTCCAGCGACCGCACGTTGAACGGGCGGTCGATCTTTTCGCGAAGATAACGGATATAGACCTCGATCACATTGGATCGGTAATCATGACCGATGTCCCAGGCCGCATCGAGCAACTGATTGTGGCCAAGCACCTGGCCGGGGTTGCGCATGAACGCCTCGAGCAGCGCGAACTCGCGGGCGGACAGCCGAATCTCCTGGTTACCGCGCCAGACTTGCGCCGTGGCTGGGTTAAGTCGCAGTGGACCCACCCTGATCACTGCGGAACGCTTGGCTGGGTTGCGACCCGCTAGTGAACGCAGCCGGGCGAGCAGTTCACCGAAGGCAAAAGGCTTGGCAAGGTAGTCGTCGGCGCCTGCATTGAGTCCTCGAATCCGGTCCTCTATTGCGGCCCGGGTGGTGAGCATGATGATCGGCGTCCAGTCACCGTCGTGACGAAGCCGGCGACAGGTCACGAAACCGTCCGCATCGGGAAGTGTGGCGTCGAGCGCGATCACGTCGTACAGCGTGTCCGCAAGCATGGAGCATGCCCCGCTCGACGTGCTCGCAACATCCCCTGTCATGTTGACGGTGCGCAACGAGCGCCTAATTGCGGCAGCCATCCGGACGTCATCGGCAACGACGAGCACCCGCATACTCGGACGCTACGCAGGCTCACATGAGAGCCCTATGAGATTGTCGCCCTTGATTTGGCGGCGCTCGCGCATCGCGCTTTGGACCCGATGATGTCGTCCCTCTTCGCAGCCCTAATCGCTCACCAATGGCCGATTAGGCTCACGAGCGAGGTCTGCTCATCGATCCTCCATTCATCGGGAGCGCGATTCCCGACGCTCGCGCCGCGACAGCGACCTTGACCAGTTCGCTGGCGTGGGCCAGGGCCGACTCGGTCGTCTCCAAGCCAGCCATCATCCGGGCCAGCTCAACAGCCCGGTCCTCATCAGCTACCTGGACCACGCCGCTGGTGGTGACCTGTCCGTCGTCCGACTTCACCACCACGTAGTGTCGATCCGCGAACGCGGCGACCTGCGCGAGGTGGGTAACGACGATGACCTGGGTGTGCTGTGACAACCGCGCGAGCCGCCGACCCACCTCAACGGCAACCTTGCCGCCGACACCTGCATCGATCTCGTCGAAGACCAGGGTGACCGCATCGCGATCAGCCGCAAGCACCACCTCCAACGCCAACCGGACTCGTGATAGCTCCCCACCCGACGCCACCCGGCCCAAGCTGCGCAGCTCGCTGCCAGGGTTGGCACTAAACATCAGATCCACTCGGTCGGCCCCTGCCGGACCAAGGTCGGCAGTGGCGACCCCGAAGCTCAGCCGCGCGTGCGGCATCGCCAGAGCGGCGAGCTCGATCTGCACCGATTCGCTGAATCTGGCGGCTGCGCTGCGTCGAGCGGCGCTGATCTGGGCGGCCAGGGATTTCAGCCCGGTGCTCAGGCCCTTGAGCCGCTCATCCAAAAGGGCGATGCGCTCATCGCTCTGTTCGAGCTGAGTGAGCCGGACAGCAGACTCCGCAGCCCACTGCAAAACCTCGTCACATGTGGTGCCGTACTTGCGGGTGAGAGTACTCAGCTGAGCCCGGCGTTCGGCGATCTGCTCTAAGCGCCCGGGTTGGCTATCCAAACCCTCCAGGTATCGCACCAGATCGGCCGTCAGATCGGTGAGTTGGTAGCTCGCCTCCGCCAGCCGACTACCCAGCGGCGCAGCTGCTAGGTCTTGGGAGACTGCTGAATGAAATGCCTTGCGCGCCGCGTACAGCATCGCCAGCGCACCCCCAGCCTCATCGTCGGGTCCAGCGAGAGCATGCACCGCCGACTGGGCCGACTCGCGCAGATCATCTGCAGATTGCAGCCGGATCGCTTCTCCGGCCAGCGCGACATCCTCCCCCGGGCTGGGTTGGATTCGCTCGATCTCCTCTAGGCCGAAGCGCAGCAGATCGATCTCCCGAGCCCGCCTTTGGGCGTCGGCCCGGAGCTGACCTAGCTCCGCCCGAGCAGCTCGATCCTCAGACCAGAGATCTGAGTACCGGGCGAGCGGTTCGAGTACCGCTGCGCCGGCAAACCGATCCAACAGCTGCCGCTGTCGCTCGGCCTCAGTGAGTCGTTCCTGTTCCGCCTGGCCGTAGATCCTGACCAGCGCAGCGGTCAACTCCGCACAGACACCAGCGGGAACCTGAGCACCGCCCAGGTAGGCACGGGAACGTCCGGCCGCTGTTACGTGGCGTGCCACGATCAACTCGTCGTCGTCCAGCTCTCCGCCGGCCTCGTGCACGCGTTCCAGCAGCTCAGAGTTTTCGATCTTGAACCTGCCTTCTACGCGCGCCCGGTCTGATTCTCGGCGAACCGAACGCGGATCTGCTCGGGAACCGAGCAGCAGACCGAGCCCACTGACCACCATCGTCTTACCCGCCCCGGTCTCTCCGGTAACGACGGTCAGGCCGGCATGGAGACCGATCGTCGCGTCCTTGATCACACCCAGGTCTGCGATGCGTAGTTCGCTGATCATGCAGGAGTGTCGATCATGGTGATAGCTGGATCAGCCGACCCTCGCCAGCCCTCCACTCTGAGCTGGAACTTGTTGACCAATCGGTCGGTGAACGGCGCCTGCGACAGACGGGCCAAACGCAGCCGCCGCTTTCCTCGGGTCACCTCGATCTCCATACCTGCGTGCAGTTCGACCGAACGGCGCCCGTCGCACCAGACCACCCCGTGCGTCGGAGATACGTCGAGAACTTCCACAACCACGGTCGAGATAGGGCTGAGTACCAACGGTCGTGCAAAGAGCGCGTGTGCGCTGAGCGGTACCACGAGCAATGCATCGACCCCCGGCCAGATCACCGGCCCACCGGCTGAGAAGGCATACGCGGTCGAGCCGGTGGGGGTTGCCACGAGCATCCCGTCGCAGGCCCATCGAGAGAGCGGACGACCATCCACCTCGACCAGCACCTCGAGCATCCGCTCCCGCGCCGCCTTCTCGATCGACACCTCGTTGATCGCGTACGACGACCACTCCGACCTGAAGCTCTTGGAATCTCGCAGCGTGACGTCAATGGTCAAGCGCTCCTCGACAGTGTAGGAACGGTCGACGACGTGCGCGACGATGGTGTCGATCTCTGACGACTCAGCCTCGGCCAGAAAACCGATATGTCCAAGATTGACTCCGAGGAGCGGAATTTCGCTGGCCACTACCCATTCGGCGCCGCGCAGGATCGTGCCGTCGCCTCCTAGCACGACCATCAGCTCAATCCCATCGTCGGGTCTGACTGGCTTGGCGAGTGGGATCATGGCGTGCGCAAGCCGCGGGTCGAGTGCGGCTAGGTCATTGGCGGGTAGCGCGGAGACGATGCCCGCTGCATCGAGACCCTCTACCAGACGGGTTGCCGCTTCGACTGCGGCGGGTCGGCCCATGTGAGTGAGAACTGCAACACGGCGGGCGGAACCCGAGCGCGGGTCGATCGGCTGGCCATCCCTTTCGGCTGAGGCCTTGGTCACCTGCCACAGCCTATGTGTTGACGACTGCCGTCAGATCGAGGTCCGGCACCGATTCGGTTCTCCGCAGCAGAACGAAGAACTCGCGGTTGCCCGAGGCGCCCGATGGCCGGCTCGCGACCACCGCGACGCCGTGCCAGCCACACTCAGCAGCCGCGCTGATCACGCCGGAGATTGCCTGCACCTGATCTGCCGGCTCGCGTACCACGCCGCCCTTGCCCAACCGCTCCCGCCCCACCTCGAACTGCGGTTTGACCAGCAGCAACAGCCAGCCGTCATCTCGAGTCACCGAGACCAGCGGTTTCACCAGCAATCTCAGCGAGATGAAAGAGACGTCGGCGACGACCAGATCGACTGGAAATCCTCCGACATCGTCCAGCCGCAGGTCTCGGAGGTTGGTTCGTTCCCGCAGTCGAACTCGCGGGTCGGCTCGCAGTGCTGGCGCCAGCTGATCGCTGCCGACGTCCACGGCGAACACCTCACGGCAGCCGCGTGCCAACAGAACCTCCGTGAAACCTCCTGTCGAGGCGCCGGCATCGAGGGCGCGCCCAGTTACGCTGAGCTCTAGATCATCGAGTGCACCTATCAGCTTGTGCGCCCCACGCGAGACATATTGATCATTCGGGGCATCGATTGCGGCGGATGCGGCTACCTGCTCTCCGGCGCGTCGGACGATCAAGCCATCGACCGAGATCTGACCGGCGTTGATCATGGCCTGCGCATGAGAACGGGAGCGGACCAGCCCGCGCCTGACCAACTCCAGATCAAGGCGCTCAGTCACGAATCAGCATGGCTCCGCGTGGTCAAATTGATCTTCGGGTCGATCGAGTGCCTCATGCAACGTCTCATGCGCTTTCGCCAGCCGATCGTGATGATCCGAGAGCGGTACCGATTCCAGGTCCGCCAACGCGCGCAGTGCGTCGTCGATTGTGGCGTGTCCGGTCGCCGGTGGGCTGGTCACCTCGTTCGGCTCAGTCACTCTTCAGCCGCCTGCTCCGCACTCGCTGCCGACTTACGCGGCGGCTTCCGATCAGCAGGTTCCGCCGCCGCTTCCCCGGTTGTTGCCATTTTCGCGGTCGCCTTCTTGGCGGGAGCGCGCTTCGTCGCTGCCTTTTTCGCGGACGCAGCTTTGGCCGTACTCGCAGCGACCTCCTTGAGTTGTGCTCGCAGGCTATCGATCTCATCGCGCAGCACCTGCACCTCCTCGGATCGCGCGAAGCCGAGCCGAGCCGCTGCCTTGTCGACCTCGGTTGTCACATAGTGCTGCCACAACTCTCGATTGGTACGACTTGCACTCATGATCTCTTCGGCCAGCTTGGTGACTCTCCCGCTGGTCTCTGCAGCTACGTCCTCCAGGCCGGCTTGCTTCAGCAGCGCCCGGGCGGTGGCTGCCGCCTTCGCCTGGGTGCTTTTCGTCACACCCATCACCATGTTGATGTAGGTCTGAAATGCCTCGGCCACGTCTGACGCCTTTCTGCCGCCTCATGGAGGTTACCGCAGCGGCTCCTCAATCGCCTCCAACACATGGCGCCAATCAAGCGCCAATCCATGATCAACAGTCCACCAGGTGGCGTGCGCCGCTGCCCAGATTGCTTCAATGCGGCTCGAGCCATTGCTGCGGACGATCAAGCGGCCATCCACTGCGGCTATGGTCGCCTGACCACAGCGGAATTCTCCATTGGCGTGCGTGACGACCAGTGCCGGACTCAAGAGCGCGCGGAGATCCTCTCCTACATGGGTGGGCCGTTCCCCCGGCGCGGCCGCGAGCAGTTCTTCGGCCCGATGGCTTCCGGAGAGCACCAGCATGCTCTCCAGTCCCGCGTTGACTGCGCCGGCAATGTCGGTGTCGAGGCGATCGCCAACGAACAACGGGTGGTGTGCGTTCAGCCGCTCGACCGTGTCGTCCAGCAGCGGACGGTAGGGTTTGCCAGCCACTTCTGGCTGGGTCTCCACGGCCATCATCACCGCGTGCACTGCAGCCCCGTTCCCGGGCACCAGGCCACGATCTGTCGGCCGCGTCGGATCCACATTGGTGGCGACCCAATGCGCCCCGCGGTGAATCGCGATCGCAGCCTCATTGAGCTCCTGCCATTGCAGGCCGAACCCATAACCCTGAATCACTGCAACCGGATCGTCATCGGCGGAATGCACTGGGATCAGATTTGCCTCGCCCAGCGCGGCGATCACCCCATCTCCGCCGACGGCGAGGATTCTGGCACCTGCACCGAAACGATTGACCAGCAGATGTGCAGCGGCTTGCGCTGAGGTGACTACATCGGCGGCGGTCGCCGGAATGCCGAGCTCAACAAGATGCTCGGCCACCGCAGCCGGCGGGCGGGCCGCGTTGTTGGTGACGAAGCCGATCTTGGTACCACGATCATGGAGCTGCGCAATACCTTCTGCGGCACCAGGCACAGCAATCGGGCCCAGATAGATGACGCCGTCAAGATCGAACAACACCGCATCGTAGGAGTCGATGACTGCGCCGGCTGCGTTCATTCGTGATCGCTCCACCCCGGCTCGCGCACTGACTGGTTGTCTGCGCCGTCGTCCTCGTCGTAGTCGATGTGAAACCCATCGAGTTCGTCGAGTCGCTGCTGGGCGTTGGTCTGGAGATCATGATCGAGCGTCGCCGCTGCCGCAAACCACTGGCGCGCCTCAGAGTCCCTGCCTGCGGCCAGCAGCGCGTCGGCGTAGGCGTACCGCAGCCTGGCTACAGCGAGCGGTGAAATGTCTTCAGGTCGCGCCCGGTCAACGGCGCGTTCCAGAATCCGTCGCGCCTCGGGATCTTGGCCAAGATCGCGCCGCGCGCCCGCCTCAACGATGATCATTTCGATCCGCAGCGCAGGGTCGAGCCCGAGCCGATCGGCCTCGCGTGCCAGTTTGAGGGCGTTGTGCGGGCGACCCAAAGCACGTTCGCAGTCAGCCATCACCGGCACGTAATCATGACTCCCTGTCATGCGCCGCAGCGCGCGGAACTCGCTTAACGCAACGTCGTAGCGACCAGCGGCGTAGGCCGTCTCTGCCGCCGCCTCGCGGACGATCGGCAGTCGGGCGGCACGCCGGCGCGCGGCCTCAGCATGGGCATACGCCAACTCGGGGTCATCATCGATCAGTCGGCCCGCAGCTACCAGATGAGCGGCGACAATCTCGGCGAGGTCTTTGGGCAGGCTGCGCAGCTCGGCGCGTACAGACGCATGCAAAGAGCGCGAATCGGCATCTTCCGGAAGAGGTGGCTCGTTCCTCGGGCGGGCCAGGCCAGGTCGCGCGACCTTTTCAGGCCGTTGGGTCCGCCCAGGAGATTCTCTGCGTCGCGGACTGTGCTGCCGGGCTCCGCGACGAGAGCGATCTGACCGTCCCTGCTCTGCCACCCGCCAATGGTGTCATGTGACGCGGGTTGGGGGCCTGGCGATGCCCGGGATGAGTGCCCTTCGACGAGCTCATGGCACATCGAGACGAGCTCACGGCACACCAGGTTATTTCGCGATGACGACCTCGGGGCCGGCGGCGGCTAGCTCGCTCACGATCTCGCTACTCGCTGCGGCATCAGTGATCACCAGATCCACTTCGTTGACCGCGGCGAAGGAGCAGAACGAGTTTCGTCCAATCCGGCCGGAGATCACCGGTACGATCCGCCGCCGAGCCGAGAGCAACATGGCTCGCTTGGTGGCCGCTTCCTCCGGGTTCGTCGTGGTCAGGCCATGTGTCGGCGTCATGCCGTTGACGCCGATGATCGCCAGATCGACAGTCAACGTACTGAGCCGTCGGCTGGTCCAAGCATCGACCGCGGCTGAGGTCAGGCCCCTGATCGTTCCTGGAAGCGTGAAGATGCGGAGATTGTCGTACTCAGCCAAATACTGAGCTGCAGGAAGGTTGTTGGTCACGACGGCGAGCGCACGGTCCTTCGGCATCGCCTGAGCGCAGAACAACGTCAGAGAACCGGAATCGAGAACCACAACACCGTCTCTGGGCAGCTCCTCGGCCACTCGGCGTGCGATCACAAGCTTGTCCTCGAACTGCTCGGCATGTCGCGCCGCTAGAGCCTGCTCGAACGGCGTGGAATCCATCAGTTCGGCACCGCCCCGGATTCTCCGGAGTACACCGCGTCGCTCCAGCACATCAAGATCACGGCGCACCGTCTCAGTGGTGACTCTGAGCTGCTCGCTGATCTGCGTCACGCTAGCGCGCCGGCCGTCGTGTTGGATCAATAGATCGGTGATCGCCCGCTGCCTCTCGGGCGGATACATCGTCATGGCTGCCTTTCCGTCACTATTTTCACACGGATGACCGAATGTGAACGATGTGCGTCGGCGACATACAAACGGGCATACCGATCCACTGGACGGTAGAACTCGGACACTAGACCTCTCACAAGAGCTGCGCTAGCCTCCGTTAGAGAAGCGATTCAAAGATTTTTTGCAGAGATTCGGTCAACGCCTACAAGGGTGTACCTGTGACGTTCCCACGCCGCACCGTCAGGAGTCGGTAGTGCGTGCCATTGTCTTCTCAAGACCGGGTGAGTTCTCGCTGACCGAGCGACCGGACCCTGTGCCCGGTCCGCGTGACGCGATAGTCCGAGTCGAAGCCGTTGGCATCTGCGGGACCGATGTGCATGTGCTGGACGGTGAGTTCGCGCCCACAGTGTTTCCGATCGTGCCCGGACATGAGTCCTCTGGAGTCGTCGTGAGCGTCGGCGAGGAGGTCAGCAACGTGGCGACCGGAGATCCTGTCTCGCTCGATCCGTCGTTCTACTGCGGGGAGTGCTCATTCTGCATGGTCGGGCGGGGGAACCTGTGTGAGAACTGGGACGGCGCCGGAGTGGCACGATCGGACGGCTCGGCCGCCGAGCTCGTCCGCTGGCCAGCCAAGAACCTGCATCGTCTTCCGAATTCTGTTGATCTTGCTCTGGCGGCGCTGATTGAACCGCTGTCGTGCGCCATTCACGCCTATGACCTGCTGCCGCGCTGGATCGGCGCGCATTACTTGATCTATGGCGCAGGCACCATGGGTTTGATCATGGCCCAGCTGGCACCGCGCGCTGGTGCCGCATCGGTGACTGTCGTGGATCCGAACCCGCAGCGGCGACAGGCAGCTCGCGACGTGGGGATCGACTTGATCGCCAGCTCGCCGGACGAGTTGGCCCGACCAGGTGGCTGGGATCCGGTCATCGATTGCACCGGAGCGGTTGCGGCGGTCGAGGACGGCTTGAACCGGGTACGCCGTGGCGGGACGTTCCAGCAATTCGGCGTAGCGCCGAGTGACGCACAGGCCAAGTTCTCGCCATTTCGCATCTACAACGACGAGCTGACTGTCGTTGGCTCGATGGCGGTGCTGCATTCGTACGCGCGGGCAGTGGACATGTTCGTCGCAGGCGCTCTCAACGCCGAGGCGATGGTCAGCCATGCCTACGCTCTGGCCGACTACGGCGACGCGATCGAGGCTTTTCGTGCCGGCACCGGCCGGAAGGTCCAGATCAGACCACAAGCACAAGAATCAATGGAACTGTTGTAAGCAGGCGAGAAGGGCATCATGACCGTCCAGCACGCGCAAGCTGCGGCTCGTTACCAGGTGATCACCGACCTGTTGGCCGCCGACGGGCGCGTGGATGTCGTCGATATCGCGAACCGACTCGGCGTCGCGCAGGAGACCATCCGACGTGACCTGCGCGCCATGGAGAGCGCTGGCAAACTGCAGCGCGTGCACGGCGGCGCTGTGCGCATCGACGCCAGTCCACTCGCGCTCCGGAACAGCCAGCGTCCGACCGCACAAGATGACCTCGATCTCGCCAATCGGATCTGGAAGGAGCTACCACGCCGCGGGACGATCCTGCTCGGTACCGGGAGCCTGACGCTTGCCCTCGCGCAGATCATCGTCGGCTCCCCGCCAGAGTCGCGTGGGCTCACAATCGTGACCAACTCGCTCGACGCGGCCATCGTGCTGTCTCGGGCCAGCCGACTCGAGATCTACAACATCGGTGGCACGGTGTCGCCCATCACCCGGGCACAGGAGGGCGACTGGGCAGTTCATGAAATGGAGCGGTTGCACGTCGACGTCAGCGT
>Ga0081455_10002901_pt1 | contig 20136 bp, 20 predicted proteins | sample TabmetS3T2R1_FD_70207 | JGI IMG/M metagenome (GOLD analysis project Ga0081455, IMG submission 70207) | Tabebuia heterophylla rhizosphere microbial communities from the University of Puerto Rico - S3T2R1 | ecosystem: Host-associated > Plants > Roots > Rhizosphere ... | reverse complement strand
GAGCGATATCGAACACTTGCTTGGTGGATGGCCTGAAAGCGCTTGACCCAAACCGGCCGATTAGAGAAGCAGACATTGGCAGCGCACAAGGGCATGTCCGCTTTGGGCCAATAGCGGACATCGGAACAATTACGGCCGTTCAGGAAGTAACGCGGCCACGCGCGGCAAAATCAACCTGATTTCGCTGAACTCGCCGGGCTGTGTAGTAACCGATGTTCGTGTTGGGCAGCCGCTTTCATTTTCTGAATGCGCTTCAACGACGCTTCGAAATTGGCGCGGCAGCGCGGATCACTTTCGACAGCATTGGCGACCTTCCGCGCGAATTGCACCGATTTCGCCTGCTCATCGAGCATGTTGTGGCCGAGCAAGATCACGTCCGCTCCGGCCTCAAGCGCCCTCACGCAGGCGGTTTCGGTGTTCATCAGCTTTTGCACGCCTTGCATCTGCAAATCGTCGGTCAAAACTACGGCGTCCGGATTCCATCCGCGGAACATGTTCACCGCATATTTAGAGAGACACACCGGCGTGTTCTTTTCCCACTGATTGACCAAGCCGTGACTGAAAAGCGCCATCGGCACCATCGGCAACAAAGTTCTGAAAATGTTCACCTGGTCGTCGGAGGTGTATTTGGAAAGATCCATCAGATCGTCGTGCGGATTGGCGCGGGCCGCTCCCGTTCCCGGGAAATGTTTCAAGCAAAGCTGAATGCCATTGGCGTTCGCCACTTCCGCGATTTGCTTCACGCACTCTTCGACCACTTTCGCGTCGGCTGAAAAGCTTCTCTCGGCCGAGCCGATATCGGGGCCGGTGGGATTGAAATCCAAATCGATCACCGGCGCGAGATTGACGTCGATTCCGACCCCTTTCATTTCGGCATAGGCGGGCTTCAGCGCTGCCAGACGGTCGGCCTTCGACATCGTGCCCATTTGCTTGGCGCTGGGAAGAGGAGCAAAACCGTATTTGTCCTTCAGGCGCCGCACCTTTCCACCCTCCTGATCAACATAGATCAGGGGACGCGAGGGCAGCGCATGAATCTCTTTGCAGAGTTTTTTGACCTGGGCTTTGTCAAAAATATTGCGCTCGTATTTCTTGATGGTGACGTCGTAGTCGAAAAGGATAACGCCGCCCAATCCGAATTCACTCGCGAAGGAGTGCAGCCATTCTGGGATCTCCGGGGTGCGAAACCCCAACATAAACATTTCGCCGATTTTGTGTGTCATGTGGCGGTTTACGCGTTCGGATGACTGTGAAGCCCATTCTTACAAAATCGCAAGGCCATTGGTCTCCTCAGTACCTTGCTCCCTTGTGCCCTGGTCGTTTCTCCCCCGACCGGGGCACATCCTTTTAAGCGGAGTTGCTATGTCCCGCTACAAAGGCCGCACCGATCCCAAAGAGATCGAAAAAGCCTTCCCGCACATCGTAGAAATGATCGTGCCGCTGGGCGGCTTCGGTATGAAGCTAGACGATATGTACGAGTGGCACTGGGGCGAAAGATATTGAAGCAATGCGCGGTAACGGCTGGCGCGATAAGAATGGCCGCTCGTACGTCCGATGGTGTTTTTCCAATGTGATCGCGGGTCAAGAGTTTGCGCGCAAGTTTGGCGGTTCGATAGTGAGAGGCCGATAAACGCCGATTCCCTACCGGCGACGGCTACTGGACTGCCGCGATCCTTGGCTTTGATCTAGCTCAAACCAAACCCGAGCGCGTCCGCATATTCTTCCTGCCAGCGAGTGATCCTCTCCTTCATCTGCACTCGCCCAACCTTGGCCCTAGTTCGCTTTAGGCAGCGCAGCTAGGGCCTTTCTATGCCCAAGGCGTGGTCGCTACTAAGCCAATCGAAAGTAGAAGACCCTTTTCGCACGCCCACGAATCTCATAGGGCTGATGCTACGGCGCATAACGCGCTTTAGGGAGTAATGCCCATGAAAGCAACAAAGCCCAGCAAGCAGGTCACACGCACGCACTTGGCAGCCGTCCTTGCGAAACAGCATCAGCTCACCAAAAAGCAAGGTCTGGAAATGTTGGAAAACCTGATCGGCATGATCACCCAGCATCTGAAGAAGGGCGACAAAGTGAAGATCACCGGTCTTGGAATTCTCCAAGTGCGCAATCGTGCTGCCCGCATGGGTCGTAATCCGGCGACCGGCGAGCCAATTCATATCGAGGCCAGCAAAAAGGTAGCCTTCCGCGCCACCAAGGAACTCAAGATGGCGATCTGATTGCGAAGCAGTCAGTCACGCAAAATTTGCTCGTCCGTTTGGGCCACAGGCGATGCCCCGCGACGGCGCAACCACAGTAGCGATCTAATCGGCAGGCTCGATGTGGGTATCGCTGTGGTCAGCGCCGCGGCTTGGTGTCGGCGGGCTTTGCATCACGCAAGACCCTGACGTCGCGTCTCATCTCAAGGCAGGTCACAAGCTCGGTGTACGTGGGCGAGAAAGTCAGCGACTTCACGCAACCGATGCGATCTTCTGCCGGGTACGTCGACCAGTATTTGTTTAGCTCCTCACGTGTGCGCTGCTCGCTCGCGAGACAGCTTGTCACCCGCTCACTGGGCGTTTGGGCAAACCCAGCCGAGCCTGCGGCGCGGCAGCTTGCGGTTAGGTCCCAGTTTGGGACGCCGTCGGCTACGGCGGCACGGGTGCGACGCGCCGAAGCGTCGGTTGGATAAAACGAGATGCCGAGCGCAGAAGCGGCCGCTAGAGCGATGGTGCAGATACGATTGCGGACCATGGCCTTCTCCTGTTTCACCTTATGGCGGCTGCTTGGCGACGATTGCTGACACGGATGAATGAAAGCGGCAGGCGCATTCCTGGGCCTACCGCGAGTGTTACGCCACAACATGCGGGCGATATATTGCAAGAACAGGAACGGAGCAACTCTGCAAACGTTATTTTCAAGACTGCGCTCGGGATTGCCCTCATGGCCCTTAGCAGCGCGGTTGTTAGGGCCGGGTTGTTTCACCACTCCCTGGCCCTTTCTTTTGCCCGCGCAGGACAAAGAAAATGGAGCTTCTGATATGCGTGGGTGTCGGCTTCGTTCTCGGCTATGGCGTTAGGGCGGCCATGTCGCGTCATCGCCGAGCGTATGCACGCCGACAAAGGGGATAATCCAGAACTTAAGCTCCGCTGAAAATGAAAGAGCCGCGCTGTGTGCGTGTGCGCGGCTCTCCCAATGTCCGCGACCACGAGGGTGCTGGGCAATTGGGCCCGCGAACAATCACACCTTGTCATAGTCGGTTTGTATGGAGAGCCACAAGTAAAAAGGGGGCCCCGCAGCGAGGGGCCCTTTGGAGGGAGTTCAACGCGGCCGCCGTGACTTGGGGGAAACGGCAGCTATATCAACTCAAGACCGCCCGGCCTCATCATCACAAGTAAAATGGCCGTATATTCCAATAAACCGAAGCGACAGCCATGCCGCGACCCTTTTTGGAACAGGTTTCAAAATACTCCGTCATGATTGGCCCTTTCCCTGCTGAAAGGACCGACCAGTTGCGCCGTACACCGAAAATGGTTTAAGGGAATTCTGCTTTTAGCCCTTGAAACCTTCCGGGCCGCACTGGCGCAATCAGTGCGGTCCGATTTCTATGTGTGATTTTCGATTGCGTGTTTACGCGGACGACCGGGCGACTTCGGCGTTGGCTTAGCTGCCGTCGGACGGCTCGCTTCCCACGGCTCGATATCTTCTTGTTCGTCCCATGTGCGGGTATTCGGCCCGCTCAATTTGCCGGGTGGGAAGAGGCCTTTATTGATCCAGTTGCGAAGCGTGGTCTTGTTTTGGACGATTCCCCGCCTCTTGAGGTCGGGGTAGCGCAGCTTGTTGCCCATAACGGGCCTCCCGGTTTGTTTACCGGGTGTCTAAGTAGGCCGAATTTTTCGTCAGGTGGTCCATTTAGTTACAAGCCTAACTTTGGGGACGCCAAGTCGCTGCAATCTTTTGGAAATCCAAATCACCGAAAAAAAGATCATTCCAAATATTTTCCATTCGCTTGGGGGTCAGGGTGCGACCCAATCTAGCCTCGTTGAATGCAATCACGGCGATACTGCAGGCCGTGGGCGTCTGCTTTCCGGATAACCGACTACGGGTCGCATTCAAGCTAGGGAATCGCTCCAGCAGGTTCCGCACCAACTCCACGAGAACAATATTTTGAAAAATCTGCCGCGCCTTCTTCGCTCCATGCGCACGCCGTCTCAAGTGTGGATGATCGGCTTCGATGTTATAGGCCACCAGTTGCGGCGGCGGCACTTGGCCACGTCCGAGAAATTCGTTTTTCAATTCTATCAGTGCATCGTGAGCCTCTGCCCAACCTGCGCGGCCCTCCGCCATCACTTCGGCCATGTGGTACGGATGCGACATGGCTTGGAATTTTTTGTGCTGTTTTAGCCAAGCAGTGCCGTGCCGCTGATCGAGGAGTGACCCGTGGCCAAAGGGATCGAGCCTGAGTTGGTCGGCTATCCACTCGCGGGCATATGCCAATGCCTCATCGGCAATCTGTGTCGGCACCGGCAGCCTGCTCATGTCCGGCCCCTGATTTGCACGACCTTGGCCTGCCGGTTATTGACGATCATATCGATCAGTGTTGCCAAACTTTCCAACGCAGCGGCTTTTTCAGCATCATAACCAAAACGATCATACGTCTGTCCAATCGTTCCGCCGACGACGTGGCCTAACACGCGTTCTGCAATGTCAGGACGGACGCCGCAACGTGACATGAGAGACCTCGCACAACGACGAAGATCGTGCAGCGTCCAGCCGCGAACATTGCAAGCTTTATCAAACTTCAGTTTCGCCGGTGAAAATCCGCCCATGGGTCCGTCGCCGCGTGACGCCGCGAACACATGCGGATTGGAGGCAAGGCGTGGTTGAGCCCGGATTATCTTGAGCGCCATTGCTGGAAGCTTCAACGATCCGGCGTGGGGTTTCATGCGCGGATCATGCGGGATTGTCCACGTGCCGTCGTCGGAAATGTCGTCCCACCGCATTGACAACGTTGCGCCGCGTCTTTGGCCAGCTAGCAGTAGGATTTTGATCAACGCGCCGAAGCTTCCGGCTTGGTCGGCCTGTTTCCATACGCGTTGAAGCTCGTCGTCGTCCAGATTGCGCGACCGCTTGACCAGCCCACCATATTTAACGTCACGAAATGGATTTGAATACGTATCATGCCGACCGGCAAACCATGTTGCTATGCTGCTCACGTGACTGCGAACTATCTGCGCTTGCCGCTTGCCGTGGTGATCCTCGACGTAATCCATTAGCGCGGCCATGTCCGACCTCTTGATACCGACAAAATCTCGACGCCCCCATTGCGGATAAACATACTTGGCAAGACACCACTCAATCGCCGGTCGGGTGCGAAGGTTCTTTTCGACGACGTGACGCTTGATCCAGTTTCTCGCGACACTCTCGAAATCGTCCGGCTTGGCTGGGATTTGGGCGACCGGTGATTGTCCGGACCGGATACGCTTGATGACCTCGCGGGCTTGTTCTCGCGCCTCGGCAATGGTCAGCGCGTCGGCGGTGCCCAGCTTGTGCCAAATCTTCTTACCGGCTCGCCCGCCGGGTGTCCGGGCGACGACGTAGAACACGGATGGCCCTTCGGTCGGGACACGGACGAAAAGGCCGCCCAGCTGTGGGTCGGCGACGCTGTAGCGCGTCGCTTTGTGCGGCAGGGCGGCAATCATCTTGTCGGTGAGCAGGCGGCGGCGTGTCATGGCTTTCCCCCTCTGGTGCAACCAGAAGGCCCTAGGCTCCCACGTGGCTCCCACGGCCTAGAAAGTCATACCCGGTAAAAGCCGGTAAAGCTAGGTTAAAGGTATGCCCTATTTTCGCTGGTTTCTGTGCTTAGGGTGCAATAATAATAACCGGACTTTACCCCCGCTTTACCCCCTATAATCTGATTTGGAGACAGAAATCTGGCAATTCTCGCCAGTCGAAAAAGACGCCTTTAGTTCATGTTTTGGGCGAGCTTGCCCCAGTCGCCGGCCTGGATCCGGGCAACTGGCTTGTAGCCGCCGCTGCCGTCCGGCTTGAACACCGAGGCTTCGCCTTCGCGGACATCGAACCAGTCCTTGCCGAAAGCATCCAGGATGTTCGGCTTATGCGTGACCACGATAATATTGGTGCCGGTTGGCGGCATGGTCCCGGCCATCTTGCGTAGGGCTGCCGCTCGCCGGTTGTTCTCGATCGGTGTCACCACGAGTCCACCTTCGGTGTAGTCAGCAGAGGCCTTCAAGTTGACAAAACCCATCAGCGCGCCGGTGTCGATCGCGCGTCTGAACAGGCTGGTATAGACCTGCCCGACGGGAATCCTGAGTTTGCGCAGCGATTCTCCGATTGATTTTGCCAGCGCCCGACCATCGTTGTTGAGCTGGCGTTGCTTGGCGACGTTATCCGGGTTGAGTGGGTCAGTGTCCGCCTGATCCTGATGGGTTGCGCCGTGGCGAAAAACGATCACATAGCCGCCATCACGCAAAGCACCGATCCATTCGGCCTCTGGTGCGGTGTTCTGTGCCGCGGCCGGCAACGAGGAAAGTGCCAGAACGGCGCACAGCCAAGCCAATCGAATGATATGGAGGCAGATGTCGGCGAGCCTTGCAAAGGAGTCTTTCATTCAAAGACGACTGCTGAACGGCGGAGCACTGCGAACGGTTGTCAGGCTGCCAGCCGAACCTTTGGCAGCTCGAAAGATAGTTGGCCCACCGTGGGAATCCTTGAAGGTAGTCTGGATTTTTCTTTGAGACCGCCGTGATTTTTCGTTCAGGCCGAGGATTGCGATGACGCGTTCTCGGAACTGTCCTTACCGGTTGAACAGCCAGAACAGCACGCTGAGAACCGCGCTGATGAGGATGCAGGTGACCAGAGGAAAATAAAATGTCGTGCCGTCGCGCTCATACACGATGTCGCCCGGCAGCCTGCCAAGCCCGATGCGCGACAGGATCGGCCACACGATCCCGACCGCCAGGATCACAAGTCCCAAGCCCATCAAGAACCGCTGCATATCCATCGCTCAGTCCTTGTTAGCGAGTATAAAGCAACACACATGTCAGTACTGGGCCGCGATGGCCTTCGAGACGATTTGCAGCAGCGAGCCGAGACCCGCAACCGCCAAAATAAAAATCGCAAAACGGCCCCAGCTGCCCAGGACATAGATGGTGACCAGCATCAAACCCGACCACATGCCGGTACACCATATGCATGCCAGAAGTTCGCAGAGCATCCGCCGCCAGCCTCGATCTGCGATCTTCAGGCGGTTACCTTCGCGATCCATGACTGTGCTGCGGGCAAAGTCGAGGATCTTATCGTAAGTGACCAGGTGAACCAGGCGCAAAGTCGCGAGGCCAAGAACAGTTAGGTCGAGAAATCCCAGGCTTTCGATCTCGACAGTGCCGTACGCGGAAATGAGGACGGCTGAAATGACGCATAGGGCAACGAAAATCAGAAATGCGATGCTATTCCAGAAATACTCTTCTTTTTGCTGGTCGACGGCGGTCATTGGGCGGTCTCTTCTTATGTAACGGTTTACGACCGCCTTTGTGCCGGGCTGACATTGGACATGGGAGTGAGATCCGGTCCGCGTTGCACAAAGCGGACCGGGTCGAGGGGCACAATAAAAAGTCACCAGAACGATTTCACGCTGCCTTGAGCGCAGTCGAGATCTCGCTCAGCGTCGCCTTCTCGGCTTCACTGACCGGCACACCTCCGCCAAGGAATCCACCACCTTCGTCAGCTGCCTCGGCGACGTGGCGGCTGACTTGCTGCAGCCACCCTTTATAGGCAGCAGAATCGCCGGGCGCCTTGGCATCGACGATTGCAGCGGCTGACCGCAACACCTCGATGCATTTGTCCTTGATCTGGGCAGGCTTGCTGTCCCTGAAGCTGGCCTTTAACGCGTCGCGCGCTGCGCCTCCTTCGGCGGTACCGAAATCGTCGACAACGGCTTTGATCAGCGCATTCGCTCCCGGGTCGGTCTTGGCTTTCGCCAGTTCGGTACCGCCCGCAAAGCTCTCCTTGAGAAGCCCCCACAGCCCGCTCGGGTCCGCGGCCGTGATGGCAATACCCGGCGCCATCACGCTTTCCAGAAGAAGCTTCCATTCGTCGGGTGTGAAATTTGACTTGCCTGTCATGAGGGTAGTTCCTCGCTTCGAAGTTCTCTCAAGCAAAGACACATGACTCCATCGTGCCAGTTCGAACAGTGGACCTTGGTCCAGCCTCGATGTTAGGTACGTAATCACCGCACATTGGTGAGACGGCGGAAGAGCGCCGGTGCGATATCATCCCGATGATGAAAGGCATGCCAGAAAAATCGATGTTCGAGCGCGTCGGCGCTAATTTCTCGGAGTGGTTTTCAGGCGCGCTCGATCTTGCCGAATTCGCCAAAGGCTCGACCGTGAGTCTTGCCGTGACCGGTTTGAGTCGTGCCGGCAAGACAGTGTTTATGACCAGCCTCGTGCACAACCTGCTCAGTGCCCTACACCAACCATACCGCATGCCGTTTCTGAAGGTGGTCGGGGAGGGACGGCTCGCCGCAGCAAGGCTGGCCGTTGCCAAGTCCGATGGGCTGGCGCGATTTCCGTACCGACGAAATATCGCGCGCATGGCGGCGAGCCCGGCGAACTGGCCGGCCCGTACCACCGATATCAGTGAAATCGAAGTGGACATCCGGTTCGTTCCTGCCGGCCCGCTGGGCGCCATGCTCCGCTGGATCGGCAGCGGTCCTGCAACATTGAAACTGAAAATAATTGACTATCCCGGTGAATGGCTCCTCGATCTGCCGCTGTTGGATCAAAGCTACGCCGACTGGTCGCGCGCAACGCTGCAGCTCAGCAAGAGTGGTATGCGTGCCGGTACCGCACGCGATTTCCTTGCCTTTCTGGCTGATCATCGCCATGCCGAACCGGCGAGCGAGGAAGATGCCCGGCGCGCGCATGAACTTTATCTGCAGCACCTGCGGGCGGCGCGCGACGAGCACGGGCTCAATTTTTTGCAGCCCGGCCGCTTCCTCGATCCCGGTCCACTCGGCGAAAATTCCTACATGTGGTTCGCCCCGCTCGACATCCCGGACAATCTCGAGCGCATTGCCGATGGCACGCTGGCCGCCGTCATGGAACGGCGCTTTGAAGCCTACAAGACCGAAGTGGTTACGCCGTTCTATAGCCAGCATTTCCGCAACTACTCGCGACAAGTCGTGCTCGTGGATGTCCTTGGCGCGCTCCTGGCCGGTCGGGAGGTCTTTGAGGACACGCGCAACGCAATCGACGCAATCATGGAAAGTTTCCGCTATGGGCACAGCGGAATTATCTCGCGGTTGCTGCAAAGCGCGCGCATCGAGAAGGTGCTGTTCGCTGCGACCAAGGCCGACCACGTTCCGGAGGTGCAGCGCGACCATCTGGCTGCGCTGCTGCGCAACATGGTTGCTATTCCCGCCCTTGATGTCAGCAGCAGCAACGCCATGTTTGATGTGGCGGCACTCGCCTCGGTCATTTCGACGGAAGAGGACACCCAGGAGATCGATGGGCACCGGGTCCAGGTCGTTGTCGGCAAGCCGGTCGGCAGCAGCACCAGAGCGAAATTCTTTGTTGGCAACGTGCCCGCCCGTCCGCCCCGGCCGGAGGCATGGGGCAAGCCGTTCCTCAACATTCCGGTATTCGAGCCTCCGGTTATCGACGTGTCGCCGATCGACGGCATCCCGCACATCAATCTCGATCTTGCGCTCGAATATCTCATCGGAGATCAATTGCGGTGACTAATAGGGACAGCAGAATTCGGCCTGACGAAACCCTGCGGCCACAGGTCGTGGTCGTGGAGACGCCCGAGATGCACGCGGGCATCGAGCCATCCGCGCCCCGCATCATCGCGACCAGGCAAAAAGGTCGCATCGTCCCTGCTGCTCCGGTCGAAATTCAGCCCGCCGTTCCATCTCGCCCACGGCGCTACAGCTTGCCTGTGAAGCTTGCCTTGACGGGCCTGGCTGTTGCCTTCTGCGGCTGGCTCGGCGTCGATCTCTATCTCTGGATCGCATCGGCCTTCGAATACAGCGAAGGGCTTGGTTGGGCGGCAACGGCGGCCGCAGCAGCCGGCATCTCCGCTGCGATTGCAATTATTGTCCACGAGGCGAGGAGCTACCTTGCCCTGAAGAATGTTGAAATCAACCAGCAGCGGTTGGCCATGCAGCGCGAGAATACGCGCGCATCGGACGTGCATGAAACGATTCGCGACGTGATTAAGGAGATTCCAACGGACCGCGAAGGAACGACCGCGATCGAGGCATTTCAGCGCAAGGTCCAGCGCCATCATTCGCCCGCACAGCAGATCGAGCTGTTATCGGAGACGGTCATCACGCCGCTCGACAGGCGTGCCGAGGCGATTGTGCGTCGGGCGAGCGCGCGTGCCTTCGGCATAACCGCCATCAGCCCCGCGGCGGCAATCGATGTCCTGTTCTTTATTGCATGCAGTATTCGGATGGTGCGCGAGATCGCCGCTTGCTACGGCCACCGGCCGACCGCTCTCGCGACCGCCCATCTTCTGCGGCGGCTCGTGGTCGAAGCTGGGAAGCTCGGCGCCGTGGATTTCGCCGGGGTTGCGCTGACCCAGCACATCGGAGGTGCTGTTCTCGAGCGCGTGGCGACGAGCGCGGCGGAGTCGATGTATGCCGCGCAACGCATGGCGCGGCTCGGCCTGGTGACAATGGGTATGTGCCGGCCGATCCCGTTTCGCCGGGACGAACTCCCTGGCATCTTCTCATCGTTGATCGGCAACTTGCTCGCGCAGCGCCCGGAGACCGGCAAAAATGGCGAACCGACTTCTATCCCCGATCGCAGGGACTGACGTCCGTTGTCGGCGGCAAAGCACTGGCATCTGCGCTGTTGACCCGTTCAAGTGAAGCGAACTTGACGCCGCTTCTGGCCCCAAGCAGACTATTCAAATAGACCGATTAACCGGCGCTTGTGGGGGAGCATTGGAATACGGTCATTCATTGCACGGCTGCGGCGACAGCCGCATTTTTGATTGCTTCGGGCGGAAAACCGCTGAAGCCAAAAAAAATACGATCACAAGGCGCCGCAGTGCGCTCGGGGGTCGACTTAAGGACACCAACTCCATGGTCTGATGTGCCCGACAATGGTCGGTTAGGTTTCGAATTCTTTGCGGCCTCTCGCAGACGTGCAGAGACAAGACTGCCAACGGAGGGAGCGAACCATGAAACGCCGACAGTTCATTGCGGGTGCGACCGTTGGCGTCGCGGCTCTGGCTTCAACTTTTCCGAAGCCCGCCATCGCCCAAGGCGTGCGCGAGCTCAAGATGATCACAACCTGGCCGAAGACCTTGCCGGGTCTGCAATCGGCAGCGGAGCGGGCCGCGCAATCCATCAACGCACTTTCCGGCGGACGTCTGAACGTCAAGGTGTTCGCAGCTGGTGAACTCGTCGGTGCCATGGAGAGTTTCGACGCCGCCGGATCCGGTCTTGCCGACATGTACCACAGCTCGGAAATTACCTGGTCCGGCAAGTCTCCCACGTTCGCCTTTTTCTGTAACGTGCCGTTTGGATTCACCGCTAACGAAATCAACGCCTGGATCTATCACGGCGGCGGTCAGGCGCTTTGGGATGAGTTGAGCGCCGGTTTCGGCCTCAAGCCGTTCATGTGCGGCAATACCGGTCCGCAGATGGGCGGCTGGTTCACCAAGGAAATTACGGGCGTCGAATCCTACAAGGGGTTGCGCTACCGCATGCCCGGCGTCGGTGGCGAGGTTCTGCGCCGGCTTGGCGCGGTCGTCGTTACTCTTCCGGCGGGCGAAATCATTCCGTCGCTCCGGTCGGGCGCGATCGACGCCAGCGAATTTGCTGGTCCGTGGGTGGACATGGCGCTCGGGCTGCAGAAGGCCGCGAAGTACTACTACTATCCGGGCTTTCACGAGCCGGGGGCGGTGCTCTCTCTCTCCGTGAATAAAAAGCTATGGGACAGTCTCGGTCCCACCGAGCGCAGCATCATCGAAACCGCAGCGGCAGCGGAGAACGACCGATCCTGCGCCGAGTTCACTGCTAACGATGCCATCGCGCTCCAGCAAATTGCCAATGATCCGGCGATCGAGATCCGCAAGCTTGATGACTCGGTCCTGCAGGCGCTCGGCAAATTATCGGGCGAGGTTCTCGCCGAAGTCGGCCGAAAGGATGCGCTGTCGCGTAAAGTTTACGACAGCTACATGAAATTTCGGACAGCTAGCGTTCGCTGGGGAGATATTTCGGAGCGCGCGTTTCTCAATGCACGCGCGCTGCCTTTTCCATATGGCGGATGAGGCCGGCTTTGGTACATAGCCGCAACCAGCAATCCGAAGAAACAGGCGCGTCAGCGGCGATGCTTGCCGCCACTGTCGCGATCGTGCGGAGCAGTACCTTGTGAGTCCTAATCCCTCAGCCATTGCTGGCCAGGCGGGGCCTTCGCGGATACTGTCGCGATTGGGCGTGGCAAGCCGGTTGTTGTTGGCCTTTCTTGGAATCAGCGCCCTCGCCATGGTCGGTGCAGGGGTTGCGATTTTCTCTTTCCGCGAAATTGGCGAAGTCCTCGATCGCATCACGGCGCGGCGCGTCCCGGCCGCTCTCGCCTCGCAGGAAGTATCGCGGCAGGCCGAGCGCATCATCTCAGCCGCGCCGGCCCTGCTTTCCGCGGCAACGCCGACCGAACACGCCCAGCATTCGCGAAATATTACCACTGAGATGGACGCGCTTTATGCGCGATTGGATCAACTCGAGGGTGGCGGAGCCGAGAGCGTCGCACTTGGGTCGATGCGACTCGCGGTCAATCGGCTCTGGACCAATCTTAAGGCGCTCGACAAGCTGGTGGCAGATCGGATCGTGCTGAGCGACCGCAAGCGTGACCAGCTGCGCAACGCGCTCGCGGTCCAGTCCGAAGCTCAAAGCCTGCTGACGCCCTGGCTGCAGATCGTCGACGGCGAGATCGCACAGTCACGCCGCGCGATCGCGGATCAGGCGCAGAAACCGGAGGAACGAACGTCAGCCGGCAGTCGATTGCTCGACTCGACCGAGGCCTATCATGCGTTGCAGCGGGTGCAGTTTCTCATCACGTCGGTGAACGACAGACTGCAGCAGATCGCGACAACCGAGGATGCCGACGGCCTGCGGGTGCAGGTGTTTCGAATCCATCAAGCCCTGAACGAAGCCCGGCAGACGACCGCCAATCTCGATTCCCGATTGCGGCCGCTGCTGCTCGCCAAACTCGATGAATTCCAGAAGCTCGCGACGGGAAGTGACAGCATTCCCGATTTGCGCCAGCAGGAGCTCTCCATTGTCGCGCTGGCGACGCGCCATCTGAATGACAACTCCGTTCTATCGACGGACCTCACCCAGGCCGTTGATCGTCTCGTGTCGAGCGCCAAGCGCGACATTTCAGAGGCTAATGCCGATGCATTGTCGGTTCAAAAGTTCAGCGCCACTGTTTTGATTGCAGCAGTCGCGCTCAGCCTTATCAGCTCAATCCTGATTGGCTGGCTTTATGTGGGACGCAACATCGTATCGCGGCTAACCGCGCTCAGCCGAAGCATGCTGGCGATCGCCGAAGGCAATCTCCGGGCAACCGTGCCGACCCGCGGCAGCGACGAGATCGCGGACATGGGACGCGTTGTCGAAGTGTTGCGCCAGAATACGCTGGAGCGCGATGAACTGCTGGTCGAGCGGGCGCATGCCGCCGATCGCCTTGAGAAGCAGGTTGAAGAGCGCACGGCAGAACTGGCCCGATCGGTTGAGGAGTTGCGCGCACTCGGTGAAGTGAGCCAGGCCGTCAATTCAACGCTCGATCTGGAAACTGTCCTTGCGACGATCATCGCCAAGGCGGTCCAGCTCTCGGGCACCGATGCCGGCACAATCTTCGTGTTCGACGAAGCGAGCCAGGAATTTCAGGTGCGCGCCAGTTTCGGCATGCCCGAAGAGCTGGTTGAGGCCCTCAAACAGCGGCACATTCGGGTGGGCGAGACAATGGTCAGTGCGGTGACGGTGGAGCGCCGCCCGATGCAGGTCGCCGACGTTCAGAATGAAGACTCTTCACTCGTCCTCGACGTCATTTTGCGCGCCGGATTTCGGGCGTTGTTGACGATTCCGCTGCTTGGCGCCGACCGCACCATTGGAGCGCTGGTTGTCCGCCGCAAGGAGCCCGGGGAATTTCCGAAGAGGATTGTCGATTTGCTGCAGACCTTCGCGGCGCAATCGGTGCTGGCGATCGGTAATGCGCGCCTTTTCGACGAGGTGCAGTCTCGCACGAGGGAGCTGGCGCGGTCACTGGAAAGTCTGCAGACAGCGCAGGACCGGCTTGTCCAGACAGAGAAACTGGCTTCCTTGGGCCAGCTGACGGCGGGCATTGCCCATGAGATCAAGAACCCACTCAATTTCGTCAACAATTTTTCGGCGATCTCGACTGAACTCATTGACGAATTGCAACAGCTACTTGCCGACGCTCACATCGACGACAAATTGCGCGCATCGATCCGCGAGATTGCGCAAACGCTGCAGGACAATCTCGATAAAGTGGTGCAGCACGGCAAGCGCGCCGATTCAATCGTCAAGAACATGCTGCTTCATTCCCGCCAGGGATCGGGGGAACGTCAGCCGGTGGATGTCAATGCTATCGTTGAGGAGAGCCTTAATCTTGCCTATCACGGCGCGCGGGCCGAGAAACAAGGCTTCAATATCACCTTCGATAGATCGCTCGATCCGACTGCTGGCGAGGCGGATCTATTTCCGCAGGAAATCACCCGTGTGCTGCTCAACCTGATCTCAAACGGGTTCTACGCTGTGACGAAGCGAAAGTCGGAAACGGACGGAGCCGACTACGAACCCACCCTCGCTGCTGCTACAAAGAATCTTGGCGACAGCGTGGAGATCAGGATACGCGACAACGGCACAGGTATCCCGCCTGAAGTGAAAGAAAAGATATTCAATCCGTTCTTCACAACAAAACCGGCAGGCGAAGGCACGGGACTTGGGCTCTCAATCAGCTACGATATCATTGTCAAGCAGCATGGCGGATCTATCGACGTCGATACGCAGGCCGGAAAATTCACTGAATTTACAATAGTCCTTCCACGCGGAATCCAATTTGTCAGAACAGGACGGCGCCCGTGAAGCTTCTTATCCTTGTGGTTGATGATGAGCCGGACGTCGAGATGCTCTTCCGCCAGCATTTCCGGCGCGACCTGCGCGCGGAGCGATTTGCCATGGAATTCGCCCAATCCGGTGACAAGGCACTTCAGCGCATTGCCGATGCGGCGGGCGTGTCGCTCATCCTGATTCTATCCGACATCAACATGCCGGGAATGAGCGGCCTGGAATTACTGCCCAAAGCGAAGACAATTCGGCCGGACGTTCCAATTATCATGATCACTGCGTACGGCGATGCCGACACCAAGCGCAAGGCACTGGAGGGCGGGGCCGACGCGCTTTTCACCAAGTCCATCGATTTCGAGGCGCTGCGGGGTGAAATTGATATCCGCGTTGAACAAGCCGCGTGATTGAACGAACGATTACAGGGGTGCCGGCAGTCGAGCTTCCGGCCATTCTGTCCTTGTCGATAAGCCAAGCGGTCGCGATATTTCTCGTCTTCCGGAACAAATCGACAGGCGACAACGTTAAGTAGGTCGAAAATTTCCGCATTGTGGGAGGAGGGCCCTTCGTGGGCCCAGTCTGAGGAGGGAGGCTGCGCAGCGTATCGGCGCAGCCTCCAGACGTTTTGAGAACCCTCTATCTCTATTTCCGACCGATTGAGAAACGCGAAGCCCGAGCCAGCCCGCGCCGGCGGGCATTTCCATGCCCTTTGCTTTGCCGGTAACTGGATGCCGTAAAGGGGCGGAATTTCGGTTACCCGGGGAACCATATGTCAAAAGATACATTCTAGGGGTGGGACGATTAGTTCGGGGTCGCGGGGATGACCCAACGCGAACAGTATTTGTTACGGGCGGCTGAGCTCAGCGCAAAGGCTCAGACCGAAAGCGCTGGTACCGACAAATTTGAATTTGAAAACCTGGCGCGTGCCTATCTGCGCCTTGCCAAACAAGCGGAACGCAATCTTACGGCCGTCGCCTGCGAGAAACCGCCAAAGAAAATCCCGGGAGGAGGAGAGGGTGTTCGCCAGAAAAGTTGACGGAGACAAGGGGCAAGCAATGCGAAAATCATTTGCACTTTTGTTCGTGATTATTTTCGCGCCGTCGGCAGCAGCTCAGTCCAGAGATGGCCAGACGGTGTCTATTGGTCCCTGGGCCATTGCGACCCACTACAAGACCGACAAGTTCGAAAACTGCACCATGAGCCGTTCTGCAGGCGAGCTGGGAATAACCTTTGTGCGCGCTCAAGACGGGTTGCTGGTGCTTCTTGACTCGCCAAAATGGAAGCTCAATCGGGGCAAAGCCTATCCGGTCCGCCTCGTTGCCGGTTCGCGCTCTATAAACGCGCAGGCGATGGCCGAACCGAAAAGCGTGACCATCGCGCTTGAGGACTCGCGCCTCAATTCAAACCTCCGACTTGCCAACGTTTTTGAAGTGCGTGGAGAAGGCACCACCCTGCGAGTGCCGCTGGATCGAAGCGCGGCGGCTTTTGAGCGACTTGAGACGTGCTTCACCAAACGCGAGACGGCGGAGACAAATCCCTTCGTAGCACCTGATCGCAAACCTTAGAGAGAAACCTTGAACATGCTGAAGGCGGCCAACCGAAATGCGAGGTATTGCTACACGAAGGCGACTACAGCGAGAGAGCGCGCGCTTGAGACCAGGAACCCCGAAGATTGCGTGTCTTATTTCGAAGCCGAAGCGCGATGGTTAAGGCTCGCAGAAAGCTACGAAATATCGACGCGAACCAGCCAATTCATAGCAAGTCAGCCCGCTACTCCGCAGCGTCCATCATGTCCGGCATGTGCGGTGGACATGCCGCTTGCAGAGGTTCAGGTATTTCGCGGCGGGATCGAATATCGCTACGAATGCAAGGCGTGCGGCTATCGAATGGATATCACGCGCTGCGATGATCGATGGACCCGCGGTTATTCGGATCGCGTATGACCAAGACACATCCAGCTCGTAACTCGGCGCCAATAGACCACTAACCCACTGATCGGGTAGCTTGGCAGCGTCGAGGAGCATTCGGATGGCTGGCGATTCATACGAGATCGTGCGCGTGGCCGCGGTGCAGGCAGCGTCAGTTTTCCTCGATCGGGAAGGATCCGTCCAGAAAGCATGCCGGCTGATCGATGAAGCGGGGGGCAACGGTGCCCGCGTGATCGGTTTTCCTGAAGGATTCATTCCAGGCCACCCGGTGTGGTTTCACCACCATCCTGCAACGGGCAAAATCGCAAACAAATTATCGGTAGAACTGTTCAAGAACGCCGTTGAAATCCCCGGCGGCGAAACCGATGCGTTGTGCGCAGCGGCACGGAACGCCAATGCTTATGTGGTTGTCGGCGTCTGTGAAAAAATGCCGAACACCCTGGGCACTCTTTTCAACACCCAATTGTATATAGGACCGGATGGAGTGCTGATCCGCAAACACCAGAAGATCATGCCCACGGTCGGAGAGAGGTTGGTTCACACCGGCGGGCACGGTGACACATTCGGCGCCTTTGCGAGCGAGTTTGGACCGGTGTCAGGTCTGATCTGTGGTGAGAATTCCAATCCGTTGGCAATCTTTGCATTGATCGCGGAGGGCACTCGCATCCACGTCATGAGTTGGCCCAATCATTTCCCGACCAGCGGGGACCCCCTGCGGAATCGGGTGGCTATCGACTCGCAGGCCTTTGCGCAGATGAGCAAGGCATTTGTTATCTCCGCATGCGGGACCGTCGATGAACGCATGATTGAAATGCTGGATGCCGGACCCGATGGAGAAAAATTTCTGAGAAACGCGGACTGCTGCGGCGGAAGCCTGATCGTCGATCCCATGAGCCGCATCATCGCCGGACCGATGGGAGCCGAAGAGGGCATCTTGTATGCGGACTGCAATCTGGAGCTGGGTATCCAGATGAAGCTGCGGCACGATTTTGCGGGCCACTACAATCGGCCGGACATTTTCCAGTTACACGTCAATCGCGCCGCGCCGCAGCTTTATCACGTCCACAATCGGCAGACGGACCAACAACTGTTTCATGAGCCCGAAGACAGGCTTTCCGCGCCGCTTGCTCGTCTCGCTGCCCCTGACGTGGAACCGAGCGACTGATACTCAGGCTGCGCCGGCTTTCTTGAATTCGCCCTGGGCAAAAAACTGCCTGATCTCGTGCGCCGGCCTGGCGTGGCTGAACAGATAGTCCTGCATCTCGGTGCAACCGATCGCCTGCAGTGTTTCCATCTGTTGCCGTGTTTCGACGCCTTCGGCGGTCGAAGTCATGTTGAGGCATTTCGCGAGACCGGCGACGGCGTTCACAATCGCCAACGGCTCGGAGCCATTGGAAAGATCCTGAATAAACGAGCGGTCGATCTTGATCTTGTCGAAGGGGAAGCTGCGCAGATAGCTGAGCGAGGAATAACCCGTTCCGAAATCGTCAAGCGCGATCTGCACGCCCATCTTACGCAGCTCGTGGAGTGTGGCGAGCGTCGTGAAGGTATTCTGCAGCAGCACCGTTTCGGTGATTTCAAGCTGCAGTTTCTGCGGCGGCATGCCGGATTCCGCAAGCGCTGTCGTGACCATGTTGACGAGGTTGCGGCAGTTCAGCTGCGCCGGCGAAAGATTGACGGCGACCTTGATATGCTCGGGCCAGTTGACGGCTTCGGAACAGGCCGTCTTGAGAACCCATTCCCCAAGCGGAACAATGAGGCCGGTTTCTTCGGCGATCGGAATGAAGTCGGCCGGAGACACCAGCCCGCGTACCGGGTGATTCCAGCGCAGCAGCGCCTCGAAACCATTGACCTCGTTCGTCTCCAGCACGACGAGCGGCTGGTAGTGGAGCTCGAACTGCTCGCCGGCGAGTGCCTTGCGAAGATCCATTTCAAGCTCGCGGCGCACCTTCATGCGCGTATTCATTTCGGGCTCGAAGAACCGGAAGGTGCCGCGCCCGTCGGCCTTGGCGTCATAAAGCGCCATGTCCGCGTTTCTCAGAAGCTCGTCCGACTCGACCGCGTCCATCGGCGCAACCGATATTCCGATGCTGATGTCGGTTACGATCTGATGTCCCTCGATCTGGTACGGCCTGATAACCGAATCGCGAATTCGCTTCGACAGCGTTGCGGCATCCTGTGCCTGCTCCATTTGAGTCATGATGATCGCGAACTCGTCACCGCCCATACGGGCAACGATGTCGAGTTCCCGTGTGCAGCCACGCAAGCGTTCGCCGACAAGCTTCAGCAGCTCATCGCCGATGTGATGACCCAGCGCGTCGTTGACGCTCTTGAACTGGTCAAGATCAAGGCACAGCACAGCCAGGCATTCGCCGCGCTTGACCCGCTTGATCTCATGGTTGAGCTGCTCAAGCAGGAGAACACGGTTTGGAAGATCGGTCAGCGCGTCGTGACGCGCCATGTGCGCGATGCGTTCTTCCGACCGTTGACGCTCAGTGACGTCTTCGTGGGTGGCCAGCCAGCCGCCGCCGACAACCGGCTTGTTGACGACCGAAAAAGCCCGCCCGTCCGGCAAATTCACGATGTGGTTGAATGTTTTCCCCTCGGCGATGCCATCCGCGAGCCGGGCCACATATTCATCCGGATCGCCGGAAAAGTTGCCGCGCTCGATTCGATGCCGGAGCAGATCGCGCAGCAGGCAGCCCGGCTTTACGATGTCCGGGGAGAGTCCGTACAATTCGATATAACGTTGGTTGCAAAATATTAGTCGTGTTTGCGAATCGAACATCAGCACGCCTTGCGACATGTTGTTGAGCACGGTCTGCAGCAACTGCTCGTCTTTCCGCGACATGTGCGGAAAGTTCAAAATCTCGGCGCTTGAAGGCTGCTGTTTCGACGCATCCATGCTGAGCTCCGCACGAAAAGGTATCCTGGTCGGCGTTCGACCTTACGGACGCTCTATGTGGAACCCATTAGGGAATTAGCGTCGGTTTTAGTTAAAAATAGCGAGGTGTTCGGCGCATCCGGCGGGAGGAACAACATACCTCCGCATCGGCGCAAGCACGTTGGGGCGCAATAATTAAATCCGCTTTTTTGTGACGACGA
>Ga0081455_10002900_pt1 | contig 20137 bp, 24 predicted proteins | sample TabmetS3T2R1_FD_70207 | JGI IMG/M metagenome (GOLD analysis project Ga0081455, IMG submission 70207) | Tabebuia heterophylla rhizosphere microbial communities from the University of Puerto Rico - S3T2R1 | ecosystem: Host-associated > Plants > Roots > Rhizosphere ... | reverse complement strand
CGGGAAGAGCGCCAACATAGGTGCGCCGGTGACCACGAATCTCCGCCTCGTCGCGTACGCCACCGAGGGCGACACGCACGAACTTCCGCCCCAATGCCCGTGCGACTGACTCTCCGAGCGAGGTCTTGCCAACACCGGGCGGCCCCACCAGTGCCATCACGGCGCCCGAGCCACGACCGCCGATGACCTCTAGGCCGCGCTCAGCGCGGCGGGCGCGAATCGCGAGGTACTCCACGATCCGATCCTTGACGTCCTCAAGGCCGTGGTGATCGGCGTCCAACACCTCACGCGCGGCAGTGATGTCGGTGGAATCAGTGGTCTTGATGTTCCAGGGCAGCTCGAGGATGGTGTCCAGCCAGGTCCGGATCCAGCCGGATTCCGGGCTCTGGTCGCTCGCCCGCTCCAGCTTGCCGACCTCACGAAGCGCTGCCTTGCGGACCTCATCTGGCAGGTCGGCCTCTTCGACACGCGTCCGATAGTCCTGGGCGCCGTCGGGCTCGTCCTCGCCAAGCTCCTTGCGGATGGCATTCAGCTGCTGCCTCAGCAGGAACTCCCGCTGACTCTTCTCCATCCCCTCGCGCACATCATCAGCGATCTTGTCATTGACCTCGGTCTCTGCGATGTACGCCTTGGTCCACTCGATCAGCGCGGTCAGCCGGGCGACGACATCGGGAGTCTCCAGAAGCTGGCGCTTCCGCGCGTCGCTTAGCCAGGGCGCGTAACCGGCAAGATCAGCCAGTGTCGATGGATCCGTGACGCGATTGACCGTGTCGATGACCTGCCAGGCGTCGCGACGCTGCAGCGTTGCGACGACCAGTCCCTTGTACTCGGCCGCGAGCTTTCGGATCTCCTCGGTGTCCTGCGCGGTCTCCGGCAGTTCTTCAGCTTCGACCCAAAGGGCAGTGCCCGGTCCCGAGACACCGGAGCCGATCTTGACACGCCGCTCGGCCTTGATCACAGCTGCGGGCTCCCCGGTGGCCAGACGGCCGAGTTGCACGATCTCTGCCGCGACACCGTAGGAGGCGTAGCGGTCCTCTAGGCGAGGAGCAACCAGCAGCGCGCCGTTGCTGTGGGCCTTTGCCGCGTCCACCGCAGCGCGCGCAGCGTCATCCAGCTCGATCGGTACCACCATCCCAGGCAGCACAACCAAATCGGTGAGGAATAGGACAGGTAACCGGGTTGTCGACATCAGGTTTCGCCTTCCAAAGAAGTCGCCCATAAGTTGAGCGTCATAGACTCAAGGCATTTCGAGGCGAGTTTCTTCCCGGCGATTACGTGTTCTCCGAGAGCGAAACTGCCGCCGCAGGCGTTGGTTCGCTGACGCCTCAGGTCAGTCCGTCAGGTGGCATTGCTGAAGAGGGCATCGACATTCGGCAACTGCTCGAACCGGGTGAAGGTGCCAGTCTCCGCGATCTCGTTTGCGGCCTCCAGCCACCCACGCCATGCGGCGCGCGCGAGCGTGCCGCCAACACTGATCCGTCGTACGCCGAGGTCCGCTGCCTCCGAGACGGTGATGAACGGCTCGTTGATCAGGAGGTTCACTGGTTTGGGTGACACTGCGGCAACGACCGCGGCGATGTGCTCAACGTTGTCGATCCGCGGCGCGTAGAGGCAGTCGGCGCCGGCTTCGGCGTACGCGCGGAGTCTTCGGATCGTCTCGTCTATGTCGGGACGGCCAACCACGAATCCCTCCGACCGAGCGGTGAGAACGACGCCTGTGCCGCTTTCATCGATCGCTCGTCGCGCGGAGCGAACCCGTTCTACGGCCAGATCGAACTCGTAGAGCGGTTGTACGTCATCGCCGGTGGAGTCCTCGATCGAGAGCCCGGCAATGCCGGTTGCCGCCGCGAGCTTGACGTTCGCGGCGACCTGCTGCGGGTCGTCCGCGAAGCCGCGTTGGAAGTCCGCGTTCAGCGGAACTGCCACGGCCGCGGCGACGAGACGAAGATGTTCGAGCGCCTCATCGAGGGTGGCCCGATTGTCCGCACGACCCAACGTCCACGCAAAAGCAGCGCTTGTTGTCGCCAGCGCTTTGAAGTTCATCTGTTCCAAAGCCCTTGCGCTGCCCACGTCCCACGGGTTCGGCATCACAAAGCATCCTGCGGAGTGCAAGCGACGAAACGCGATCACGCGGTCGTCCTGTGCGTTCATGCCACCTCTTCTGTTGGGGTGTCGTCGACCGTACTCAAACTCACTCGGACCAGGGCCAGTGTGATGTTGTCGTGGCCGCCACCTGCTATCGCTGCCTTCCACATTTCGAAGACGGCACGACTGTCGTCGGACTCCTCGAGTAGATCACGCAAAGTCTCGTTGGGTACCAGATCCGAGAGTCCATCACTACAGATCAGCCAACGCACGTCGGTTGACCGCGCGAATGCCGCTACGTGTGGCTCAACGTCTGCGTAGGTCAGCCCGCCACCGAGAGTTTGGGTGACGATAACGGTGTGCTCCTGGCCGGGAGCCAGCGGTGGACTGTCATCGACGCTGACCTGTCGAAGTTCGTCGGTCCCATGTGCGTACACCCGACTGTCTCCAACGTTGAACGCGAGTACTCGATCGGACGTGAGCAGCACGCCGGCAACCGTCGTACCCATTGCCATCAGCATCGGCTGATCTGCAGCGATACCGTAAAGGCCTCGGTTGCAGGCATTCAGAACATCGCGCAGTCGCTGTTCACTGTCGAGCGTCGGGCCCGCGCGCGCCAGCTCCCGAACCACGAGTGAGCTGGCAACATCGCCGCCGGGATGTCCGCCCAGACCGTCAGCAACCGCGACCACCAACGGGCCGGCAACCGGAAACACAAACGTCTGTGGCGCCTCAGTCTCTGCGGCACATAATGTCCATTGGCCAATGACAAGGCTGTCCTCGTTATGGTCGCGGACGAGCCCGGCGTGGCTCAATGCGGTGACCACGCTGTAGCTCGCCACACTGGCCACGCACTCAGTCTGCACCAGCTCGGCGTTCGCGGGCATTGATGCGATGATCACAGTAAGCCTGGCGATCATGCGCGCTTCGAAGTGCCCTTCGACAGGTCAGGGCGCAGATAACGACCAGACATGAGCTACCAGGAGGCCTCAATGGAGTACTTCGTGTGGATGACGACCCGCAAGATACGGGCGGGTGCATTGGATGACTTCGAACACGTTTGGCAACCCAAGCCATACCCGGAGGGCTTGGCGCGGGCCTATGCCTATTGGTCTGAAGACGGCCAAGAGATCATTGGCGTGTCATTCTGGGACTCCAAAGAATCATGCGACGCCTGGCGTGACTCAGAGGCTGAGGATCAGCGTCGGCAAGCAATGGCTCCATACGTGCTCGAGGCCCAGGAAGCGTTCTACCGAGGTCGCGAACTGGGGATTCCCGGCCGGCAGCGCTAACTCCTACGGCTTCGGCCGCCAGCTCTAGTGTTGAGGCTCCGTCGCGAGAAGCCGCAGATAGTCGTCGAGGTGGCCGGCGGCGGTGAGCATCGCGCGGGAGCGGCTCGTAAGGCGCTGGCGCCATGCGGCCAGCGACTCGGCCAAGGGTTCCGGGCCCCCGGCCTCGCGGACTTGAGCCAGCACGGGTGCGATGTCGGCTAGCAGATACCCGCCGCGTCTCAGCAGATGCGCCAGTTCGGCGTCGCGGACGTCTGCTCCGTCGTAGCGGCGGTGGCCGGTGAATCGGTCGCGCGTGGGGTCGAGGATCCCGGTGCGTTCCCACTTGCGCAGTGTTGCGGGCGTGACGCCAAGCCGGCGGGCCAGCTCACCGATCGTCCAGGCCGCCCCGAGCTCGAGGGATCCGCCTGCAGACGGCTGGGTGAGTACGCCGATGGCTGTCGCGACGGCGTCCAGCGTCGCTCGATCGCGCAACTGGCCGGCATGGCTCTCATCAATGGTGCGCAAGGCGGAATCGACATCTCCGTGATTGGCAGCACGCATCACGGCCCCGGCTGGCCGGGTAGCCGTGTGCCGGGACCAACGCAAGGAACGTACGGAGCGCCTGCTCGTGCGTAGCTGTGTAGACCCGGTAGCCACTCGGTGTGCGCTCGGCGGCTGGAAGCAACCCATCGCGCTCGTAATTGCGGACTGCTTGAGGTGATATGCCATGCTCCCGCGCCAGATCCGCGGGGCGGCGGCGTCCACGATGCTGGACTTCCGTTGGAGGCTTCATTGCTCCTGCGTGTCTGCCAGACTGCCATAAGTTTCAACTAGAAGTTCAACGGTACGGTATAAGAGTATGACCATCGATTCTTCGGCTTCGTCTTCCGTCGATGACCTCACCGACCAAATCTGCGCACTGCCTGAGGTGGAGTGCCTGGAGGGCACCGCCGACAATGGGGCCCCGGAAAGCAACTGGGGGAACCGATTCTTCTATGTCGGACCCGACCGGGTGCGACCGTTCGCGACGATCGTCATACGGGACATGCCGGGGTTTGACGAGGACTCCAACCTCGACCGCCCCGGCGTGTTTCGGCTCAACATCGACCTCGGACGCGATCAGTTTCAACGCTGGTTCGGCTACCCACCCGCCAAGTTCGCCGACCACCGCCCTGGCATTGACTTCGCCCAGCTCGACAGACTCATGCCTCATCCCATGTATGGCAGGCAAGCCTGGGCGTCGATCATCAACCCAAGTCCCCGCCGCCAAGACATCGACCAGTTGATCAACCGGGCCCACGGGCGGGCGGTGCAACGCGAAAGTCGGCGACTGTCTCGCAATGACCGGATGCGCGGCCTAGATCAAGACCGCTGATTGCTAACAGCGTGCCCTGGTGCGCTCGATCTGGAGCGCAGCTTTTGATCAAGTTGGCTGCCGGCTAACTGCATACTCCAGTGACACCGTTCCCGTCTTGGCATAGAGCTGGTGCTCGACCAGCCGAAGCTTCGCTCGGCTTTGCGAATCCGGTAGCACTGGCACACCACGGCCGAGAAGGATTGGGATGATCGCGACTGACACTCGGTCGACGAGCCCAAGCTCGAGCAAGCTACCGAAGAGCACGCCACCACCGAAGAGCCACATGTCCTTGCCTGGTTGCTGCTTCAGCGCCGAAACCGTCTGCGACGGGTCGTCCGAGACCGTGACGCCGCGGCAGTCGGCTTGCCTCAGGGTTCGAGAGAAGACGTACGACTCCATGCCTGGCGTCGAACCACCCTGGTGGGTCCGCATCGTCTCGTACGTCCTTCGTCCCATGAGAATGACGTCGAAGCGCTTGAACATGGCGTCAAAGTCGATCTCTGGATCGATGACGATCCAGTCGGCTTCACCCGCAGGCCCGGCGATGTAGCCGTCAAGGCTCATCGCGACCGAATACACCACTTGGCGCATATCACCTCCGATTCGCCTTCTATTGTTTAGGGATGCTCCTGCCCGACTCCGAAGGGACCTGGACTGGTACGAATGGGTTCCGGTTGATGCCTAACGACCCACTCGTCGAGCTCCCGGCCCGAATGACTGTGTCGACTGCTGCCGGCCGTCATCTCGTCTCGATTGCCTACTGGTGGGAGCACCCCGACGACGGTCCGCAGGATGGCCTGGTGGTGATCGGGGCTGCCGATGACGGAGGCACGCTCGTCGCCATGTGGGGTGATTCGTGGCATCAGAAACCGGCGCCGATGATGCTTTCCGGAAGCCGCAGCACGGATGCGGTCCTCGAACTCTCGGGCGAGTACGGCGGTGGTTGGCGTTGGCGAGTCACCTTCGATGCGACGGAGCCCGACGGTTTCCGGATGCAGATGGACAACGTCATCCCGGCGGAGCAGGCCACTGCCGATATTGCGGCAGGGCCGTATCCCGTGATGATCATGCAGACCCAACGCGCGTAACAGTTGATCTTCAGCGGGGCAACCTCATGATGTCGTCGACGAGCGCTGAAAGCCCCTCGACGAACGAGTGCTCGGATCCTGCGATCGGCCGGACCATAGCCATTGGAAGGGAGCCCGCGTAGTAGTCGAGTTGCGCGTACGGCACCTCCGGATCGTCGCGACTGTGGTACAGGAAGATCCTCGTTGCCGAGAGCCTGGAGTCGATGTCTCCGGGACCGCATACTCCGCGTACGCCCAACTGTCCGGTCCCCAGTTGGAAACCGACACCAGGAAAGTGCCACGGATGTGCTTGGTGTCTGAATCAACAGGATCGGTTGACTGTCCACGACGTGTCCTCCTAGCGGGTGGTCGTCGGCTGCCAGGTCGGCTGCCCATCGAATCCTGGACTGTCGGTCAGCGCTCGCGTGGCGCCTGTCGCGAGTAGCACGGCGTAGACATCCCACGATCCGCCGGCATCCGAGTAGTAGGTGAGCTGCTCGCCGTCAGGCGACCATCGCGGGCGCTCTTCGGATGCGCCGCTCGCGATGACTGAGCGCCGATGGTCGCCGTCCACGGAAATGATGTCGATGTCGAAGCCTTTCGACGTCACAACATTGAACGCCAGCCGGGACCCGTCCGACGACCAAGCCGGATTGAGCCCGCCGAGCGGTTGCGGCAGAAGCGTGCTCTCTTCACCGGTTTGCAGGTCGACAGCCAAAAGCTCAGGGGAGCCACTACGGGTCGTTGCGAATCCGATCCGCGAACCGTCGGGCGACCACTGGGGCTTATCGTCAAATCCCGGGGAATCGACCAGCTGCCTAACCCGCGAGCCGTCGACATTCATGACATAGATGTCCCAATCGCCATCCCGGTTAGAGCTGAACGCCAGACGGGAGCCGTCCGGTGACCAGGTGGGGTAGAAGTTGGCGCGAACATCACCAGTGATCTTCGTCAGCCCCGAGCCGTCGATGTTGATCAGGTAGATGTCACTGGCGGCGGGCGATCCGGCATTGAATGCGATCCGCTGCCCGTCGGCCGACCAGGCGGGATGCGAAACAGGCGGCAGCCCTCCGGTGAGACGGCGTATGCCTGAGCCGTCGGGCCGCATCACGAACAATGCATCGGAGCCTTCACGATCAGAGACGAAAGCGATGAGCCCGGACGAGACCGGCTCCTGTGGCTCATGCGCATGCTCGGTCGAAGCGGTGTCGTCGGATGCTGTGCATCCCACCAGCAAGGCGACGACAAGAGCGCCGACGAAGTAGCGACGCTGGTAGACGAACGCCATAGATCGACTATGGGCGCTCTCGCCCAAAACTGCTGATGAGTCTCGAACCTGAATCGATTCAGAAACGCAATCTGACCACGCTAATTGAGTTGCCTAAGGCGGCTTCAGCCAGGTCAGCCCAGGGCTGGATCGACGTAGGAATCGAGAGTATGTTCGAGTGGTGCCGACCTGCGGGCAGGCGATTCGACCTGGTCGTGGATCAACAGTCGGCCGGCGACGTGTCGGGGGGTGAAGTGGATCCGCGGGGCCCGCGGTGACAATGGAGGGAGCGGGTATGACAGCGGTACTGACGGGTCACCAACCTACGCGGAGGGATTTGGCGATGCGGGTCGTGTGGAGAGGCACCATCTCCTTCGGCTTGGTAACTATCCCGGTTCGGTTGTACGTGGCCACCGAGAGCAAGAACATTCCCTCTCATCAGATCCACGTCAAGGACGGCGGCCGAATCCAGTACAAGCGGGTGTGCTCGATCGACGGAGCGGAAGTGCCGTACGAGGAGATCGGGAGGGGCTATGAATCGGCAACCGGGGAGATCGTCCTGCTCAGCGAGGTTGATCTCGCCATGCTCCCGGCCAAGACTTCGCGCTCCATTGAGGTGATCTCGTTCCTGCCGATACATGCCGTCGACCCCATCTACCTCGACCGCAGCTACTACGTCGAGCCCGAACCACAGGGCGCCAAGGCGTACCGGCTGCTGCGGGACGCGCTGCGTAAACAAGGCCGCGTAGCCATCGCCAAGGTCACACTCCGCAGTCGCGAGATTGTCGCGGCGTTGCGGGTGCACGGCGACGTGCTCGTCCTGGCCACGATGCTGTGGCCTGATGAGGTCCGCGAACCGTCCTTTCCGTTCCAAGCGAATGAGGACGAGTGGTCTACGCCTAGCCAGGAGCTAGCGATGGCCGAGGCGTTGATCAACTCGTTGTCGGATGAGCAGCTGGACCCGGGCAGGTATCGCGACGTCCAGCGGGAGACTTTGACCGCTCTGATTGATGCCAAGGCGACAGGGCGGTCCGTGACCCAGGACGGTGGGCCCGGAGTGGCTTCGGTCGACCTGTTGGCGGCTTTGCGCGCCAGCATCGAGGCTGCCAAACAACGCCGGTCAACAGCCGACAACGGTGGGCGGCGCCGTACCGCGAGTACCGGCGCGGCCCGGCAGAAACCGAAGAAGTCGACGCAGCCCGAGCGCGGTGCCAACATGCCGAAGAAACGCGGCTGAGGCTAACTCAGCCCTCGAGTCCGCGACACGCCGGTCGCAATACTGCTCCTTGGCCGATGTGAGTGGTAGCAACAACGGCATGAGCAGTTGTTCGGACTGTGATCTTGGCGTCGATCACTGCCACGGCACGCTGGTCGTGCACGACGACCGCACGGTCGACTGCACCGATGCTGCGTGCAACTTTGTGGATCTGCTGCGGCACGCTTTCATCGTCGACTGCTTCGCGGTACGGGGCGGCTGCTGCACGTTCGATCAGCTAGTTGACTGGCCTGAGGCGTCCTAACCCGGTTTGGCCTGACGAGCAATCGCCACGTTAGATTGACTCGGGGATGAGTGTGCAGATGACCGGGCGCGAGTTGGACGAGATCGTCCGCGAGCTCTATGTGCTCCCACCGACTAACTTTGTCGCCGCCCGGAACGAGCTGGTACGCCAAGCCAGGGCGGCTGGTAGCCGCGACGTCGCAGAACGGCTGCGGCGCCTGCGCCGCCCTACGCGCAGCGCCTGGCTGGTGAATCTCCTGGCCCGCGATCCAATCGCGATGCAGCGGCTGTCCGCCCTTGGTCGTGAGTTGCGCGATGCGCAGACAGGCCTGGCCGTCGCGGAGCTTCGCAGCCTCGCGGAGCAGCGCCGGCAATTGATCACGGATCTGCTGGATCGCGCCCAAGCCCACGCCGCCGAGTCGGGCGTACGGGTAACTCCCGCCGTGCTGTCAGAGGTCGAGGCGACGCTGCAGGCTGCTCTTGTCGATCTTGCGGGGGCATTGACCATTCGCAACGGCCGTCTCGTCCGACCGCTCTCACACAGCGGCTTCGGGCCCCGGCCGCGACTCAATGCCCCACAAGCCAGGTCCACCGTCGAACTACGACCTGTCGAGATACCGGCCGAAGCAACACCTCAGATCGAGCATCCCCCTATCGAAGATGAGCTGGAAGCCCGTCGACAGCGCCGTGCCGCGGGCGACCAGTGGACCGTTCAGCTCGTCGAGGTTGCTGACGATTGGTTGGTGGAGGATGACGAGGCCGGTGAGGCGACCGAGATTGGCGGGGCAGCAGGACGTGAGCTGCGCGTGGCGGAGGAGGCTCTCGCCGCTGCCGAGGCTGCGCACTGGCAATCCGAGTTCGATCTCGCGGATGCCGAGGCAGCCGTCGAGGCCGCCGACGACGTGGTGAGCGAACTCGACACCAAGCGGATCGAGGCCCGCCGCGACAAGGTCACCGCTCAGCGGCATCTCACCGAGGCGCAGTCGCGGCAACGAGCCGCGGTGAACGCTCTGGCCGAGGCTCGTCGCCGGCTCGACGCCGCCCGGGAAATGGCGGGCAGGGACGAGTAGCGGTGGCCAGGAAGTGCGGTCCTGGGTTGGGTGTTGGAAGAGGTTCGGCTGGCTGAGTTCTTTGCCGCACTCCACTGGCGACGGACCTCGGGATGGCCCAGCCAAGTGACCATGCCGTTGAGACCTGCGCACGCTCGGTGCGACTGGCCACGCAGCTGCAGCTGCCCGATCAGCTGGTCTCTGAGGTGTTCTATGTGACGCTGCTGCTCTAGACGCGGGGAGCTTCCTCTGACTGCGAATGGCTTGGTTAGCCTCTGGCCAATGGACATTATTTTGATTCCCGGCTTGTGGCTCGACGCCTCCTCGTGGGACAGGGTCATTCCCTCGGTGCAGCAGGCCGGACATCGCACGCATCCGCTCACGTTGCCTGGCATGGAGTCGAAGGACGCGGATCGCTCCAAGATCACGCTGCGTGATCACGTCGACGCGGTGGTCGAGGTGATCGACTCCTTGGACTCGGCTGGCGGTCAGGTGGTACTTGTCGGGCATTCCGGCGGTGGTGCCATCGCCCATGCCGCGGTGGATGCACGGCCTGAACGGGTCGCCCGTGTGGTGTATGTCGACTCCGTTCCTCTTGGTAAGGGTGCGGTGATCAACAATGAGTTCCCGACCGAGAGCGGCGAGATGCCACTGCCAGATTGGTCAAGCTTTGAGGAGCAAGACCTAACAGATCTTGATGACGGGCTGCGTACGACCCTCCGTGAACGTGCCATTCCGTCGCCTGCTCGTGTTGCGACAGATCCACAGCAGCTCTTCGACGAGCGTCGCTATGACGTACCCATCACTGTGATCTCGTGCGAGTTCCCAAGCTCGGAGATCCGGGAGCTGCTCGAACAGGAGCATGCGTACGTACGCGAGCTTGCAAAGGTCCGCGACGTCGACTACGTCGACCTACCTACCGGCCATTGGCCGCAGTTCACGCGGCCTGAGGAGCTCGGGCGAGTGATCCTCGCGAGTCTCGGAGCCTGACCCCGAGGGGGTCGGATTGGAGATGTTGTCTGGATTGGTGAGGTGTTGTCCATTGGCGGCGACATGCTCAGGGGCTGACAGAGTGTCAGTCTCGAGCCATGTATTGAATGCGTGTTCGAAAATGATCTGGTGAGTGAATGCGGCACAGACGTTGGCTGCGGCGGAGGCCAACGAACACGCCCTGCGAACTACCGTCGGCGCAGATCTCATATCGGCAATGCGCTGAGCGTCTGAAGGGAGTGGCAGAGGCCGTCCCATGCAACACGGGTATCGGCCGTGTCGGAGTGCGGCGCGCGAAACAGTGCGACGTAGAGCGAGACCTCCGTCAGGTCCCAACCGAGCTGGGTACAGCTCAAGGAGACGGTTCCCCGTACGGCCCCTCAGTCCAAGCAGCTGACAGGTTAGAGAACGAAGCCAACAGATCATCGCGACACGGAATCGCGAAATCGTCCTGCAAGGCGTAGTTACGTGCAGCGCCAGAGGTCTCATGCAACGCCATCAGCAGCTCGACCACCGCGCGCCGGGCGGCACTCGTCGTGTGGGAGCCCGATTGAGGCGAGTAGCCCTCAATGAGTGGGTAGAGAGCGACCGCCCATCGCTCCTCGACGAGCTGGTGAATCTCTCCTTCTGCGGTCGGTATCGGTGCGACGACGAAGGTCAGGCCATCATTGCGCAGTACCCGAGCGCTGGACAGCGCGGCCGCCAGTCTCCTCGCCCGCTCATCGGGTGAAGCGCCAAGATGACTTCCTCCGGCGATGAGGTCATCGGCTGTGACAAACCACCGATCCCCATCGGCCCGTACGTGCCAGTGGTAGCTTCCGAACCCGACTGGCGCATAGTCGATGCGCCGGACACTGAGCTGCCACGCGTCCTCGACAACCGCGGACACGACGTCGTTGGCAAGATCAGCTGGTCGGGTGAACATAGCACGTCAACCCTTAGCCGAAGCCATGCTCAACGCGATTGTCCGAGCCGCGCTGTCGGGAGAAGTAGTCGCGGAGTCAACAATGAGAGGCGTACGGACCCAGGGCTCGTACTCGCGTTCGAGAATTGCGGTCCACGCCGGCTTAACCAATCCTGCAACGTCGGAGCTTCGGACTTCGGCGCGGCGTCGATGCTCATCCCCGTCTGAGCAGATCACCTCCACCTCGACAAGGTGAGCGGCGGCCGCCTCAGCCGTTGCGACCCAGCCGTCGCGAGTGAGTGCGGTGGGATTGACACACTCAACGATTACGTCCAACCCGAGCTCGAGCTGCTCTCGTGCGAGCGCGTGTGCGACCGCATAGCCGACTGCACCAACTGGGTGGGTGACCTCGGACCAGGCAACAATCGCCTGCTCGATGCGATCGACCCGAAGGTAAGAGGTTGCCGTTCGCCGCGCTAGGGCCGTCGCAATGGTGGACTTGCCGGTTGCCGGAAGTCCGCCAACCACAACAAGCACCGAGGACACGTCTGCGATCCTAGGAGGACGAGAGTCACGGTTTCAGCGCAAGAACGCGCTCACTGCTCAGATAGGTCGCGATCCAGACGAGTGGCGCATTCCACCGGATACAGACATCGTTGGTGACCTCGGAGGTCGGCTCGTCGAGGTAGCAGCACTGCGGTGGCATCCCCAAAAGGCGAGCATCGTAGGGAAAGTCCGGATGCGGCCGGGAGTTCGCGCCGCCGGCAAGTGCCCCTCGCGGTGGCGGTGGAAGCGCGGGATCGAGATCGTGGCCAAACTGCCGAGTCCGTTGATGATGGCTGAAGTCCGTGCCGTAACCGGTGATGTAGCTCTGACCCAGCGCGTTCCGACCAAGGAGATAATCCATACCGACGGCGACCGCATCCGCATAACGCGAAGCCTCCAGCACTAGGTGCGCCACGCCCATGACGACGAGGTTGTTGAGGATTCGGCCGTTCGAGCCCCAATCCCATCCCTCGGTCGGCGCGTAGGGCTGACCCCATGCCTGCTGGCGCTGGAGCTCCAGCAATCGGTCGGCACCCAGTCGAACGCCTTCGACCACCCGCCCGTGATCCACGAGATTGGCACCAGCCAATGCGAGATCGAGCCGGGCCGGCGCCGTCACCCGGTCGAAATCGAAGCCGGTCATATCGAAAGCATCTGCAGCGTGCTGCTCCGAGGACTTCAGGTGCTCGGCATAAGCATGATCACCAGTGGCGAGCCACAGCTCAGCGGCCGCCCAGTAGACGTCGTCTTCAAAACGGTCGTCAGGGTATGGACCGCCGCCGAACCGGGCGTGGTCGTCAGGCGCTATCAAGCGAGGATGCCGCTGGGCCGCCTGGTACGCGAGGTGTGCCGCCTCCAACAGCGTGCGGGCGTACGCGGGATCGCTAGTACGAAACAATCGAGCGCCCTGAGCGGCAACCGCAGTCAGCTGCAAGCTAGCCGCCGTCGACGGCCGATGCAGAACTCTTTCTGTTGGATCCTCGTGCGCCCAGCCTGGCATGGGTGACCACACTGTGCCGTGCACCCGATGGAATGCCAACCCGGCCAGCGGATCACCAGCGGGAACCTGCATTCGCAACAGCCAGTCGAGCTGCCAGCGACATTCAGCCATGATCACATTGACGAACTGATCGTTCGGCACCTGATCGACTCTTGTCAGCAACTCAAGTGTGCTCAGCAGCTGCCATACCGCGATGGCGCCGCTGGTGACGTACTTGCCGTAGTCGCCGGCGTCATACCAGCCGCCGGAGACGTCGAATGTGCCCTCACATCGCCAGCCGGGATAGAGCTGCTGTGCCTCGGGACCTGTCCATGCTTGGACTTCAAGATCACCGCGATTCGGTGGTCGGCCGAGGTGCCCTGCGGGCCGTCGATAGCCGGGCCCGACAGTGTCCACGATTGGTGCGCCAGATCGCATCAAGTAGAAGAAGCGCAACGCATCTGCAGCCAGCCTGTCATAGAGGCGGCTCGTGATCTCGAATGGATGACTGTACTGAGCGGCGGCCTGGATCCGGAAGCCTGCTCCGGGCATGTTGAGGTTGCTGAAGTCCAAGACATGGACTCTCAGTCCAGAGGTAGGTTCCGGCCGAGCCGGCCAGGGGTCGGAGAGTCCGCTGAAGACAGCGATTCCGCTCTGGTCGTGGACAGTGAACTGGATCGGGTCCTTGGCATCCGAAACCAGAGTTGCGCGCTTAGGTCTATCGGGAAGATAACCCAGCTGGTTCACCCTGACCTGTGGACGTGTAGCCATCACCTCGGTGACCCGCCATTCTGGCCAACCCACCAGGGCAGCCTATGGCGGGTTGCTTCTGTGGTTCGGTCAACCCGACTGTCCAGCCTCAGAGCGGTCGCCCGCTCAGCGCCGCCCGGCAGATGGAGTGGCTCACGGCTGGCGGTGAGAACGGGCGGTGCCGGGGCATTCGTCGATGATCGTCCCGACGAGTCCCGCCGCCGCGTCGATCATATGCTCGCAGTTGTCAAGTACCAGGAGGAGTTCTCGTGCGGCGAGCTGGGCGCCGAGGGCTGCCGCGGTCGGCCGCCACTCATTCAGCGTCAGCCGAAGCGACGACGCGACGGTCGCAGGAACCAGTCCGCCATCCCGTACGCCTGAAAGGTCAACCATCCACAGTCCATCCGTGTACCACGATGTTTTTGCGAGCGCCCTCGCGACCTCGAGCGCCAGGCGCGTCTTTCCAGCGCCGCCTGGCCCGGAAAGAGTGACGAGGCTGTTCCTGGTGCAGAGCGAGACAAGTTCTTCGATCTCTCGCCGACGTCCGACGAACCGCGTTCCAGCCCCGGGAGGTGCAGAAGATCACCAGCTCGGGCATCGGCCTGGCCCGTGAGCAGTCGACGGTAAAGCGTCGTGGTTTCCACCTCGGGGGTGGCGGCGTATTCGTCGTCGAGGCGACCGCGCAGCAACTCGTAGGTCGCAATCGCGTCCCATCACCGGCCGGCGGCATCGTAGGCGAGCATGAGCGCGCGATGAACCTCTTCGTCAGTAGGACGAGCATCCGTCGTCGACCTAAGGGCGCTGGCCGCCTCGTTGCCCCTGCCCTGCGCGATCAAGCCGGTCGCGGCAGAAAGCACCGCTCTACGGTGCATTGCCGCCACCCGCTCTTGCTGCGGACGTAGCCAGTCCTCGTAACGGACGTCGGGCAGCAGGCCGGCGCCATAGCGCTCGGCCACGTCAAGCAGCAGGTCTGGATCATCCGAAGCCAACGCGTGAGGAAGCTCCTTCTCCAGATCCTGGACATCGGTTTCCAAGCCGCCGTCGGGACATAACGCGAGGACGCCGTCTCGTAGCCGAAGAACATCAGCCGAGGCGCCGGCCTCGGCGAGCGCACGGCGCGCGGCATGCAGCGCCTGATGCAGATTGTTGGTGCCTGCGGCAGCTCCGAGCTTTGGCCAGAGCGTGTCGACCACGGCATCGCGGTGCAGTCGGTTGCCCTCCGCCAGTGCCAACAACTTCAGCAGCGAGCGGGCTTTGTTGAGCCGCCACGCCCCGGGTGGAACTGCCACACCACTGACCTGCACCTCGAAGGCGCCGAGCAGGCCTGATTCGGACATGCTGCGGCGCCATGCGTTCAGTGTCTCCCTCGCGGCCTTGTCGGGCGCTCTAGGGAATGTCCGCGGGTTGCACAGAGAGCGGCATCCGGCTGATCGCCTCGACGATTCGCGCCTCGCGCTTCAGCGGCTGCCGGGCGAAGAAGAGCAGGTCGAGCGGATACCAGAGACCGACCCAGCCGATGACGAGGAAGACTCCGTTGCCGAGCAGGTTCTGCCAGAACGCGGGGACGTCAGGCTCGAGGAACCCAGCGGACAGTAGCAGCCCGACGAGGAACAGGATGGACCCGCTGCCCAGTGAGCGAAGCCCCTGCCGCCAAGCCATCTCGGTCTCGCGTTGGACCCGCGCCAGCCGCGCCTCGCAGTACCGTCGGAGGGCTAGGTGCAGTTTCTCCGCGATGCCATCGGTGATCTGCTCCGCGGGCAGCATCACCACGATGCGGGCTCGCCGCTGCACCCTCGACCGGCCGAGCAGCTCGTGGATGATCTCATCGGCCCCGGCCTCAATTCGCGCGTCGCGCTCCAGCATCGCCTCGGGATCGACACTCAACAACTCGGCCGGGCGATACAGCGTGACGATGACGTCCTCGCCAACCCGCTGCCCACGGCGCTCGGTGCCGGTGCTCGCGTCGTTCATGGTCGAAGGTTCTCATTCCGAAGGGCGCGAGGCTGCGACAACGCGCTGGGCGGGTCCCGCTTCAGCCGGGGACCGCCCTCAGCGCACCTGGGGCAGCGGCATCGTGTAGCACACGGCAGTACCTTCCAGTGCTACGACACGGTCGCCGCGTGTCACGCTGGTGTGCAGCTTGGTGATCGGCTTGTCTGCCCGCACGTCGGTGATCTCGACCCGGCCGGTGATCGTGTCGCCGGGTCGTACCGGCGCTCTGAAGTCCCAATTCACGTTGAGAAACACTGTTCCCGGACCCGGCAGCTTCTCCGCGGCGACGGCGTTGAGGATGGCACTTGTGACGCCGCCCTGGACAACGATCTCGCCGAAACGGGTGGCCTTCGCCGCATCGAGGTCGTAGTGGAGCGGGTTGCGATCACCGCTGATCTCAGTGAACAGGGCAATGTCGCTGTCTGTGACTGTGCGCGACATCTCAGCCGTAGCGCCCACAATCGGCGCGCCGTTGGGCCACGCGGTAGCAACCTGGCGCAGCCAGGCCAGTGCGGACGGCGCTGAACCAAGCACCGAGATATGACCATCACCCTGCTCGAGTCGTAACTGCCCCGTTGGACAGCGCGCTGCGAGCCACTCGCCGTGCGAGCTCGGCACCATATGGTCATCCGTGCCGTGCATGATCAACGTCGGTGCTGTCACTGCTGTGAGATCAAATCCCCAAGAAGCCATCGCGATGACATCATCCTCAATCATGCCGTCGGGGCCGTTGGCTGTTGCGGCCTGGACTACGCCATCGAACCAGGACCAGTCGCCCTCGAGCGCGGCGTAATCGGCCGGAGTGAACGACTCGGGATCGAACTCATTGGTGGCCAAGACCTCCTTGAGTGCGGCTCGACCACGTGTAGCGGCCTGCAGTTCCCGAACGCTGCCAGCCGACATCCCCTTGAAATAGTCGAGTCCGTCGGCCGACAGCGGTGCTGGGCAGGAGATGGCGACGGCTGCAAGAACGCGATCCGGGATCAGGGCTGCACAGGCCAGTGCACGCGGCCCGCCACCGGAGTGGCCGAAGACGGCGAAGCGGTTGATGCCCAGTTGATCGGCAACCTGACGAGCATCGGCGGCGGCGGACGCTACCGTCGCGCTGGGATGTGGACTCGAGCCGCCGTAGCTGGGACGGTCATAGCCGATCCACCTGATGCCAAGGGAACGGGCGGCATCGAATAGTGGCTCCGGCGGCGCACCTGTGTTCGGAGTACCGTGACACCAGAGGACGACCAACTCATCAGAGCGTCCTGTAGCACCCACGTCGTACGCGTGAAGTACCCGTCCGTCGTCGATTCGGAGATCAACCTCGCGCATAGCGGACTCCTTCAGCCAACATCAATTCTGCTGTGCGGACCCGGTCCAACGATCCGGCCGCATCATTTACAGTGCCGGAGCAATTTGACAAGATACTGTCAATATGACAGTATGTTGTCTATGAAGACACGCACTGCACACCTAGGCATCTACAAAACGCTCGCTGACTGGGAAGTTGGCCACCTGCTGGTCGAGCTGCGCACCGGGCGCTTCACCAAGGCCCGTTGGAACATCGTGGCGGTGGCCGAAGCCCTCGAGCCAATCACCACCATGGGCGGGCTGCGCATCCAGCCGGACATGGTGCTCGACGATCTTGATCCTGCCTCCAGCGACCTGCTGATCTTGCCGGGAGCGGACATGTGGGACGCCGGCGGCGGGGGAGCGTTCGCGGCGGCCGCGGCACGGTTCCTGGAAGCTGGTGTTCCGGTGGCAGCGATCTGTGGCGCCACCGCGGGTCTGGCCCGAGCAGGTTTGCTCGACAGACGCCATCACACCAGCGCCGCAGCCGGGTATCTGATGGCCACTGGGTACTCGGGCTCGGAGTATTACGTCGAAGAGCGCGCGGTCGTCGATGGGGACCTCATCACCGCCGGCCCGCAATCGCCGGTTCAGTTCGCTCGTGCAGCGCTGGGGCGCCTTGGCCTGGCATCCGACCGCACGCTGGAGGCGTACGAGAACGTCTTTCATCGCGGGGACGCGACTGCTTTCCCCGTGCTCATGGAGGCCCAGAACGCCGCATGAGCACGATTGAGGAGGCACAGCATGCCGTCGTTCCGCCGCGGGAGGGATGGCCCGACGTGCCACCGCAGAGCGAGGCCGGCCAGGCGTTGACCGATCTCATCCTGACCACCTTCCGCCTCAACGGGCGCCTCATGGACGTAGCCCAGGAAATGGCGGAGGAAGGTGGCATAACCGCCGCATGGTGGCAAGTACTGGGAGGCGTTCTGGACCGGCCGCGCAGCGTAGCCGAGATTGGCCGGCTGATGGGAATGACGCGGCAAGGAGTCCAGCGCGTCGCGGACCTGCTGGTCGCGCGGCAGCTCGCGGAGTATCGCCCGAATCCGGCACATCAGCGAGCCAAACTGCTGGCTTGCACCGAAGCCGGTTATTGGGCGATCCGCCGCATCAGCCTCGTCCAGCGGCCGTTCGCCGAACGAATCGGAGCCCAGGTGGGCGCCGACCAGCTCCGTGCCGCATTGACAACCATGCGGCGTCTTGTCGATGTTCTGGAGGCGGACCAACTAACCAAGAACGCCTCGCTCAGGATCTGAGTCGCTTTAGGGGCTGCGATACTCGGCGCGTATGACCGTGCTCGCGCTGAAGCTGCTGCTTGCACCACTGCTTGTGGTTGCTTCTTCGGTCGCGGGACGACGTTGGGGTCCTCAGGTGGCCGGTGTCCTAGTTGTGCTGCCCGTCGTAGCCGGTCCCATCTTGTTGATCTTGTATCTGGACCATGGCAGCCGCTTTGCGGCGGAGGCCGCTCGCGCTGCCACATTGGGTATTGTGCCGCTGGCCCTGTTCGCGTTGATCTTCGGTTATATGTCCAGACGGTACGGCTGGCTACTGACCTTGGTGGTCAGTTGGGCCGCGGTTCTCCTTGCCGATCTTGGCCTCGCCCAGGTTGAGGTCCCCGCAGGTCTTGCGCTGGTGCTCGCTCTGTTGGCATTGCATGGAGCGAGTGCACTGCTACGCCGCCTTGATCAGCCAGCCCCCACGCCGCTGCCAGCACCCTGGTGGGATCTGCCAGCGCGGGCGGTCGCTACGGCACTTCTCGTGCTGCTGGTCACCGGGGTGGCCGGCTCGGTCGGCCCTGCACTCACCGGTGTTCTCACGCCCTTCCCGATCGCCCTGAGTGTGGTCTGCGCATTTACGACAGCATTGGCCGGTCATGCGGGGGTGCTGGCTCTGCTGCGCGGGATCGTGCCGGGCCTCGATGGCTTCGCGTTGTTCTGCTTCTTGATCGCTGTGACCATTGACAGGCTGGGCGGCTGGGCGGCGTTTGGCTTGGCAACCGCGGCTGCCGTGGTCTTCGCAGTCTTCCTCGTAGCCAAGGCGCCAGTCCAAGCAGAAGGGAGAACATAGGGAGCGGCGGGCGCGCCACATTTCCCCCTAGCCCGGTCACTACTAGGGTCGAGATCATGAGCGTTCGACGCCTGCGGACGTCGTGGCTAGCCTTCCTGATCGCGAGTGCCGTTCTCGCTGCCGGATGCCATGCCACCCGACCTGTAGGCGACACCGCTCCGGTCCTGGTATCGCCTGCACCGTCTCCGGTCTCTCCTTCTGCCAACAAGACCGTTGTCCCTACCACCCCTACCGATGAAGCCGCCGATGATGCCGTAGACCGCGTGATCGCGATCTCCATAGATGGCCTCAATCCACGTGCGATCCAGGAGCTCGGAAAATCTCGTGCGCCAACGTTTCATCGGTTGATGCGTGAAGGTGCCTACACCCTGAATGCGCGTACCGTCCGCGAGCAGACAAGCACCATGCCTAACCACACCGCGATGCTTACCGGACGAAGGGTGGACGCCAAGCACGGCGGACATGGATTCACCGCCAACTTCGACAACGGCAGCACCGTCCATAAAGCGGCCGGCCACTACGTGGCCAGTGTGTTCGACGTAGTTCACGACAATGGCCGCTCCACGGCAATGTTCGCATCCAAGGCCAAGTTCAGGCTCTATAAGCGCACGTGGAACAGCCACGGTGCCCCCGACCGAACCGGCCGAAACAATGGGCGGGCGAAGATCGATCGAGTCACGATAGACCTGAACAACACTCGGCTGGTGGCCAGAGTCACCGCGGAACTGCGCCGCTCGCCGCGAGAGTTCACCTTTGTGCATCTGTCATTACCCGACCGCGTCGGGCATGCTCACAGCTTCATGGGCCGGGAGTACCTCGATGCAGTGCAGCGCACAGATCGCTTGCTTGGCCGCATCCTGAACACCGTGGCTGACCGCCCTGCCCTGCGTCGCCATACCCTTGTGCTGCTCACCGCCGATCATGGTGGGAGAGGTGCGGCGCATTACACCGCCAGCAAGCTCCAGAATTACCGGATT
>Ga0081455_10002899_pt1 | contig 20137 bp, 25 predicted proteins | sample TabmetS3T2R1_FD_70207 | JGI IMG/M metagenome (GOLD analysis project Ga0081455, IMG submission 70207) | Tabebuia heterophylla rhizosphere microbial communities from the University of Puerto Rico - S3T2R1 | ecosystem: Host-associated > Plants > Roots > Rhizosphere ... | reverse complement strand
CGAAGGCCGGCGGGTGCCGATGGCGACGGATCATGAGCCCGATCGCGAGCAGGCCGACCACGATGAGCGCCGCCGTGACGAGGATCCAGGCCCAGGCGCCGACGTCGGCGGCGAGCATGAGCACGAGGAAGCCAAGGCCGGGGGCGCGGCCCCGAAGGGGCCCGAGTCCGAAGCGGGCAACCATTCCAATTTCCACGCCCAGTACGCCTTCAACTGCAAGGACCCAGCCAGCATCACCGCCGTTGAATTTGGCTACTTTCAGGCCTTCGCTGGCGCCCAGAAGCTTGAGGTCAATGTGATCACCGCGAAGGGGCAAACCACGTTCGAAGTGACGCGGGCCAAGCCGCGCATCGATCTTGCCGGCATGATGTAGGCTGCGGGTTGCCGCATGGTTGCCATCAGCGCGGATCAGCCTGCAACCAGGTCGCACGTCATCGCCGTGTCCGACCTCAGCTTCACCTGGCCTGGCCGCAACGGCTTTGCACTTGCCATCGAGCGTTTCGTTTTGCCGGCGCGCGAGCGGCTGTTGCGCGGCGAGCTCGAGGGGTTCCCCGACGACGTGCGGGTCGCGTTCACCAAGGTCAGCCGGCTCGCGCCCGACATGTTCCTGTGGCTCGGCGCCCGGTACCTCGAACACATGAGCGTGAGCCGGATCGTCGAAGGGTTCGAACGCTTCCTCGCGGCCCGTGGACTGGTACCTGCTCCCGATCCGGTCGCGCCGCCGGCGATCGTCTTCGTCGACCTGTCGGGGTTCACACGCATGACGCGCGAGCGCGGGGACGAATCGGCGGTCGTCGCCGCGGCCTCGCTCCAGCGCCATGCCGATGCGACTGCGACCCGCCACGGTGGGCGGCTCGTGAAGCTCCTCGGCGACGGCGCGATGCTCCGGCTCGCCGATGCGAGCGTGGGCGTGGAGGCGGCGCTCGACCTCGTCGAGACGATGAGCGGCGAGGGAGCGCTCTCGTCGCACGCCGGGGTGCACGCGGGGCCCGTGATCGAACGGGACCTCGACGTGTTCGGCCAGACCGTGAACCTGGCGTCGCGGATCGCTGACGTTGCGGAGCCGGGTGAGGTCCTCGCGAGCGGGGCGGTCGCGGACACTGCAGGCGGCTCAGCGCTCGCATTCGAACCGATCGGCGAGACGCCGCTCAAGGGACTTCCGGATCCGATCGCGCTCTTCCGGGTCTCACGACCCTAGGAGGGCCCAGGTCGTCACTCCGCTGACGGTGGGTATGCATCTTCATGATGCCGAGAGCGACGGAGCCGCAGAGCCGGGGGGGGGCCGGTCGGATCCGCGGAGGAGCACTGATGGATGTTCGGAACCTGCGTTGGGTTGGCGTTCAGACTCCGAGGTACATCGAGATGGTGACGTTGCTACGAGACGTCATGCATCTGCGCGTCAACTTCGAGGACGACACCACGATCGAGTTCAGCACCACGGAAGACGACCGGTTCCAGGTCTTCGGTGCAGGTGATCCCTACTCCGAGTTCCTCGACAGACACGCACATGGGCCCGTCCCGCTGTTCGAGGTCGACGATGCTCAGCGAGCGAAGGCGGAACTCGAGGCGTCCGAGGTCGAGGTGATCGGGAATGTCATGTCTGACGCCCATTGGAACTGGATCCACTTCCGTGGGCCGGACGGCAACCTCTACGAGCTGGGAGGTCGTCGCTCCCAGGGCTGATCACGGCAGGTCATGACGTCAGGCTCACGGGGATCCGCTCATCGTGCGGATCGAGGACGAAATACTCGGAGGCGGTGGCACGGTAGAGGCGGTGACGAGCAGGTGCCACCACTTGGTCCCGCGTCCAGGGACCGAACCCCTGCGCCTCGGATCCTCGAGAGAAGATCTCGATCCCATCGTCGGGGTTCGCGAGTTCCTCGGCCATCGCCGACATGTAGAGGGCGTTCCAGCCGCCGGTGCGATGCGAATCGAAGATCACGATCGAGACGCGCGGGCGAACCTGCAGGTTGCGAGAATGTTGGGCCTGGGGCGACGAGACCCAGAAGAACTCGCGGTACTCCGAGGACGCGTACCACACCGGGGAGGCCCACGGCACGCCGTCAGCATCGGCCGTGGCGAGCGTCATGAACCGGTTCTCATCGATGATCGCGGTCGCGAGCGCCCGCAGCTCGTCCGGATCCTTCGTCTCAGCCATGCTTCATCCTTGCACTGCGTCAACCGCCCGGACGGACGAAGTCCCGGGAGTAGAGCTTCATCGCCCAACGGAACCCGACGAGGCTGATCAGCGCGCACCACGCCAGCGTGAGCACCGCACTGTTCCCGATCGCGGTGCCCATCAGCAGGCCACGCACGGTGTCGATGAACGGGGTGAACGGCTGGAACTCGGCGAACCACCGGATCCCCGCCGGCATCGAGTCGAGCGGAACGAACCCGCTGCTCAGGAACGGCAGCAGGATCAGCGGCATCGGCAGATTGCTCGCCGCCTCCACGCTGTCGGGGGCCATCCCCAGGGCCACCGAGAACCATGTGATCGCGACCGTGATCATCGTGAGCACCCCGGCCACCGCCAGCCACTCGATCGCGTTGGCGTTCGGGCGGAAGCCGACCAACAGCGCGACGCCGACCACCACGGCCAGACCCGCCAGCGTTTGGAGCGTGCTGCCCAGGACGTGCCCGGTCAGGACCGAGGCGCGAGCGATCCCCATCGTGCGGAACCGCGCGATGATCCCCTCGGTCATGTCCATCGCGACCGAGATCGCGGTGCTCTGTGCTCCGCCCGCGATCGCCATCAACAGGATCGCCGGAACCACGTAGTCGACGTAGTCACCGCGTCCCCCCGACGCGACCCCGAGGCCCGCACCCAGCCCGGCTCCCATCGTGCCGCCGAACACGTAGACGAACAGCAGCAGGAGGATCACCGGGATCCCGACGACCACGAGCGACACCGACGGGTAACGGATCATGTGCCGGACGTTGCGGCCCAGCATCGTGGCCGAGTCCCTGACCACGTACTCACTCATCGCCGAGCTCCTCCTTCCAGGGCACCGGTGTCCTCGTCGGCCCGGTCGTCGGTCTCGTCAGCGGCCCGGTCGGCGTCGCCGGTCAGGGCGAGGAAGACTTCGTCGAGATCGGGCTCGTGGACCGATACGCGTTCCGCATCGATCGAGGCGTCGCGCAGCCGATCCAGCACCTCACGCAGCGACTCGGCGCGGCCGTCACTCGGGATCTGAAGGGTCAGTGCGTCGTCATCGCGGGCGGCGCCGGGGAACACCCGAGCCGCCGATGCGAGCCCGTTCGCGTTGGCGAACTCGAGCCGAACGGATCCGCCGGGGATCATCCGCTTCAGCTCGTCGGGGCTGCCTTCGGCGATCAACCGCCCTCGGTCCAACACCGCGACCCGATCGGCCAGCTCGTCGGCCTCTTCCAGGTAGTGCGTGGTGAGGAAGATCGTGACGCCGCGGTCCACCAGATCGCGCACGATCCGCCAGACCGTCCGACGGCTCCGCGGATCGAGGCCGGTGGTCGGCTCATCCAGGAAGATGATCCGCGGATCGCCGATCAGGGTCATCGCGAGATCGAGCCGGCGACGCATGCCGCCGGAGTACGTGGCCGCCGGTTTGCGTGCGGCGTCCACCAGGTCGAACCGGTCGAGCAGCTCGCCGATCCGCCGTCGGGCCTCCTCCTGTTCGAGGTGGCACAGAGCGGCCATGAGCGTCAGGTTCTCCTCGCCGGTCAGCAGCGAGTCGACGGCCGAGAACTGCCCGGTGACGCCGATCACGGCGCGCACGGCGTCCGGCTCGCGTGCGGGGTCGTGACCGGCCACGCGAACCTCGCCTTCGTCGGCCTCGATCAGCGTCGAGAGGATGTGCACGGTCGTGGTCTTGCCAGCACCGTTCGGTCCCAGCAACGCGAAGACCGAGCCCGGTGCGACGCGGAGGTCCAGACCGTCGAGGGCGACCGTGTCGCCGAACGACTTGCGCAGCCCTGCGACCTCGAGCGCGGGAGTGGTCGTCGCGACGGTCACGGTGCTTCGCTCCCCGCGTGGGTCGCGGACGCGCGGCGGATCACCACGTCGCCCATCGAGGTCGAGGCGTGCACCTCGACGACCTCCTCGCTCGCGGCCGGACGCTCGGAGGGGTCCAAGTCGTTGCGCACCCGGCCGAACTTGGTGTCGAGCTGGAGCCATGCCGCGACGCCGTCGCGGACGCCGATCTCGATGTCGCCGAGCGCGCTCTGTGCGACCACGGCGCCGTGCGCGACGTCCGCCAGGCGGACGCCGCCGTTCGCGGTCTTCGCGACGATCCCTTCGTCGGCTCGATCGACGGAGATGGAGCCGTTCGCCGCGCTCACGCGCGCGTCGCCGGCGACTTCGCCGATCCACGTGTTGCCGTTCGAGTTCTTGACGGCGGCGATCCCTTCGATCGTGCCGATCCTCACGGCCCCGGAGTGCGTGACGACCTCCGCCCTGCCCGCAGCGCGGTCGAGCGCGATGTCGCCCGCGCCGGTCCTCAGGTTCAGCGGGCCCGTCTCATCGAACTGCACGTCGCCGACACCCAGCTTCCCGTTGACCTCACCGAGGCGGCCACGGCCGTGCAGCGACGCCACACCCAGCTGCGCTCGCACGTCCGACCCGGTGGGGAGCGAGACCCGGACGTCGACCGATTCGCTCCCTCGACGCGGCAGCCACTGGCGCCAGCCGCTCGGCCCTTTCACCGTGAGGCGGCCGTTGGCGTACTCGACCCGCGTCTGCTCGGCGGCCATCACGTCGCCCTTCTTGCGGGGGTCGGTCGGCCGAACCTCGACGGTCGTCTCGGCGCGTTCGGACGCCTCGATGTCGATGTCACCGACGCCGATCTCCAGCTCGACGGAGATGGGGTCGCGGGTCTCGAAGGTCTGCATCGTGGTGCCTCCTGTTCCGTGGGTGGTCAGCGGGCCCAGCCCGTGTATCGCTGGGAGCCTTGCGGTGGACGCTGCTCGCGACGGCGAGTCCCTTCGTTGCGGTCGAGCCGGGCGGCGGCGGCGCGCACGAGCCACGCGTTGACGGAGAGTCCCTCCCCGTCGGCGGCCAGTTCGACCCGAGCCTTCAGCTGCTCGGGCATGCGCAGGTTGATCCGCGCGATCGCGCCCTCATCGCCCTCCGCCGAGCGTGACCCGGCCCAGGCTCCGAAGGAGCCGTCGTCGGCATGCTCTTCGTCGCCGGCTCGATCCGCGGGGGGCGTGGTCACGACGAACTCGGGCTCTCGGCCGCGGAGGCGCAGCTCCACCGAGCCGGGGGCCAGCTCGACGGTGATCTCCTCGGCCGCGGCCGCCAACGCGTCCTGGATCGCCAGCCGGACCGCCGCATCGAGCGGTGCAGCGAGGCGCGCCGCGAGCTCGCGGGCTTCCTCCCCGCTGGCCTGGGCGGCAGCGTCGAGCTGCGTGTGGATGTTCTCGATGTACCGGTCGAGTTGCATGGCGCCATGATGGCACCACTTTGGCATCATGTCAAACGCCATATTGGCGTCATGCCGCCTCGATGACGCGAGGGCTCAGGCGGTGATGACGATCTTCCCTCGGGGGTGACCCTCCGCGAGGTGCCGGACGGCGTCGGGAGCCTCGATCAGCGGATAGGCCCGGTCGATGACGGGCGTCACCAGACCGGAATCGATCAACTCGGTCAGGACGAGGAGGTCCTGCTGCCTCTCCTTCGCGGTCAGCCCGACCAACCGCTGACCCACGAACGGAGACAGCAACGGGGCTCGGAGGGCGCCACGGAAGAACCCTCCCGTCCACCGTCCGCCGCCGTCGCCGCCGACGATGACGAGCGTTCCCTTCGGGGTGAGCACGTGCCGCAGGTGCGACAGCGGTCGACGACCCGCGGTGTCGACGATCACGTCCCAGCGACGGGCGCCGTCCGTGACGTCCTCGCGTGTGTAGTCGATCACGTCGTCGGCTCCGATCGATCGAACCAGCTCGAGCTTCGACGTGCTGCAGACGCCGGTGACCTGCGCCCCGTACGCCTTCGCGATCTGCACGGCCAGGGTTCCGACCCCGCCCGCTGCGCCGATGACCAGGACGGACTGGCCGGAGCTGACCCGCGCCTTGTCGCGAAGCGCCTGCAGCGCGGTCGCGCCGGAGATCGGAACCGCCGCTGCCTGTTCGAAGCTCAGCCGACCGGGTTTGGTGACGAGCTTGTCGTGTGAGGTGACCGCGAGCTCCGCGAACGATCCCCTGCAGGTGCCCATCACCTCGTCGCCGGGTCGCATCCCGGTGACCGATGTGCCGACCGCCTCGACGGTTCCCGCGACGTCCCACCCCGGGACATGGATCCTGGGGCGCCGCAGACCCAGGACGAGCCGCGCGAAGTAGGGCTGCCCCGTCATCACGTGCCACACGTCGGGCCCGCAACCGGCCGCGTGGACACGGACGAGCACGTCGTTGTCGCCGGGGACGGGGGCGTCGACGTCCCGGAACTCGAGCACGTCCGCCGACCCGTACCGATCCTGTGTGATCGCCTTCATCGCGGGTTCTCCTTGGAACGATGCTGTCCTTGGTCGGTGTACGGCGTACACTGATGTGGAAACAGTAGGTGTACGGCGTACACCTTGTCAAGCCGGATGGTGCCCTTCGAACGGGGATCGGTTGATGATGTCGATGCAGGCGCAGACCGAGCCGCGGGAGCCGCTCAGTCGAGAGCGCATCCTCCGCACCGCGGTCGCGCTCGCCGATCACGGCGGTGTCGAGGCCGCCAGCATGCGGAAGATCGCCCAGGAGCTCGGCGTCGTGCCGATGGCCCTCTACAAGCACGTTGCGAACAAGGACGAGCTCCTCAACGGCATGATCGACGTCGTCGTCGGCGAGATCGATCCACCCGCGACCGACGTCGGGTGGAAGACGGCCGTGCGGCGCCGGATCCTCTCGGCGCGCCGGGCGCTGCTTCGCCACCCGTGGGCATCCCGGGTGATGGAGTCGAGGACCGAACCCACCCCCATCGTGCTCGCCTACATGGACTCGATGATCGGGATGTTCCGGGCGGGGGGGTTCTCGGTGGACCTGACCCATCACGCGATGCACGCCATGGGCAGCCGCTTGCTCGGCTTCACCCAGGAGCTGTTCAACGACACCGCCGGTGCCGACCCCACGTTGGACGCGGAGATGTGGGCGGCGATGGCGGATGCCTATCCGTCGATCGCGGAGCTCGTCGGGACCGTCTTCCATGACGACGCGACCGTCGTCGGCGCGGGCTGCGACGATCAGTTCGAGTTCGAGTTCGCCCTGGACCTGATGCTCGACGGCCTCGAGCGACTCAGGGGCGAAGAGCCGGGGAGAGCGCGCGATCGGCGAGAGAGCTAGGCTGGAACCGGCGGCCGGTGAGAGCCCGGCCCTTCAGGGTCGGCACCGGTCGGGGGAGTGAGGAACGACCATGGCTGACCAGGACCTGTTGCTGGTGCTCGCCGCGTCCTACGACAGCGTGTCGGACGCCGAGGTCGACTACGAGGCCATCAAGGCCCTGTACTACGACGCCGCCGCATCCCATGCGTTCGACGCGGCCGTGATCGAGCGCGATGAGGACGGCAAGGTTCGCGTCGTCAAGAAGCACGAGCAGCCGACACGCCACGGCGCGGCGAAGGGGCTGGGCTGGGGCCTCGCGATCGGCGCCGCGGTGGCGATCTTCCCCGCGATCGGGCTGGCGGGAGGCCTCCTCGCCGGTGGCGCCGGCGGTGCGGCGGTCGGCGCCGTCAAGGGTCACGTCGAAGGCGGCATGGACGACGACGACCTTCGGCAGCTCGGCGAGGTGCTCGAGCGCGGTCGGGCCGGCCTGATCGCGGTGTACGCGACGAACATGGCCGACCAGATCGCCGCGAGCATCAAGGCGCAGAACCGGTTCGTCTCGAAGGAGATCGACGCGAAGGCCGACGAGCTCGCGGAGCAGATCAAGCAGGCAGGAGCCGCCGAGAGCTAGACACGCGAAGACCGAGCCGAGGTCTTCCGGTCGATCGACCCCCCAAGGAGAGGCTCGGCGAGCGTCGGCGTGGGCGGCAGCTGCCACTGAGCTTTCCGGGACCTCGGTTCACGGCGGTCGTGGCAAGCTGACGCCACCATGGAGACCTGGGACGCGATCCGCTCGAGGCGCAACGTGCGCTCGTACCAGGACCGGGCGATCGATCCGGCCGTGCTCGACCGGATCCTGGAGGCAGGGCGACGTGCTCCTTCGTCGATGAACCAGCAGGCGTGGGACCTCGTGGTCGTGACCGATCACGAACGGCTCCGCGAACTCGCCAAGGTGTGGAGGTACGCGGCACACGTCGCCGGATCCGCGGCGACGATCGCTCTGGTCGCGCCGGCGTCCTCGGACCCGGACGATCGGGAGATCGTCCGGTTCGATCTGGGACAGGTCGCGATGAGCGTGATGCTCGCCGCCGCCGATCAGGGCGTGGGCAGCTGCCACGCCTCGGTCGGCGACCAGGGGATGGCCCGTGATGTGCTCGGCCTTCCCGCCGACCGCGAGTGCGTCTTGCTGGTCGCGCTCGGCTACCCGGCCGACCGACCGCTGCAGCCGATCGAGCGACCGGCGCGCCGAGGTTTCGACGAGGTCGTGCATCGGGAACGCTGGTCAGCACGACCCAGGGACCGCGGCTGAGACTCAGTCCGACGGCGCCTCGACGCGGTAGGTCGCGTCGATGAACTGCCCATGTCGCTCGAGGCCCACCAGCATCAGCTCGGAGGCGGTGAGACGTCGAGGCAGCAAGGGTGCGCCGGCCCCGAGCGTCACCGGAGCGATGCTGAGTCGGATCTCGTCCAGCAGTCCTCGGTCGGCGAACTGACCGACGAGATCGCCTCCGCCGATGAGCCACACGTCCTTGCCGCGGGCCGCCTCGACCATCTGCCGGTGGACGGGTTCCACGTCGCCGTGGACGAACCTCAGGTCGGCAGCGGGGATCGGCGACAGCTCGCGATGCGTGAACACCCAACACGGTGTGTCGCCGTAATACTCGTGCCACTTCTCGGGATGTTCGAGCATCTGGTCGTGCTCGACGACCCACTCGTAGGTCGTCGATCCGCTCGCCATCGCTCCGACGTCACGGAAGAACCGCGCGAACCGCGTGTCATGACCCTCGGTGTCGTCGCCGGCAGGAACGTGGAACAGCCACTCGAGCGAGTGGTGCTCATCGGCGATGAACCCATCCATGCTCGTCGCCGTGAGGTACACGGTCTTGCCCATCGATCAAAGCCTGACACACCAGGGGTCGGCAGCGGGTTCGTCCACCTCGACGACCGCGTCACCGCGCCCGAGTGATCTCCTTCCGGTGGGACTCGAGGCGGTCGACCAGTCCACCTGGGTTGCTCAGCGCGAGGAGATGGCCGCCGTCGAGCTCGTCGGGCTCGATCCCCAGACGTTCTCGTGCGATCCGTCGCTGAAACCCCGCCGGGAACAATCGGTCCTCGCGACCGACCAACACCTGCGTCGGCACGTCCGGCCATGCGTCGAGTGGCCAGGCCTGCGTCATCGGGGTCCAGGACTGTTGTGGCTCGACTCCCCCGAAGGCCTCCTCCTGGACCTCCGGCGACACATCGTGGAAGTACATGATGTCGTCGTCGTCGGCAGCCCCGGGCGGCAGCCCGAGCTGGGCGAGGTATGCCCGCATCGCCTCGCCCTGACCCGTGGTGGACCACCAGTCGCCACCGGTCTCCCCGGGTCGGGGAATCATCGCGTTCAACAGGACCAACAGCTCCACGGGAGCCCGATCGCACACGAGAGGCGCGCTGAAGCCGGCGAGCGATTGCGCGACGAGGATGAGACCGGAGCGGCGACCGATCGCGTCGACGATCGTGCTCGCGTACTCGGCCCACCCCGCGGCATCGTCCCCCGCGGGCAGGGAGACCGCGACGGCAACGTGCCCTCGCTCCTCCAGCAACGGGACGGTTCGGTACCAATACCGGGCATCGCCGCCCGCGCCGGGGATGAGTACATACGTCGACATCGCCGAGGACCCTCTACCCAGAGCCACTGCGGACCAATCGACGACCCGCTCGACAGCCCGCGCGCGCTCGGGAGATACTCGAGGCCCCCATCCCAAGGAGAGACCAGTGCGCACACGCATCTCGGTGTTCTTCACGGTTCTCGTCACCACGGCGACCTTGACCTTGACCGCGCTCCCGGGCTCACAGAGCGCGACCGCCCGGGCGACCGACCGGTTCACCGCGCTCAGCGGTCGAGCCGCCTCCGGCTACACCGTTCCTGCGGACATGCGGCTCGCCCGTCGACTTCGGATCGGGGGCCGGACCTACGAGCGCTATCAGCAAGTGTTCGGCCCGGCGCGCGCGTTGGTGCTCGGCGGTCAACTCAGCATCTACCTGGACGCATCCGGCACTGCTCAGACGGTGATCGGCTCGCATTACTCGTCGATCACCCCGCAGAACAGCGTGCGGATCACGAGGTCCGCGGCCCTGCACCGTTCCGCGAGGCGCGTGGGTGCAGCCGGGAAGCACAGCGTGAGCCTGATGATCGACCCGAACACGGGCCGGTACTTCTACCGCGTCCAGACTCGGCGCTTCGCCACCGGTTGGGACCTGTGGATCGATGCCGGCAACGGCAACGTCCTCGCGAAGATCGACGCGGTCGAGGAGAACCACGGGATCGGTGTGAAGGGCGACACCAAGGACATGGACGGCGGGCTCGGTCTCGCCGACGACCTCACCGTCCTGTCGGGCGGGATCTGGCACCTCCGATCACGAGACGGTCGCCAGTCGACGTCGGACGGGCAGAACGCAGGAACCACCTCGAAGCAACCCGCGACCGACCCAGACAACCACTGGACCCTGCCCGGCCGGAGCTCGCCGGGCCAGCCGGCATTGGTCGACGCGCAGTACTACGGGAACGTTGCCGACGACTACTTCCAGCGTCGTCAGGGCCTCGATTTCACGGACTGCTATCCCGGAGGCATGGACCTCGTCGCGCACTACGGCAAGGGCTACGACAACGCGTTCTGGAACGGCAAGGTGACCGTCTACGGCGATGGCAGCGGGGTCATCTTCCGCGAGCTCTCAGGCGGCCTCGACGTCGTCGCCCACGAGAACACGCACGCCGTGACGCAGTGCACGTCGAACCTCGTCTACCGCAACGAGTCCGGCGCGCTCAACGAGTCGTTCTCCGACATGCTCGGCAACAGCGCGGAGTTCTTCGCGCAGGAGCCGCTGAGCTCCCACTGCGTCCGTGCCGCCGGTCAGTCGATCTGCGCCGACTGGACGATCGGAGAGGACGTGTATGTCCCGTCGGACGCGGTGCCCGGCTTCCGCAACATGGCCGACCCGGAGGAGGACAACGACCCCGACGACTACAGCGAGCTGCTGGTCGGGAGCGCGGACCGAGGGTTCGTGCACTCGAACAGCGCGATCTCGAATCACGCGTACTACCTCCTGGTGAACGGTGGCATGAACGCGAGCTGTGCCGCGCCGGCGACACACAACGCCGACCACTGCGGGCCCGGCGAGCCGGTCGTGACCGGGATCGGGCTCCGCGCGGCCGAGCGGATCATGTTCGCGGGGATCACGTCGCTGCCGGAGCGGGCGACGTTCTGCGACGCGCGCAAGGCGACCGTGGCGAGCGCCGCGGCGATCTTCGGGGCAGGATCACAGCAAGCAGCGTCCACGACCGCCGCCTGGGACGCGGTCGGCGTGCCGACGAACTGCTGAACGGAGCGACCAGCCGCCGGGTCAGCCCGCCTGCTCAGGATCCCCAGCGGCGGCGTGGTCGGCGACCGTCAGCCCGGCGTGCCGCTCTGCCCAGTCGATCGCGAAGTCGGCGACCTCTTCCCAGCCGTCGGCGCCCGGGAAGTGGGGTCGACCCTCGAACTCCTGATACTCCGTGATCGAGACGGAGTCGTCGTACTTCCGCTCGTTGTGCCTCGTCGCCTTCGGAGGCACGACGTGGTCCTCACCGAACCCGATGAACAGCAGCGGGATCCGTCCTTCCTTCGAGAAGTCGATCTCCGTCGGAGGGCTCCGGTGCAGGTTCGCGAGCGCGATGTCGGCGAGCACACCGGTGGCCGCCGGCACGCAGTAACGCTCGTACCACTCGTTCGACTGCTCGTCGGTCGTCGTGTTGGCGAACGCGTAGTGGAACTCCTTGGCGGTGAGGGGCACCGGCTTGCCGCGCTTGAACGGGTTCAGTGCGGGCGCCGCCGCCTTCAGGGTCGAGAACGGCAGGTCCCGCACACCCTTGACCGTGGCCGACGAGACGCCGACGCCGACGCAGCCGAGACCGCGGTCCACCAGCACCTGCGTGACCGCTCCCCCGAGCGAGTGACCCATGATGATCGGGGCGGTGGGGAGGTTCCGGATGAACTTCTCGTAGGACTCGATCACGGCCTCGGCGCCGAGATCGTCCATCGGGGAGGGGTCGGCGTTCAGCGCCTCGACCTCGACCTCGAACCCAGGCCAGCCGGGCGCGTGCACCGTGTACCCACGTGCCTCGTAGCGCTCTCTCCAGTGCTCCCAACTCCGCGGGGTCATCCACAGCCCGTGGATCATGACGATGGTGTCGGGCTTGCTCGGGCCGGCGGCCTGCGCCATGGCAAGCTTCCCCTTCCTGTCGGCGGATCCGGTGGCTCTCCGACCACCTTACGGCGGTCTCCGAGAACCGTGCAGGGGTGACGACGTGACGATCCGATCAACGAGGTCCGCAAGCCGCATCGGTAGCCTGCCGACATGAGCCACGGCACCACGTCCGATCCGAACCTCCGGCTCCGACCCGCGCGGCCCTCTGACGCGCCAGCCCTCGCCAAGCTCGTTGATGAGGCGTATGACCACTACGTCGAGCGGATGGGCACCCCGCCCCGACCGATGACCGATGACTACGACGACGTGATCCGGAGCCAACGGGTCACGGTCGCCGAGGTCGACGGGGCGATCGTCGGACTGGTCGCGCTGACGGTGACGGACGAGGGATTCCTCATCGACAACATCGCCGTGGATCCTCGACGGCAGGGGTCGGGCGTGGGACGGACCCTCCTGGTGTTCGCCGAAGACGAAGCACGGCGAGGCGGGTTCGATTCGATCCACCTCTACACGAACGAGGTGATGGTGGAGAACATCGCGCTCTACACGCGCATCGGATACGTCGAGTTCGACCGACGCGCGCGCGGCGCATACTCAGTGGTCTACCTGCGCAAGCGGCTCGGCTGAGCCCGCCAGCGTCCGTTCCACGACGGCCATGCTCCGGCGCTGATCGGCGACCCACTCCTGCAGCCGTTCCCCGTGGAGCTCGAAGTACCGATGCACCACCAGGGGATCTTCGGTCCGCAAGACCGCTCGGACCTCTCGGCGTGGCATCTGCATCCGGCGGAGTGCCCGCGCCGTGTGGAAGGCCCGCGACCGCAGCGTCGGCAGCGTCATCGTCCGCGCTCCTTGGGCGCGAGCATCCAGCCGAGCCCGGCCGCGAACAGCGGGATCCCCAGTGGGATGCCGATCACCGTGAGCATCAGGATGCCACCGGTCATGAACAAGACGGACCCGAACACGATGCCGCCGAGGCTCGGCAGATCCGGGCCGACCCATCCATCCGTTTTCGTGTCTCGTGTCGTTGCCATGGTCCTCTCCTCTCGCTTCACCCACGAGACGATGGGGCTCGCGCCGCTGTGACAGACCCGAGCGATCCCGCAGGGATGTCACAGAAGGGGTCACTCGATCGTCGAAGGGGCATGATGGAGAAGCGATCCGGAAGGCTGCGTCGCGCCGGCCGTCTGCGACCCGAAGGAGGAGCGTCCGTGGCCGACCCCTATACGGACCTTCGACCGCTGATGTTCTCGATCGCGTATCGGATGCTGGGCAGTGCATCCGAGGCCGAGGACATCGTGCAGGAAGCGTTCCTGCGTTTCCACCGCGAGACGCGTGAGGGCACCGAGGTCGAGTCGCCGAAGTCCTACCTGTCCGCCATCACGACCCGGCTCAGTATCGATCACCTACGCTCGGCGAGGGTCCGTCGGGAGCGGTACTACGGGACCTGGCTCCCCGAACCACTCGAGACCGACGCCGAGCCCGACGCCGCGCGCCACGCGGAGACCGCCGACTCGCTGTCGATGGGGTTCCTCGTGCTCCTCGAGAACCTCACGCCTGTCGAGCGTGCGGTGTTCCTGTTGCGAGAGGTGTTCGCATACGAGTACGACGAGATCGCGAACGTCGTCGGCAAGAGCGAGGACAACTGCCGGCAGCTCGCGGTTCGAGCTCGCAAGCACGTGCAGGAGGGCAAGCCGCGGTTCGAGGCATCACGCGAGCGCCGCCAGGAGCTCGCGCGCCGGTTCTTCGAGGCGGCGGCGAACGGCGATCAGGAAGGGTTGATCGGCCTGCTCGCCGCGGACGTCGTCGCGTACGCGGATGGAGGCGGCAAGGCGGCCGCGTTCCCCAAGCCGGTGCACGGGCGCGACAAGGTCGCGCGGTTGCTCCAGGGCCGGGTCGCACAAGGCCAGTCGCTGGGCGTGGTCGGGATGCGGTTCACCGAGATCAACGGCCAGCCGGGCGCGCTGTTCCACGACGCCGACGGCGTCACGGTCGCTGCCGTCTCGCTCGATATCGCCGACGACCAGGTCCAGACGCTGCACGCGGTGAGCAACCCGGACAAGCTCAGCCATCTCGGCCGCCACAAAGAAACCTCGTCGGTGGACCTTCGTTGAGCTCATGAAGGTTCGCTCCCGAGGCCCACGATTCTCGACGGGCCTCTAATGCCCTCAAGAGCAACGCGACCTGGCCGATGACTGCAGCATGCGTCGCGTGCTGGTGATGCTCCTGGTGTCGATCGGGCTCCTTGCGATTCCTGACCTCAGTCTGGCCCAGCCTGGCGACCTCGATACCGCCTTCGGCGTCGACGGCCTCGTCGTGCACCGCTTCCGAACGAACGGGGCGGCGACATCCATGACGGTCGCGGACGACGGACGGATCGTGGTCGCCGGCGCAGGAGCCAAGGGTTACTGGGTCGCACGGTACCTGCCCTGGGGTAAGCCGGACCCAAGTTTCAGCGAGGACGGGTTCCTGACATTCGACATCAGCGGCGGATCTGCCTACGACATAGCCCTCGATGACAAGGCACGGATCGTGGTGCTGGGTGATTCGTTCGATCCTGAGAACGACGACCCCGCGCTCACGCGCGTCCTCGCCGATGGAACGATCGATCGATCCTTCGGGCACGCGGGCGTGAGGGTGCTGAACTTCGTGGACGGTCACGAGAATCCGACCAACCTCGCCCTGATGACGAACGGGAAGATCGTCATCGGCGCCCAGCGCGGGCAGCATCGCGGGAAGGGCGAAGTGATCCGCCTCACGTCCGACGGGGACATCGACCGTTCCTTTGGATGGAAGGGGCGGCGAGTAGTGGCGTTCGATGACGCCGACCTTGGGATCCACAACATCGCCGCCGCACCTCACGGAGCGACGATGATTTTCGGATCACCGATCGGGGGACCGCACGACGGCGATATCTTCACAGCCCGCCTGAATCGAAGAGGTTATCTCGATCGATCGTTCTCCAGCGACGGATTCAAGTACGTCGACATGGCGACGACGTCCACTGGAGTCAGGGACGTCAGTCGCCATCGCGGTCGCTGGTTCCTCTCCGGCATCAGCGGAACTTCGCCCGATGAGGTCGTCTACGTGGAATGCCTGTCCTTGGACGGGTCGCCCGACCCGACCTTCGGGGTGAACGGGCTCTTCTCCCGACCGGTCAACGATCGAGAAGCCGACGGAGTCCTCGCAGTTCAATCGGACGGGCGACCCATCGTCCCCACGAGCTACGGGGGATCAATCCTCGGACCCGGTGACATCCTGCTCACGAGGACCGACGCGATGGGACAGCCTGATATCACGCTCGGACCTCAAGGCGTCGTTGCGATCGATCTCCCAGGATCCGCGAGTGCTCTGGCGGTAGCAATCACGAAACCGGGAAAGCTCCTCCTAGCAGGGAAGAAACAGGATCCAGCTGGAAGCGACCAGTTCGCCTACGTTGCTCGATTCGAGTTGCGCTGATCACACCGGGGATGCGCACGACCTGTTGACCGCGGGCGGAACCCCTCGGTAGGGTCAGCCCTCCATGAGGACCCCTGCCCGCATCTTCATCGCCTTGCTCCTGTCTCTCCTCGTGCTGACGATCGCCGGACCTGCGGCAGCGACACCCACGCGAACGGCGGCCGACCATCGACTCCAGGCGGGCATCGATCGGCTCATCGCGCGGCCCGACGGGCCACCCGGAGCGATCGTGGTCGTGCAACGCGGCGGCGTGATCCAGGTGTTCCGCGGCGGCGTCGCGAACATCTACACCGCGGTGAAGATGCGGCCGTGGATGCATATGCGGATCGCGAGCACCGCGAAGGCGTACAGCGGCGGTGTGGCACTTTCCCTCGTGGAGGACGGCGTCATGTCGCTCGACGACACGGTCGGCGATCTCCTGCCCTGGACCAACCCGGATTGGCACCGTGTGACCCTGGCCGAAGCCCTGCATCACACGAGCGGCATCCCCGACTTCACCGGATCGCAGGACTTCGTCGACGCGTTCATCGCGAGCCCCGACGCCGCGCCGTGGCCGAGGAAGCTCCTGAGCTACGTCGCGGACAAGGATCTCCGCTTCGATCCCGGCACGAAGTACGAGTACTCGAACTCCGACAACATCGTCGTCGGCCTCATGGCGAAGGCGGCGACGGGGATGAAGTACGAGCGTCTCCTCGCCGATCGCGTCACGACCCCGCTGAACCTGCGCCGGACGAGCCTGCCACGCGGGGCGGAATTGCCCGTGCCGTTCATCCACGGATACCAGACCGGCGATCACGGGGAGCTCGAGGACGTGACCGAAGCCATCGCCGGCGGATGGGCCTGGGCCTCCGGCGGCATCGTGTCGACCCCGTTCGACCAGAACCGGTTCATCCGCGGTTACGTCGGCCGCCGCCTCTTCGGCTCCGCGACCCAGGGCGCGCAGTTCCACTTCGTGGACGGCGGCTCCGAGCCGACGGGACCAGGCCACAACACGGCGGGGCTCGCGATCTTCCGGTACCGCACCCGGTGTGGCGTCGTGTACGGCCACACGGGGAACACGTTCGGGTTCACCCAGTTCTTCGCGGCGACGCGCTCAGGGAACCGCTCGGCCGTCGTCGCGGTGAACCGTCAGATCACGCAGGACTCGAAGCCACCGGAGCTGTTCCGCGCCCTGCGTCAGGTCTTCACGCTCGCCGTCTGCTCGGCCCGGTCCTGAGAGCTGGTTCGTCATCTGCGCCGTCCCGACGAACGTCGCGTTCGTGGCCGGTTCGCTATAGTCAACCGTAAGGTTGAATACGGACCATCGGAACGGGGTCGCAGGATGCCGGTCGACCAGCTGAGCAGGACGCTCTCGGCGCTCGCCGATCCCACGCGGCGTGCAATCCTCGCGCGGCTCGCGGACGGGGAAGCGAGCGTGGGCAAGCTCGCCGAGCCGTTCCCGATCAGTTTGCAGGCGGTGTCGAAGCACCTCAAGGTGCTCGAGCACGCCGGCCTGATCACGCAGGGGCGGACCGCCCAGTGGCGGCCCTGCCGTTTGCGGGCCGAGCCGCTGGGGCAGGTGAACGGATGGTTGCAGGAGTACCGGCGATTCTGGGACCAGAGCTTCGACCGCCTCGAGGACCATCTGCGGGAGATCCAGAGAGGAGCCAGGGATGAGTGATCCGACGCCCCCCGAGGGCGTGGTCTCGGCCTCGAGCGATGCGAACGGCATCGTGATCGTGCGCGTGTTCGACGCGCCTCGCGAGCTCGTCTTCCAGGCGTGGACCGAGCCCGAGCATTTCGTCACGTGGTTCGGCGAGCACGGGTCGGAGATCCCGCTCGATCGCATCACGATGGACGCGCGACCCGGCGGCAGGTGGGACGCCGTCATGTTCCACGGTCCCGAGCGCATCGAGATCCACTTCACGGGTGAGTTCCGGGAAGTGATCGCCCCCGAGCGTGTCGTGTTGTCGCTCGAAGTCCCGGGCGAGGCCGACGCCGCGGCTCCGGAGATCCTGACGGCGGAGTTCCGTGACCTCGGCGGCGGCCGGACGGAGATGACGTTCACCCAGCGCGGCGGGCTGCCGTCCGACGAGTACTCGCGCGCGATGCGAGGTTCACTGATCTTCTTCGAACGCCTGCGCGATCACCTGGCCGAGGAGCTCAAAGCTCGACACGACACCGATCCGTGATCCGACGAGAAGGGAGCCACGATGGAGACCACCACATCGAAGGACGGCACGACCATCGCGTTCGACCGGCTGGGCGAAGGCCCGCCCGTCGTCCTCGTCAGCGGCGGCTCGGTCGATCGCCAGGACAACGCGCCGCTCGCGGACGCGCTGGCCGGCACGTTCACCGTCGTCAACTACGACCGCCGAGGTCGCGGCCCGAGCGGTGACACGGAGCCCTACGCCGTGCAGCGAGAGGTCGAGGATATCGATGCCGTGATCGAGTCTGCCGGCGGGAGCGCGAACCTGTACGGCATCTCCTCGGGCGCCGCCCTCGCCATGGAGGCGGCCGCCAGCGGGTCCCCGATCACGAAGCTGGCGTTGTACGAACCACCTTGGATCCCAGAAGGGACGCCGCGGCCGCCCGCGGACACCGCGCGCATCTACCGGGAGTTCGTCGATCAAGGCGAGCGAGGCAAGGCGGTCGAGTACTTCATGTCGAAGGTCGTGGGGCTACCGGACGAGTTCGTCCAGCAGGCACGCAGCGGGCCGTTCTGGGGGAAGCAGGAAGCGTTGGCGCACACGCTCGCGTACGACGCGACGATCATGGCCGACTACGACCTGCCGACCGATCGAGCGGCCATCGTCAAGGTGCCGACGCTCGTCGCCGCCGGGAGCGCGACCTTCCCCTTCATGCTCGACACCGCACGAGCCCTGGCGGACGCGATCCCCGACGCGCAGCTGCAGATCCTCGAGGGACAGACGCATGACGTCTCACCCGAGGTGCTCGCACCGGTGTTGGAAGCCTTCTTCACCTCGTAGCGTTTCGGGAACCACCGTCGTCGGTACCAACAAGGGCGAAGGAACGAGGCACGGAGGAGGTCACATGAACCTGAACAGCATCTTGATCGGGTCGGAGGACCCGCAGCGGCTCGCCGATTACTACACGAAGCTCTTCGGTGAGCCCGGCTGGAACGAGGGCGGATACATCGGGTGGCAGATCGGGTCGGGTGGGATCACGGTCGGTCCGCACGACCAGGTCCACGGCACGAACCCGGACCCGGGCCGCATCATCTGGAACATCGAGACGCCGGACGTGAAGAGCGAGTTCGATCGCTTCGTCGAGGCGGGAGCCACGGTCGTGCAGGAGCCCTACGGCGCCGGCCCCGACGACAACCAGATGCAGATCTGCACGTTCGCCGACCCCGACGGCAACTACTTCCAGCTCATGAGCCCCATGAGCTAACGACGCCGGTGCTGTTCGACGAGGTCGCGCGAACGTCGACGGACGTCGCGGGGACCTCGTCCAGACGCGCGAAGATCGAGCGGCTGTCGGCCCTGCTCGGGTCGCTTCGACCCGAGGAGGTGCCGGTCGCCGTCGCGTACCTCTCCGGCGCGTTGCCGCACGGCTCCATCGGTGTTGGGTGGGCGACCCTGAAGGACGTTCCACGACCGGTGTCTCCCCCATCGACGTTGGAGCTGCTCGAGGTGGATGCCACGCTCCGGCGGATCGGGGAGCTCTCCGGCCCGGGCTCACAGGCCGCGCGTCGGAGCAAGCTCCACGACCTGTTCGGACGCGCCACGCAGGACGAGCAACGGTTCCTCCTCGGACTGTTGTCCGGAGAGGTCAGGCAGGGGGCGCTGCAAGGGGTGATGGTGGAGGCCGTGGCGCGTGCGGCCGAGGTGCCCGTCGCCCAGGTCCGGCGAGCCGCGATGCTCGCAGGCGACCTCGGCACGGTGGGCGCGGCGGCGATCGATCGAGGCAGCAACGGGCTGGCGGGGTTCCGGCTCTCGCCCATGACGCCGATCCAACCGATGCTGGCGCAGTCGGCCGGTGACATCGCCGAGGCGCTCCGGCGGATCCGGCCTGCGGCGATCGAGTGGAAGCTCGACGGCGCCCGCATCCAGATCCATCGGGTCGGCGAGGAAGTGCGTCTGTTCACCCGGAACCTGGCCGACGTCACGGAGCGTGCGCCGGAGATCGTCGAAGCGATCCGGACGACTTCACTCACGTCGGCGGTCCTCGACGCGGA
>Ga0081455_10002897_pt1 | contig 20150 bp, 22 predicted proteins | sample TabmetS3T2R1_FD_70207 | JGI IMG/M metagenome (GOLD analysis project Ga0081455, IMG submission 70207) | Tabebuia heterophylla rhizosphere microbial communities from the University of Puerto Rico - S3T2R1 | ecosystem: Host-associated > Plants > Roots > Rhizosphere ... | reverse complement strand
TGCCGTTTCTCTGGCGCTTTCATCGCGCTCATCATAGTGATCTCGATATAGATGCAACGACCAGTCTTCGCTTTCACCTCGGGGAAGTGTTAATCACGATGGGGATCAAAGGATTCAGCGTCGTTGGACTAGGCATCTCGCCAGCGAGCTTTCTCATTTCGGAAACCGTGACCCTCGCTGCAGCGTTGTTTTCACATGGTAATGTGAAATTACCGAAGAGTCTTGAACGATATCTTCGGATGGGGATCGTGACGCCGACAATGCATTGGATCCACCATTCCTGCCGACCAGCTGAGCACAACACGAATCTTGGCGCGGTGCTCTCAGGATGGGACCGTCTGTTCGGAACCTACTACATGGGCGTGCCACGGAATCAGATTCGATTCGGCTTGGAGGAGTATCCGTCGCTGAACGATGTCAGTCTTTCACGTTTTTTTCGCATGCCGTTCGATGCGGCCTGCCGTCAGATACAGCAAGACCATCTGGTGTCCAATTCGTCCGCTACTCGAGTCAATGTAATTCGCTAACGCAGAGAAAACGCCATGGACGATTTTCCCTTGGCCCGGCTTCGTTCTCGTCGGGAAACCTTGCGGTGGCTTGGCGGCAGTGCGGCGTGGTTAATTGCCGGCAGCATACTTCCTTCTCGGGCTGCTGCCAGTGAACTCGGTCCCGTCTGCGTGTTCCGACCGGAGCAGACCGAGGGCCCGTATTTCGTCGATGAGCGCTTGCATCGATCCGATATCCGATCCGATCCGACTACTGGCGAGATCAAACCCGGCGTGCCGCTCGCATTAACGGTCGCGCTGTCGCGCGTCGGCCGGGATGGATGCGAGCCTCTCCCCAATGCGCACGTTGATATCTGGCACTGCGACGCACTCGGGATTTATTCGGACGTCAAGGATCCTTCGTTCAACACGATCGGCAGGAAATTCTTGCGGGGGTATCAGCTTACTGACGCTCAGGGGGAGGCGAAGTTTCTCACGATTTATCCCGGCTGGTATTATGGACGCACCGTGCACATCCACATTAAAGTCCGGACATCGACCGAGGCGAAGAAGACCTTTGAATTCACCTCGCAGATGTATTTCGAAGACGCTCTCTCGGACCGTATCTATCTCGGTCAGCCCTATGCGGCCCAGGGCAAGCGCACTGCCCGCAATCAGGATGATCGGATCTTTCGTCGAGGCGGAGACCATCTCATGCTGGCGCCGACGCAAGCGGCCGATGGCTATACGGCAACATTCTCCGTGGGTCTGCAGCTTCCCTCGAGCTAAGCGAGGGCGGTTGGTTCATCGCCTCTTGAAGAGAAGAGAGCGGTGGCATACAGTGTGATCCCCTCAGGAGGGCGCCACGTGCGGGCGATTCTCCTCATCCTGCTGGCCTGTCTGCTGACGAGTTGTCTTTCTGTGACGCGTGAACGGGAGGCTCATTGTCTGGCTGCCACCATGACAGATGTGTGGCAGGCGGAACAGGAACTGAACTTTGCCGAGCAGACCCGGCGCACGGCTCAACAGGCTCGTTCTGAACAAGCAGAGCCGAGTCAGGATTCCCCACCACTTTCCGTCCGCGTTGCCGATGCGCCTTTTAGATTCGCCTCATCGAGGAATGAGGAAGCCAGAAAGCTGTATCAGCGCGTCGTTGAAGCCCGCCTCCGTCACCGGGAGGCGTCAAAATGGTACGGTCTGATCGCACGCCGGGTGCAAACTCGGATCGAGGAAGATGAGATGCTCTATCCAGTGCTGGGTATGCTCGCGACATCAACGGCCATTGTGCTCTATCCGTTAGTGCGATGGAACGTGAGGTCCGTTCTTTGGGAAGGGGTCGATCCTGATGCGGAAGACGATCCGGTACAACGATTTTGCTCGGCCCGATTGGAACAAGAACATAGCAATCCGCAGCCTTAAACTCCGCTTGCCCCCTGCATACTTCTCATTGCCCGCCCTTCCGACTCTGAAGCAAATCGGCATTTCCGTTGACGGCTCGGCGATTTGACTCTCAAATAGAGGCATCCGCTGCCTTTCCTTGCGTATGAGACTGAGCAGGAGGGTGCCATGAACCGATTTCATCGTTCTGCCACGATCCTATGTGTACTCTGGTTTTCTGGATGCATTTCGCATCCGCAGACCCCTGAAGAGTTTCGCAAGGCCGTCCCCGCAGCTTTTTCGGCCAAAGTCGAAACCTTTGAGGTCGATCGCCCCTTCGGTCAGGTGGCCAACACCTTTCAAAAAATGGGACCGAATTGCTTGTCGAAAACGGTTAAAACGACGTCCCAAACCCGGACGAGTTATCAGGTCATCGTGACCACCTACAAGCCCACCGTGCTGGTGACGCCCAAGAAAGCCGAGTTGCATGTTCAGTTTCACCATGATCAGGGCGTGATTGGGGTCGGAAAAGAGCCTGAAGGGGGATACTATCTCCTGGTGGCCGATGCGAGTCCTGTGAGTCAGACGAAGACGCGCATCGATCTCTATCGCCCTTCAATGGGACACGGGGTATTGATTCAGGCTGTGAGGAACTGGGCGACCGGGGAGAATGTCGGATGCCCGGATCTCACGAAGTAACTCGCTTCGCTGGAGCATGAAACGCCAGATCAAGCGCATCTCCGCCGCAGCTTCGCTCCTCGCCTTGTTGACCGCCGCCTTCGTTGCCGGCTGTTCCGGGCTGAAATCCTACCAGAACACACCGGACAACAATCTCCGCGTACGCACCGCAGCAGATTCGGGTTCGTGGTTCTCAACCGTGCGCACTGCCGTCGATATCCATGGTGTGACGGTCGATTGTCAAACAGAGTACGAGGGGACGGTTCAGTTAAATCGACCGACGATCGATGTCGGGATACCGCCGAACAGGTGGAGTCGATTGGTGTTCGTGTTTGCCAGTTCCTCGTTTTTGGCCAATCGCAGCGGCTCTATCACCTATGAGACTCTCTTGAAACCCCGATCCGGCTATCAATATGAAGCCAAAGTGACGTACAAGGACGACATGTACAATGTTGCAGTTCATGAAACTCACCCGAGCAGCTCTGTCAGTCGCGAACTTGCACACCAAGACTTGCGTGCTTGCCATCCGAATCAATAGAGGGATCGAGCGTCTCTTCCAATAGTTCACCCCGTTGACACGATTCTGTCCGGCACGTAGCCTGCCATGAGTGCATGTAATGGAGCGCAAACGGGTCGTCATCATCGGAGGCGGATTTGGAGGCCTGACGGCTGCCAAATCGATTGTCCGTTTCGACCTCGTGCTCATCGATCGTACCAACCATCACCTCTTTCAACCGCTGCTCTACCAGGTAGCTACCGCCGCGCTGTCTCCCGGCGACATTGCCTGGCCACTGCGTACGATGTTTCGTTCGCAGCACAATGTCCATGTCATGATGGATGAAGTGGTATCGATTGATCGTCCTGCTCGGCTGGTTTCAGTACGGAACGGCCCGCCGATTCCGTTCGATATTCTGGTCGTCGCTCCCGGATCACGCCATGCCTATTTCGGACACGATGAGTGGGAGTCCTTTGCTCCGGGTCTCAAGACAATGACCGACGCGGTCAGACTTCGCGAAAAGATGCTATTCGCCTTCGAAGAGGCCGAACGGCGACGAGCTGCAACCGGCACGCATGAACCACTCACCTTCGTGATCGTCGGTGGAGGTCCCACCGGCGTCGAACTGGCCGGTGCATTGGCTGAGATTGGACGAAAGGCGATGGGACCGGACTTCCCATCCTTACGGCTCGATGACATATCTATTCTGCTCGTGGAGGGCGGTCCCCGCATTTTACCGGGGTTCAGCGAAGACCTTTCGGAAAAAGCCACAAATGCGTTAACTCGTATGGGAGTCACGATCAGACTGAAAAGCCTGGTGAATGAAGTTCGTGAAAATGGCGTGAAGATCGGTGAAGAGTTTGTCCCTTCCACGAGTGTTATTTGGGCGGCCGGCAACAAAGCTTCACCGCTCTTGAACACCCTTTCAGTGCCGCAGGATGTGTCAGGTCGCGTCAAAGTGCAATCGGATTTGACTATTCCGGGTGATCCCTGGATCTTCGTGATCGGCGACGGTGCGCATTGTGTCGGGAAAGATAGCAAGCCGTTGCCGGGCGTGGCTCCTGTGGCAATGCAACAGGGACGGTATGTTGCGAAGCTGATCGATCAGCAGACGCCTCCTGAACGGCGCCGGCCGTTCGCCTATTCTGACCGCGGCATGTTGGCCACGATTGGCCGTGCCAAAGCGGTGGCACAGATCGGGCCGCTCCATGTTTCCGGACTTTTCGCCTGGCTGCTCTGGTGCATTGTGCACATTTTTTTCCTGATTGGCTTGCGCAGTCGGGTTCGCGTGATGTCGGAATGGATGTGGTACTACGTGACCTTCAAGCCAGGGGCACGATTGCTCTTTGAGCAGCCGGCGCGACCCCACAATGAGCCGGCGACGAAACATCAGGCGAATAAGTGACCTTCTCTGAGTTGTTCGCGCGATTCCGCTCACCCCGCGCAGCTCAAAACCAAACGGTGTCTTAAGTTGTTGCGAGAGCATCGTTCGCAACCATCGAACAGGTCGCTGCCATCTCTGTGTTTTGGCTGACGTTATTCCGGATCCATCAAAAACTCTTCGATATCTCAAAGTGGAATGCAACTTGCTGTGGCAAGTTCCAACGATGGAGGGCATATGCTAAAGCAAGAGGCAGTCGCCAACCACATTCTTGAAGTCGTGAAGGCTCGTCCGGGTTGTGGGTTGGATGAGCTGACAGCGCTCATGCCGGATTTCAGTTGGTCCGAGATATTTGTCGAGGTAGACCGGCTGAGTCGTTCAGGTCAGTTGCGCCTGACAAAAACTGGGTCAGAATTTTTGGCAAGGCTTCACCCAGTCTAGCTCTTCTGGTTCAGTCCCCCTGAGTGCCGCTAACTGAAAACGGGTGGAGTGTCTGGCAGTAGGTGCCCCTGCTGACCGGCGTGTCCTCTTCTTTCTCCTGGGAGGCCTCCACCCCCTTCCTCGTACAATCTTGCTGCATGCACAAACTTTTTTGGTTGCGCAACAGGGCCTGGCATTGATGCCGGCTCTCAGCTAACCATACCGTTGACAGGCTCCGGAACGGGACGTAGCCTAGCCGGGGCGTGCACGCCTGAGCTGTAAGTCCGGAGGATCTATGAAGCCTCAGATTTCATTCATCACGATCGGTGTAGATGATCTTGAACGCGCCATGAAGTTCTATCGTGACGGACTCGGGTTCCCCACCAGTGGCATCGTAGGGACGGAGTACGAACATGGTGCCGTCGCATTTTTTGATCTTGTGAACGGTCAGAAGCTGGCCGTATGGTCCCGTAAGGACATGGCGCATGAGGCCAAGGTTCCGCTTGGTCCACGGAGCGCCACCGAGTTCTCGCTCGGACACCTTGTGCGAAGTAAAGCGGAAGTCGATGCGCTCATCGATCAAGCGAGAAGAGCAGGAGCCGTTGTGACCGATGCGCCGCACGACGCTTTTTGGGGCGGATATACCGGCTCGTTTCAGGATCCGGATGGTCATCTCTGGGAAATCGCGTGGAATCCTGAGATGGATCCAGGCGACTGATTCTTCGCCGAAGACTCGGGAATTCATGACGGCCGGATGGATGGCAATCGCGTTTGGAAGCGGCACTTGGAGCCTCTGGTACAGCTCACTTTTCATCGCGTTTCTCATGCTGCTCGGAACGGGTGTCTATGCCTGTCTTGAGCCCACTGGGCCGAGCGCAGGTCCCATGTTGATGTTGATGGTTTTCGTCTTGGCATTCGCAGCCATGCTGGTGATCACCTCGATCGACGTCGGATTGTTCGCGCGAACGGCAGGATCAGGATTCATGGCTATCGCGTTCTTGGTCCTCATGGCCTGGATTGCCATCGCCTTGTCCTGGACGTTTCTGTTTTGGGCGACGGATCCCAATTATCCACACATGTTGCTTCCGGGTCGCGTGCTCTTCCTTGCTCACAGCATCATGCTTTATGCAGGAAACTTGTGGTTGCTTTGGCAGATTCGCCAGCGTTGACTTCGCGCGCGGCTCGTCACACACTGGAATCCCCATGAACGCCAGACTCATCATTGGGTTTCTGATTCTCGTCACCCTTTCGTCCACTCCGGTGATCGCCGAAAGCCCCTGCGCCGAATGCATTCAGGCGGCTCAGGAGGAACTAAGGAATTGTCTCGGCAACGCCATTAGCGTTGATGACAAGAATACCTGCGAGGAAAAGCGAGCGGAGGGGATGAAGGCCTGCGAAGATAGGGAGTGCACGGCCGAACGGGAAGCCAGAGAGTCACAAAAAGACAAACCGCCACAGGACCGATGAGCCCGACCGGTATCTTCCGAGCAGCCGGAGTCCCCACATGAAAACGTTCGGACTGGGGGTCCTTGCAGCGCTCGGCGGGTATCTCATCGGTTTATTTGGCGGCACCTTCCTGATCGAGACCTTCTCGAGCAATCGTCACGACCGGTCGGTGGAAGCGGCCATGACGGGCGCCTTTGTCATCGGCCCGTTGATGGCCGTGGTCGCCGTGATTGTGGTATTGGTCATCCGTGCCCGGAGGGCTCACTGAAAGCTGATTGTCCGATGATAACGCGACTGCTACCTCATTCGATCACGATGCTGCTGGGTTTGGTGTTGTTGACGATCGTCTCCCTGCCACTCCAAGCGGCACGCGAGGGAGGCAAAACCGAAGTCATGCCGATGGTCAAGTCCGCTCCCACGGCAGTCGTGATTGAGGCGACCGGTAACGAACCGGATCTCCGCAAGCAGTTGCGGACGAAGAACGGCGTGACCGAGCTGAACGTCGCACGAGTTCCGTTTTCACAGGCGCCGACGGCTTCCTATGGCTTTATTGCGCCGCAACCGCTGGGGATGGCTCTGGTGACGCAGAGTCCTGATCTTGTGCTGGAGCGGTTGGCGCCGACCTCGAATGCCTATGAGATCCACAAGCTGGGGGACGGCAGTGGCATGGTCGTGGGATTCATCGAGAAAGCGCTCATTGCGCAGGTGACGCCGGAGAACCGGCCTCATCACATCCGTATTAGCCTCGCGTCGAATCGCTCCGATAAGACACCGCACATCGCTGCTGTGCCGATCACCAAGCTCATGGTCGATCGGATGCCGGTCCGATTGGAGCCAAAGAATCCGGACGGCCCCGTCTTGCTCGACATGGATCTGCAAGGAACGGCCAACCGCAAATCCGTGCCAGGCACTCAATGATCTTGGCGGAAGCAGCGATTTAGAACCCGAGCTCCTTTTCAAGCTCTGATTGACCCTTCTTGAACTCCTTTTTTTCAGCCGCGCCTTTCTTTTTGGTGAGCGCATCAAGCTCCTCCGCCTTTTTCTTTGCGGCTTCGGCTTGTTTCTCGTTGGCGAGCTCCTCCTTTTCCTGGGCCAGCGAGGTGGCTTGTGCGGCTTTGATCGCATCATCCGACACGGTCATCCACGACAGGCGATAGCCCGGGCGCTTCAGGACGAGATCCTGATAAACGACGGCATAGCGTGTCGGATAGCTGCGCTGGCCAATTTGACGCTCTTCCAGCACATAGACGGTCGGAGAACCGAAGATCTCCGGTTGAAATTGTTGGCGAATCATCAGTGCCATACGCGTGGCGCTTACAGACGTTATACTCTGGACATACTCCGCCATGCCTTGCAGGTTTGAGGGGTCGGGCTTCTTTTCTTGCTCGAGTTTCTTGATCGCTGCGTCTGTAGCCTTGTCGAGCGCTTCTTGTTCGTCCTGCAACTGGAAGCGATACTTGCCTTGAAATTCGTCGAGCTTGAGTGGACCCTTTTTCGCCTTACCCTTATAGAAAGCCGCCGCACCGTCCGTTCCTTTGCTCACATACGATTGCCAACCGAGGGCCGGGTCACCTTCGTAGAACAGAGGGGTGGTGTCAGGTGCCACCGGCATCGAGAATTTGGAGACATCAGGCGGTACATCCGGCGTGAGTCCTGTTTTTTGTTGTGCAGACGCGACTCGGCGTCCCAGCAAGGTGATGAGGCTGCCTTTTCCGTGCATGATCGCTTTCGCAGCAGCTTGCCGTAGGTCCGGAATCGGATCGTTGGCCGGAAGGGCGAGCGCGTCCACATCCTGGTCCTGCGGTCCGATCATGCCCATGGCATCGGCCGCGGCGATCCGTAAGACGATCTCATCGGTTTTGAAAAATTTCACAATGGTCGGCACGTACGCGCGTCTGGTCGACGAACCCAATGTATGCAAACTGTCTTTGACGATTGCGACCACCTCTTTCCGTAGCGTGCCACAATTCGCCTCCTTCGCCGGCTTCTTCCCGCAACTCTTCACATACTTCTTTACGACCTGCCGTTTGGTCAACGCTGGGGGTTGCGGCGGCGGGTTGGAGCTTGGATCAGTCAAGGGACCTTTACCCGATAGAGAGGTGGCTCCGGCAAATCCGGGCATGAGCACGGCGACGGCCATCACTAGCATGAGTGTCAACGGCGTCTTCATAAGTCTTCCTCCGCACTATCCATAAGCACCATGTCAGTTGAAGAGCCCTAGGAACCAGTCCGCGATCTGTTGTGCTTCCTGTTCCCGCTCCTTTTCATTTGCCATGTTCACCAGCGCCTTTTTGACGCTCGGATCGAGTTTGCAAAAGGGCAGCATTTTGTTCCGTTCCTCCGTCAATCGTTTTAACTCCTGGTCATACGCGTCCATTTCTTCCTGTAGCCAATCCTCCACCAATTGGCTGTATCGAAAATCACTATTAGGATGAGCGTCGCAGACCTTCCTGTGAACGGCTTCATGATCGTCGAGCGCGCCGCGCAGACAAGGGGTGGCGTTCGAGTCAATGATAGTGAAGCAGCCGAAGTCATAGGTAACGGCGCCGGCATCGGACGCCTTGGGATTCTTGATGCTGTTGATTTTGCCTCTGATGGGGTTTTGCACCGTGTTCCGAATCTCCGGAGTGACCGTTTGTTTCTTCCCGGCATATTGTTGCTTCGCTGCGGCGAACTCACTGCGGATCATCGAGGCCAGTTTGATGCGGTTATCCAGGTCGTCGTAGTCATACACGCTGCAGCCGCAAGCAATCGGGGTATTCAGGTTCTGTTGAATCTGGGCGTTGAGTTCTTCCGCCGTGAGGCCCTGCGCATTGGCTTGCGTACTGGATGGGAGCCACATGAAGGCCGTCAATAGGCATAGCGCGCACGTCGAATGCAGGATCTTCATAGATTCCCCCTATACCGGCAAAGATCGTTGCAGTATAACGATGTTGTGGATTGTCTCATTCGTCGGCCTGTCATCTCGTGCCTCCTTCTTGTTGCGCTGACGACGGCGACCTTTTCCGTCGCCTTTCGTGGCGCCTTCCAATACGATGATCTCTACGCGATTCTCATCAACCCCCATCTCAGGCACTGGCAAACCTTTGTCGGCCATTTGGATCACATGGTACGGCCGGTGTTGCATGGAACTTTCCTGCTGGACCGGTTCCTCTACGACAATAACCCCGTCGGCTACCATCTCCTGAACCTGCTGTTACACGTAGGTTCCGGCTGCCTCGTATATTGGATCCTCACTCTGACTACGACGCATGACACTCGGTTTGTTCCGTTCTGGACCTCGTTGTTGTTCCTCGTCCATCCCCTTCAGACCGAAACGGTCACGTATATCTCCGGGCGGGCATCGGGTCTAATGGGGTTCCTGTATCTCTTGAGCTTCTTTTGCTTCGTGAAAGCCCAGGGGAGTGATCACGCTATCAACCGCCTGTACTTAACGGGTGCCATCGCAGCGTTTGTTTTGTGCCTTGGCTCTAAAGAATCGGCCATGACATTTCCTCTCATCCTGCTTCTCTGGGATACGCTGGTACGCCGGCTCGATGGTGCTGCCTTACGTAGAACGTTCCTGCTGGATCATATGCCATTCTGGATCGTGCTGCTCGTCGTTGCTGCATGGGCCTGGTGGCATCCTCGTTATCGTGAACTGGCACAGTTCAGTCTGGGTATTCGCCCCTTCTGGGACAATCTTTTAAGCCAGGCACATGCGACTGTTTACGCGCTCATGCTGTTCTTCTGTCCATGGAAGCAGAACTTCGACCACGACCTTCCCGAACTCCACTCCCTCTTCCAATGGCCCGTCCCATTGGATGTGTTGATCCTTGGCGGAGTGACCACTGTCGCGATGGTCGGCGTTCGGCGTGTCCCACTTGTGACCTTCGGCATCGGGTGGTTCTTCATTCAGCTCCTTCCCACAGCGGTGATCCCGCGCAACGATCTGTTGAGCGAGCGCAATCTCTATCTCGCCTCATTCGGGCTGTTCTTGGCGACCGTTGTGCTCGGTACGTGCCTTGTCCGATCGTTCACAACAGTCTGGCCGCGCCCCCGAATCATTCGGGTCGCGGCTGCCAGTCTTGCGCTCGCGGTGATTGTGGGGCTCTGCTCCGTGACCTACCAGCGCAATGCTATTTATCGCGATCCGGTGCTGCTCTGGTCCGACACAGTCAACAAATCACCACACAAAGGCAGGCCACGGAACAACCTCGGCCATGCCTATGCACTTCGAGACGACTGGGAACGAGCGATCGAAGAATTCCGCATCGCGGTTCAATTGGATCCCGATTATGCGTTTGCAAAGAAAAATCTCCGTGACGCCTATCTCCATCAGGTAGGGCGTCTGTAGAGGCTCGCTACCCGTTTCCTGCCTGCAACACGGCCTGCCCATACCGTAATAGCCTTGCGGCTTGGTCCCAGCGATCCATGACGTTCAGTCCCACGAGCAGCAGCCGTTGCCCATTCTTGAACATGCTCAAGATAAGGCAGCGTCCAGCCTTGGTCGTATAGCCGGTTTTCACGCCGTTTACATCGGGATCGCGCAGCAGTTCGTTCGTGCTGTTAAGCGAGACTTGCCGTTTCCCGTCCACTGTGGCGATCTCTCGATTCACTGTGCGGACCATCATGGAGATGGCGGGCACTTGAAGGGCATGGTCGGTCAATCGAGCCAGTTCCATTGCAGTGGAATAGTGCCCTGGAGCGTCGAAGCCGCAAGGGTTTGCGAAGTGTGTATTCTTTAAGCCGAGCTCGCGTGCCCGCTCGTTCATCATCGAGACGAAGCGATTTTCGTCGCCGCCGACGTGCAACGCGACAGCTTGGCAGGCATCGTTGGCGCTATTGACCAGCATCGCGGTGAGCAGATCGCGCAGGAGAAACTCTTCGCCGGCGCGAAAATTAAGGGACGACCGATGGACGAGCGCCCGCTTGTCGATCTTCACCACTTCTTGGGATGAAGCCGATTCAAGGGCTACGAGGGCCGTCATGATTTTGGTGAGGCTGGCCGGGGGAAGCCGACGGGTGGCGTTCTTTTCCAGCAGAACCCTCCCGGATGTGAGTTCAACCATGTACAAGGCAGAGGCGTTGATGACCGGTCGGTCCTCCGGGACCTGTGCCGGGATGTGGTGAGGCAGAGCAGTCAACACCGTGGCCAGTGTGGCGACGACCAGCCGCTTGCCCCACACGCGAGTGAGCATACCGTCGCCTATCGACCGAACAGGCCCTTCATGAAGTTGGTGGCCTTGTCCATATCCGACTGTGGCGCTTGATCTTGCTCCGGAGTCGGAGGCTCTTGCGGCGTCATGACTTCGGGTCTGTTGCCCTGTTGGCGGGTATTTGGCGGCGGCATACCGCTCGTGTCCGGCCGGCCCATCGGCTGGCCAGGACGGCCCATGGCTCCGCTCATCATGCCGCCCATGTCGAATTTCGTGAATCCCTCCGGGATCTCGAAGAGCTTGGGGTCCTGCCTGCCGATTTGGAGATTGCTGAGCTCGGTCAGCATCCGCTTCTTCTCGTTGCCTTCTTTGTAAAGAAGGTCTTGCTTGACATTGATGCCCTCTTTTGTCCGCCAGGAGAATCCACCGTATTTCTTGCCATCTGTGCTCGTGGCGATGGTCTTAAACTTCGTGACTTTCACGCCGTTTAATGTTTCTTCGCCCATCGCCGTGTCTTCATAGGTCCACTGCGACGTATCACTGCCTTTAGATGGACCTCCGCCGATCGAGTGCTCCATGTACATCTTTTCTGACGGCATGAGCATCCACATGACTTTGTTGTCATACCGAAAAATTTGAACAGCCCCCTCCCCGGAGCCTGTCAGCAACTCCTTCCGCTCCTTAGTCGGCGTCACGAAGATCTTTTGTTTCATCGTGCCTTCTTCATTTTCAACCGTGGCATCGGCCGAATACTCCGCCTGCGGGCGATTCATTGGCGCCGCCTGTGCAGACAGGGACGCGGCGAATGTCACGAGACCGATCAGGGCAACAAGCATCTGTTGCATGGCAAACTCCTCTCGAGGTGTTGTGAAGTTGCTCAGTGTTTTCGACCGGCCTGGTTCAAACATCAACAGCCAGCGCCGTAAGACAAAAACGGTCGTAAAGGGTATCCCTTGGGTGGAAAGAAGTAAAGATGCTCATAAGCGAGCACTACGGAGGAACTTACCGTCTCATTCCCCGCTCTGCTGGATCAGCTTCGCGACCAGGCCTGTCCAGCCGGTTTGATGGCTTGCGCCGACCCCAGCGCCGTTGTCGCCATGAAAATACTCATAGAAGAGCAGATGGTCCCTCCACAATGGATCCTGCTGGAACAATTGCGCTCCGCCAAACACCGGCCGTCTACCCGCAGGATCACGGAGGAAAATGTCGATGAGACGTCGGGAAAGTTCTGTGGCCACCTCCCCGAGGGTCGCCGGCTGACCCGACCCGAACGGATATTCCACCTTGTAGTGATCGCCCAGGAAGAAATGGAACTTCTGCAGGGATTCGATCAGAAGATAGTTGACGGGGAACCAGATCGGTCCGCGCCAGTTGGAGTTGCCGCCGAACTGTGGAGTGCTCGACTCCGCCGGCTCGTAATCGACACGATGCTCGTGTCCCATGACGTTTAGAACATACGGATGATCCTTGTGGTATCGCGAGAGGGCGCGGATGCCATAGGGTGAAAGAAACTCGTTTTCGTCGAGCATGTAGCGCATGACGGAGCGCAGCCGGTGCCGGTTGACGAGCGACAGAAAGCGACGCACACCGCCTTCGTAGGTCTGCGTTTCCACGTGCTGCGAAAGTTCCGGCCGGTTTTCAAGAAACCACTGCATTCGGTGTTTAAATCGCGGCAGGCGGTCGATCAGCGTCGAATCAAGTGTTTCCACCGCAAACAAAGGGATCAACCCCACCATGGAACGGACCTTCATGTGGGTCGTCTCTCCGTTCGGCAAATGCAGCACGTCGTAGAAAAATCCATCGGTGCGATCCCATAGCTCGATACGTTTTCCGCCTATGTTGTTCACCGCGCGGCAGATGTACACGAAATGTTCGAAGAATTTACTGGCGACATCTTCGTAGGCTCTGTTGTCACGCGCAAGCTCCAGCGCCATGGTCAGCATGTTGAGACAGTACATGCCCATCCAGCTTGTCGCGTCGGATTGTTCCAGACGGCCGCCAGTCGGAAGCGGAGCGCTGCGGTCGAAGACCCCGATGTTGTCCAGGCCGAGAAACCCGCCCTCAAAAATGTTTTTGCCCTCCGTGTCCTTTCGGTTGACCCACCAGGTGAAGTTCAACAGGAGTTTGTGAAACACCCGTTCGAGAAACGTCCTGTCCCCGATGCCTTTGCGTTTTTGCTCGATCTTATAGACCCGCCACGCCGCCCACGCATGCACCGGCGGATTCACATCACCCAAGGCCCATTCATAGGCAGGAATCTGCCCGTTAGGATGCATGTACCACTCGCGCAACATCAGCACGAGCTGTTCCTTGGCGAAGGTCGGATCGGCGAGCGCCAATGGAATACAGTGAAATGCCAGGTCCCATGCCGCATACCACGGATACTCCCAGGCGTCGGGCATCGAGATCACGTCTGCATTGTAAAGATGGGTCCAGTCGGCATTTCGGCCATGCTGTCGCTCGGGCGGAGGCTCCGGCCCGATGGAGTCGCCTTTAAGCCACCGGCTCACATCATAGTGATAGAACTGCTTGGTGCAGAGCAGGCCGGCGAAGGCTTGCCGCTGGACGCTGCGCGTGTCTTCCGACAACTGGCGGGGAGCTAGCATCTCGTAAAATTCGTTGGCTTCCTGTATCCGCGCATCGAAGACCCCATCAAAATTCCGCTGCGTGAATGCGGTCGTTTGTTCCTCGTTGGTAAGGCGCAGCCGAATAGTTGCCGTGGCTCCGGCCGGCAGGGTCAAGACATAGTGCGCCGCGGCCTTACTGCCGACATGATCGGGATTGACTGCTCCCTTCTGGCCTTTAACCACATAATCGTGAAAACCGTCCTTCGCATACAGAGGGCCTTCCTCGTCTCCGTACAGGCGTCGTGAGTTCGTCTCGTTCTCCGTGAACAGCAGCATCGGTTCCTTCTCGCAGAGCAATCGGCGCAATCCATAATACTCATGGATGGTCTCGATGACGCTGATCTCATCGACCGGATCTCCTGACTGGAGACGCGGGCGTCTGATATCGGAACCCCATGACCAGGTGTTTCGATACCAAAGCGTGGGCAGCACGGTGAGTTCGGCCGTCGCAGGGCCTCGATTGATTGCCTGTATACGGATGCAGATCTCTTCGGGCGAGGCTTTCGCGTACTCGACGAAGACGTCGAAGTAACGGTTTTCGTCGAAGCAGCCGGTCTCGAGGAGCTCGAACTCGGGTTGAAGGCGGCTCCGACGTCGATTCTCTTCAATGAGCCGGTCATAGGGGAAGGCCGTCTGTGGATATTTGTACAGAAACTTCATGTAGGAATGGGTGGGAGTGGAATCCAAATAGAAATAGTACTCCTTGACATCCTCGCCGTGATTGCCTTCATGACCGGTCAAGCCGAAAAGGCGTTCTTTGAGAATCGGATCCTGTCCGTTCCAGAGCGCCAACGCTAAGCAGAGATATTGATGACGGTCACAGAGACCGGCGAGGCCGTCCTCATTCCAACGGTAGGCACGTGACCTCGCATGCTCGTGCGGAAAGGCTTCCCAGGCGGTTCCCAACGGACTGTAGTCCTCGCGGACTGTTCCCCAGGCGCGCTCACTGAGATAGGGACCCCAGCGCTTCCAATGTTTTTCGCGGTGTGCATCCTCTTCGAGGCGTTGCTCTTCGGCCGTGAGAGGCGGCCGTGCCTTCTGAGCGGGTTGTCGGCGCGAAGCCATCCGGGGCCCCTCAAGAAATAGGATGACAAGACAAGAGTTGGCCGGTCGGCACAAAAGGACCGGAGCAGACTAGACGTGCCTTTCCATGGAGTCAAGCGAGTGACGTCCAACCCAACGGCGCTTGCTTTCCCGGCTGCATCTATTGAACTGAAGGTTCTCAGTGATGATTCCCGGCTTCGCTAGCAGTTTTCCTAGTTCTGCATTGCTTAAACCAGCGAACAAATAGAATGAGGTCCTATGATTGAAATCGCGATCGTCGTGCTGTGCTTGCTCACGAATGCGCTCATCGCCGGCGCTGAGATGGCGTTCGTCGCCGTCAGTCGTCCGACCCTTCGTGAATTGGTCCGTCAGGGACAAAAGAAGGCCGAAGTTCTGCTTCGGCTCAGAGAACGTCCCGAACGGACCCTCGCCGTCATGCAAATCGGCATCACCCTCGTGGGGGCGTTGGCTGGAGCGGTTGGTGGAGCCGGCGCCGAGGAACAACTCAGCCCGCTGTTCGAAAAGTTCGGAGTCAGTGAGAGTACCGCGGATACGCTAGCCATAGGAGTCGTGGTTATTCCTCTCACGTACTTCACCGTCGTCATCGGCGAACTTATTCCAAAGACGCTCGCATTGAGACACTCATTGGCGGTTGGGTTGGCCGCCGCTCCGTGGTTGTCGTTCTTCGATTGTGTGTTGGGTCCGCTCGTGACGATCTTTGAATGGTCCACCAAAAGCTTTCTGAGACTTCTGCGTCTAACGACTGTGGGGCAGGGCGGAACACGTGGGGAGGAGCCGCAGCATGCCACGGTAGAACTGGGGTTACTCTCAACCGAACACCGTCAGTACGTGATGAATCTGGTCGATCTTGAACGGAAGCGGGTGAAAGATATTTACCTGCCCTGGAAGCAAGTCATCAAAGCGGACGTCCGGCTTGGCGCGAGAGAAGTGGAAAGCATCCTATTGGCCTCGGGCCATACGCGTGTGCCGGTGCTCGATGGAGAGAAACTCGTCGGCATCTTGAACGCCAAGGAATTTTTCGCGCTCTACGCCTCCGGGTCGGAGCAGTGGCTCTCTCTGGTACGGCCGGCGGTCGAACTTCCTGAGCACCTGCCGTTATTGTCTGGTCTGAAGATGCTCCAGGACCGGCGTATCCACATGGGCATCGTGTATTCGCAGCAGACGCGGCTGGGAATCGTCACGCTCGAGGACATTTTGGAAGAAGTAGTAGGAGAAATTTTCGATGAAGACGATGACGGGGCATTGAAAGCCATTCTCACGGCTTCCCCAAAGACGAAAGGATACTGGAGTGAATTTTCTCTTGGATCCTCAAGACGCCAATGAGCGTCGGCGGTCGTCGTTTGGCAAAGCTTGCAGACAGTAATGCGCGTCTTGTTTCTGATCGTAAGCATGCTCGGGCTGGGTGGATGTTCGGTCCTCCTTCCCGCCACGCCTTCCGCGACCACCCCCGAGCGCTCATGTGCGCCGCTCCATCCCACGCGCTTCCAGATCCATAGCGACGCCACGGCCAATGACGTCACTGACGTGGAACTGCTGTTGTCGGCCCAGTCACTCGAGGTTGCGCGAGTCATGAATGTCGTCCCATTGGTAAGCCAACTGACGACGCTCGAGCGCGCTGGCGACACAGACAGCGTTGCGTTCATGCAGGTGCGTCAATCGCTGACCGATCGTCTACTGCTCACCTTGCTTGAAGTGTCCTCCGTCACGGCTGAGCTGGTCTGTGAACGTGATCGTGCCGATCAAGTGGCCGACCGCATGGATGAAGTCGACGCCTCGCTGGTCAAACGACTGACGCTCGCATCGATCGTGATCGGTGGAGTCGCCGCCGTCGTTTCGGGCGGCATCGGATTGGCCGGCGGGTCCGACGGCGCGAACAACGCCGCCGCTCTCGCCGGAGGGGTGGTGGCGTCACTGTTCGGCGGCACCGCGTTGTTCGCCGCATCCAAACAGAACTTCTCTCATGAGCGGAATCTTCTTGGCGAGCTGTGGAAGAACCCTGGAGAATCGAGCGTTTTTTCGCCCGCCATCTGGCGATTTTTCCAGCGCCCAAGGGCTGACGGAGCGCGTAATACCCGGGAAGAGATCATGCAGGCCTGGCGGCAACAGGGACGTCTGGGTGAACCCGGCTCGTCTGGAGAAGAGGAACGCACCGCGCTCATCTTCGGCAAGGGCGGCATCTATACATCGACCGATCTGCGCGCCCGTGCGTCGATGTTAGAGACCCTCGAGGCGCACGTGCAGCTGCTCTCCGAGGAATTGGAAGTCTTTCTTCGCGAGATAATTGAACGGCGGATTCAAAACGGTCCGCAGGAAGGTCCACGATCATGACTGGACAAGACAAGCATTCGACAGGACCGAGTGCTCAATTTTCGCGATTTGCAAAGCGCTGTGCTTCCGCGATGGGCCATCCCTGGGCCTTCGGCGCGGCGCTGCTCGTCATCATCGGATGGGCGGTGACCGGTCCGCTGTTTGCCTTCAGCGATACTTGGCAATTGGTGATCAACACGGGAACCACCATCATTACGTTCCTGATGGTTTTCCTGATCCAGAACACGCAGAACCGGGACAGCAGCGCCATCCAGCTCAAATTGGACGAATTGATTCGCTCCACGCGAGGCGCCCACAATGCCCTCCTGGATCTCGAAGAGTTGACTCAAGAGGAATTGAATGGGTTTCTTCAGACCTATCAGCGGTTGGCCCATCAAGGCAGGAAGCGAGTCAGAGAAGGGTGGAAGGATACGGACACGCCGGAAATCTCCGGTGCATAGAAGGCCATGAAGAGTTCCCCCGCAAACGACTCGAAAACCGAGGCGTTATCTGACAGTGTGACGCACATGCTCGAGGAATGCCGGATGGTGTTGCCCGGCATCCAGGCGTTATTTGGTTTTCAATTGGTCGCGGTATTCAACTCGACCTTCTGGAGGAAACTCGACCGATTCGAGCAAGTGATCCATTATGTCGCGCTTGGGCTCGTCGCCTGTTCAGTGGCATTAGTGATGACGCCCGCCGCCTATCACCGACAGGCGGAGCCGCTGACAATCTCCAAGCGTTTCCTCGCCATCTCCACACGATTGTTGTTCTGGTCAATGTATCCGCTGATGAGTGCCATTCTCCTGGATTTCTATCTCATCGGAAGCCTGATCCTGGACAACCGCCTCTTAGCATGTTCGTGACACTCCTCGTGTGCGGCGTCTTTCTCATTCTGTGGGTCTTCCTACCGCGTGTTGGCCGGCTTCAACGGATGCTGAGTGGGTCCGATTGAACATTAGACGCGTGACGAAGACCCTTCCGTCAGCCGCACGCTGTAGAGGTAATGATAGAGCCCCTGCCGCGCCATCAAGTCGTCGTGCGTGCCAGTCTCCACCACGCGTCCCTTATCCAGCACGAGAATACGATCGGCCCCTTGAATGGTCGTCAATCGATGGGCGATCACGAAGGTCGTACGCCCCTTCATCAGGCGCTCGAGGGCTTCCTGGACCAGCCGCTCCGATTCGGTGTCCAAGGACGAGGTTGCCTCATCCAACAGGAGGATACGTGGCTCCTTGAGGACGGCACGGGCGATCGCAATTCGTTGTCGTTGGCCTCCTGAGAGGTTGATGCCCTTTTCGCCGACGAGCGTGTCATATTGGTCGGGGAAACTCATGATGAACTCATGAGCGTGAGCAGCACGGCTCGCCTCCTTCACGGCTTCTTCTGTGGCGTCCCGATTGCCATAGCGAATGTTATCGAGGATGGTCCCGCCGAACAGAATCGTCTCCTGAGGTACCAGGGCGATCTGACGGTACCAACTGTTCAGGCTGACCCGGCGCAGATCCTCGCCATCGACGGTCACGCGTCCTTCAGTAGGATCGTAAAACCGATGCAGCAGATTCATGACCGTGGTTTTGCCTGCGCCGGTCGGACCAACGATCGCCACCAGTTCGCCGGGCTTGGCGTCGAAGGAGATCTCCGTCAGGACAGGTTGACGTGCATCATAGGCAAAACTGACATGTTCCACTGTCACATGGCCAGAGACCGGCGGCAGGGCGATCGCGTTGGGCATGTCGCGGACGTCCGATTGGGTATCCAGAATTTCAAACACGCGCGCGGTGGCTCCTTGCGCCTCGCGGATTTGGGCGAACACTCGGGCGGCAGAGCTGAAAGGTCCGATGAGGATCCCGGCGAACAGCACGAAGGCGAACAACTCTCCGGGCGAGACGGCGCCTTCGATGACCTGGCGTCCTCCATACCATAAGACCGCTGCAGCGGCGGAAAAGGTCAGCAGACTGATGACCGGAATAAACACGGCCATGATGCCGGCGCGCCGCATGGTCAGGGACAGCATCTGGTCGATTTGTGCCCCAAAACGTGTCTCCTCGCGCGAAGTTTGAACGAACGATTTGACGATGCGAATTCCGGCAATGACTTCCTCGATCAGCGTGCTGAGGGCGGCGGTCTGGTCTTGGATCGAAGTCGAAAGCGACTTCAATCGTCGGCCGAAGAATTTCGCCACGAATACCAGTAGCGGCAACAGAACGAGGATCAACAGGCAGAGCCGCCAGTTCATGGCCAGAAGGAAGGCGATGCCTCCCACAAATGTCACGAGCTGCTTGGCGGCATCGATCGGCGTCTCGGTGACGACCGATTGAATGATCGTGACATCGTTCATGAGACGAGAAAGCAATTCGCCGGTGCGGCGTCGAGAGAAGAAACCCACGGAAAGGGTCTGCAGGTGCGCGAACAGATGGCGCCGAAAGTCGGCCACAATGTGTTGGGACACCGATGCGGTCAGATAACTGTGTCCCATCGCGCAGAACCCTTGAAAGACGACCAGGCCGAGAAACAGGGCGATGAGCTCGTTCATTCGGCTGCCATCGTGCTGGACAGTGATGACGTCCCACAGGATCCCGGCAAGCCGTAGCAAGGCCAGATTGATTGCGGCGACCGCCATCACCAGCAGGCCGGCCAATGCCATGCGGGAAAGATAGGGCTTCAGGAATGGACGAAAGCGTGCGAAGGTCGACATGACGAATGAAGGATGTTAGAGGACGCCGGCTT
>Ga0081455_10002896_pt1 | contig 20153 bp, 20 predicted proteins | sample TabmetS3T2R1_FD_70207 | JGI IMG/M metagenome (GOLD analysis project Ga0081455, IMG submission 70207) | Tabebuia heterophylla rhizosphere microbial communities from the University of Puerto Rico - S3T2R1 | ecosystem: Host-associated > Plants > Roots > Rhizosphere ... | reverse complement strand
CCCCCGCTCCCGCAAAGCGCAGGAGCCTGAACCGCACATGTTCAGGGGGTCAATTTTGCAGGCCGATCAGCCCCGAACGGGGTCAATATTGCAGGCCGATTCACATCCGGGTGGCGCGCGCTTTCATTTTCGAGAGCCCTCCGGCTTCGAACTCGCCGTCTGGACCGTTACAAATCAGTGGGACGGTCCCGAAGATCAGATGTTTCTGGGCGAAAAGAGGCCAACATATCGCGCTCGATCGACGTGTTGAATTCGGGTTCTATTCTCTTTCTGCCTCAAGTCGCGTTTGCCGATGAGCCGAGCCGCCTGAACGGCAACAATATCATCGGTCAGCCGTTTTCATGTCTGGCGGACGGGCCAGATTGGAGCTTGCACATGGGCAAAGACCTGCAAGGTGAAGGCAATTATGATGCCGCGCGTGAATATGACGAAAAGGTAACCGCACACGCCAGGGATCGTGCGAAAGTCGAAGCGCAGGCGAAGAGTGCCGAGAAGGCGCTCGAGGGACCGGAACGCGACGAGCTGGAAAAAGCCGAAGCCGAGGGGCGATCTCACGCCAGGGCTTGACGCTGCTGGTCAGTTGGCGAGGCGGGGTTCTACCTTATCGACCCATTCCGGATAGAATATGGGCTCACGGTTTGACCAGCCTGGTGCGGTGGCGGCGGCTTCGCTGATCGATTGCAGCAGGATACGCCGCTTCTCGGGATGAAGATGCGGAAGCGCGGCCGCCGCGCAGAACGCGCCGGGCAGCCAGGGACGAACATTGGCACCGATCAGTCGCTCGTAGAGAAAACGATATGCGCTGAAACTGCCGAGTCGATCCTGGCCGAGATCGAATGCCGACATCGTCACAAGCGGAGCGAAGAACGGCTCAACGGCATCCAAGCCACTGTCATCCGGCAAAAATTCCCGAATATGATCGATCCGAGCATAGATCTTTGTCTGGGCACGAATACTGGCCGCTTCCACCACGTCACGCGACCAGCGCGCAAGCGCGTCGTCCCGCTCCAGACCAACGTCCAGAGAACGTCTGATATACCGTTGCGTCGCGGCCGGAAAGGCAGCGAATTCCTTCATTTCGACTAAGGTCATAGCGCCATCGGCCGGTCGTGTGGAGTTTGCCATCGCAGTCTTGCCCCTTGCCCTCAAACTCAAGGGAATCATGCGCCCAACTTGGTTTCTAATGACTTAACGCCGACTCCTACGGAGATGGGATCATGGTTTTTGCTGCAATGCAATATTGATCGTTCACGGGCGATGATTTGCTGTGGATAGCTATGGGACAAAATGAGGGCCGGATACATTGATCCGGCCCAGGTAAAAGAAGCTGAAAATGTGGACTAATCGGTGGCGTGCGCGCGCTCGCGAAGTCGCTCCGCTTCCTCATCATATCCCGATGACGGAGGAGGATCCTTGCCCTTTCCGGGCTGCGTATTTGAGGGCGCATCGGATGAAGGAAAAGTTTCATCCAGTGCCACATCAAGCTTCGCGTCCTCATCGGCGGGGTTTCGCTTCAGGCGCTTGTTATCCTCAGCGTCGTGGGCGACGCGCACCCTATCCTGCGAGTCGCGGCGAGCGTCGCCGCTTGAATTGATATCCGTCATGATCTGGTCCTCTCTCGAGAGACAAGAAGAACGAACAGTGCCTATCCCCGTTCCGAGCAACGCTCGCCGCTCAGCCGCGCTCCTCGGCGCGCAGGAGACGTCTCGTAACAGGATAGCCGATCCCTTCATCGACGTAGAGCCATTCCTGGTCCCCGTCCGAACGAAGGTGGCCGGACGCCAGATGATGCCCATAGCGCAACCCGTCCGCGCGCGCCTCGGCAAAGGAACCAAATTGCGCCAGCCGCTCCAGCGTGCACCATGTGGGAAATATGAGATGATGGTGACCTGCCTGAGCGTCGTCGAGCAACGCGCGCACCGGAGCCCACAAGGTGCGAACACTTTCCTTCCCGTCGGCCGATTCGACGGCTTGCATGGGCGCTTCAGCGATAAAGAAGCGGGTGTCGAACCGCCGGGCGACTTTTCGAGGCGGCCGCCAGCGTGCGAAAGGAGTTAGCACTTCCGGGTTGAGCCGGGCATTGGCTTCTCCGAGCAATGTGCTGAAGCTGCGCCCCTCTATCAGTCCTTTGCGCAGCATATCGACAGTCGCGGCATCGGGCAGGGGATCGATCGCGATCGCGACACCGACCTCTTCAATCGTTTCGCGGATTGCGGCGATCCGTTGGGCCGTTTGCTCCCGTTCATCCGCACTTCCGCCGGAGAGCGTGTCCGCGAGATCAAAATCGCCAGGCTCAACCCGTCCACCAGGAAAAACGAGCGCACCGGCGGCAAATGCCATCGTGGAAGCCCGCTCGAGCACCAGCAATTCAGGCGCGCTGCCTTGGACCTCGCGCATGAGTATCAAGGTTGCGGCGAGCGCTATGTCGTCCGAGTCCCCGCCGGGATTCAAAGCCTCAACCCGATACGCTCATCGCAACCGAGCGCGATGTTGAGGTTTTGGACCGCAGCGCCGCCCGCGCCTTTCCCTAGATTGTCGAGCACCGCCACTAGACGGGCCTGTCCGGCCGATTCATTTGCGAAAACGAACAATTCCAGCCGGTCTGTGCCGGCGCAATGCTCCAGCGTCAGTAAAGCCGGGGGATCGTCGGCGTGCACTGTGACGATCCCGTTGTCCTGATATGACGCAGCCAGGGCCGCACGAAGATCGGCGGCCTTCGGCGGTCGGACCATCGCGGACAGTTGCAGCGGCACTTCGACGATCATCCCGCTATAGGTTCGCGCGACGGCGGGTGCGAACAGCGGCGGGAGAGAGAGGCCGCCCTGCACCTGCATTTCTTGGACGTGCTTGTGAGCAAGCGTCAGCCCATAGATGCGGAAGGCCGTATCGGTCGCATCTGGATTCGATGAATCCTCGAATGCCGCGATCATTGCCTTGCCACCGCCCGAATAACCCGATGTGGCGTTCACGGTGAGCGGCCATTCAGCGGGGATCAGGCCTTCCCGAACAAGCGGCCTAATCAGCGCCAGAAAACCGGTCGGATAGCAGCCCGGATTGGAAATGCGCGTTGCCGTCGACAGGGTCTGACGGCGGCCGGGCTCCAGTTCCGCGAATCCGTAAGCCCAGCCTTCCGCCACACGATGGGCAGTGGATGCGTCGATCACCTTGACTGAAGGGTTTTCGATCAACGCCACGGCTTCGCGCGCCGCATCGTCAGGAAGACAAAGAATGACCGCGTCTGCCGAATTGAGCGCATCGCAGCGGGCATTCGCATCCTTGCGCTGGTCGTCGGGCAGGACGAATATTGAAACGTCACCCCGCCCGTCGAGCCGTTCCCGGATATCCAGGCCCGTCGTGCCCGCCGCGCCGTCAATGAAAATTTTCTTGGTCATGAGAGAAGCCGCCGTCTGGCCAATATTGGCTGATCGTAAGAAGCGCGCAGGCGTTCGATCACGTCGCGCAGAGGTTCAACGACAACAGCCATCCACCAGGCATTGGCATGCACCAGATCCGTGTCATTTGCCATGAAACCGACGTGACCAGGGAAAAACAGGAGATCACCCCGTTGAAGCGACGCATCAACGGGGATTTCGTCGCCCAACACCATACGCTGCTGATCGCTGTCTCGCGGGCATTCGTTCCCGCTCAGCGACAAGGCAAGCTGCACGAGCCCGGAGCAGTCGATACCGCCCGCGCCCCGACCGCCCCACAGATAGGGGGCGCCAAGCAGGCGTTCCGCAGTCGCTACCGGATCGCTGAACAGCATGCCGATCGGAGCGATATGGCGTCGATGTACGAAGCCGGTACCGGTAGCCAGGAAATCCCCGATTATAGTGCCGCCGACTCGCGCGCCGAGACTAAGAGTGGAAAGCGGGGGCGACTTTATGTCCGGTTGCGCGAACAGGAGCGCTTCGCGGGCCGATATGAAATGGGAAGGCTCCGACGGGATACCCAATGCATCCGCCCGAATATAGCCGACATAATGATCGTGCCCGCAATAGCCCCAGGCCCAGCCTCCCGCTTCGTCGAGCACATGGAAGGTTTCACCCTGCAGAAGCTGCGATACGGCAGGCGAATCCTCGCTTCCCTTCGCACGGAGCATCGTGGAGACGACGGTCACGGCGCGGAGGAGGGGGCTGGCATAGTGAGGGGCGAAAATGATGTCTGCCAGCGCGATATCGGCTACGTCCGGGCGAATGGCATGAACGCGAGGGTCATAATCGGTGGACCGCCCCGTAAGATGAATGCGCTCCCGTTCAGGCGGACGCGAACCGCCTTCTTTCCGGCCCGCTATGGCTGGCGTGCGCGATAAGACTTCCAAACGCTTCAAGAAACTCGGCCCCCGAATCAGTCCGTGCAACGAACACATTCCGGCCGTCGGCCTCGTCGCGTTCGCGCCGCAGATAGCCGAGCGTCGCCAGGGTATTCAAGGCGCGCGTAACGACTGGCTTGGAAACGCCGAGTTTTTGCGCCAACCCACGCACGGTGTGAGGGCCGGGCGTTTCGTATACCAGCATCAGCAATGCCATTTGGCGGTTTGTGAGATCGGGTTTGCCGGAACGCACATAGCCGACGAGCGTACTCATCCATTCGCTGACAAGGCTCTGCCCGCTAATTTTACCAACTTGTCCCATGGTCTTCCCACCTTGCAGACGGTGATATTTTCCGCTCCCTGCACGGGCGTAACGATCTGGAAAGAAAAACGATCCCATCAAACTCGAGTTTCGCCGCAATTGACCTGAACTATTATCCGAAGCGGGAACGGATAAGTTCGAATGCCGCACGGAGACCGAGAGCGTCACCGCCCTTGGGACGGCCCGGTCTCGCCGATGGTCGCCACGCGAAGGTGTCGATATGCGCCCATTCGATGCCCTCCGGCACGAATTTCTCCAGAAATAGGGCGGCCGTGATTGCGCCGGCCATGCCGCCTTCGCCGGCATTGTTGATGTCCGCGACCGTCGACTTCAGCATCTCCGCATAGGGTTTCCAGAGCGGCAGCCGCCACAACGGATCGTCGGTCGTCTTGGATGCGGTCATGAAGTCGTCGGCAAGACTGTCGCTACTGGTGAACAGCGCGGGCAGGTCCGGCCCCAGCGCCACTCGTGCCGCGCCCGTCAGCGTCGCGAAATCGATGAGCAGCGCGGGATTTTCCTCGGCAGCCTTGGCGAGCGCGTCGGCCAGAATAAGCCGCCCTTCGGCATCGGTATTGCCGATTTCGACAGTCAGCCCCTTGCGGCTCTTCAGGACATCGCCCGGCCGGAAGGCTTCGCTCGAAACGGCATTTTCCACCGCGGGTATCAGTAGATGTAGTCGTACGGGAAGTTTGGAACCTATAATCAGGCCGGCGAGCGCGATTGCGTGGGCGGCGCCGCCCATGTCCTTCTTCATGAGCAACATTGCCGAGGAGGGCTTGATATCGAGACCACCCGAATCAAAGCAAACGCCCTTGCCGATGAGTGCGACGCGGGGGGCCGCGGGATCGCCCCAGTTTAGTTCGATCAACCGCGGAGTTCGGTCGCGCGCGGCGGCGCGACCGACCGCCGTGATCATCGGAAAGTCCTCTAGCGGGTTGCCCTGGGTGACGGCCACGCTGGCACCAGCTTCTCGTCCGAGCTTTTCCACGGCCTCCGCCAGATCGGCTGGTCCCATATCAGCCGCTGGCGTGTCGACCATGTCACGTACCAGCGCGACCGCCTCGGCCATTCGGATATGCCCGTCGATCGCCGCAGGTTCATCGCTGAGCAGCACCGCGCGCGGTTGCGGATCGGAATCGCTCCGATAGCGATCGAATTTGTGCTGAGCGAGCAACCATCCAAGCGGTGCTGGCCCCAGTGCGCCGTTGCCCAATCGATACTGCCCGTCGGGCAGGTTGCCACCCGCCTTGGCGAGACACCACGGCGAAAGCTCTCCAACATCCGCGACCCCCAGCACGACGGACCAATCTTCGGCGCCATCTCCCGGCAGGATGGCCAGCTCATAGCCCTTGCCCTTAAACCGCTGAGCGGTAATCGCCGCGCGAGTTCGTTCCGGTTGCTCCTTCAGCCAGTCTTCAAAACTATTTTTGTCGACCAGATGGAGCGGGTGGGCGGGCTGGGCGCGGTCGGCGAGTATCAGCGAGGCAAAATCGGTCATCTCCTTGCCTTAGCCCATCTGCCGCGCGGTCCAAATGCTCAGTCAAACAATTCCTCAAGGAAAGATTTGCGGCGCTTCTTGTAAAAAGGAGTTCCATGAGGTTGCGGATGATTGAGCGTCGGCGCGGCTCGGGGAGCCACTCGCGACTGTTCGGTGGAACCGCGCTCGATGATCTTGTCGAGTTCGCCGCGGTCGAGCCATACCCCACGGCATTGCGGACAATAGTCGATTTCCACGTTCTGGCGCTCGCTCATCACCAGCGGCACGGAACAAACCGGACAATTCATCTGAGGCATTTTGTCTTCCTCCATCTTGTCGGTGCTGGAGGTACAAGCGGACCCACGGCACCGAGCCTATCGCTCGATGCGATCCGACATCGCGATCAATAAGTCGCCAGAGGGGCCCGGCCCGCCAGCGGATAGATAGCCATCTGCTACCTGGCGGCAAGTGCGGCAGCGGAAGACCTCGGTGAGCCGAGCGTTTGCGAAGGGCAACCGTGGGGGGCGCGTCAGCGCTCGAGCGTGAGTTTCCAGTCCCAGCGTAGCGGATCACCATCCATGACGTCGACGCCGCGCGCGCTGAGATCGTCCCTGATACGATCCGACAGCGCGAAGTCCTTGGCCGCGCGCCCGGCCTGACGCCGGTCGAGCCCGCTTTCGATCTCCGCCTCATCAATTTGCGCGGTTGCTGGCCGAACGCGAAGTTCGGCGCGCGAGAGCGAAAGCAGACGAAGGCCAAGCACTTCGTCCATCGTCGCGACCAGACGCAGTTTCGTATCCGCGTCGATCGCACGATCGGCGAGCACATCTTCGATGAGCGGCAGCGCAGCGGGGGTATTGAGGTCAGCGCTGATCTTCCCGTCGAAATCATCCAGAACGGGTGACGATGCCGATGGCCAGTGCGAGAATGGCTGCCATTCGCGCGCCGTGGCGGCTGCCTTCGTCTTCTCGACCGCCATGACCAGTCGCTTGAGCCGGGTCAGTGCCGCGGCAACGCCATCGCTGCTGAATTCGAGCTCGCTACGATAATGGGCGGACAGGCAGAGGAGCCGATAGGCAAGGGGATGCACGCCTCTGCCGATGAGCGCGTTGAGCGTGGTGATGTCGCCTTTCGATTTCGACATCTTGCCGGATCGGTCGACCAGGAAATTATTGTGAAGCCAGAAATTGGCGCCTGTTTGGGCCGAGCCGGTGAAGGCCTGATTCTGTGCGATCTCGTTGCAATGATGGATTTCGCGATGATCGATGCCGCCGGTGTGGATGTCGAACTGCCGGCCGAGATATTTCATGCTCATTACCGAGCATTCGAGATGCCAGCCGGGTGCGCCTTTACCCCAGGGTGAGTCCCACTCCATCTGCCGCTGTTCGCCGGATGGCGAGCGCCTCCACAGTGCGAAGTCGGCGGGATGGCGCTTGCCTTCGACCTCGCCGATGCGGCCATATCCAGCGTCGTCCGGTGCGGCGCCAGCCAGCCGCCCATAGTCCGGCACCCGTGTGACATCGAAGTAGAGGCCGGTATCAAGCTGATAGGCGGCGCCGTGCGCCTCGATTACTTTCGCGAACTCTATCATCTCGGCAATATGATCGGTCGCGACGCTCCAGCGCGATGGATCGATGATGTTGAGGCGGGAAATGTCCGATCTGAACGCAGCGGTATAGAATGCGGCTATATCCCAGATGGTGCGCCCGCTGGATTTCGCTGCCGCTTCCATCTTGTCGTCGCCTTCGTCTGCGTCCGATACGAGATGACCGACGTCGGTGATGTTGATCACATGCGTGACCGGCCACCCCTTCCACAATAGCGTGCGGCGTAGCGTGTCGGTGAACACATAGGCGCGTAGATTGCCGAGATGCGCATAGTGATAGACCGTCGGTCCGCAGCTATACATGCGGACCATCGCCGGATCGATCGGCGAAAAGACCTCGATGGCGCGATCGAGACCATTAAATAACGTCAGCGGTCTACCCAGAGGCAAATCAATCATGTCAGGTCCAAATTACGCTTTTTAGCTGCGTTCGACCGTGGCGTTATTGCGGCGAAACGGAAGGTCTTCAGCAAGCACAGAGGCACTATAGCGGTCATCCTCTTTCGAATCGGCCTGAAAATTGTCCCCGGGTCGAATCAGAAATCCCGCCTGAGGGCAAACCTAGCAGAAACAAAACGGGCGCCCCAAATGGGGGCGCCCGCTCCGTTATCCGATAAGCAACGCCGTAAGGCGATGTTCGAATGATTACATCGCGTTCGCGGTGTTGCTGGTCGCGTTCGCGGCTGCGTCAACCGCGTTCGAGGCCGCATCAACAGCATTCGAAGCTGCGTCCAGCGCGTTGTCGGCCGACGCGTCGAGAGCGTCCGCGGCGTTTTCGAGCGCTTCGGCGGCATTGTCGGTTGCGTTTTCGGCAGGTGTTTCCGTCTTGCTGCAGGCGGCCAGAGACATCAGGCCGGCGGCGGCGAGAACAAAGCTAAGCTTCTTCATTCGAGCAGCTCCCAGAATGTTATTTCGGGCCCGGCCCGATGCCGTCCCAAGCGTTTCCATAACGTGCGTCGTAACGCCGTCAACGAAGAAATGCATTTGGGGGGCAGCGAAGTTTGCTCTCTTCGTACTCTTTTTACTTCTAATTAGCGGCTTGTGCGCGGGTCGGAGACCGCGCCACGGCGAAAGTCGGTGAACTCAAAATATGAGGTGCCCGCGTGGTTTGCCAAGGCAACCGCTCTAAGCTAGTGGGCGCCCGAAGCACATAATCCAGCCTTTCCGACCGGAGTCCGACAGCCGATGGCCGTTCAATACAGCTTTGTCATGAAAGGTCTGACCAAGACCTTCCCCGGCGCCCCCAAGCCGGTGCTCAACAACATTCACCTGCAGTTCCTGCCAGGCACCAAGATTGCGATCATCGGCGTCAACGGGGCCGGCAAGTCAACGCTGATGAAGATCATGGCGGGTTATGATACCGAATTTCAGGGCGAGGCCTGGGCAGCCGAAGGCATCCGGGTCGGCTATCTTGCCCAGGAACCGCAGCTCAACCCGAAGAAGACCGTCAAGGAAAATGTCATGGACGGCGTTCGCGAGGTCGCGGACATGATGGACCGCTTCAACGAAATCTCGGCCATCATGGGCGATCCGCCCGAAGATGCCGATTTCGACGCGTTGATGGCGGAGATGGGCGACCTTCAGGAAAAGATCGATGCGGTCGACGGCTGGACCCTCGACAATCAGCTCGAGATCGCGATGGAGGCTCTTCGTTGCCCGCCGGGCGACTGGTCGGTGGAAAATCTCTCCGGCGGCGAAAAGCGGCGTGTCGCTCTATGTCGCCTGCTCCTCGAGAAACCCGAGATATTGCTGTTGGACGAACCGACCAACCATCTCGACGCCGAAAGCGTGCAATGGCTCGAAAAGCACATGATCGACTATCCGGGCAACGTCATCCTCGTCACGCACGATCGCTATTTCCTCGATAATGTTGTCGGTTGGGTGCTTGAGCTTGACCGTGGGCGCGGCATTCCGTTCGAGGGCAACTACTCGGCCTGGCTCGACGCAAAGGCCAAGCGCATGGCGCAGGAGGATCGCGAGGAGGAAGGCCGCCAGAAGGCGATCCAGCAGGAATTGCAATGGATTCGCCAGTCGCCCAAGGCGCGGCAGGCCAAATCCAAGGCGCGTATCCGCGCGTTTGACGAGCTGGTCGAGGCGCAGGCCGAGCGTGCGCCCGGCAAGGCGCAGATTCTGATCCAGGTGCCAGAGCGCCTTGGTGGTAACGTCATCGAGGCAAAGGGACTCTCCAAAAGCTACGGCGACAAGCTGCTGTTCGAGGATTTGAGCTTCACGCTTCCGCCGGGCGGCATCGTCGGCGTGATCGGCCCCAACGGAGCAGGCAAGTCCACATTGTTCAAGCTGATCACCGGCCAGGAAAAGCCCGATGAGGGCTCGATAAAGATCGGCGATACGGTTCGACTAGGCTATGTCGACCAGAGCCGCGACGCGCTGGATCCCAACAAGAATGTTTGGGAGGAGGTTTCCGACGGTCTGGACCGGTTCACCTTCGGCAAGCATGACGTGTCGAGCCGCGCTTATGTCGGCGCGTTCAACTTCAAGGGCACGGATCAGCAGAAAAAGGTTGGCCAACTCTCGGGTGGTGAGCGCAATCGCGTTCATATGGCAAAGATGCTGCGACAGGGCGGCAACGTCCTGCTGCTCGACGAGCCGACCAATGACCTTGACGTCGAAACACTCCGCGCGCTCGAAGAGGCACTGGAAAGCTTCGCTGGCTGTGCCGTGGTGATCAGTCACGATCGCTTCTTTCTCGACCGCCTTGCGACTCACATCCTCGCCTTTGAAGGCAACAGCCATGTCGAGTGGTTCGAGGGCAATTTCGAGGACTATGAAGAGGACAAGCGCCGCCGCCTTGGCGACGCGGCGGATCGTCCGACACGGCTGGCCTATAAAAAGCTGACGCGATGATAGCGTGCTGCTGCGGTGCGGGATCGATTGTAACCAAACCGTAACATAACTGTCACCGACCCAACATCGAATCCCCCTACCGGCGATCGGGACGGACCAACCGTCCCAGATCCTTTGGGGGAACAAAAATGCGTTCATCGATCAAGGTCGCCGCGCTGGTCGCTGCCGGCCTCGTCTGTCTGCCCACCGTTGCATCCGCGCGCTCTCAGATCCGCGCGGTCGGCTCATCCACCGTCTATCCGTTTGCCACCGCCGTTGCCGAGCGACTGACCCGTGCTAATCCCTCGATGCAGCCGCCGGTAATCGAATCGACAGGGACTGGCGCTGGCATGAAGCTGTTCTGCGCCGGCGTCGGCGAGCGCTTCCCGGATATCGAAAATGCCTCCCGTCGGATCAAGGCGTCCGAGGTCAAGCTCTGCGCCCAGAACGGCGTGAAGGACATTACGGAAATCCAGGTCGGTATCGACGGTATCGCCTTTGCGACTGGGAAGAACAGCCCCCTGCAGGGCATCACTCAGCGCGATATTTATCTGGCGCTCGCCAAGACGCCGTTCGGCAAACCCAATAAAGCCAAGACCTGGAAGGACGTCAACGCCAAGCTGCCGGCGGTCAAGATCGCGGTCTATGGCCCGCCGCCTACCAGCGGCACGCGCGACGCGCTTGGCGAACTTCTGATGACGCCGCCCTGCGAAGCCAACCCCGCCATGGCTGCGCTCAAGAAGTCGGATGAAGCCAAATTCAAGGCGATCTGCACCGGCATTCGCGAAGACGGCGCCTACATCGAAGCGGGCGAGAACGATAACCTGATCGTCCAGAAGATCGAAGCCAATCCGGGCACGATCGGCATTTTCGGCTACAGCTATCTCGAAGAGAATGCCTCGCAGGTTCGTGGGATCGCTATCAATGGTGTAGTGCCGACCTACGACTCCATCTCGGCCTTCAAATATCCGGGGGCTCGGCCGCTCTACATCTACATCAAGAACGCCCACGTCCGGGCGATTCCAGCGATCAAGGCCTATGTGGCTGAATTCAGCAAGGATACGACCTGGGGTCCGAACGGCTACCTTGTCCGTCGGGGCATGATCGCGGCGCCGGATGCGATCCGCGCGAAGAACGCCTCGGCCGCTCGCGCTTTCACGCCGCTCAACACTGCCGAGATCAAATAACGACGGCCGTGTGGCACAACTCAATTCAAAATGGGGAAAATCATCGTGAAAACCAACAGCAAGCTCCTGCTTCTCGCGACGGCGAGCCTCTTCGCCTTCGGCTCCGCCGCCCAGGCACAGGGCGTGCCCGCTCCGGCCGATACTGCCGAGGCGCCGGGCGAAACAGTTGAAACGACCACTGATCAGGCCGCCGAGATGGAATTTCTCAAGGCGCAGGTGGAAGCGCTGCAGGCTCAGGTCGAACAGCTCTCGGGCCGTGTGACCAAGGCCGAGCCGAGCTGGAAAGGCGCGCCGCAGTGGTTGGACAAGGACAGCGGCTGGAGCTTCAAGGTGCGCGGCCGGTTTCAGTGGGACACTGCTTATTTAACGGAGCCGGATCAGCTGACGGCCGCCAACTCCGCACCCTCGACCACCAATGGTGGCGCATTCAGCACCGTCAACCCGCGGAATCTTGGCTTCAACAGCCGCATCCGCCGTCTGCGTCTGGGCGTGGAAGGCAAGCTTCCAAGCGATTTCGGATATAAGTTCGAGGCTGATTTCGCCAATGCCAGCGTCGGTTTCGGCGATGTCATCTTGACCTATAGCCCGACCGGCAAACCCTGGAACATCGCCCTTGGTAATCAGGAATCGCTGGATGGTCTGGAGCAGATCACGAGCTCCCGTTTCATCTCCTTCATGGAACGCTCACAGTTCAATGACGCGTTCAACAACACGCGCCGTCTCGGTGTGAACTTCGGCTACGTCAGCAATGCGTTCCGGCTCAACCTCGGCGTGTTCGTCAACCACTCGATTGATGCGACCTTCAACAACGAAGGCTGGATTGGTGCGGCTCGTCTGGTTTACGCGCCTCAAGCAATGGGCGGCCAGCTTCATTTCGGCGTGAATTATCAGCACCGTGAATATGGTTCGCAGTTCCATTCAGTGAACTATCAGGCCCGGCCTTTCCAGCAGACCACTGACGTCCGCTTTGTCCAGACCGGCGCCCTGCCAGTGAACAGCGACGACATCATCGGTCTGGAAGCCCTCGGCATCTTCGGCCCGCTGCATGTGACCGCTGAAGGTCAATATCTCTCCGCCAAGAATCTGAAAGCCGGGGAAGTCCTCAGCCCGCTCGATCGTTCGAGCGCTAGCACCTTCACGCCGACCGGAAGGACGTCGTTCTGGGGTGGATATGCTGAAATCGGCTATTTCTTCACCGGAGAGACGCGCGGCTATAAGGAAGGTACGTGGGACCGTACCAAGGTTCTTAAACCGCTCGGCAAGGACGGCGGTTGGGGCGCCCTTCAGGGCAACCTGCGCGTTGATTATTTAAAACTCAACGACAAATCCCTCCGTCAGGGCGGCACAAACAACCTTGCTGGCCTATATACGACAGCCACGCCCGCACAGATCGCCACCAACTTCCTTCGCGGCGGTGAGCAACTTGGTCTACAGGGCAGCCTGATCTGGATCCCGCAGGATTATGTTCGTTTCATCCTGCAATATGTCCATACCGAAATCACCGGTGGCCCACTTGCGGCAGTCATGGATCCGACGTCGACGAAGCTCGTCACCGAGCGTAGCTACGGTATAGACAGCGTTGGCGTTCGCGCGCAGTTCGACTTCTAATCCACCCAATGGCGTAAACTGACCCTGCCGGTTCGCCGGCAGGGTTTTCTATTTGACTGGTCGAAACTCGCCCGAGGCCTCGTTCATCACGCGCAATATCCCGTCGGCGATCGCGAAGTGGGCACCGTGCAGACGTAGCTTGCCGATCTTCTCCCGCTCGCGAACGCAAGGAAAGGTGCGGAGGTTGGCAAGGCTGACGCGCACGGCCTCATATTCCATCAGCGTATGGGCGGTGTCGCCATGCTCGGCGACGATCCGGTCGCGTGCCTCGTCGAGCAGGTCTACCCAATGGGCGATGAAACCGCCTTCTCCCGGCCGCGCGCCTTCGAATTTACGGGAGAGCGAGGCCGAGACGCCGCCGCACTGACCATGGCCGAGCACGACGATTTCCGGTACCTCGAGCTGCGTGACGGCGAATTCCAGCGCGGCCGAAACGCCATGCCGCCCGCCGCCCAGCTCAAACGGCGGAACGAGATTGGCCACGTTGCGCACCACGAACATTTCGCCCGGCGAGGTGTCGAAGATTTGGCTCGGGTCGACCCGGCTGTCCGAGCAGGCGATCACCATCAGCTTGGGCTCCTGGCCCTCGGCGAGTTCGGACCAGCGCGCGCGCTGGCGAGACCAGTCGTCCTCGCGAAAACGGCGATAGCCCTCGATCATGGCGTTGAAATCTTTCATGAGACCGGCCTTTTTATAATTCCGCTTTGCTGAATGACGGCACCGGCCCCGCTCCCCCGCCCAACCTCCCGACAGGGCGATCATTGGGAGGTTGGGCGGGGGAGCGGGCCGGTGCCGCGCTTCCACGTAAGTGGAAGCACCTCTAAAGAGGGATGGGAAGGGGTGGCAAGACCGCTCGCGTTCGCCTATCTGGCGGGCATGACCGAACCTGCTCTCATTCGTCCGCCGATGACCCGCAAGCCCGACTGGATTCGCGTAAAAGCGCCGACCAGTATCGGCTTTGCGGAGACCCGCGCGCTGATGCGCCGCCTCAACCTTGCGACCGTGTGCGAGGAGGCGGCCTGCCCGAATATCGGCGAATGCTGGACGAAGAAGCATGCGACGGTGATGATCCTCGGCGACACCTGCACCCGGGCCTGCGCCTTCTGCAACGTCAAGACGGGCATGCCCCGCGCGGTCGACCAGCAAGAACCGCAGCACGTCGCGGACGCGGCAGCCGAGCTGGGACTCGAGCATATTGTCATCACTTCGGTCGATCGCGACGATCTTCCCGATGGGGGCGCCTCGCAATTCGTAAAGGTGATCGAAGCGCTGCGTCGTTCGACTCCTTCGACCACGATTGAGATTCTGACACCCGACTTCCGTAACAAAAGCGAGCGGGCCGTAGAGGCTATCGTTTCTGCGAGACCGGACGTCTACAATCACAATCTCGAAACCGTGCCGAGGCTCTATCCCACCATTCGCCCCGGCGCCCGCTATTATGCCTCGCTTCGACTACTGGAGAGCGTGAAGAAGCTCGACCCGACGATCTTCACCAAATCCGGCATCATGGTCGGTCTGGGCGAGGAGCGGTTGGAGATCCATCAGGTGATGGACGACATGCGCTCGGCCGACATCGATTTTCTGACCATGGGCCAGTATCTCCAGCCGACTCCCAAGCATGCGAAGGTTGCCGAGTTCGTTACTCCGGACACCTTCAAGGCCTATGCCGCGATCGCGCGGGCCAAGGGCTTCCTCCTGGTGGCGGCCACGCCGCTCACCAGGTCAAGCTACCATGCCGGCGAGGATTTCGCCAGGATGAAGGCTGCACGCGAGGTTCAGCTTGCCCAGGCATAGCGAGACACGCCAGCTTCCCTATTCGCCGGAATTGCTGTTCGACCTGGTTGCCGATGTCGGCCGCTACGGCGAGTTCCTGCCCTGGGTAGCCGCGGTTCGCATCAAATCCGATAGCGAAACCCAGTCGGTCGCCGATCTGGTGGTGGGTTTTAAGGGTCTCCACGAGACCTTCACCTCGCGCGTTCACAAGCAGCGCCCCCAACGCATATCGGTCGATTATGTCGAGGGGCCGCTCAAACATCTTCACAATGAATGGGGGTTCCGACCAGACGGGCAGGGCGGAACTTTTCTTGATTTTAACGTCGATTTCGCCTTTCGCTCGGCATTGTTCGAGGCGTTGGCCGGGCAGATGTTCGAACGCGCCTTCCGCAAGATGACGGGCGCCTTCGAAGAACGCGCGCGTCAACTCTATAGCGCGGACTCATCCGGCATGAGCAATTCGAGCGCGCATAACGCCGCCTGAAGACGTACACCGCCGCGCCCGAGATCGCCGAAATTGCGACTGTCGGCGACAACCTCGTTGGGATCGCCTTCGCGCGTGGCGCGGGCGAACACCACGGTTCCCACAGGCTTTTTCTCGCTACCGCCCTCTGGGCCGGCGATGCCGGTGATCGCCACGGCCACGTCGGCATCGGTGCGTTCGAGCGCGCCACGCGCCATGCCCCATGCCACCGCTATCGAAACGGCACCGAAAGTCTCGAGCACGTCACTGCTCACTCCAAGCATGGCAAGCTTGGCTTCATTGGAATAGGTTACATAGCCAGCCTCGAATGCCGCCGAGGAGCCAGGAATTTCCGTCAGGGCTGCCGAGACCAATCCACCGGTACAGCTTTCCGCGACGGCGACCTTGCGGCCAGCGGCGACATTCGCCTCGACAACCTTGCGGGCGGCTTCCACCAATTGCGGCGGCAGCGCGCATAACTGAGTCATTCGAAATCCTTCATTCTGATTGTCGCAACGGCCTGCGCGGCAATCCCCTCGGCGCGTCCGGTAAAGCCCAGACGCTCGGTCGTGGTTGCCTTGACGCTAATCCTTGCAAGCGGCAGTCGCAATATAGCCCCGATATTGGCGCGGATGCTGTCCCGATACGGGCCAATCCTCGGGGTTTCACATATCAGCGTGAGATCCAGATGATCGATGATGCCGCCCTGAGCTGCGATCAACGCTGCAGCGTGCTCCATGAACAGCCGCGAGGGCGCTCCCTTCCATCGCGGATCGGATGGCGGGAAATGATCGCCGATGTCGCCCAATGCCGCTGCGCCCAGCAAGGCATCGGTCAGAGCGTGAAGCGCGACATCGGCATCCGAATGCCCCGCCAAGCCGCGGTGGTGCGGAACAGCCACCCCCCCAAGCCAAACAGGCCCCTCGCCGCCGAACGCATGAACATCGAATCCCATGCCGGTACGGCTGATCATGCCGGCATGCAGTCGTCGTGCGGCAATCGCAAAATCCGTTTCGTAGGTCAGCTTCTCCAGCGCGGGATCACCGTCGACCATCGCCACATTGCCTCCACCGGCTCGAAACACCTGGGCGTCATCTGTCGCCTCGACGGCATCGGACCAGCGCGCATGCGCGTCACGGATCGCGGCGGTGACGAAAGCCTGCGGCGTCTGTACCCGCACCAGCGACGATCTATCGACTGTATCACCAAGCTGTGCGCCGCCGAGGGCAATCGTATCGACCAGCGGCAAAACGGGAACCGCGCCCTGATGCATGTTGAGCGCGTCAATCAGGCGGTCGATCACCCCCACGGTCACGAACGGCCGGGCGGCGTCGTGGATAAGAACTTTGGTGCCATGGATTGCCTCGAGTCCGGCCAGCACCGAGGCCCGGCGTGTCGCCCCGCCGATCACTGGCGGGGGCAGCGAGCGCTCTCCAATCGCATAATGATAGAGCCAGCCTTGGCCTTCACCGATCACGACCTGGATTTCGTCGATCGCTGGATGCGCCAAAAACGCATCGATCGCATGGGCGAGCACGCTCCTACCACCGATTATCCGGTATTGCTTTGGCGTGCCTTCGCCGGCGCGACTGCCCTTGCCGGCGGCAACGATCAATACGGTTGTGCCTGAATTCGCGGTCATCCGGTTGCGCCCTAATCTTTCATGGCCTTGCCCGCCAGCGACTTTGCGTCTAGGGGTGTGCCGCTTTTTTAGGCAGAGGCATTTCTTGCGACTCGCACCCATCACTGTCGGCGCTGTCATTATCGACGTGCCGGTCATTCTGGCGCCGATGACGGGGGTCACCGATCTTCCGTTTCGGCGGATCGTGCGGGGCTATGGCTCTGGCCTTAACGTCACCGAGATGATCGCGAGCCAGGCGATGATCCGTGAAACCCGCCAGTCGCTCCAGAAGGCCGCCTGGGCACCCCAGGAGGAGCCGATCTCGATGCAGCTCGCCGGGTGCAGCCCGCTTGAGATGGCCGAGGCGGCGAAGCTCAATGCGGATCGCGGCGCGGCGATCATCGACATCAATATGGGCTGCCCCGTCAAGAAGATCGTCAACGGCGAGGCCGGCTCGGCGCTGATGCGCGATCTCGGTCTTGCCGCCGCGATCATCGACGCGACGGTTAAAGCGGTCGACCTGCCGGTTACGCTCAAGATGCGAATGGGATGGGATCATCATAGCCTAAACGCGCCGGAACTGGCGCGGATCGCCGAGGATCTCGGCGTGCGGATGATCACCGTCCATGGCCGTACCCGTTGTCAGATGTACAAGGGCGAGGCCGACTGGGCATTCGTGCGCAAGGTCAAGGAAGCGGTGTCGCTGCCGGTGATCGTCAATGGCGACATCTGTTCGATCGAGGATGCCGAGGCTGCTCTTCATCAATCCGGCGCGGACGGGTTGATGATTGGACGGGGTGCTTACGGCCGACCATGGCTGCTCTCGCAAGTGATGCGCTGGCTCACGCAGGGCGAGCGGCGGCCTGACCCTTCGATCGACGAGCAATATAATCTGATCGTCGACCATTATCTTGCGATGCTGGAACATTATGGCCGGGACACTGGCGTCAACATGGCCCGGAAGCATATCGGCTGGTACACCAAGGGCTTGCCCGGCTCGGCCGAATTCCGCAATCGTGTCAACCAGGAGCCGGATCATCAGGCGGTGCTCGCGATGCTGGCAGAGTTTTACGCGCCATGGCTCTCCCGGGTAGCGGCCTGATCCGATTTCCTTGGCGCGGAACGCAACAGGCGTCCGCGTCACCGCCTCCGCCAGTGCAGGAGCTGCTGGCTGCAATTCCGATCGCCCTGTTCGCGGTCGACCCCAATGGACGAATTGCGGATATCAACGTGGCGGCAGAGATGCTGCTGAACCTTAGCCGGGTCGCTATCATAGGGCGCGAACTCAAAGAACTGTTGGGGCAGGGGCTTCCGCAACCGACAGGCGATTCGCCTTTTGCTGCTTATGATTATGAGATCAGCCCAGCGGGCGGACGCAAGCAGCGTGTCGATCTGCTTGCGGCTCCTTTAGCCGACCGCCCGGGTTGGCGTATCGTGACGGTTCACGGCCGTGCCCGTGCGCTCATGGCGGGACGCTGGACCGAACGGGAAGGCGGGACTTTGTCTGCGGTTGGTGCCGCCGCCATGCTCGCACATGAGATCAAGAATCCGCTTTCCGGCATTCGCGGGGCTGCTCAGCTCCTCGAATCGAACCTGGACAAGGAAGCTCGGGCGCTCACGTCGCTTATTCGGAACGAGGTCGATCGCATTACCGCGCTGATCGACCGGATGGAGGGATTTACCGACACCCGTCCACTCGAACTCGCACCTCAGAACATTCATGCCATTCTTGATCATGCGCGTAGCCTGGCGCAGCGGGGCTTCAGCCGCGATATTGCCATTCGTGAAATCTACGACCCGTCCTTGCCTCCCGTCCTCGGCAATCGTGACGCACTCATTCAGGTTTTCATCAACCTCATGAAGAATGCCTCGGAAGCCATCGCTAATAATGGTGGATCTATGATCACCTTGACGACCGCCTATCGGCATGGCGTCTCGACCGTAAAACAAGGTAGCGATCAGCGTCTTTCGCTCCCGATCGAAATCTGCGTCATCGATGATGGTCCGGGCGCACCGCCAGAAATTGCGGAGCATCTCTTCGATCCTTTCGTCACTACCAAGAAATCTGGAGGCGGACTTGGTCTGGCGCTGGTCGACAAGATGATCGCCGATCAAGGCGGAATCGTCGAATATGCGCGCGAAGGCGAGCCGGCGCGGACGGTATTCCGTTTGCTGCTTCCGCGCGGGGGAAAACGGTCATGACGACGATCGGCAAGCAGGGGCGCGTCCTTGTCGTGGATGATGACGCCGCGATCCGCACCGTCGTGCGCGAAGCGTTGCGCCGGGACGGACATAGTGTCGAGACTGCGGGTTCGGTTGCGGAACTGAAACGTGCTGTGAAATCCTTCGATCCGCAGGTGCTTGTCACCGATGTCGTCCTGCCCGACGGCAACGGCCTCGACATGGTGCCCGAATTGCTCTCCGATTATCCGGCGATGCCGATCATCGTGCTTTCGGCGCAAAATACCTTCACCACCGCCGTTCGTGCCACCGAGCAGGGCGCCTTCGACTATCTCCCCAAGCCGTTCGATCTGGGCGAACTCAGTCGGGCGGTGGAGGATGCGCTCATCGTTCGTGCCGGCAAGGGCAGGGGCGGAACGGAAGCCACCAGCGCGGCAAGCGAGGATCTTCCGTTGATCGGACGATCTCCGCCGATGCAGGATGTCTATCGAACGATCACCCGGGTTCTTTCGAATGATCTCAGCGTGCTGGTCCTTGGCGAGTCGGGTACCGGCAAGGAACTCGTCGCGCGCGCGATCCATGATTTCGGCCCGCGTGCCAGCAAACCGTTCGTCGCAATCAACATGGCCGCAATCCCGCGTGAGCTGATCGAGTCCGAGCTGTTTGGCCATGAACGCGGCGCCTTTACCGGTGCGCAGGCTCGTACCGCCGGTCGTTTCGAGCAGGCGCAGGGGGGCACGCTGTTCCTCGATGAGATCG
>Ga0081455_10002895_pt1 | contig 20154 bp, 18 predicted proteins | sample TabmetS3T2R1_FD_70207 | JGI IMG/M metagenome (GOLD analysis project Ga0081455, IMG submission 70207) | Tabebuia heterophylla rhizosphere microbial communities from the University of Puerto Rico - S3T2R1 | ecosystem: Host-associated > Plants > Roots > Rhizosphere ... | reverse complement strand
GGACTCGGCCACCGCCGTGCTCGTGCTTACGCACGACGACCGGTTCGACATCCCGGCGATCAAGGGCGCGCTCGAGACCGACGCGTTCTACGTCGGCGCGCTCGGGTCGCGGCGCAACCAGGAGCGGCGGCGCGAACGGCTGCTCGAAGCGGGCGTCCCGGAAGAGTCGCTCGACCGCATCTCGGGCCCCTGCGGGCTCGACATCGGGGCGATCAGCCCGGCCGAGACGGCGGTCTCGATCCTCGCCGAGATGCTGGCCAGGCGCGCGGATCGCAGCGGCGGGCCCCTTCAGTCCGCGGCCGGCCGAATCCACGCAAGCGTCGACTGACGAAGGCCGCCTAGGTCACGGCGCGGTGACCGCCCACGTGCCGGAGAACGACGTAAAGCACGGAGCCGTGCAGGTCGAGTCGATGTAGGCGACACCACCGAACCTGTAGTCCGACTCGCCCTCGATCCCGAAGCTCTTCAAGCCCGCGGAGGAAGCTCCCTTGACGTATCCCAGGTAGAGGCACAGGTTCCCTCGAGCAGCCTTCGGATTGAGCAACGAACCGGGACAGTTCGCCGTCGGTGCGCCGCCAACCTGGATGCGGTTGACGGTCGGATTCGTCGCCAGGGGAACCGAATAGGAGAACGAAGCCTGGGCGCTCTCGGAGATGCCCGGCGGCACGCTGCTCGCCCCGCCGTAGGCTCCGATCAGCGTCTTCCCGGAGGGAAGGGTCTGGAGAAGCGGACCAGCAGGCCCGGAATCACCTTTGTCGCCCTTTGGGCCCTGGGCACCCTTCGCTCCAACGAGGCCTCGCGGCCCTCGGTTGCCCTTCAGCGCGGCAATCGTCTTCTTGCTGACCTTCTTCTTCGTGACCGCCCCGTTCTTCAGCTGCGTCGTGCCGACGCTGTTCGGCGCCAGCGTCGTCGCAGCCGCGTAGGTGGTGCCGCTCAGCGCGATGAACAGCGCGAGCAGGGCAATCGTGTTTCCGCGCAGAAAGCGCGCAAGCCCTCTCATGGTCCCCCCGTCCTTTCGTATCGACCGGGCCCCTGACGGCCTGCCGGGGCCTGTCTCGCAAACAGGACGGCATCTGGTTACGAGTTCTTCCGCCGGGACCGACTAGCGCACTGTCGAGCGGGCGAGCCGCTCCGCGACCGCTTCGAGGGTCGCGAGGTTGTGCCCGCCGGAGAAGTCGTCCACGAACGGGAGCGCCGCCTTCATCCCGCGCGCCAGCGGCTCGTAGGCCGGGTCCTCCTGCAGCGGGTTCAGCCAGACGACCCGGTGCGCGAGGCGCGAGAGGCGCGCCATCTGCTCGCCGAGGAGCTCCGGGTCGCCGACCTCGAGCCCGTCCGAGCAGAGGACGACCACCGCGCCGCGGGCCATCCCGCGGTGCCCGAACTCGTCCAGGAAGCGCTTCAGCGACTCGCCGATCCGCGTCCCGCCGTCCCAGTCGACCACCTGGGCGGCGGCGCGGCGAAGGGCCTCGTCGTGCCCGGCGTTCCGGAGCGGCCTCGTCACCCGGGTGAGGCGGGTTCCGAAGCAGAAGGCCTCCCAGCGCGGATTCGCCCGCAGAGCCGCGTGGGCGAACATCACGAGCGCCCGCGAGTAGTCGGCCATCGAGCCCGAGACGTCGAGCAGCAGCACGAGACGGCGGGGCTGCAAGCGCCGCTCCCGCCAGGCCCGCTCGACGGGCTCGCCGCCCGTCCGGAAGGAGCGGCGTAGCGTCCCTCTCAGGTCCGGCGCCCCGCGCCGCGCAGCACTTCGGCGGCGCGAACGCCGCAGCGGTACCGCCAGCGACTCGCGGGCCATCAGGACGGCCAGCTGCTGCAGCTCGTCCTGGGAGCAGTCGGCGAAGCTCTTCTCGCGGAGGACCTCGATCGGGCTCGCGAGCGCGAGCTCGACCTCGGGGACGAGCTCCGAGACGACGCGGACGCGCGCGGCGGCTTCGGCCGACGCGCCTCCCGAGCTCCCGAAGAAGGAGGCGAACACGCGGTCGTAGACCGGGAGGTCCCGCGGCCGGGAAACGAGCGTCGCGCGGCCGGCCCAGTACAGGTCGCGCGGCTCGAGCAGGGACGCGGCTCGACAGAAACGGATGATCCGCCCGGTCCCGACGGGCAGGCCCTCGTCCCGCAGCGAGCGGCCGAAGCCGGCCAGGACGGCGACGGGCTCAGTCACCGAGCGCGGCCTCGGCGCGGGCGAGATCCTCGTGGTTCTTGACGGCCCAGCCGAGGGTCTGCCGCGCCTCGTCGCCGTCGGCCGAGGACGCACCGAGAACGTCCAGCGCCTGGGCCCAGTCGATCGCCTCCGCGATTCCGGGCCGCTTCACGAGCTCCAGGTCGCGCAGCCTGGCCACCGTGGCCGCAACCGAGCGCGCGAGTTGCTCCGAGACGCCCGGGACGCGCAGCCGGATGATCTCGACCTCCCGCTCGAGACCGGGGAAGTCGATCCAGTGGTAGAGGCAGCGGCGCTTCAGCGCGTCGTGCAGCTCGCGCGTCCGGTTCGAGGTGATCACGACGGCCGGCGGCTCCTCGGCCGCGATCGTCCCGAGCTCCGGAAGCGTCACCGCGTAGTCCGAGAGCACCTCGAGCAGGAACGCCTCGAACTCGTCGTCGGCGCGGTCGAGCTCGTCGATCAGGAGCAGCGCCCCGGAGCCGCCCCGGATCGCGCGGAGCAGCGGGCGCTCGAGCAGGAACTCGCGCCCGTAAAGCTCCTCGACACGGCTGCTGGGGTCGATCTCGCCGGCCTGCAGCGCCCGGGCGTACAGCAGCTGGCGCGCGTAGTCCCACTCGTAGAGCGCCTGCCCCGCGTCGATGCCCTCGTAGCACTGGAGCCGGATCAGCTCGGCGCCGAGCAGCGACGCGAGCGTCTTCCCCACCTCGGTCTTGCCGACTCCGGCCTCGCCCTCGAGCAGGAGCGGACGGCGCATCTCGAGCGCGAGGAAGATCGAGGTCGCGAGACCGCGGTCGGGCAGGTACGAGGATTCCTCGAGGGCGCGCTCGACGTCGTCGACCGAACCGAACCGCATGCGGACATCGTATGGCGTAGGCTCACGCGACCGACTCCAAGGGGGGCCTTGAAGGTCGCGATCACCGTCAACGGCGTTGCCCGCGAGGCCGAGGTCGAGCCTCGCACGCTCCTGGTCGACCTGATCCGCGACGACTTCGGCCTGACCGGGACGAAGATCGCCTGCGACACCTCCCAGTGCGGCTCCTGCACCGTGCACCTCGACGGGCTGGCGGTGAAGTCGTGCACCGTGCTCGCCGTCCAGGCGAACGGCGCCGAGGTCACGACGATCGAGGGTCTCGCCGACAACGGCGACCTCCACGCCGTGCAGGAGGCCTTCCGCGAGCAGCACGGCCTCCAGTGCGGCTTCTGCACGCCCGGGATGGTGATGGCGACGGTCGCGCTCCTCGAGCAGAGCCCCGACCCGAGCGACGAGGAGATTCGCCACGGGCTCGAGGGCAACCTCTGCCGCTGCACGGGCTACGAGAACATCGTCCGGGCCGTGCGCGAGGCGGCCGGGGCGACACGGTGACGACGGTCGAGCAGCCGGGCACCCTCGTCGGCGAGCCGGTCCGCCGGGTCGAGGACGCGCGCATGCTCACGGGCCAGGCGAAGTACCTCGCCGACCTGAAGCTCCCGGGCATGGCCCACGTCGCCGTCCTGCGCTCGCCGTACGCGCACGCCCGCATCCGGAGCATCGACACGTCGAGAGCGGTGGCGCACCCGGGCGTGGTCGCGGTCTTCACCGGTGTGGACTTCGAGCACCTGCCGGCGCTCCCGTGCGCGTGGCAGGCGGGCGGGGTCGAGAACTTCGTCAACACGCCGAGGGCGCTCGAGATCGACCGCGTCACCTTCACGGGCGCGGGCATCGCAGCCGTCGTGGCCGAGAGCGTGTACGCGGCAGAGGACGCGCTCGAGCTGATCGACGTCGACTGGGAGCCGCTCGACGTGATCGTCGACGCCGAGCAGGCCGCCGCGGACGGAGCGCTCCAGCTGCACGAGAACGCGCCCGGCAACATCGTCATGGACTGGTCCTGCGGCGACGCGGAGGCGACCGAGGCGGCCCTCGGCGAGGCGGAAGTCGTGGTCAAGGAGCGCCTCGTCAACCAGCGGCTGATCCCGACGCCGATGGAGGGCCGCGGCGCCGCTGCCGAGTACGAGCCGTCGACCGGTCGCTACACGGTCTGGATGACCTCGCAGGACCCGCACATCATGCGCCTGCTGATGACGGCGTTCGTCTTCGGCATCCCGGAGACCACGATGCGCTGCATCGCGCTCCACGTCGGCGGCGGCTTCGGCACGAAGATCTTCCTCTACCCGGAGTACGTGCTCGTGGCCGCGCTGGCCGAGAAGGTCGGGCGGCCGGTCAAATGGGTCGAGAGCCGGCGCGAGAACTACGTCGCGACGAACCACGGCCGCGACCACATCACCTACCTCGAGGTCGGGGCGAAGCGCGACGGCACGATCACGGCCTTCAAGGCGAGGACGTACGCGAACCTGGGCGGCGTCCTCTCCACGATCGCGCCGGGAATCCCGACCACGCTCTACGGCCGGATGCTCTCGGGTGCGTACCGGATCCCCAACATCCACTGCCAGGTACGTGGCGTCTACACGAACACCGGCATGGTCGACGCGTACCGCGGCGCGGGCCGCCCGGAGGCGACGTACGCCGTCGAGCGCGCCGTCGACCTCGTTGCGCGCGAGCTCGGGCTCGACCCCGTCGAGGTGCGGCGCAAGAACTTCATCCCGCCGGACGCGTTCCCCTACGACCCGGGGATCCTGAACGGGCTCCAGTACGACACCGGCGACTACGAGAAGGCACTCGATCGCGCGCTCGAGATCGTCGGCTACCAGGACTTCCGCCGAAAGCAGGCCGAAGCGCGGCAGCAGGGCTCGTACCGCGGCATCGGGTTCTCGACCTACGTGGAGATCTGCGGCGCCGCGCCCTCGGCCTGGATCGGAACCGTCGGCGAGGGCTGGGGCGCGTCGATGTGGGAGAGCGCGAACGTGCGGGTGCACCTGACCGGCAAGGCGGTCGTCACCATCGGGACGCAGCCGCATGGCCAGGGTCACGAGACGACCACGTCCCAGATCGTCGCGTCCGAGCTGGGGATCCCGATCGAGGACGTGACCGTGGAGCTGGGCGACACGCAGGGCGCACCGTTCGGGTACGGCAGCTACGCGAGCCGGAGCGCGGCGGTCGGGGCGATCGCCGTCTACAACAGCCTTCAGCGGATCAAGCAGAAGGTGCGCCGCGTGGCGGCCCACATGCTCGAAGCCGACGTCGAGGACATCGAGTTCGAGGGGGGCAGGGCGTTCGTGAAGGGCTCACCCGAGACGGGCAAGACGATCCAGGAGATCGCCGGAGCAGCCGCCCTCGCGTACGACCTGCCGGAGGGCGAGGAGCCGTTCCTCGACGACACGACCTACTACGACCCGCCCAACTGCACGTTCCCGTTCGGCACGCATGTGGCGGTCGTCGAGGTCGACCCGGAGTCGGGCCAGGTGACGCTCGAGCGCTACGTCGCGGTCGACGACGTCGGGCGGGTGATCAACCCGATGATCGTCGACGGGCAGGTGCACGGAGGCATCGCGCAGGGCGTGGCCCAGGCTCTCTGGGAGGGTGCCGTCTACGACAGCGAGGGCCAGCTGACGACCTCGAGCCTGCTGGACTACGCGGTGCCGAAGGCGGAGTTCCTACCGCCGCTCGAGGTCGAGCGCACGGAGACGCCCACCGACGTGAACCCGCTGGGCATCAAGGGCGCGGGCGAGACCGGCACGATCGCCTCGACGCCGGCCGTCGTGAACGCGGTGGTCGACGCGCTGGCGCCGCTCGGGATCCGCCACCTCGACATGCCGCTGACCCCGGAGCGCGTCTGGCGGGCGATGCAGGAGGCCAACGGCTGATGTACACCATGCGGCCGGCCGAGTTCGAGTACCACCGTCCGGGGAGCCTGGACGAGGCGCTGGCGCTGCTCGGCGAGGAGTCGCGGCCGCTCGCGGGCGGCCACAGCCTGCTGCCGCTGATGAAGATGCGGCTGAGCACCCCGGAGGCGCTGGTGGATCTGGCAGACGTGCCGGGCCTCGACGAGATCTCCGAGGACGGCGACGGCCTTCGGATCGGCGCGCTCGCGACGCACGCCTCCGTCGCGGCGTCAGAGCTCGTGCGCACGAGGTGCCCGGTGCTGGCGGAGACGGCGGCCCTGATCGGCGACGCGCAGGTGCGCAACCGCGGGACGCTCGGCGGCAGCGTCGCCCATGCCGATCCCGCCGCCGACTACCCGACGATCCTGACGGCCCTGGGCGCGACGATCGCCGTGGCCGGCGAGAACGGCGAGCGCGAGATCGCCGCCGACGACTTCTTCGTCGGCATGTTCTCCACGGCCCTGCAGCCGGGCGAGCTCGTGGTCGCGGCAAAGGTGCCCGCCACAGGCGCCGGCACCGGAGCCGCCTACGTCAAGCACCGTCATCCGGCCTCGTTCTACGCGGTGGTCGGCGTGGCGGCGGTGGTGACGGTCGAGAACGGGAGCTGCACGAACGCCCGGCTCACGATCGGGGGCGTCACGGGCGAGCCGGTGGACGCGACCGCCGCGGCCGAGGCCGCCGTCGACGCAGCGCCCTCCGAGGAGTCGGCGGCGGCCGCAGCGGACAGGGTCGCCGAGGCCCTCCCGAACGCCATGAGCGATACCTACGCCTCCGGCGAATACCGGACCCACCTGGCGACGGTGCTCGCCAAGCGCGCCCTGCTCGGCGCGTTCGAGCGAGCCGCCTAGGAGTCGTCCGCGGCGCGGAGTGCCTCGCGGCCCTCGATGAGGGCGAGTGTTGCGGCCGCTGCGCGGTCGGCCGCGGAGCGAACGGCGTCGGGGCCTTCGCCGTACTCCCCGTCGAGCAGCAGCGCCGCATGCCCGTGCGCGGTGGCTTCCAGGGCTCCCGCCACCGCGTCGGCGGCCGCCTGATCGCCCTCGCAAACGTCGTCTACGAGGGTGAAGAACGCGTCGACCGGCTCGTACGCGCGCTTGAGCTCCGGGTAGCGGCTCTTGTCGAGACCTGCGCTGAACAGCGTTTCGAACAATGGCCGCTGCTCGGCGGCGAAGCGGACGTAGGCACGGGCCATGGCGGCGAGCTGCCGCTCTGGATCGTCGTCCACGCCCGGCTCGGCCGCGAGCATCGCCGCGAAGACCTCGAGGGCACGGACGGCGACTGCCGCGAGCAGCTCGTCACGGTCGGCGAAATGGCGGTAAGGAGCCGCAACCGTGACGCCGACACGACGGCTGGCCTCGGCCAGCGAGAAGCCACGCACCCCTCGCTCCGCGATCAGCTCTACGGCCGCGTCGACAAGCGCCGTCCTGAGATCGCCATGGTGGTAGCGGCCGCCCTTGATGGCCGGCTCAGACGGGGTAGGTGACACCGGTGAGCCTCTCCGATTCCCGCCAGAGGCGGCGCTGCGCATCGGTGTCGTGGGAGCGAGGGATCGACTCGACCCGCACCGGGTGGCCGGTGTAGCCGCGGCTCCGGCCCGGGCCATAGAACTCGCCTCCGCGCGCGGAGGGGTCGGTCGCGGCTCGGAGCGTCGGCAGGGCGCCCATTCGGACGCTCTGCACGAACCGGAAGTTGAGCGGCCGGAGCCACGGATTGAGTGGTGCGCGCTCCAAGGTCGAGCGCGTCTTGTAGAGGTCGGTGAGAACGATTCCGGGGTGGCAAGCGAGCGCGCGGGTCTGGGCCCCGGCAGCGCGCAGGCGCCGGTCGAGCTCGTAGGTGAACATGAGGTTCGCCAGCTTGGATTGGCTGTAGGCGCCGTCGGGGTCGTAGCCGCGCTCGAACTGGAGATCGTCGAAATTGATCGACCCTCGTGTGTGCCCCTCGCTGCTGACGGTGACGATCCGCGACCCCGGACGCTCCCGCAGCCGGCCCAGCAGCAGTGCAGTGAGCGCGAAATGCCCCAGGTGGTTGGTGGCAAAGGTGAGCTCGAAGCCGTCCTCGGTCTGTTCGTAGGGCGGCTCCATCACGCCGCCGTTGTTGATCAGCAGGTCGATTCCGTCGACCGCTGACCCGAGCTCGCCCGCCGCCGTTCGGACCGAGGCCTGCGACGCGAGGTCGAGACGGACCACGGCGACGTCGGCCCCCGGGACAGTGGCGTGGATCCGGGCTGTCGCCTCCTTCGCCTTCGGGCGATCGCGGCACGCGAGGACGACGCGGGCACCGTGCTCGGCCAGTATCCGCGCGGTCTCCAACCCGAGGCCGCCGCTAGCTCCCGTCACGACGGCCGTCCTGCCCGTCTGATCCGGGACGTCGGCCGCGGTCCACTTCTTGGCGCGCTCATGAATGTAAGAGGTGCTCACAATGTGAACAACACTAACATCCGCAAGAGCGGTCGGTCAAGAACGGTCAGATGCTGCGGGCGTTAACCGCGGCCGAAGAGGCGGCCGAAGAAGCGGCGGATCGACCGCCAGAGCGCTCCTAGGCCGAGGGACAGGCCCCGCACCGGCTCCGGCTGCGCCTCGGTGGCCGCCTGCGCCTCTGCGGGAACGTCGGTCAGCTGCGCCTGCAGGCACTCCGCGAAGCTCTGCACCAGCTGGGAGGAGACGTCGCCGACGATGCCCCGCCCGTACTGGGCGACCGCACCGGAGAGGCTGAGGTCGGTGACGAGATCGACCCTGGTGCCGCCGTTCATCGCGGCGAGCGACGACTCGATCGTCGCCTGCGCAGCACCCCGTCCTCGCTGCTCACGGGCCTTGGCGCTCAGCTTCGTGCGACGCGCCGCCTCGTCGGCCTCCTCGCGCTTGACGTCCGTCAGGAAGCTCAGCGAGATCGGCCCGAGCTTCACCTGCACGGTCGCCTTCCAGTTGGAGTCGTCGACGGTCTCGTCGAGCTTCGCGCCGGGCATGCAGGGGATCACCCGCGGCATGTCCATCAGCAGATCCCAGGCGGCCTCCGGAGGCGCGGGAACCTCGAAGCTGTTCTCGAGCCGCATCAGACGTGCGCCGCCTCGAAGCGGCGCTTGCAGCCCGGGCCGCAGAAGTAGTACGTCGTCCCATGGAGCTCGAGCGTCTCGCGGGCGCCGGCGATCGCGACGGTCATCCCGCAGATCGGATCGATCGCCTCCCCCACCTCCTCGGCGGGCGAGACGCCCGTGGTGTGCCGCCACGCGACGAGCTCGGCGAGGATCGCGACCGCGATCTCCTCCTGGGTGGAAGGCCCGAGGTCGAGGCCGGCGGGGCTCCGGATGCGCGCGAGCGCCTCCTCGTTCAGGCCCCGGTCGCGCAGCTCGGCACCCACCGCCTGCGCGCGGCGGGCGCTCGCCACCAGGCCCACGTAGCCCGCGCCGCCCGCGAGCGCGGCGGTCAGGCTCTCCTCGTCCCCGTGCCCCATCGACGCGATCACGACCGCGTCGGCGCCGTCGACAAGCTCGCTCTCGACCCGCCAGCCGATCGTGCCGGCCAGCTCGCGCAGGGTTCGCGCGGCCGGCCCGTCGCCCACGACGGCCAGCAGCGGCCGCGGCAGGTGCGGCTCGACGAGGACCTCGACCGTCCCTTCGGACGCACACATGCTCTCGGCCACGACCACATCTCCTTCCTCCGCCGTGGTGCCGCGGGGCCCGATGCGCAGCAGGCGCGTCTCGCCGTCGGCGAGCGCCCGCAGCGCCTCGCGGATCACGATCGGCTCCGAGCAGGCGCCCCCGACCCAGCCGAAGAGGTCGCCTGCGGGCGTGACGAGCGCGCGGTCGCCCCGGCGCGTCGACGCGGGTCGCTCGACGTTGACGACCGTGGCCAGCACGTGCGGCTCACCCTCGGCCGCCAGCCGGCCCGCCCGGATCAGGACGTCCTCGGTCACTCGGCCAGGCCGGCTTCCTGCAGCGCCTCCCAGACCCTGGCGGAGGTCACGGGCATCTCGAGGTTCCGAACGCCCGCGTGGGCGAGCGCGTCGACCACCGCGTTGACGTAGGCGGCGGGCGAGCCGACCGTGGCGGACTCGCCGACGCCCTTCGCGCCGATCGGGTGGTGCGGCGACGGCGTCACCGTCTCGCCGAGCTCGAACGACGGCGTCTCCCACGAGGTCGGCAGCAGGTAGTCGGTGAAGTTGGAGCCGATGCAGTTGCCGTCCTCGTCGAACGTGATCAGCTCCATGGCGGCGATTGCGAACCCCTCGGTGAGGCCGCCCATGATCTGGCCCTCCACGATCATCGGGTTGATCCGCACTCCGCAGTCGTCCACCGCGACCATGCGCTCGACCTTCCACGCGCCCGTGCCGCGGTCGACCTCCACCACGACCGCGTAGGTGCCGAACGGGAAGGTCATGTTCGGCGGGTCGTAGTAGTGGACGCCCTCGAGCCCCGCTTCGACGCCGTCGGGCAGGTCGGTGTAGGCGGCGAACGCGATCTCCTGGATCGTCTTGGCACGGTCTGGGGCGCCCTTGACCGAGAAGCGGCCCCGATCCCACTCGAGATCGTCCTCCGACGCCTCCAGCAGATGCGCTGCGATCGTCCGCGCCTTGTCGCGCAGCTTGCGGGAGATCACGGCGGTCGCCGCCCCGGCGACCGGGGTCGAGCGGCTCGCGTACGTCCCGAGCCCGTACGGGGTGTTGTCGGTGTCGCCCTCCTGGACCTCGATGTCCTCGTAGGGGATCCCGAGCTCCTCTGCGACGATCTGGGCGAAGGTCGTCTCGTGCCCCTGGCCCTGCGACTTGACGCCGAGCTTGAGGATCGCCTTGCCGGTCGGGTGGACGCGCAGCTCCGCCGAGTCGAACATGCGCAGCCCGGCGATGTCGTACTGCTTGCCGTGGCCTGCCCCGACGACCTCGGTGAACGAGGCAAGGCCGATCCCGATCAGCCTGCCCTGCTCGCGGGCCTCGGCCTGCTCCTTGCGCAGCTCGTCGTAGCCGAGCTTCTCGAGTGCCAGGCGTAGCGCCTTCTCGTAGTCGCCCGAGTCGTAGACGAAGCCGGTGGCAGACTGGTAGGGGAACTGGTCCGGCTTGATGAAGTTCTGGACGCGGAACTCGGCCGGGTCGACCCCCAGCTCGAGCGCGGCCACGTCGACCAGGCGCTCGATCAGATACGAGGCCTCGGTCACCCGGAACGAGCAGCGGTACGCGACGCCGCCGGGCGCCTTGTTCGTATACGCGCCCCGTCCGAAGACGTGCGCGGCCGGGATGTCGTAGGAGCCGGTGACGATGTGGAAGAGCCCGATCTTGAACTTGGACGGCTGGGCGTCGGCGAAGAACGCGCCCTCGTCCGCGACGAGCGACGTGCGCAGGCCGGTGATCTTCCCGTCCTTGACCGCCAGCTCGCCGTGCATGTGGTAGTCGCGCGCGAACCCGGTGGAGATCAGGTTCCCGGTGCGGTCCTCGATCCACTTGACCGGCTTGCCGAGCAGGAGCGAGGCGGCCGTGGCGACGACGTAGCCGGGGTAGATCGGCACCTTGTTGCCGAAGCCGCCGCCGATGTCGGGCGAGATGACGCGGATGTTCTGCTCCGGCAGGCCCGCCACGAGAGCGAAGAGCGTCCTGATCGCGTGAGGCGCCTGCGAGGTCATGTAGATCGTGGCCTTGCCGGTCGCCGGGTTGACGTCCGCCACGCAGCCGCAGCACTCGAGCGGCGACGGGTGGCAGCGCGGATAGAAGGTGTCGAGCTCGACGACCCGGTCGGCCTCGGCGAAGGCGCGGTCGGTGGCCTCCTTGTCGCCCGCTTCCCAGTCGTAGATGAGGTTGGAGGCCTGCCCCTCCTTGTCGTCACGGATCAGGGGAGCGTCGTCCTCGAGCGCCTGCTGCGGCGTCGTGAGGGCAGGCAGCGGCTCGTACTCGACGTCGATCAGCTCCAGCGCGTCCTTGGCCACGTACGCGGACTCGGCGACGACCGCCGCCACCTCCTGGCCCTGGAAGCGCACCTTGTCGGTGGCGAGCACCGCCTGGGTGTCGCCCGAGAGTGTGGGCATCCACGCGAGGTTGTGCTGCGCCATCAGCTCGCCGGTGACGACGGCGACGACGCCCGGCAGCGCCTCCGCCCTTGACGTGTCGACCGAGACGATGCGGGCGTGCGCGAAGGGGCTGCGCAGGAGCTCCATGTGCAGCATCCCCGGGAGCGTGACGTCGTCGATGTAGTTGCCCTTGCCGCGGATGAAGCGCTCGTCCTCCTTGCGCTTGACCGAGTGGCCGAGCCCGCGAACTTCCGTCGTCGCCATCACGACCCCCCTTCGCTTGTCTGTGCGGCGGCGGCGTGGTGCACCGCCTTGACGATGTTCTGGTAGCCGGTGCAGCGGCAGATGTTCCCGGACAGCGCCCAGCGGATCTCCTCGTCCGTCGGGTCCGGGTTCTCCTGCAGGAGCGCGACCGAGGTGAGCATCATCCCGGGAGTGCAGAAGCCGCACTGGAGGCCGTGCTCCTCGCGGAACGCGACCTGGATCGGATGCAGCTCGGCGCCCTGCTGCAGGCCTTCGACGGTGGTGATCTCGCGGCCGTCGGCCTGGACGGCGAGCACGGTGCACGACTTGACCGGGACGCCGTCGAGCAGGACCGTGCAGGCACCGCAGTGGGTGGTGTCGCACCCGGAGTGCGTGCCGGTCAGGCCGAGCGTCTCGCGGAGGAAGTGGACGAGCAGCAGCCGCGGCTCGACCTCGGCCGCGTGCGCCTCACCGTTGACGGTGACGCTGACGGCTCGCGTGGTCTGCGCCGCCATGGGCTCGATCGCGGTGTCAGCCATCGGTCCTCCCTTCCGCCGCGGCTCGTAGTCCGCGCTCGACGAACACCCGTGCAACGCTGCGCTTGTACTCGGCGCTCCCGCGAACGTCGTCCTGAGGCTCGGCCGCCTCCGCTGCGAGTCGCGCCGCCTCGACGATCGCCTCGTCGTCGAGCTCGCGCCCGGCGAGCGCCTCCTCAGCCGCCGTCGCCTTGAGGTTGGCCGGCCCGACGCCGGTGAGCGCGATCCCGGCGCGTCCGACCGTTCCGTTCTCGAACGAGACGTGGACCGCGGCCCCGACGGTGGCGTAGTCGCCGACCTTGCGCTCGAGCTTGAGATACGTCCCCGCGGCCTTCGGGCCCGGATCGCGCACCTTGAGGCCGGTGATCACCTCGTTCTCCCGGAGCGAGGTCGTGAACGGGCCCTGGAAGAGCTCCTCGATCGGAATCGTCCTCGTCCCCGCCGAGGAGCGGGCCTCGAGGTCGGCCCCGACCGCGAGCATGACCGAGCCCCAGTCGCCCTGCGGGTCGGCATGTGCCAGCGAGCCGCAGACCGTGCCCAGGTTGCGCACGATCGGGTCGGAGATCTGCGGGGCTGCCGCGCCGAGAGCGCCGAACCGCCCGCCGAGCAGCTCCGAGCGCTCGCACGTCTTGTGACGCACGAGGGCGCCGATGTGGAGACTCCCGCCTTCCTCGGCGAGAGTGTCCAGGCCGGCAACCGTGTTGATGTCGACCAGCGCCTGCGGAGCCGCGAACCTGAGCTTCATCAGCGGGATCAGACTCTGGCCCCCGGCGAGGACCTTCGCCTCGCCGTCGAATCGGTCGAGGAGCTCACAGGCTTCCTCGAGGGTCGTTGGAGCGAAGTACTCGAACCTGGCGGGATACACGAGGACCTCCCTTGCCGCCCGAGATGGCCTTGACCGCAGCACCGCAACGATACGCCCCACGCGAGGGCGCTTGCATCTCATACCGCCAGACGAGCGGATCGGTTCGTAGACGGGCCGCCAAGGCGTCGCTTGCGACGCCGTTCAGAGCGCGCGCGGGCTTTGCCCGTGCGCGCGTCTGCCCGAACGGCCCGCTACTGGCCGAAGGCCAAGGGCGGGCCGGAGGGGAAGCTCCGAGGACGACCTCCCCCTCCGCATTGTCGCGCTCCGGACCTTGGCGACGGACGGGGTCTGAATCCATCGCCGGACGAGCGCAAACCCGCCGGAGGCAAGTATTACTCAACGCACCGGGCCAAGACCACGGTGTTTGCAAATACGAAAATTCGCCCGTTTGTCAGCGACGGCTCAGACGCACCAGCGAGTGGAGGCGGCGCTGCGCGGCGGACTTGCTCGTCGGCGGATCACACTTGGCCGCGAGCTCGCGCAACGAGAGCGTCGGGTGCTTCTTCCGCAGGCGCGCGATCTCACGCAGCGCGGGCGACAGCTCGTCGAGGCGTCCCCCCCGCTCCAGGCGCCGAACCGCCTCGAGCTGGGTCTTGGCGGCGGCGACGGCGCGGACGACGTTGGCGTGGTCGGCGTTCGCGAGCCGGTTGGCCCGCGCACGCGTGGACCCGATCACCGCCCGCTCCTGCAGCGCCAGCGCGGCCTCGCTGGCACCTGCGGCCGCGAGGACCCCGGCGATGCGGTCGATCCCCTTCGCGTACGCGAGTGCATGGTCACCCCGCTCCGCAACCCGCAGCTCTCCGCCCTCGGAGGACGCGGCGGCCGCGACCGCCTCGGCGCCCTCTCGCGTCTCGCTCCGTACCTCCAGGTGAGGCGAGGGCGGCGGGCTCACCGACCCGGACGCGAGCAGCGCGCCGCGCACGTAGGCCGAGCGGCAGCAGGAGCGTGAGACGACGCGCTTCGGCGGCCGGTCGAGCGGCCGCGTCCGCGAGTCGACGACCCCGGCCTGCTGCAGCACGTTCAGCGCGGCCGGCCCGCCCTCGACGTGGAGCTGGTAGCGCGTCTCGCGCCCGAAGGCGTGGCGTTGGTAGGTGCGGATCTCGGAGCGGACGCCGACGTCGCGCAAGAGCGTGAACGCCCGCCTCGCTACTGCCGCGCTGGAGAGGTCGAGATGCAGGCTCACCTCGCCGCGGCCGAGCAGGTGGAGCCGGCCGGCGAAGTGGAAGAGTGCCGAGAGCTCTGCGAGCCGGTCGCACTCGCGGGCCGGCGCGATCCCCGCGAGCTCGGCCCGGACGTCCTCAGAGAACGACACCCTCGAGTCCCAGTAACCGCCGTTTGTATTCCGGACCGAGCGAGCCGTACGACCCCAGCCCGTCCGCCCCGACGATGCGGTGGCAGGGGACGAAGAGGCTGAACCGGTTCGCCGCGCAAACCGAGCCGACCGCCCGCTGCGCGTTCGGATGGCCCGCCAGCGCGGCGACTTCGCCGTAGGTCGCGGTCTCGCCGTACGGAATCGAGCGAATCGCCTCGACGGCCGCGCGCTGGAACGGCGTGCACCAGTCGAGGTCGAGCTCGACGTCCGCGAACCCGTCCCGCTCACCGCCGAGATAGCGCCGGACGCGGTCGATCAAGGGGTGCGCGCCGCGCACAGAAGCCGCCGCAGTGGGGAGCTCGTGCCAGGCTACGAGGTCGTCCACCAGCACGAGCTCGCCGACTCCCCAGCCCGCGACTTCGTAGGAGACCTGACGCACCATCGCCCGAATCGTAGAATCACGGCCATGAGCCGCCCCGGCATCTTCCGGCCGCCGCCCGCGCGGAACGAGCCGGTGCTCGAGTACGCGCCCGGATCGCCGGAGCGCGAGGAACTCCGCGTCAAGGTCGAGCAGATGAAGGGCGAGCGGCTCGAGATCCCGCTCGTGATCGGCGGCGAGGAGATTCGCACCGGCGACACCTTCGAGGCGGTCATGCCGCACGACAAGGACCACGTGCTCGCCGAGGTGCACAAGGCCGGCCCCGGCGAGGTCGAGCAGGCGGTATCCGCGTCGGCCGAGGCCTGGGAGGACTGGGCCCGACTGCCGTGGGAGGAGCGGGCGGCCGTCTTCCTCCGCGCGGCGGAGCTGCTCGCGGGCCCGTGGCGCTCGACCCTGGTCGCTGCGACGATGCTCAACCAGTCGAAGACGGCGCACCAGGCCGAGATCGACGCGGCCTGCGAGGTGATCGACTTCTTCCGCTTCAACGTCGAGTTCATGGTCCGGATCTACGAGGAGCAGCCGATCTCCTCGCCGGGGGTCTGGAACCGCCTGGAGTACCGGCCGCTCGAGGGCTTCGTGTTCGCGATCAGCCCGTTCAACTTCACGGCGATCGGCGCGAACCTGACTTCGAGCCCGGCGCTGATGGGCGACGTCGTGCTCTGGAAGCCGGCCTCGACCGCCGCCTACTCCTCATACTGGACGCTGAAGCTGTTCGAGGAGGCGGGCCTCCCGCCGGGCGTCGTGAACTTCATCCCCGGGAGCGGCGCGGCCGTCGGCGACGCGGTGCTGGCGAGCGAGCACCTCGCGGGCGTCCACTTCACGGGCTCGACCGAGGTCTTCCACTCGATCTGGCAGACCGTCGGCCAGAACATCGGCAAGTACCGCAACTACCCGCGCATCGTCGGCGAGACCGGCGGCAAGGACTTCATCGTCGCCCACCCGAGCGCCGATGTCGACGCGGTCGCGACCGCGATCCTGCGCGGCTCGTTCGAGTACCAGGGACAGAAGTGCTCGGCGGCGTCCCGCGTCTACGCGCCTTCGAACATCTGGCCCGAGCTGAAGGAGCGGCTGGTCGAGGAAGTCGGGACGATCCGCATGGGCGACGTCACCGACTTCTCCAACTTCATGGGCGCGGTGATCGACGACAAGTCGTTCGCAAGGCAGCGCGAGGCGATCGAGCATGCGAAGGGCAACAACGCCGAAGTGGTTGCGGGCGGCGGCGTCGACGACAGCGAGGGCTACTTCGTCGAGCCGACCGTGATCCAGACCAAGGACCCGCGCGACCGGCTGATGCAGGAGGAGTTCTTCGGCCCGATCGTCACCACCTACGTGTACCCCGAGGACCAGTGGGAGCAGACGCTCGAGCTCGTCGACCAGACCGCCCCGTACGGCCTCACCGGCGCGATCTTCTCGCAGGAGCGTGCCGCGATCGACGAGGCGCAGGAGGCGCTCCGCTACTCCGCAGGTAACTTCTACGTCAACGACAAGCCGACGGGCGCGGTCGTCGGGCAGCAGCCTTTCGGCGGCTCGCGCGCCTCGGGGACGAACGACAAGGCGGGGTCGATGTGGAACCTCATCCGCTGGGTCAGCCCGCGCACGATCAAGGAGACCTTCGTGCCGCCGCGCGACTACCGCTACTCGTTCCTATCGGGCGACGACGGCGCGCCGGGCGGTCCCGGCGGCTCGCGCTGAGACGACCGCTTCTCGTCGCGCTCGCGCTCCTGCTCGTCGCCGCCTCTGCCGCCACGGCGGCGCGGATCCGCGGAACGAGGGGGCCTGACCGGCTCCAGGCCGTCAACGGGCTGCGCGACCGGGTCTTCTGCGGCGGCGGTCATGACCTGGCCACCGTCGACGAGCTCGACCGCGTCGCCCGCGACTGCGAGGTCGTCACCCGGCGCGCGTCGAGCGACCCGTTCCGCACCGGCGAGAGCCAGCACGCGACCGAGGTCGAGCCGGACTCGTTCGCGTTCGGCAAGACCGTGGTCGCGGTCTTCCAGGTCGGCCGGGTCTTCGACGGCGGCGCGCACGCGATCGGCTTCGCGGTCTCCCGCGACGCCGGCCGGACCTGGAAGCGCGGCTTGCTCACCGGGCTTCTCCCGCGCGCCAGCGACCCGTCGGTGGTGTACGACCGCAAGCATCGCGTCTGGCTCGCGGTCTCGCTCGTCTTCGGCCCCGACGGATCCTCGCTGCGGGTCAACCGCTCGAGCGACGGCCTGCACTGGGGGCGCCCGGTGACCGCGGTCGAGACGAGCGGCTCGCTCGGCCAGGACAAGGAGTGGATCGCCTGCGACAACTGGCCGCAGAGCCCGTTCTACGGCCATTGCTACCTCAGTTACAGCGACGTCGTCGAGGAAGTGATCGTGACGCAGACCTCCTCCAACGCCGGCCTCGCGTGGTCGGATGCGACGACCGCGCCCGGCTTCCCGGGACGCGTCTCGATCCGCGGCGCCTTCGCCCCCGGGGTACAGCCGGTCGTGCTCCCGAGCGGCCGCGTCCTCGTCGCGTACTACGACCAGGACGACTTCTCGGTGCTTCGGTCGGACGACGGCGGCGTGACGTGGACTGCGCAGCTCGGCATCGCTCCCGCGTCGTACCGCACTCACAGTGGCCTGCGCGCGGCGCCGCTGCCGACCTCGGCTCTGAGCTCCGACGGCCGCGCCTACATCGCCTGGGCCGACTGCTCGTTCCGGCTCCGCTGCGCGGCCAACGACATCGTCTACACGTCCACGGTCGACGGGGTCGCCTGGACCCCCGTCACCCGGGTGCCGACCGGCGCCGGCGACGCGGAGCTTCCCGGGCTCGACGGCGATCCGTCGCGGCCCGGCCGGCTCGCGCTCGCCTACTACGTCTACCGCGGCTCGTCGCTCGACGTCCGCTTCGTGTCGTCGTCGAACGCGGGCGCGAGCTGGACCCGGCCGCAGCTGCTCAACTCCCGGCGCGTGCCGATGAGCGGAATCGCGCCGACGTCGCTCGGCTCGATGGTCGGCGACTACATCTCGACCTCGTTCGCGGGGGGCCGGGCGGTGCCGGTGTTCGTGCTCGCGTCGTCGCCGTCGCGCGGGAAGCTGCACGAGGCGGCGTTCGCGACGTCGCTGGCCGTGCGCTAGCTGGACAACGGCCGGCGGACCGAGAGAATGGGGACGGATGGCTGACTCGCTCAGCAGCCGCTTCCGCATCGTCCAGGAGATGCATCAGCCGGACCCGGTCTCGGCGTTTTTCCTCGCACGCCTGCTCGACCGCGACCTACGCGAGCTGCGGGCGGATCATTGGCCGACCTCTGAACGCTCGCTCGGCAGCCTCGGCTCCCCGCTCATGCGTTCCGTGAGTCACGGCAACGAGGAGGTCGTTCTCGAGCGGGACGACGCGCTCCTCCACGTCAGCCTCCAGGGTGGTTTTGTCGTCATGCAGGCCGCCGCTGCGGACGAGGAGACGGTCGGGCGGACCGTCACCTGGCTGCGCGAGGCGCTGCCGACGCCCGAGCGCGTCGCCAGACAGGAGGTGCCGATCGTCTTCTGGACGTACAGCGCCCACGGCCCGGCACCGTCGGTACGAACGATCGCGGTGCCCGAATGGGAGGAGATTCGCGAGAACTATGCGAGCGCGACACAGGGCGGCCTCGATCGGATCATGAGCGACTTCAGGCCGGCCCACGGCGGGCAACTCCTCCTCTGGCACGGCGACGTCGGGACCGGCAAGACGTTCGCGCTGCGTGCTCTTGCGTGGGAGTGGCGGGAGTGGTGCCAGATCCACTACGTCGTCGATCCGGACACGTTCTTCGGCCAGCACGCGGACTACCTGATGAGCGTGCTGATGGAGAGCGAAGGGATCGCCGATCACGTGGCCACGCTGATGTCGATGCACGGCGCCGGGCAGGCAAGCGGCTGGACCTCCTTCGCACCGGTCGGGATCGAGGTCGAACAAGAGCTCGTGGGGGACGAGCCGAGTCCCGAGTCCATGCTCCAGCAGGCGGGACCGCGGAAGCAACACTGGCGCCTCCTCGTGCTGGAGGACACCGGCGAGTTGCTGCGGCCGGACGCGAAATCGATTATCGGCCAGGGCCTCTCGCGTTTCCTGAACGTCGTCGACGGCCTGATCGGGCAGGGCTTACGCATCCTCGTCCTGGTCACGACCAACGAACGCATCGAGAGCCTTCACCCGGCCGTGGCGAGACCCGGCCGCTGCGCAGCAAACATCGAGTTCGATCCGCTGAGCGAGTCCGAGGCGAGAGGCTGGTTAAGTCGTCGCGGTGCCTCTGCAGCCGACGGCGTCCCGTGCCTGCTCGCGTCGCTGTACGCGCAGCTCGAGGGGCGCGATCCGGACGAGGGACCGCGGCTCACAACGCTCGTTGACTAGCGCTGTTACTCCGGCGGAGGCAGCGCGATGCGGGCGGACCCCCAGCCGCGCGTGCGGGCGCGCACCGCGACCCAGCCGGCGCAAGCGAGAGCGGGCAGGGCCAGCACGACCGCAGCGACGCGAACGCCGAAGGCGCCGGCGAGCGCCCCGTCGAGCAGGCTCGCGAACGGGCGCAGGCCGAGGAACGCCACGCTCCAGAGCGCCATCACCCTCCCCCGCTCCCACGCGTCGACCCCGAGCTGGAGCCGCGCGGTGGCGTGCGTGTTGGTCGCGAGGTAGCCGAAGCCCGCGACGAACAGCACCGGCAAGGCGAGCGCCAGCCACGGCGTCAGCGCGAACACGACCATGCCGCCGCCGAGCAGCAGCAGCGTCGCGAACATGCGCCGCCTGCTCCCGCCGACCCGGCCGGCGACGACGAACGCCGCGGTCACCGCGCCGGCGCCGAAGACGCCGACGATGTAGCCGCCGAAGGTGTCCTTCTGGCCGAACGCGTGCGCCCAGGCAGGCGCGA
>Ga0081455_10002894_pt1 | contig 20162 bp, 22 predicted proteins | sample TabmetS3T2R1_FD_70207 | JGI IMG/M metagenome (GOLD analysis project Ga0081455, IMG submission 70207) | Tabebuia heterophylla rhizosphere microbial communities from the University of Puerto Rico - S3T2R1 | ecosystem: Host-associated > Plants > Roots > Rhizosphere ... | reverse complement strand
GCTGGGCGATGTCCTTCAGGCTCACGTGGTCACGGCGGGCCAACTCCGACGACGCCGACGTCACGAAGACATAGGGGTCGTTGAACAGATGCCGCGTCAGGAAGGGGCCAGGCGGCAGCGGCAAGTTGACGAACGCCAGGTCGAGCTCGCCCCGCTCGACACCGACCATGAGGTGGCGCGGCTCAAGTGCGGGGGTGATGTGGACCTCGACCCCCGGCCAGGACTCGAGGAAGCGGCTCAGCAGCCCGGGCAGCACCCGTGCCCCCACGCTCTGGAGGACCCCGACCCGGAGGCTGCCCACCTGGCCGGTCGAGAGGGCGGCGACGTCGGACTCGGCCGCGTGGAGCCGGGCGATGACGGCATCGGCGTGGGGCAGGAGCGCCTCGCCGATCTCGGTCAGGCGGACGGGGCGGGGCCCGCCGGGTCGGGTGAACAACGACGCGCCGACCAGCCGCTCAAGCGCCGCCACCTGCTGGCTGACACCGGACTGGGTATAGCCGAGCTCCCGGGCGGCGGCGCTGAACGATCCGGTCGAGATCACCGCCCGGAACGCAAGGAGGTGGCGCAGCTCGATGCTCTGCCACCGTGTCGGGCCATCACCTAGACGATCAGTAGTAGTGATGGAAATGGATTCTAACCTGCACTTTACTAATGATCCGGGATGGGTCAGGGTTGAAGCGTTCCCGGATCCCGGTGGTCGGCGATCCGGACGGGTGCAGGCCGGGCCACCCAGGCATCCTCCGCACTTCCCCGGGGGCGTGGCCCGGTCCCACCCGACCTTGATCTCCCCCGATACTGGCCCCCAGTCGCCGGCTGGGGGTCAGCATCGTGTGGGCCCACAACGGTCTGCGCTCGGCCGGGCAGCTGCCGGCCCGATCAGGGCTGGAGGATGACCTTGCCCGGGATCGGTTCGGTCGACTTCGCCATGAACGCCTCGCGGGCGTCGGCGAGTGGGTACACCGCGCCGACCTGCGGGCGGAGTTGGCCGGCGTCGACCAGGCGAGCCAGCTCGACGAGTTGGGCGCCGCTGGGCTCGCGGACGAAGTGGAGCGCCCGGATGTCCTGGCGGTCGGTGGGCGGCGGGGCGCAGACCGACACCAGGGCGCCGCCGGGCGTGACGATCGCCGCCGATCGGGCGAGCACGTCGCCGCCGATCGTGTCGAGGACGACGTCCGCCTGTCCGATGGCGTCCTCCCAGCGATCCTGCTCGAGGTCGACGAAGTTGTCGGCGCCGGCCTCCATCGTGCGCGACCGGGCGCCGTTGCGACCCGTGCCGATCACGTGGGCGCCGACGGAGCGGGCGAGCTGCACGGCGGCGGACCCGACGGCGCCACCGGCCCCGTGGATCACCGCGGTCTGCCCGGCGGCCAGCCGGCCATGATTGAACAGGGCCTGCCAGGACGTGAGCCCGGCCTGGGGGATGGCTGCGGCGTGCACGTGATCGATCGTCGTCGGCTTCGGCGCCACGTCGCGAGCCTCGATGGCGATGAGCTCCGCTGCGGCCCCGTCGCGATAGCCGTCGATGAGGCCGTAGACCTCGTCGCCCACCGACACGCCCGCAGTGCCGTACCCGAGTGCGACGACGACGCCGGAGAACTCGTGAGCCGGGATGATCGGCGCCCGATCTCGGCCCGCCCGGTCGGTCCAGAGCGGCCACTGCAACTCGGTGGGGGTGAAGCCGGCGGCAAGGACCTTGACGAGCGCGTCGCCGACGGCCGGCACCGGATCGGGTGCATCCTCGTAGACGATGCCGTCGATCCCTTCGAAGCCGACCGGCTCGTGGACCCTGGCGGCCTTCATCGTGCACTCTCCATCGCGTCTGCTCCTCTGTCACATCGGTGATGTTCCTGCGGTCACTGCTATGACACGGCGTTGCGAGGGAATGTGACCGATGGACGAGACCGACTGGCCGACCGAGCGGTTCGAGGAACACCGGGCGCACCTTCGGGCAGTGGCGTACCGAATGCTGGGCTCGCTCAGCGAGGCCGACGACGCCGTCCAGGAGACCTGGCTGAGGCTCAACCGTGCCGACACCAGCGACGTCGAGAACCTGGGTGGCTGGCTCACGACGGTCGTCTCGCGCGTGTGCCTGAACCGGCTGCGCTCCCGGGCGTCCCGGCGTGAGGAGCCGCTGGACGTGTATGTGCCCGATCCGATCGTGCGGCGCGAGGACGACCTCGACCCCGAGCGCGAGGCGGAGCTGGTCGACTCCGTCGGCCTCGCCCTGCTGGTGGTCCTCGAGACGCTCGCGCCCGCGGAGCGCCTGGCGTTCGTCCTGCACGACATGTTCGCCGTGCCCTTCGAGGAGATCGCCAGCATCGTGGGGCGGTCCCCGGCTGCGGCCCGGCAGCTCGCCAGCCGGGCGCGCCGCCGGGTCCAGGGCGTGGCCACACCCGACGTTGACCTGGCGCGCCAGCGGGAGGTGGTGGATGCCTTCTTCGCCGCCGCCCGCGGCGGCGACTTCGATGCGCTCGTCGCCGTGCTCGACCCGGACGTCGTGCTGCGGTCCGACGGTGGCGTGGCGCGTCCGAGCGTCTCGCTGGTGGTCCGGGGTGCCGAGACCGTGGCCAGCCGTGCGCTCATGTTCACGCAGCTGTCGCCGTTCGTCCGGCCGGCCGTCGTCAACGGCGTCGCCGGGGTCGTCGTGGCCCCCGCCGGCCGCCCGGTGTCGATCATGGCCTTCACCGTGAGGGGCGGCCGGGTCGTCGAGATCGACTCGATCGCCGATCCCGAACGCCTGCGCCGGCTCGACCTTCCGGTGCTGGACGGCTGATTTGTCAGTCGTTGTCGAACACGGCCAGGAACATCGACGTGGTTCGTCGCAGGTGCTCGGAGTCGAGCGTGTAGCGCCGCTCCCTGCCCGCCTTCTCCACGTGGACCAGCCCTGCGCCCTCGAGCCGCTGCAAATGCCGCGTCGTGGTCGACCACGAATGGCTGAAGCGATCGGCCAGCTCACCCGCGGTCATCGCCCCGCCCCGCGCGTGCAGCGTGACCAGGATGTGGCGGCGATGCTCGTTGGCGAGCGCCCCGAAGACGGCCTCCAGCTCGTCGAGCTCGCGCAGGCCGCGCGGCCGCCCGCTCAGAGCGTCTCCCTCACGGCGAAGTGGGGGAACGCCATGCCCGGTCCCATCGCACGGTCTTCGACGAGGGTGGCCATCCGCTCCCACAGCGCGGCGATCCGCGGGTGCTGGTGGGCGCGGCCCGGCGCCTCCGCGTCTATCCACTGGAAGATCGCGACGATGAGCGGCCCGGCGCCGTCCTGGTCCTCGCCGATGTACACCTCCTCGGGACGGGCGGTCGCCAAGCCGAGCTCGGTGTAAGTGGAGCGGTGCTCGCGGATCAGCCCCATGAGCTCGTCCACCTTGTCCGCCTGTGGCCGGTACTGGCAGATGACGGTGTTGTCGATGCGTTCGCTCATGGCCCGCATAGTTTCCTAATTTAGCCAAATATGCAAGCGTTTGTCAGGGCTCAGTTCGGCTAGGCCACCAGCACGGCGGCCCCCGTGAGCCGGTCGTTGGCCAGGTCGGCCAGCGCCCGGTCGGCCGCGTCGAGCGGGTAGGGCGTGACCGTCACCCGCAGGCCGAGGCGCGCCGCGAGCGCCAGGAACTCCTCGCCGTCGGCCCGCGTGTTGGCGGTGACGCTGCGCAGCTGCCGTTCCTGGAACAGGTGGGTCTCGTAGTTCAGCGGCGGCACGTCGGTGAGGTGGATCCCGGCGATCGCCAACGTGCCGCCGCGATCGAGGGCGGCCATGGCGGTCGGCACCAGGTCACCAACGGGCGCGAACAGGATGGCGCCGTCGAGCGGCTCGGGGGGTCGGGCGTCGGCCGGCCCTGCGGAGTGTGCCCCCAGGTCGAGTGCGAGCTGGCGGGCGGCAGCCGCCCGGGTCATGACGTGCACGGTGGCGCCCTGGGCCAGGGCCACCTGTGCGGCGAGGTGCGCGGACGCACCGAACCCGTAGATTCCGAGGCGGCCTCCCGGCGGCAACTCCGCTCGCCGCAGCGCCCGGTAGCCGATGATGCCGGCGCACAGCAGCGGCGCCGCGTGCACGTCGTCGAAGCTGTCGGGGAGCTCGTAGGCGTACGCCTCGTCGACCACCGCCCATTGGGCGTAGCCACCGTCCGCGTCCCAGCCCGTGAAGCGCGGATCGATGCAGAGGTTCTCCTGGCCCCGCCGGCACCAGCGGCACCGCCCGTCCGTGTGGCGCAGCCAGGCGATTCCCGCCCGCTGGCCCAACCCGAAGCGGCCCGCGCCGGGGCCGAGCGCGTCGACGGCGCCGACGACCTCGTGACCCGGGACGGTCGCCGGGCGGTGGGGCGGCAGGTCGCCCTCGGCGAGGTGAAGGTCCGTCCGGCACACGCCGCACGCAATGACCCGGACTCGGATCTCGCCCGGACCCGGTTCGGGGACCGGACGGTCCACGGCCACGAGGGGCCCAGTGGCGATCGGCCCCGGCGATTCGACGACCCACGCCTTCATGGCTCCTCCTGCACTCGACCCGTTCTCCGCAGTGACCTCATTCTGGATGGACCGGGCCACGCCGAAGAACTAGGCACCGGTCCCATGGTGACGATCGAGCAGGTGCGGGAGCTGGCCCTCACGCTTCCCCGCACCTACGAGGCTCTGGTCAGGGACCGGGTCAAGTTCAGGGTCGGGCGGATCGTCTACATCGCGTTCTCCCGGGACGAGACGCTGATGGGGTTCGCGTTCCCCAAGGAGGAGCGCCAGGCCCTGATCGACTCGGAGCCCCACAAGTTCCTCATGCCGAAGCGCTCAGACCAGCGTTACAACTGGGTGGTCGTCCGGCTCGAGGCGATCGACGACGTGGAGATGCGCGAGATCGTCCTCGACGCCTGGCGCATGGTCGTTCCCAAGCGGGTTGCCGCCGAGCACCTCGGCGCAACTGACCCAGGCGCCACTGATCGATAAGCGGGTCGTCGCCGGTGGCCGATCCAGGCACAATCCTCGGGTGATGGATGCTCAGGTCCTGACCGACGCTGGCGTGTCGACCCGCGAGGCCGACGTGCTCTCGGGTGTCGCCGAGCACCTCACCAACGCGGAGATCGCCGCTCGCCTGTACATATCCGTGCGCACGGTCGAGAGCCACGTGTCGTCGCTGCTCCGCAAGCTCGGCGTCGCCGACCGCCGCGAGCTGGCCAGCTACGCCGCCGCGCTCGCCGCCCAGCCGGCGGGCTCCGCCGGGCTCGGGGGCGCCGGCACCGTGGCCGTGCCCCGGCCGTCGGCGCCGGCGATCCCGACACCGCTCACGTCCTTCGTGGGCCGGGCGGCCGAGCGGGAGGCGCTGGCCGCGGCCATCGCCGGGCACCGGCTCGTCACGGCGGTCGGTCCCGGCGGCGTGGGCAAGACGCGGCTCGCAATCGCGGTGGCCGCCGAGACCGTCGAAGCCGCCGAAGCGGTCTGGTTCGTCGACCTGGTCCCGATCTCCGATCCTGCCATGGTGGCGGCCGCAGTGGCTGCGGTGCTGGGGGTGGCGGAGCGTCCTGGGGGCACCATCGACGACGCGGTCCTCGCCCGCCTGGGCAGGTCGGAGGCGCTGATCGTGCTCGACAACTGCGAGCACCTGGTCGACGGCGTCGCCGTGTTCGTGGAGCGGCTCCTGGCGACGTGCCCGCAGGCCCGCGTGCTGGCCACCAGCCGCACGCGCCTCATGCTGCCGTTCGAGCACGTATTCCCGGTGCCCGGCCTGTCGCTGCAGCCGGACGACAGCGAGGCCGCCGACGCCGTGGCGCTGTTCCTCGAACGGGCCCACGCGGCAGCCGGGTTCGAGCCGGGCCCGGGCGACATGCCCCGTATCGCCAGCGTGTGCCGCTCGCTCGACGGCATGGCGCTCGCCATCGAGCTGGCCGCCGCCCGCCTCGCGACGCTGGGGCTCGACGGCGTGGAGTCGGGGCTGGCCGACGCGCTCCGGATGCTGGCCGGCGGCTCACGGCTCGACGAGCGACACAGCTCCCTCCGCTCCACGATCGACTGGAGCTACGCCCTGCTCGAGCCGTCCGAACAGGCCCTGCTCCGGCGGGTGTCGGTCTTCGCGGCGCCGTTCACGGTCGAGGCTGCGGGCAAGGTGGCCGGGTTCCCGCCGGCCGACGTGGGCTTGGCGGACGGGCTCGCCCGGCTGGCCGACAACAGCCTCGCCATCGTCCGACCCGGCTCCGAGACTCGCTACCGGGTCCTCGAGACGATTCGCCAATACGGCGTCGACCAGCTCGACCAGGCCGGCGAGCTCGAGGAGGTGCGGGCCCGGCAGGTGCGCTGGTGTCTTGCGACGGCCGAGGAGCTGGTCGGGCAGGCGGACGACGACGTCGAGGACTTCGTCCAGGGCGGGGGTGGCGACGGCGCCTGGCGGGGCGCGTTCGATCTGGTGGCCGACGACCTGCGTGCCGGGTTCACCTGGGCCGCGAGCCGCCACGAGCTGCGCGCCGAGGCCCACCGGCTGGCGTTGCTGCTGGCATCGCTGGCGTTCCTGCGGGGGCTGCCGGCGGAGGCACAGCGTCGCTTCGAGGAGGCGGCGACCCTCACCGACGACCCCGCCGAGCAGGTCACCGCGCTCAACGATGCCGCCGGTGCGGCGCTGTGTCGCCACGTCGGCAACGACGCCTTCCGGCTCTGGCGGCGGGCCACCGACATCGCCGCCGAGGCCGGCGACGGGGTCACTGCGGCGCACAACCTCGCCATCGCGGCGACGCTGATCAACCGCGGCCCGGGGGTCATGGCCGAGGTCCCGCCCCCGGAGGTGGTCGACGAGCTGATCCAGGAGGCGGTGGGGCTGGCGGGTAACTCGCCCCTCGCCGAGCCGTCGATCCTCACCGCGCAGGCGTTCAACGGCGACGAGCTCGACCCCGTCACCCAGGAGCTGACCGAGAGGGCGGTCGCGCTCGCCCGGCGAGTCGGCGACGCATACGACGAGAGTGCGGCGCTCGACGAGCTGTCGGCCGTTCACCTGGCCGGGGGCGACGTCCCGGCTGCCGTGGCCACCGTGCGGGCCCGGATCGAGGTGCTGCGACGCATCCCGCTCGGACCGGGCACCGGCATGGAGTTCTCCGACTGCTACGCGATGGCGTCGGAGATCAGCCTCGCCGCCGGCGACTTCGCCTCCGCCCGGAGGTACGCGGACCGGCTGGCGTCCCTCCCGTTCGTCACCGAGCTCGACCACATCGCCACCGCCCGCCGCATCAAGGTCGACGCCATGGCGGGTGACCTCGACGCCGTGGTGGCGGCCGCCGAGCGCTTCCGCCGCGGGTGGGAACAGGCGGGGCGACCGGTGGCGAGCAACCTGGCGGGCGCGGCGCTGGCGGTGTCGATGGTCCACGGCCTGCGCGGCGACGAGGAGCAGAGCGCGGAGTGGCGGGATCGCACCATCGCGGTCGGCGTGACCCCCGAGCGCCTGGAGAGCCCGTTGAGCGGCTACGGCCCGACGTTCGACGCCATCGTCCAGCTGCACGTCGGCGACATCGACGCCGCTGTGGCCCGGCTGGCGGTCGAGCCCGATCGGCTGCGCACCTGGTTCAGCGGTGAGTGGCGCCCCTGGTACGCGGCGCTGTGGGCCGAGGCTGCGGTCCTCGCCCGGCTCCCGGACACCGCCGAGCGCATCGAGCAGGCCCGACTGTCGGTGGCCGCCAACCCGGCGGCGACCGCGATGGTCGAGCGCGCCGCCGCCCTCGCCGACGGCGACACCGACCGGTTGGCCGCGGCTGCGGCGGCCCTGGAGCCCACGGGCTGCGCCTACCAGTGGGCCCGCACCCTGGTGATGGCCGGTGGCGCGCACCGGAAGGCCGGAGAAGCGGAACTGGAGCGCATGGGCGCCGCCCCGATGGGTATGCCGGGGGCGTGACCCGCTCGTCCATGTGGCGCGCCGTACGCGGCGCCGGCCTGGGTGGGCTGGTGCTGTTCGCGGGCATACAGCTCGTCCCGTACGGCTGGCGTCACCCCAACCCGCCGGTCACCCAGGACGCGCCGTGGCCGGACGCTGACAGCGAGCGCATCGCGCGGGCGTCGTGCTACGACTGCCACAGCAACGAGACCGATTGGCCGATCTACGCGTACGTCGCGCCGATGTCGTGGCTGGTGCGCAGCGACGTGGAGTCCGGGCGAGACGAGCTGAACTTCTCGGAGTGGGACCGCGACGACGGCGACGCCGACAAGGCGATCGAGGAGATCCTCGACGGATCGATGCCCCCGGACCGGTACACCATCATCCACCGCGACGCCCGGCTGACAGACGCCGAGGCAGAGCGCCTCGCCGCCGGGCTTCGGGTGCTGGACGAGGAGCGACAGGGTGGAAACGGCGGGCGCGGTAGTGACGACGAGGACGGTGACGACGAATGAACCAGCCGTTGGAGCTCGGTCCGGTGCTGCACGTCGGCGATGCACAGGTGCGCGTGGGCACCTGCTCGTGGACCGACAGAACCCTCGTGAAGGGCACCGACTGGTACCCGAAGCGCTCGATGAGCGCCGCCGAGCGGCTGGCGTTCTACGCCGCCCGCTTCTCGGTGGTCGAGGCCGACAGCACCTACTACGGACCGCCGTCGCGCCAGCTGGCCGAGGGCTGGGCCGAGCGCACGCCGGACGGCTTCCGCATGAACGTCAAGGCGTACTCGATGATGACGGGCCATCCGACCAAGCCGGAGTCCCTGTGGCGCGACCTCGCCGAGGCGCTCGAGCCGGAGGCCGCCGCCAAGCGCAACGTGTACCCGCACCACCTTCCCGCCGACGCGATCGACGAGGTGTGGACGCGCTTCGCCGACGCACTCGAGCCCCTGCGGGCCAGCGGGCGGCTGGGGTCGATCCTGCTGCAGTATCCGCCCTGGTTCACGCCCAAGCGCGCCAACCGTGACGAGCTGGCGCGGGCGCGCGAGCGGCTGGGTGGCCTGCCCGCGTGCGTCGAGCTGCGGTCGCCGCTGTGGTTCGGCAAGGACGACCTCGACCGGACGCTCGGCTGGCTGGCGGACCACGAGCTGACGCTGGTGGACGTCGACGCCCCGGCGGTCAGCAAGCTGCCGCGCCTGGCGGCGGCGACCACGGACCTGGCGGTGGTGCGGTTCCACGGCCGGGCCGACGACACCTGGTCGGGACGAGCGACGTCAGCCGCCGAGCGCTTCCGCTACCTCTACGACAAGCGGGAGCTGCGTCCGTGGGTCAAGCGCGTGCGGGAGCTCTCCGGCCAAGCCCGCGAAGTGCACGTGCTGATGAACAACTGCTACGAGGACTACGGCGTTCGCAACGCCGCCGACATGACCGACCTCCTGGGGTCCATAGTCGACTGACCTTGCCGACGTTTGGCTGTCAGTAGTGTTTGCGCTACGCCGGCCCCGCGCAGGAAGGAAGCCGTGGTCAACGAGGCAAGAACGACGGCGACGCCGCCGGCGGCGAGGCGAGCGCCTCGCAGGACCAGCGAGCGCAGGCGCAGTGTGGCCAACCACGAGGACCGGTGGACCGACATCGTCGAGCGGGCCGGCGCGATCTTCTACCGGAAGGGCTACGAGGCGACGAGCCTCCAGGACATCGCCGACTCGGTCGGCATGCTCAAGGGCAGCATCTACTACTACATCAAGACCAAGGAGGACCTCCTCTACGAGCTGGTCTCCCGGGCGCAGGACATGTTCGAGGCCACGCTCGAGGAGGACGAGGAGACCGCACGGTCGGCGGCGCCGGTGCGCCTGCGGGCGTTCATTGGCCGGTGGATGGCTCTGACGTCCAGGGAGCGGGAATGGGGCCTGGTGGCGGAGCGTGAGTTCATGCGGCTGAGCAAGCGCCGCCTCAAGCGCGTGATCGAGCGTCGCGACGAGCTCAGCGGGTACGTGAAGGACATCATCCGCCAAGGCATCGACGAGGGGGCGTTCGACCCGTCGACCGACGAGTCCGTAGGGGCGACGGCGATCTTCGAGCTGATGAAGACGAGCCACCTGTGGCATCGCCCGTCAGGGCCGCTCTCCCTGGCCGAGCTCGGCGACTGGTACGCCACGTTCGCGATCCGCGGCCTCGGTGGACCCCGCTGGCATGACCGGACACCCGCCAGACCCTGATCCGATGGACGCCTCGCTCACCGACAATCGCGACGTCCGCAGCCGCCTGCTCGAGGCCGGCAACGCGGTGTTCAGCGAGGTCGGGTACACGGGGGCGACGGTTGACGACCTGATCGAGCACGCCGCGACGTCGCGGGCGACCTTCTACCGCTACTTCCGCAACAAGGACGAGCTGTTCGACGAGCTCAGCCGCGCCTGCTTCCAGGACATGAAGGCGATCGTCGAGGAACTGGGTCGCATGCGGGCGGGAGCGATCGACACGGACGAGATCGAGGAGATCCTCGGCCACTACCGGGATCTGCACGCCCGCCACGCCGGGGTGTTCCGGGCATGGTGGGAGCGGGTGGCCCGCCTGGATCCCGAGGTGCCGGCCGAGGAGGGCCACGTCTTCAATCGTCTGGTCGACAGCCTCACCAGGTCCGTGAGCGACGCTCGGGTGGAGTCGCTCGTCGCCCCGGAGGTGCAGGCGGCGCTGCTCTACCTGCTCATCGAGGCTTCGTACTCGGCGGTGACTTCGCGCTGGTCACGCGTCGACCCCGACACGTTGGCGCCCACCCTGGCGCGGATGGTGCACCGGACCTATCTGGGCGGTGATGCACCGCGCCGCGCCAGCCGTCTCCGGGTTGTCTGAGGCAGGCATTCCCCGCGGCCGGCGCCGCATGGATCAGGTCGGCTGCGGCGCCGCGGGCGCATCCGACCCGAACACCGAGCGTTGCACGAGTTCGGCGAGGCCGTCGACCAGCTCGTCGAAGGTTATGACGAGCTGCCCTCGGTGCTTCGATCTCGTGGCGCGGTCGATCAGGTTGTAGATGCACAGCGCCGCCCCGTAGGGGTCGATATCGACGGCACCGGCGGCGCTGATCCGATCCGCCAGCGCCGTCGTCCAGCGTCGCTGTGCCCGCAGGCCCTGCGTGCTGATGCGGGGGTCGGCGTCCTCGATGATCGCGTCGAGCAGCGCGGCGTGGATCGCCGAGTGCTCCAGGAGGAAGCCGCACACCTCGGCGAGCCAGGCGCGCAGCACGGTGAACCCGGCCGGGCCCGGCTCGAAGTCCGGGATCCTGGCGAGCAGGTCGTCCATCGCCGCGACGAGATCCACTTGCATGGCGAGCAGCAGGTCGTCCTTGCCGTCGAAGTAGACGTAGAACGTGCCGTGTGACGTGCGGGCCCGCTTGGCGACCCGCGCCACCCGGGCGCCGTGGTAGCTGTGCGCGGAGAACTCTTCCACGGCGGCCGCGAGCAGCCGGGTCAGTGTGCGGCGGCCGCGCTCCCGGCTCGTGCGCGAGTCCAGCACGTGGTGCCACCGCTCGGTCGAACCCCCCACGCCGTGCGACACAAGTGTCAAGTTAGCCGCGGGTCGGCCTCGCCCTTCCCGCTCGGCTAGGACCCGCGGAAGTTGGGCTTGCGCTTGGCGACGAATGCGGCCGCGGCCTCGCGGTGGTCGTCGCTGACGAACGTGGCGCCCTCGAGCAGCAACCCGGTCTCCATGAGCAGGCTCATGCGGTCGCGCACGATGCGGTTGAGCGTCGCCTTGGTGCCCTGCAGCGCCAGCGGTGGCCCGTCGGCCAGGCGCTGGGCGAGGGTCTTCGCCTCGTCTAGGAGCCGGTCGGCGGGCACGGCCTTCAGGACCATGCCGAGGCGAGCGGCCTCGGCGCCGCTGATCGGATCGCCCGTGAGCAGGTACCACTTGGCGGCACCGAACGGCATGATCAGCGGCCACATCACCGCACCGCCGTCGCCGGCCACGAGGGCCACGCTGACGTGGGTGTCTGCGAACTGCGCGTCCTCGGCGGCCACCACGACGTCGCAGAACAGGGCGATCGTGGCCCCGAGGCCCATGGCGTAGCCGTGCACGGCGGCGACGACGGGTTGGGGCACGCCCAGGATGGCCTCGAGCAGCGCGGTGGCGTTGAGCGTGCGCAGCACCGTGTGGGCGGGGCGGGCCGGCTTGGCGCCCGAGGCCCGCTCGTCGAAGCTTTTGACGTCGCCCCCGACGCAGAAGGCCCTCCCCTCGCCCCGCAGGAGGATGGCGCCCACGGAATCGTCCCGACCAGCGCGCCCGAGGATCTCGACGAGCTCCTCGTGGAACCCACCGCCGACGGCGTTCAGCCGATCGGGGCGATTGAACGACACCGTCAGCAGGCGTCCGTCCTGACGCACCAGCATCGTCGTGTACCCGCCCCAGTCGTTCCCCGGAGTGGACATGAATGCCGGCTACCGGGTGATGCCGAAGCGCTCGAGGCCGAAGGCGCGGATGGCGTTGCCGCGCAGCAACTTGTAGGTCTCGTCGTCGTCCAGCCCCGCCTTGCGGCAGATCTCCTCGGCGACCGCCTCCGAGTGGGGGAACGTGCTGTCGGCGTGGGGGTAGTCGGTCTCGAAGCAGATCGTGTCCATGCCGATGCGGTCGCGGTTGGCCAGGCCCGTCTCGTCGTCGAAGATGCACCCGTAGACCCGGCCGCGGATGTAGCTCGTCGGTGGTTCGGGGAGGTTGGTACCGAACGAGTTGTCCGACCGCTCCTCCCACAGCTTGTCCATCCGTTCGAGCAGGTAGGGCATCCAGCCGACCTGGCCTTCGGAGTAGGCCACGACGAGCTCGGGGAACCGCGCCAGCGTGCCCGAGAAGACGAAGTCGAGCAGCGAGCCCATGGCGTTCTGGAACGTCAGCGTCGAGCTGACGATGAACGGCGCGTCGGGGGTCGTGCCTGGCATCTTCGAGGACGAGCCGATGTGCATGCACAGCACGGTCTCGGTCTCCACGCACGCCGCGAACAGGGGGTCCCACTCACCCGAGTGGATCGAGGGAAGGCCGAGGGGATACGGGTTCTCCGAGAACGTGATGGCGTGGCATCCCTTGGCGGCGCAGCGGCGCACCTCGTCGGCCGCCAGCTGCGCGTCCCACAGCGGGACCATGGCGAGCGGGATGAGCCTTCCCCTGCCGTCACCCGCGCACCACTCGTCGATCATCCAGTCGTTGTAGCCCCGGACGCACAGCAGCGCGAGCTCCTTGTCGTCCCGCTCCGCGAACGTCTGCCCGCAGAAGCGGGGGAGCGTGTTGGGGAAGCAGATGGATGCGTCCATGTGGTTCGCGTCCATGTCGGCGAGCCGTTCCTTCTGCTGCCAGCAGCCGGGCCGGATCTGATCGAAGGTGACGGCCCCGAACCCCAACTCGTCGAACCCCGCGGCCGCCGACAGCTTCATCAGCGGCGAGACCATACCGTCGTAGTGCCACACGTCGGCCCAGTCGCCGTCGTCGTGAGCGGTCCACACGAGGCCGGTCTTGGCGACGTCGTACGAGCCCCTCTCCCGCACGATGCGGGGGCCCCGTTCCTCGTAGCTGGCGGGAAGCCGGCTGGACCAGAGATCCGGCGGCTCGACCACGTGATCGTCGACCGAGATGATCCGGGGGATCTGCGTCATGCGGTGCCCTCCCTCACGCGGCTCTCCCCGGTATTTCAGCTCGGATTCCCCGGAAGCCGGAGCTCTCCGAGACCCTATCCGTATATGACAAGAGCGTCTAACGGGCGGGCGCCAGGGGTTCTTTGTTCAGGCGGTGGCGGGTTTCTCGTACACCGAGACGTGCCGCTGGCTGTCGTCATCGAACGGCTCACGGTTCCAGCCTCCCCACCGGTGCCGCAGCCGGAGGCCTGCGAGGCGGGCCATGAGGTCGAGCTCCGACGGCCAGGCGTAGCGAAGCGCCACGGGCACGAGGCGCACGCCGCCGCCGCTGATCACGACGTGCTGGGCGTCGACCCGCTGCTCGACCGGCCGGTGCCGCGACACGTCCAGCTGCACCCGATCGACGTCCATGTTCATCACGTGCACCCGTTGGCCCCGATCGAAGCGGGCCACGTCGGGGACGAAGCCCTCGAGCGAGAAGCAGCCCCCCGGTTCCAGCCGCCGGGCGACGTTGGCGAAGCACCGCACCTGGTCGTCCTGTGTCAGCAGCGCGAAGAACGTGTTGAAGACGATGAAGATCAGCCTGAACGAGCGGTCGACAGGCACGTCGGCCAGGTGGCCGAAGGTCACCCCGATGCCGCCACCGCCGGGCTTGGCCCGCATGTGCTCGACCATCGCCGGGGACGCATCGACCCCGTGGACCTCGAGTCCCCGCGCCGCCAACGGGATGGCGACCCGACCGGTGCCGATGCCGAGCTCGAGCACCGGGCCGTCCCCCGCCAGCGAGGTGAGCACGTCCACCGTCGCCGCGGGGTCCATGTGGGCGTGCCACTCGTCGTAGACGTCCGCAATCAGCTCGCCGTAGGTCTCTGGCCCGTAGCGGTCCATGCATCTGCCCCCCTGCGACGGTAGGCGGCCCTCGTCTGCGCCCGTCAACGGGTTTCGATCGTCGCCTCTATCCGCCCGGAGCGCACTGCCTCGAGCAGCTCGGCATGATCCCGCTCGTTCTGGTCGGCGTAGACCTTGGCGAACTGCGTGATGGCCTTGTCAAGCTTGGGGGTCGTTCCCATGTAGCCGCTGATGATGTCCGCGTCGGACGAGCGGGCGTGCGCCCGGGCCAGGCACATGCCGCAGAGCCCGGCGTATTCGGCGAGCTCTAGCGGGCTCAGGGACTCGACGTCGTAGGCGCCCTTGTTGTCCCACAGCTGGCGCCAGTAGTAGTGCCCGCCCTCGAGGGCGGTCGCCCAGCCCAGCAGGGCGTCGCTCGCGGACTGGAGGATCCGCTGCCCACAGACGACCCGCTCGCCCTGGTGGCCCTCGTGGGGTCGGGCGACGAACGGCTCGAGGACCGATGCCTGCGCCTCCTTCCCCTGCATGAGAAGGTGGTGTCCGTTGGCGCCCTCGAGCAGAGCAACGAAGCAGCGCGTGCCGACGCTGCCGGTGCCGACGACCTTGAGGGCGACGTCGACCACCCGGTAGTGCTCCATGAGGATCCGGTAGTCGGGCCGCAGGGTCTCCAGGTAGCTCTCGTGTTGGTGGGCGATCGCCTCGTCGATGACCGCGATCTGCTCGGACGGAAGGAATTCCTCGACGCGGACGATCAGCGGGGGGCGGTCCCTGAGCCTCGGCCGCCCGTCGACGATCTCTGTCAGCTTGGAGTATGCGTGGATGTGGTCCCGGCTGCTGGCCCGGGTCGACGCCCGCTTCGTCGCACGCCGGAGCGTGCGATTGCGCGCGGCGTCGGCGGCCTCGATGCAGAGGTACCAGCCATCGAGCACGCTCATCGTGGCCAGCCGGGCCATCGTCTCCCGGTAGCGGCGCACGGCCTCCTCCGCGGCGGCTCCGCCCTCGGCGGGAAGGTGTCCGGCCGATCGGGCCGCGACCGCAACGCTCGCCGCCAGCCGCTTCAGGTCCCACTCCCAGGGACCGTCGATCGTCTCGTCGAAGTCGTTCAGGTCGAACATGAGCGTTCTCTCGGGCGAGGCGTACAGGCCGAAGTTGAGGAGATGGGCGTCGCCGCTGGTCTGGACCTCGATGCCCGTCGCGGCCGTTGGGGCCAGGTCGGCGGCCATGACGGCCGCCGCCCCTCGGTAGAAGGCGAGCGGCGATGCGGCCATGCGAGCCCAGCGGAGCGGAACCAGCTTGGGAAGGCGGCTCCGGCTCTGCTCCTCGAGCACTTGGAGCGGGTCCCGGTCGGCGCTGGGCGACCACTCGGCGTGCGAGGCGCGGGGGGCTTTGGCGCGCATGGCCCGACCCAACCCTCGCCGCTCATCCGGCGAGACCGCAGCCTCCCACCAGGGTGCGTCCGGGGCCGAGGTACTCACGCCCTGGTGAAAGTACCAGCCGACGTCGTGCGACTACAGGGGGCGCGCGACAAACCGCCCTGAGTGCCCGGGCGTCAGGTGCGGCGCGTGAACACGCGTCTGAGCGCGCCGAACGGAACCACCAGCACCACGGCGATGGCGCAGTACACCGCCACCGCAACCGCGGGCCATACGAGTCCGATGAGGATCGCCAGCGCGTAGACGGCAACGACGGGCAGGATGCTGCGCCTCACCGTGTCGGGCTCGTCGATGGTTCCGGGGCCGAAGAGATGCTCCCAGCGGGCATAGGTGTCGAAGGCGTAGAGCAGCACCCGGATCCCCAGCAGGGCGATGCCGTACATGGCGACGAAGACGCGTTCGCCCGAGACGTCGTCCAGGCCTTCGGCGACGAGGCGCGTGGGGAACGGCAAGACCGCCACCACCAGGAGCAGGAGGAGGTTGAGTCGAAGCAGGCCCAGGTCGGCCCGGGCGAGCCGATCGGTGATCGCGGTGTGGGCGATCCACGCGCCGCCGATCGTCAGGAAGCTCACGACGTACGCGAGGTAGAAGGGCCAGGCATCCAGCACCCGATCCAACGCGGGGCCGGATTCGGGGATCGCGAGGTCGAGGACGAGCAGGGTGATCGCGATGGCGAACACGCCATCGCTGAACGCCTCCAGCCGGGCCTTGCCCACGAATTCCCGGGCGTCGGGGGCGTGCTCCTCACCTGGCAATCGGTCACCTCCAGGAAGCGGCGACGCACAGATTGCCGGATGCCCAGCGGCCGGTGTGGGACCGATGGCGGCTACAGGTCGGGGCGGAGGTCGTGGTCGATCTGCATCAGCTCCACCGGCGCGCCGTTGACGCTGATGAAGGCGACGGTCACGCCCGCGCTCGGACTGTTGGGTTCGATGATCACCCGGTGCCCGGCAAGTGCCTCGTCCAGGTCGTCGACCTCGAACGCCACATGGGGAACCGTCTTCACCAGGTCCGGGTAGGGGGCGTCGTCCCAGTAGCGCTGCCACTGGATGCCGAACGGGTTGTCCTGGTGGTCGCTGACGGTCATCTTCAAGTGTGGCAGCGGGATCTCGTCCTCGAAGCGGCGCGTCGTCGGGATGCCCATGTGGTTGAACCTCATGGGCTGGGTGGCGCCTGGCTTCGGCTGTTCGCCGTCGGCGACGTCGGGCATCTAGCGAGTCTGCCCGTGACCCCCAGCATCCGCCGCTCCATTTCCGGTGCGGGAATCCCAGGTGGAGGGCTGCCTGACCCTCCGGCCGGCGGCAGATCGTGCTCGACTGGGTGCACCTGTCGGATCTGGGCACCCGCCGATCGTCGTACTGACGACATCTCGACAACCGGGAGGACCCATGAAGTACATGATGTTCGTCGTCGCCGATCCCGTTGCCGCCGCAGAGGCCGAGCCGTCCGAGAACGATCTGACCATCGAAGAATGGCTCGCCGAGGTCGAGGGCAAGCGGATCACCGGAGACAGGCTGTGCCCGGCCGATGACGCCACCACCGTGCGGATGAGCGGGACCGAGGTGCTGGTCAGCGACGGCCCGTTCACCGAGTCGAAGGAGTGGATCGCCGGCTTCGACATCCTCGAGTGCGAGAACCTCGACGAGGCGATCGCGATCGCGGCGCGGCACCCCCAGGCCAACGGCGGCAAGCTCGAGCTTCGTCCCTTCTGGACGTCCGACGAGTGACCACCGACGAGCGGGCGATGGAGGAGGCGATCCGCTCGGTCGCCGCCGCGGAACGGGCCACGCTCGTCGCGACGCTGATCCGGCTCACGGGGGACTGGGACCTGGCCGAGGACTGCGTGCAGGATGCCGTTGAGCGCGCGCTCGCCCGCTGGCCCCACGACGGCATCCCGCGCTCGCCGGGGGCCTGGCTGACGACCGTGGCCCGGCGGCGTGCGCTGGACGTGCTGCGGCGCCGACGGACGGAGCGGGCGAAGGTCCAGGAGGCTGCGATCACGCACGCTCCCGTCCGCGTCCCGCTAGATCCCTTGTCCGACGACCTGCTCCGGCTGATCTTCACCTGCTGCCATCCGGCACTGTCCCTCGAGAGCCGGGTCGCGCTGACGTTGAAGACGGTCGCGGGTCTGTCGACTGCGGAGATCGCTCGGGCGTTCCTCGTGTCCGAGGCGACGCTGTCGCAGCGGCTGCTGCGCACGAAGCGCAAGATCGCCCGTGCCGGGATTCCCTACCGAGTGCCGCCGGACCAGCTGCTCGGTGAGCGCACGGGTGGCGTGCTGGCCGTGCTGTACCTGATCTTCAACGAGGGATACGGCCGTTCGGACGGCCGCCTGTCCGCCGAGGCCATCCGGTTGACCCGGCTGCTGGTCGACCTGATGCCCCACGAGGACGAAGCCCGCGGTCTGCTCGCCTTGATGCTCCTCCACGAGGCGCGCCGCGCAACCCGGTTCGACCCCGCGGGCGAGCTGGTGCCCATGGAGGAGCAGGACCGCGGCCGCTGGGATCGCACCGAGATCGATGAGGGCCTCCGGCAGTTGCGCCGAGCCGGCGCGTCCGGGCGACCGCTCGGGGCCTACCGGTTGCAGGGGGAGATCGCGGCGTGCCACGCCACCGCCCCCGACGCCGGTTCGACGCCGTGGGGCAGGATCGTCCGCCTGTTCGACGCCCTGCTCCTGGTCCGGCCGTCCCCCGTGATCGCGCTCAATCGTGCGATCGCCGTGGGGTTCCGCGACGGCTACGACGCCGGCCTCGGGGAGCTGGTGGTCGTCGACGGCCTGGAGGCCTACCCCTCGCTCCCTGCGGCCCGCGGCGACTTCCTGCGGCGGCTGGGCCGTCACCAGGAGGCCGGGCGCGCGTACCGCGAGGCGCTGCGGCTCACGCAGGACGGCACGCCCGAACGGCGACTCCTGGAGCGCCGCCTGGTCGAGGTCGGCGGCTGACATGCGCCATCGGTGGTGGCCGGGCCTCACGACCTACCGTGGATTCCCATGACGACCCTGCATGACCGCCCGAGCACCGCGCTGCTCGTCATCGACGTCCAGAACGGCGTCGTGGCCGGCACCCACAACCGCGACGACGTGATCGCGAACATCAGCACCGTGGTCGACAAGGCGCGCGCCGAGGACGCGCCCGTGATCTGGGTGCAGCACTCCGGCGACCATCTCGAATGGGGCAGTGAGCGCTGGCAGTACGTGCCCGAGCTCGTCCGGCGCGGCTCGGAACCCGTCGTCCACAAGACCTACGGCGACTCGTTCGAGGGGACCGAGCTGGAGGAAGTGCTCGCCGAGCGTGGCGTGGGCCGGCTCGTCGTCACAGGCGCCCAGACCGACGCCTGCATCCGCTCCACACTCCACGGCGCCTTCGTGCGCGGGTACGACGTCACGCTGGTCCGCGACGCGCACACGACCGAAGACCTCAGCGAGTACGGCGCGCCGCCCCCGGACCAGGTCATCGCGCACACCAACCTCTACTGGCAGGACGAGAGCGCTCCCGGGCGCACCGCGGGGACGGTCGACTCGGCGGAGGTCAGCTTCGCGGCGGGCGACGCGGGCTGAAACCTCCCGGGCGCGATCGGCCCGGCCCGGCGGTCACGGGGATCGGTCGCCCTGGTACTCGGCGTCGGTGACGTGCTCGCCCCAGCTGGCATCACCCCCGGCGACGGAGAGGTGGGTCATGAAGTGGTCGGGGGCGCCGCCGTGCCAGTGCCACTCGTTGGCGGGCGTCTGGACGATGTCGCCGGAGCGGATGGTGACCATGGGCTCGCCGCGGGACTGGACGAGCCCCTCGCCCTCGGTGACGTAGAGGGTCTGTCCCAGGCTGTGTGAGTGCCAGGCGGTGCGTGCGCCGGGCGTGAAGTGCACGGCGCTGACGGTCACGCGCGCCGGCTCCTGGCTCTGGGCGATCGGGTCGATCCAGACGTCGCCGGTGAACAATTCGGCCGGGCCCTTGGTGGACGGCTTCCTCGGCTGGACTTCCATGGCTTCTCCTTGCAGTTGCCGGCCGGCGTGACGCGCTTGCCGTCATTCTCGGAGTGGGACGGGTTGTCGGTGTGTGGGTGGGTCGCTGGTGTGGATGTGTCCTCGGGGGTCGGTGACTTCGAGGGTGTTGTCGGGGAGGAGTTTGGCGTGCCAGCCGGGGGTGTGGAGCAGGTGGTGGTGGCGGCTGCATTGCAGGGTGAGGTTGTCGAGGGCGGTGGGTCCGCCGTCGAGGACCCAGCGGACATGGTGTGCCTCACACCAGTGGGGGGGCCGGTCGCAGCCGGGGAACCGGCAGTGGTGGTCGCGGATGACTAGGGCGTTGAACAGGGGAGCGGGGACGGTGCGGGTGGTGGTGCCGTAGTCGAGGATGGTGGAGCGGCCGTTGGTGACGACGCGGTGGATGCCGGTGTCGCAGGCCAGGCGTTGCAGGGTGGCGGCGTCGAGGATCGTGCCGTCGATGAGCCGACCGTG
>Ga0081455_10002893_pt1 | contig 20164 bp, 19 predicted proteins | sample TabmetS3T2R1_FD_70207 | JGI IMG/M metagenome (GOLD analysis project Ga0081455, IMG submission 70207) | Tabebuia heterophylla rhizosphere microbial communities from the University of Puerto Rico - S3T2R1 | ecosystem: Host-associated > Plants > Roots > Rhizosphere ... | reverse complement strand
TGCTCGCCTACCTCCGACTGCTCCAGAACCGCTACGACGACACCGCCCTGCTCAGCGTGCTCGCCTCGCCTTTCGTCGGCGTCTCCAACGACGCGCTGGCGCTCCTTCGGCGGGCCGCCGGCCGCCGGCCGCTCTACACGGGTCTCGAACGCACGCTCCCCGAGGGGCTCGGCGAGCGGGACGAGCGGCTGCTGCTCGCCTTCAAGCAGCGGTATGCCCGGCTGACCGAGGCCTCGGAGCGGCTCTCCCTGGAGCGCCTGTGCGAGCAGCTGCTCGTGGAGCACGACTACGACCTGGCCGTCCTCGCCCAGTGGGACGGCCGTCGCCGCTACGCGAACATCCGCAAGCTCGCGCGACTGGCGCGCGCTTTCGAGGAGCTGCGGGGACGCGACCTCGAAGGCTTCCTCCGCTTCATGGCCGAGCAGGAGGCTGTCGGCGCGAAGCAGCTCGAGGCTGTCGCTGAAGAGGAGGGCGCAGACGCGGTGCGCCTGCTGACGATCCACGCGGCCAAGGGACTCGAGTTCAAGGTCGTCGTCGTCGCCGACGCCGGCCGCGACCGGCGTGCGCCCGCCGCCGACGAGCTGCTCGCGCTTTCCGACGGGCGCTTCGGCTTCCGCGTCGTCGACCCGCTGACGAGCGAGCGGCGTGGTGCGTTCGGCTACGAGGAGGTCCGACAGGCCCGGGAGGCGGAGGACCGGGCCGAGCGCCTGCGCCTCTACTACGTCGCCATGACCCGGGCGATCGATCGCCTGATCGTCTCGGGCGCAGTCGACCCGCAGAGAGCCGCCGACTCCTCGACGCCGCTCGGGTGGGTGCTCGGCCGGCTCGAAGCCGACGATCAGATCGAGGCGGCGGGCCGCGATCCGATCGAGCTCGAGCGTGGTCAGGCCAGAATCCTGATCCGCGTCGACCGCTTCCGGGCCGAGGAGGCCGCCGAGACGCCGGAGCCCGCCGAGGCGACGGAAACCGGTCAGCTCGAGCTCTTCGCTGGGAACGGCGGCGGCGCGCTACCGCCGCCTGCGCCGAAGCTGCCGGAGCTCAGTGCCGTGCCGACTCCCCAGCTCCACACGCTCCGCTCCCTGTCGTACACGTCCCTCTCGCTCTTCGAGCGCTGCTCGTACCGCTACTACGCCGAGCGCGTCGTCGGGCTGCGTCCCGTGGACGGCAGTGGGCGGCTCCCGGGCCAGACCGGCCTGGCGGCGACAGAGATCGGCGACGCCGTGCACCGGCTGCTCGAAACCGTCGATCTGTCCGCGCCCTCGCCGCCCGATTTCGACCAGGTTCGCGTCTGGTACCCGAGCGTGAGCGACGAGGAGCTCGACCTGATCGGCCGCTTCGTCCAGTCGTACTGTGACTCGGAGCTCGCGCGGCGGTTGGCCGGGCTCGAAGGCGCCATGGTGGAGAAGCCCTTCGCCTTCGAGCACGACGGGGTGCTGCTCCACGGCCGCCTCGACGTCCTGCACCGGGAAGGCGGTCGCGCGCTGGTCGTCGACTACAAGACGAACAGGCTCGAAGAGGCGACGCCCGAGGAGATCGTGGAGGCCGAGTACCGCGTGCAGCGGCTCGTCTACGCACTCGCCTGCTTCCGCGACGGCGCCGACGAGGTCGAGGTCGTCTACCACTTCCTGGAGCGCCCCGACGCCGTCGTGAGCACGACCTTCGACAGCCAGCGGGTGCCGGAGCTCGAGGCCGAGCTCTCGGAGGCGATCGATCGGATCCGCGCCGGCGAGTTCAGCCCGACGCCGAGCGAGTACGCCTGCGCGGGGTGCCCGGCGCTGGACGTGGTCTGCGCCGGACCGCGCCTGCCCCGCCCAGCCGCCGCGCCGACGGCGGCCGCCCTTGCCACGTAGCTACGTCCGCGAGGCGCGACGACGGGTCGGGCCGAAGCGGGCTCGAATCGGGGACATCATCGAGCGGCTCATGACTGCGCACGCCGACGCGGCGATCGCGCTTCGGTTCCGCACGGACATCGAGCTGCTCGTCTCGGTGATGCTCTCCGCGCAGACAACGGACGTGAACGTGAACCGCGTCACCGAGCGTTTGTTCGACAAGTACCGCCGGCCCGAGGACTACCTCGCGGTGCCGGCCGAGGAGCTGGAGCGCGACATCTTCGCGACCGGGTTCTACCGGCAGAAGACGAAGGCGATCCGCGGGACGATGGCGATGCTGATCCAGGACTACGACGGGCGGGTGCCGCACCGGATGGAGGACCTGCTCCGCTTGCCCGGTGTCGCCCGCAAGACCGCGAACGTCGTCGCCGCCGAGCTGGGAGAGCCCCAGGGCGTCGTTGTGGACACGCACGTCCGCCGCCTCTCGCAGCGCCTCGGGCTGACGAGGCAGGAGGACCCCGTGAAGATCGAGCGCGACCTCCAGCGGCTCGTGCCGCGCGAGCGCTGGGGGATCTTCCCGCACTTGCTGATCTGGCACGGCCGCCGCGTCTGCATCGCACGCGCACCTCGGTGCGAGCGTTGCGTGCTGAGCGACCTCTGCCCCTCGAGCCGCCTCTAGGCGGGGACGAGCTTGTAGCCAACCTCGCGCACGGTGACGATCCGGTCCGGGTGGGCGGGGTCCCGCTCGACCTTCCGGCGCAGGTTCGAGACGTGGACGTCACATGCGCGCGGATCGCCCACGTATTGCGTCTCCCAGAGGTGCTCCATGATCTGCGTGCGGGTCAGAACGCGATCCGGCTCCCTGGCGAGCAGCGCGAGCAGCTTGAACTCCGACGGGGTCAGCCGGACCTGCTCCCCGTCGACCTCGACCCGGTGGCGAGTGGTGTCGATGCGGATCCCGCCGACGGTCTGGACGGGCCCGGCCTGGGCGGCCGCGGCCCGATCGAGCTCGCGCCGCCGCAGGAGCGCCCGAATGCGGCTCGTGAGCTCCGCGATCGAGAACGGCTTCGTGACGTAGTCGTCCGCGCCGAGCTCGAGCCCGAGCACCCGGTCGATCTCCGCGTCCTTGGCGGTGAGCATGAGGATTGGCAGATCGCTCTCCGCCCGCACGATGCGGCAGACGTCGATCCCCGACAGCTTCGGCATCATCACGTCGAGGACGAGGACGTCGTACGCCCCCGTCCGCGCCTCGGCCAGGGCCGCCTCTCCGTCCTCGACGGTCGCGACCTCGAGCCCGTCCCGCTCGAGCGCATAGCCGACGGTCGTCAGCAGATCTCGCTCGTCGTCCGCAACCAGGATCCGTGCGCTCATGGGACAACCTCCGTTGTCCCAGGAGCGGGGGAGGGGCGTTGCGGTGGGAACCGGGGGGTTCCCCCCGCGATCCCGGAAGGGGGCACGCGGGGGAAACGGTTCGTTTCCTCCGCGAACGCGAGCCGAAGGCGAGTGTTGCTCATGCCGCCTCCGCACTGGCGCCGGCGAGCGTCACGCGCGCCGTCGTCCCCCGACCCGGCACCGACTCGATCTCGACCACCCCGCCCAGCGCCCGCACCGCATCGCGGACGATCGGCAGCCCGAGGCCGAACCCGGTTCGGCTCTCGTCGCCGGTGTAGAAGCGGTCGAAGATCCGCTCCTGCTCCGCCGCCGGTATGCCCGCCCCTGTGTCGGTCACCTCGATCACGACCGAGCCGTTCACCGACTGCTTGGCAGCCAGGAGGATCTTGCCGCTGTCCGTGTGCTTGACCGCGTTCCACGCGAGGTTCGCGAGCACCTGCGCAATGAGGTCGGGCTCAGCCAGGACCGCCGTCCCATCAGGACAGGAGATCTCGATCGAAACGCCGTCCGGGGGATCGAGCTCGGCGGCGATCTCGGTCAGCAGCGGGCCGAGCTCGACTGCCTGGAGGCTCAGCGCCTGCTGGCGGGTCTGTGCCCGCGCCAGGACAAGCAGGACGCGGACCAGGCGGCCGAGGCGCGCCGTCTGATGCCGGATCATCGTCAGGAAGCGATCGCGGTCCTGAGGCACGGCCTTTGCTCCCTGCTCGAGCACGTCCACTGCACTCGCGATCACCGCGATCGGCGTGCGTAGCTCGTGCGCGGCGTTCGCGACGAACTCGCGCTCCGCGCGCTCGCGGCGCTCACGCTCGGTGACGTCCGAAAGGACGAGAACCGCGAGCTCGGAGCCCGGCCCGGCCGGAATGCCGACGAGCGCATACGACAGCTCCGCCCCGGGCGAGACGCGGGCCTGGGCGATGAGGGCACCGGGCCTGAACAGGCTGTTCGCAAGCCTGCGCAACGACGGCTCGGACCAGGGATCCGGTAGGGGGTCGCCCTGCTCGAGTGGGCCGAGGAGGCGGGCGGCGGCCGCATTGGCGAACGCAACCCTGAGGCCGCCGTCGACCGCGATCACGCCCTCCTGCAGCTGCTCGAGCAGCCGCCTCAGTCGATCGCGCTCGGACTCCAGGTTCTGGAACGACTGTTTGAGCTGCACGCGCATGCGATCGACGGAGACGGCGAGGTCGCCGAGCTCGTCCCGAAAGCCCGGGCGGAGCGGCGTCTCGAAGCTTCCGCGCTCGATCTCGGCCGCAGCGTCGGTGATCCGACGGAGACGCACCGAGATCAGGTAGGCGACGAGAAGACCCACGAGCGCGCCGATCACCACGGCCGAGAGCACTGACTCGACGATCGTGTCGCGGAGGATCCCGAGCTCCGCGACGAGATCGGGTCTGGAGGCGACCGCGACGACTGCCGAGGAGCCTGCGGCCCGAATCGGCAGGCCGACGACGATCGTTCGCCCGTCCTCGGTGCTGCCGACGAAGCGATCGCCAAACAGCGCCGCGGCGAGCGCCCGATCGTGCAGGTCGACGTTGCCGAAAGCCACTCCACGCGAGCGCTGGGGTGTGAGCGGGATGCCGTTCCCGTCGAATGTGAACAGCGCCAACCGATATCTGCGGCCGATCGTTCGGATTCCCGGTTCGAGCGTCCCCGGCTGGAGGTCGCGGATCTCGTTCGCGGCGGCGACGGCCCGGCCCGTCGTGAGCTCCTCGGCACGGTCTCGGAAGGCGTTCTCCGCCCGCTGGGTGAAGACCGTCGCGACGGCGACTGCGGTCAGCGAGGCAATCAGAGCGAATGCGAGCGCGAGCCACCAACGCATGCTGATTCCGCGAAGTGGCACGAACGAAGTATCGCTGTCCAACGCAAATAGGCCGGGTTCGCGGCCGTTGGTTATGAAGAAACCTTGATCCGGCCCTGAGGCGGCGCTCACGGGCTCAGAGGCTGAACTCACGGGCGAGACCTATGGTTGGTCGCATGCGGCGATTTCCGGCTGCCGGTGAGCGTGGTGCCCTGGCGACCTGCAACGACTACCTGGTCGACGCGATCGACGGCCGTGTCGGCGAGATCGAGACGCCGCTGTTTCCGCCGGACGGCTCGGAGCCCGACTACCTCGTACTCCGTGTGATCGGGCCGTCAGGCGTACGCCGGCCGGTGGTGTCGACGGCGCTCGTCGAGGGGGTCGATTCGCGGCGAAGGCTCGTTCGCCTTCACCTGACCAGGCGACAGATCGACAGCATCCCCGAGGATCTTCCGCTCGCAAACCACCAGTCGTGAGCAAATCTTCACGGTGCGCTCAGAAGACCCTTGACCGGCCGGGAGCGATTCTCGCCGTTCGCCCGTACCGTGCGGCGTGTTATGACGCGAGAGGCAACCGTGGTCCCATTTCGCCGTGCGGCCAGACTCCGAAAACCGGACTTGTTCCTGGCCGCGGGGCGGCTGACCGAGACGAATGCGTCGCTGCTCCAGGCCCTCGGCAGCCTCGACATCGATGTCGAATGGCTGCGACCGCATGACATCGCGCGTCGGCTGACGCCCGAAACCGCCGTTCTCTCGCGACTCGACGTTCGCTCGACGCTGGACGGCGTCGAGGACGGCATCTGGGAGCTCTGCCGCGCAGAGCGTCGAGGCGCCAGGGTCTTCAACACGGGCGCCACGCTGCTGCGCAGCCACGACAAGCTGGCGACGGCTCTCGCTCTCGGATCCGCGGGTGTTCGCCCCCCCCGGACGGCTCAAGTCAGCGAGCTGGGCAAGGAGCCGCCGCTCCCCCTGCCTGTGGTGCTCAAGCCGCGGTTCGGCAGCTGGGGCAAGGACGTCGTCCTCTGCGGGACCCGCGAGGAGTACGACCGTCGGCTGGCGGACGTCGCGAATCGGCCCTGGTTCCGAACGCAGGGAGTCCTCGTGCAGGAGCTCGTCCAGCCGCGGGGCTACGACGTCCGGCTGGTCGTCGCCTGCGGGCGCGTCGTCGGGGCGATCGAACGTCACGCCCAGCCCGGAGAGTGGCGGACGAACGTCGCTCTCGGTGCTGAGCGCGTCGCGGCGACCCCGGACAGTGCTGCGATCGAGCTCGCCGTCGCCGCAGCGCGCGCGGTGGAGGGCGATCTCGTCGGGATCGACCTGCTCCCGCTACCGACCGGCGGCTACGCGGTGCTCGAGGTCAACGGCGCCGTCGACTTCACCAACGAGTACACGCTCGACGGAGGCGACGTCTTCGAGGACGTCGCCGAGGTCCTTGCGGCGGCCGTTCGCCCGGAGGCCGTCGCCGCCGCTTCAGCCCCGCTCGCTCCGCCCGAGCCCTCGCTCGGCCTGGGCGGCGTCGTCTGACGCTCTAGAGGCTAGGCCGGTGCCGGGTCACGCGGCGCCGCGAGGGCGTCGTACGGATGACCCTGCCGGGCGGTCAGCCAGCGTTCGACGTCGAGGGCGGCCATACAGCCCGACCCGGCGGCGGTGACCGCCTGCCGGTAGGTGTGGTCGACCACGTCGCCCGCGGCGAAGACGCCGTCGATGTTCGTCGCCGTCCCGTCGTGGGTGATCAGGTACCCCGCCTCGTCCATGTCGAGCCAATCCTCGAAGAGCTTGGTGTTCGGATCGTGTCCGACCGCCACGAACAGCCCGTCGGCCGGGATCTCGGAGACCTCGTCGGTGTTCAAGTCGCGGATCTTGAGCGCGACGACCGCGTTCTCCCCGATGACCTCCTCGACGACGGCGCTCGTGATCCACTCGATCTTGTCGTTGGCCCGAGCGCGGTCGTACATGATCTGCGACGCGCGGAAGTCGTCGCGGCGGTGGACGATCGTCACCTTGTCCGCGAACTTCGTCAGGAACGTCGCCTCCTCCATCGCCGAGTCGCCGCCGCCGACGACCACGACGTCCTTCTCCCGGAAGAAGGCGGCGTCGCAGACCGCGCAGTACGAGACACCGCGGCCCTGGAGCACGCGCTCGGACGGAAGTCCGAGCTTCCGGGCCTCGGCGCCGGTGGCGACGATCACCGATTCCGCCTGGTACTCGTCGTCGCCCACGTAGATCTTGAAGGGGCGCTCAGAGAAGTCGACGCGCGTGACGTCGTCGGAGATGAACTCCGCGCCGAAGCGCTCGGCCTGGCGCCGGAAGTCCTTCATCATCTCCGGCCCGAGGACGCCGTCGGCGTACCCCGGGTAGTTCTCGACGTCGCTCGTGATCATCAGCTGGCCGCCCCACTGGAAGCCCTCGATCACCAGCGGCTCCAGGTTGGCGCGCGCCGCGTAGAGCGCGGCCGTGTAGCCGGCAGGACCGCCGCCGATGATGATGACCTCACGGACGTTGTCGTTCATGCATTTCTCCAGAGAAAAGAGGCCCGTATGGGCCTGTCACAGTATTCAACGAAACGGACGACCTGAAACTTCCCGTCACGCTACGAGCGCTCCGCAGAGATAGAGCTTGCCGTCACGAACCTCTGCGTCATCCGAGAGCCGGTGAGGCTCGATCCGGTCCGGCAGTAGGTGCAGCACTCGGTGGCCGCGCGCAACGAGCAGCTCGGCGATCAGCTTGCGGTGGCAGCGCCACCAGACGGTCTCGGCGCAGAGGAAGCAGGGCGTCGGCTCCGACAGGGCTCCGCTGAGGGCCTGCTGCCAGTCGAGCGCGGCCATGTTTGCGGCGTAGCTTCGGAACGCGGACGTCCTGATACAGGCGAAGCGTTCCTCCCCCGGAATCCCGCTCAGGCGCCCGCCGAGCGCCTCGGCGTGCCGGTACGCGATGCCCTCGTCCGCAAGCGACTCGGCCAGCGCACGCCGGTTGAACTGCGGGTTTCGGCGCGATCCCGGGTAGCGCCTCACGTCGACCAGCGTCTCGATCTGCGCCCGTTGCAGGAGCTCCAGGAAGTCCTCGATCGTGCTCGTCCCGTGGCCGACGGTGAAAACGTCCATCCCTGCATAGAATCGCGGTTCGTGGCCAACTCAGTGACGTGGGACGGGCTGCGGCAGCTCGCCGGTTTCAGGGCGGAGAAGGGCTCTGCGATCAGCCTCTTCGTCGACCTCGACCCGAGCGTTTCGCCGACGCCGAAGGACGCGCAGACGAGGGTCCACTCGCTGCTGGACGAAGGGGAGAAGCGTGCGAGCAGCGGCCCGAACCAGACGCACGAGCAGCGCCTTGGGATGAAGGCGGACTTCGAGCGGATCCGTGAGTTCTTCAACGAGGAGTTCGAGCGCAACGGGACGCGCGGCTACGCGGTCTTCTGCGCCGGGCTCGACAACTTCTGGGAGACGGTGCCGCTCAGCGAACGGGTGCCCGACGAGGTCAAGGTCGGTCGAGATCTGTACCTCGCACCCCTCGTTCCGCTCGTCGGCCGCGGCGACGGAGCGGTGGTCGCGTTCGTCAGCCGTGAGCAGGGTCGCCTCTACCGGCTCCGCGCGGGGCGGTTGGACGAGGTCGCCGATCTGTTCGAGGAGCAACCGCGCCGCCACGACCAGGGCGGCTGGTCTCAGTCACGGTTCCAGCGTCACGTGGACGAATTGGCGAGGGACCACCTCAAGGACGTCGCGGAGGAGCTGGAGCGGAAGCTGCGCCGCCTCCGTTTTCCCAGCGTCGTCGTCATCTGCCCGGAGGAGATCAAGAGCGAGTTCGCCGACGTGTTGTCCTCCGACGCGCGGAGCGCGATCGTCGGGTGGACGACGGCGGAAGCCCACGCGGGGCCGGCAGAGCTGTACGGAGCCGCGTTGCCCGTGCTCGAGGGCTGGCGCGAGCGGCGCGAGACCGAGACGGTCGAGCGCTGGAAGGAGGCGGCGGGCCGCAACGGGCGGGCTGCTTCGGGGTGGGAGGCGACGCTCGAGGCGGCTTCGGACGCCCGGGTCGAGTGCCTCCTCTTCGAGGAGGGCGCCGAGCATTCCGCGTTCGCCTGCCCGGCCTGCGGGCGTGTCAGCCTCTCCGGTAGCCGCTGCCCGCTGGACGGCACCGAGATGGAGCAGCGCGACGAGGGTCTCGACCTCGCGGTCCACCAGGTCCTCGTCCACGGCGGTCAGGTCCTCGCGCTCCACCACCGTCAAGATCTCGCGCCGGTCGGCGGCATCGGCGCCCTGCTGCGGTTCTGAGCTGACCGCGTTCCGCCTCGTCATCTTCGACTGCGACGGCGTGCTCGTCGACAGCGAGCGCATCGCGACGCGCATCGATGTCGAAGTGCTGGGCGAGCTGGGGTGGTCGCTCACACAGGACGAGGTGATCGAACGCTTCGTCGGCAAAACGGACGCCGCGATGCGGCAGGAGGTCGAGGACTACCTCGGGCGATCGGTGAGCGGAGAGTGGGAGGGTTTTGCCCCTCGCTACCACGATGCGTTCGCCAGGGACCTCGAGCCGGTCGACGGCATCGTCGAGGCGCTCGACGCGATCGAGATCCCGACCTGCGTCGCGTCGAGCGGAACGCCGGACGCCATCGAGGCCAAGCTCCGGCTGACCGGCCTGTGGGATCGCTTCGAAGGCCGGATCTCGAGCGCCGCCGATGTCGAGCACGGGAAGCCGGCGCCCGATCTGTTCCTCCACGCCGCCCGCACCATGGGCGTTGCGCCGCCGGACTGTGCCGTGGTCGAGGACAGTCCGTTCGGCGTGCAGGCAGCGCGCGCCGCCGGCATGCGTTCGTTCGCCTACGCGGGCGGGATCATGCCCGTGGAGCGCCTCGGCGAAGCCGACGTCGTCTTCGACGACATGCGCAAGCTCCCGCGGCTGCTCGAGGTCGGCTAGTCGCGGAGCAGGCGTCGCAGCACGTACGGCAGGATGCCGCCGTGGCGGACGTACTCCCGCTCGCGCGGAGTGTCCAGCCGCAGGCGGGCTTTGAACTCCTTGTCGCCGGCCCGCACCGTGACTTCGCTGGCATCGCCGTTCTCGACGCCCTCGATCGCGAATTCCTCGCGGCCGGTCAGGCCGAGCGACTCGAGGTTCTCGCCGTCCATGAACTGCAGCGGGAGGATCCCCATCATGAGCAGGTTCGAGCGGTGTATCCGCTCGTAGGTCTCGGCGATCACGGCCCGCACGCCGAGCAGCTTCGGGCCCTTCGCCGCCCAGTCCCGTGACGACCCCGAGCCGTACTCCTTGCCGGCGATCACGATCAACGGCGTCCCTGCCTCCTGGTAGCGGACGGAGGCGTCGTAGATCGTCATCTCCTCGCCGCTCGGAACGTGGACCGTCCAGGTGCCCTCGCTGCCCTCGACGAGCAGGTTCTTCAGCCGGACGTTCGCGAACGTCCCGCGCACCATGACCTCGTGGTTGCCGCGCCGCGAGCCGTACGAGTTGAAGTCTTTGCGCTCCACGCCGCGCTCGATCAGGTACAGGCCCGCCGGGCTGTCGGGCTTGATCGCGCCCGCCGGCGAGATGTGATCAGTCGTGACCGAGTCGCCGACCCTGACGAGGCAGCGCGCGCCGGCGATGTCCTCGACCGGGACCGGTTCCGGTGACATCCCGTCGAAGTAGGGCGGCCGCCGCACGTACGTCGACTCCTCGCGCCAGTCGTAGAGATCCCCCTCGGGGATCTCGAGTGCGCTCCAGAGCTCGTCGCCGGTGAAGACGTCGGCGTAGGTGCGCCGGAACATGTCGCCCTCGACCGCCGTCCGGACCGTCGCGTCGATATCGGCGGCGCTGGGCCAGATGTCACTGAGGTACACGTCCTCACCGTCGCTGCCCTGCCCGAGCGGCTCGGTCGTCAGGTCGAGGTCCATCCGACCCGCGAGCGCGTACGCAACGACGAGTGGGGGAGAGGCGAGGTAGTTCGCCTTCACCTCGGGATGAATCCGAGCTTCGAAGTTCCGGTTCCCCGACAGCACCGAGCAGACGACGAGGTCGCCCTGGGCGACTGCCTCCGAGATCGCCTCCGGCAGTGGGCCGGAGTTCCCGATGCAGGTCGTGCAGCCGTAACCGACAGTGTGGAAGCCGAGCTCCTCGAGATAAGGCGTCAGCCCCGCGCGCTCGTAGTACTCCGTCACGACCTTCGAGCCCGGCGCCAGGCTGGACTTGACCCACGGCTTGCGCTCGAGGCCGCGTTCGGCTGCGTTCTTGGCGAGGAGGCCGGCGGCGACCATGACGCTCGGGTTCGACGTGTTCGTGCAGCTCGTGATCGCGGCGATGACGACGGCGCCGTGCTCGAGCTCGAACTGCGCCCCGTCGAGCTCGACCGGGACGGCCTCGGCGCGCTTGGCGACGACGACGTCGGGAACGGGCACGGGGGCCGGCACGGGCGCCGTGATCGGACCGTGCCCGGGAGTGATGTCCGCCGCGGGATCGCTCGCCGGGAACGACTCTTCGATCGCCTCGTCGTGCTCGTTGACGTAGTCCACCCCGAAGCTCTCGAGTGCTGCGAGGAACGAGCGCTTGGCCTCGTCGAGCGGTACGCGGTCCTGGGGACGCCGCGGCCCGGCGAGGCTCGGCTCGACGTCGCCGAGATCGAGCTCGACGATCTCCGAGTAGGTCGGCTCGTGGTCCGGGTCGTGCCAGAGCAGGTTCTCCTTGCAGTAGGCCTCGACGAGCGCGATCCGCTGCTCGTCGCGGCCCGTCAGCCGGAGGTACTCGAGCGTGACGTCGTCGACCGGGAAGAAGCCGCAGGTCGCGCCGTACTCGGGCGACATGTTCCCGATCGTCGCGCGGTCGGCGAGCGGCAGGTTCGAGACCCCGGCGCCGAAGTACTCGACGAACTTCCCGACGACGCCGGCCTGGCGGAGGATTTGCGTGACCGTCAGAACGAGATCAGTAGCGGTCGCGCCCTCGCGCAGCGCGCCGGTCAGCCGGAAGCCGACGACCTGCGGCACGAGCATCGAGACCGACTCGCCGAGCATCGCGGCCTCGGCCTCGATCCCGCCGACGCCCCAGCCGAGCACGCCGAGCCCGTTGATCATCGTCGTATGTGAGTCGGTACCGAGCAGCGTGTCCGGGAACGCCTGGCCGTCGCGAGCCTCGACGACGCGGCCCAGGTATTCCAGGTTCACCTGGTGGACGATCCCCGTGTTCGGCGGGACGACCCTGAGGTTGTCGAACGCCTGCTGACCCCACCGGAGGAACGCGTAGCGCTCGCCGTTCCGCTCGTACTCCCGCTCGGTGTTGATCTCGATCGCCATCCGGTTGGCGAAGGCGTCGACCTGCACCGAGTGATCGATGACCAGCTCAGAGGGAAGCTGCGGATTTGTGCGCGCTGCGTCGCCGCCGAGCTCGTGCACCGCATGGCGCATCGCGGCGAGGTCGACGATGGCCGGCACGCCGGTGAAGTCCTGGTGGATGACGCGCGCCGGCATGAACGCGATCTCGCGCGACGGCTCCTCCTTCGCCACCCACTCCGCGACGGCCTCGACGTTCTCCGGCGTCGACGTGCGGAGGACGTTCTCGAGCAGGATCTTGAGCGTGTACGGGAGCCGTTCCACGTCGTAGCGCGCCTGCAGCGGCTCCAGGCGGAAGATCTCGTAGCGCTCGCCGCCGACCTCGAGCGACGAGCGCGCTCCGAACGGGTCGGCCATACGACCGATGCTAGTTGACCCTAGGCGGCGTCGAGCGCGCGCGGAAGCTCCTGGGCGGCCGCGGCCGGCTGGAGCTCCGCTTCGGTCTCGGCGGCGCGCTCGAGCTTCGTGTCGAAGCGGTCGAGCCGCTTCTCTGCCTCAGCGAAGCGCGACTGTGCGTTCGCGAGGTGCTTGCCGACGACCTGGAAGTCGTCGCGGAAGCGACCGAGGTCGCCCTGGAGCTGCGCGACGTACGCCATGACCTCGTGGGCGCGCTGCTCGATCTGCATGCCCTTCAACCCAAGCGCGATGACCTGGAGCTGGGACGTGAACGTCGTGGGTGAGACCGGGAAGACACGCTTCTCGTGCGCGTACTGGAGCAGCGCTCCGGTCTTGCCGCAGACGAGCTCGTAGTAGACGCCCTCTGACGGCAGATACATGAGCGCGAAGTCGTAGGTGCCCTCATCGGGGCGGATGTACTTCTGGGCGATCGCGTCGACGTGATTCTTGAGGTCACGCGCGAACGCCCGCTCGTGGAGCGTCCGCTCGTCGTCGGCCTCCGCCTCGGCCAGCCGTTCGAAGTTGTCGAGCGGGAACTTGGCGTCGACCGGGACGAGCCGCTCGACCCGGATCACCGCGTCGACCCGCTCTCCGGTCTTGAAGCCGTACTGCAGCGTGTAGGCGTCGGCCGGCAACCGGTCGCGGAGGAGGTTGCCGAGGAGAAGCTCACCGAAGCCTCCGCGCGCCTTTGGCGGCCGAAGCGCGTGCTCGAGCCTCTTCAGATCGTTGGCGCGGGCCAGGATCTCGGCGTTCGCCTGGCCGAGCTGGCCCAGCTGCTGGTGGATCGCAGTCGTCGTCTTCGTCGCCGTCTCGAGCCGGCGGTCCATCGTGGACGTCATCGCCTCGAGGCGGCGGTCGACCTCGGCGTTGCGCTCGGAGAGCTGACGAGCCGACTCGGATCGAAGCGCGCCGAGCTCGCCGCGAAAGGCGCGCAGCGCGCGGAGGCCGGCGTAGGCGAGCCCGCCGGCAAACAGGGTCAATAAAACAGCCGTCACGATCATCGACCCACTAACGGTAGGGGTGCGGTCGGACGGCGAGCCGCGGGCTGGGGGAACATGAGGTTCCCCCAGCTACCGAAACGTCTACGGGTTGTCGCGGCCGGGCATGTGCTCTTCAGCCTCGGTCTTGGCCTCCTGAGCCATCCCCTCTGCGCGCTCGGCGCCGGACTCGGCCATGGACTCAGCCTTCTGGCCTGTTTCTTCGGCCATCTCCCCGGTCTTGGTCATTGCCTCCTCGGTCTCGTCCTTGCTTCGTCCGAGCAGCTTGTCGAGAAAACCCATGTCCTCCTCCTTCGTGGTGGCGGCCCCGCGAGTATGGGGCATCAGGCGGCTGGGCGCTAGCTACCATGGCGCGGCTTTGCCCGGGAAATCACGAACGCCACCGCCGCCCAAGCGGCCGGTTCAGTCGCCGAAGCAGCGGACCGCGCCGCGCGACGAGCGCCGGACCCGGATGATCGTCTACGCGCTCGGCGCGTCGGGATTCGTGATTCTCGCGATCGTCGTTGCCGCCTTCACCCTTGCCGGAGGCAACGGCGACAGCGCGTCGAGCGCCCAGACTGCGATCGCCGCCCTACGTGAGGCCGGGTGCACCTACCAGAATCCGCCTTCCCAGGGGCGCGACCACGTTCAGGAGCTCCCCGCGGGCTTCAAGCCCAACTCGACACCGCGCGCGAGCGGCCCGCACTCCAACCAGACGATCATTTACGGGTCGTACACGGAGCCAGTGCCGGAGCTCAACGCGGTGCATAACCTCGAGCACGGAGCCGTGATCATCTGGTACGGCCCCGACGTCTCTCAGTCGACGATCAATCAGATCAACGACTTCTACAACCAGGAGCCCAACGGCTTGATCGTCTCGCCGCACCCGGAGCTCGGCGACGAGATCGCGCTCGTCGCCTGGACGCACGTCGCGCGCTGTCCTCGCTTCGACGAGAACGCTGCGGCCCAGTTCGTCGACCGGTTCGGCTTCCGTGGGCCGGAGTCGTGCAAGAACGACATCGAGCAGGGCTGCTTCCGCCGCGAGAACATGACCCCCGGCAATCCCTAGATAACCTTTCGCGAGCCGGGGTGGCGAAACTGGTCATACGCGCCTGACTTAAAATCAGGTGTCCCCTCAGGGGGCGTGCGGGTTCGACTCCCGCCCCCGGCACTACTGACCCGTGCTCCTTTTCCTCGCGCTCATCGCGGCGATTTTCTTCCTCCCGACGCCGTGGAACTACATCGCCGTGATCGTCGCGGGCGTCGTGGAGGTCGTCGAGGTCACCGTCTTCATCTGGTACTCGAAGCGGCGCCGTGCGAGGACCGGGGCCGAAGCGCTTCCCGGCCAGCGGGGAACGGTCGTCGAGGCCTGCCGGCCGACCGGTCAGATCCGCGTCAACGGCGAGCTGTGGCGGGCCACCTGCGACGAGGGCGCGGATCCGGGAGAGACCGTCGTCGTGGAGTCCCTCGGAGCCGGTCTGACGCTGATCGTCAGGCGGGATTCTCCCTAGACTCCGGGCGTGGCCAAGGTCGACGAGACGTCGCTCGAGCACCTCGTGGCCGAGTGGGACACGCCGCTCTTTCGCATGGCTCTGGGTCAGTTCGAGCAGGCGCTCGAGCACGCCGAGGTCCCTGAGGCGGTGGCCGAGCGTCTCCGCTCGCCCGAGCGCTCGACGATCGTCGGCGTACCGGTCCGGCGCGACGACGGGAGCTGGAAGGTCTTCCCCGGCTATCGCGTCCAGCACTCCACGGTGCTCGGGCCGACGAAGGGCGGGCTGCGGTACGACACGCACGTCGACCTCGGCGAGTGCGCCGCCCTCGCGATGTGGATGACGTGGAAGTGCGCCCTGCTCCAGCTGCCGTACGGCGGCGCCAAGGGCGGCGTGCGCTGCAATCCGCGTGAGATGTCGTCCGCGGAGCTCGAGCGTCTGACCCGCCGCTACACGATCGAGATGCTCCCCCTGATGGGCCCGGACGAGGACATCCCGGCTCCGGACATGGCGACGAACGAGCAGACGATGGCCTGGATCATGGACACGTACTCCATGCAGCTCGGCCACGCCGTCCCCGAGGTCGTGACCGGCAAGCCGATCGCCATCGGCGGCTCGGTCTTTCGCCGGGAGGCGACCGGATCGGGCGTGGTGATGGTGATCGAGCGCGCGTGCGAGCGCTTCGGCTGGAAGCTCGCCGAGCAGCGCTGCGTGATCCAGGGGTTCGGAAACGTTGGGGGCGTTGCCGCGCGGGAGCTGGCCGCGCGGGGCGCAACCGTCATGGCGGTGTCAGACATCTCCGGCGCGGTCTACAACGAGGGCGGCCTCGACCTCGACGACGCTCGCCGGTGGCACGACGAACACCGCTCGCTCGAGGCGTACCCTCGCGCCGACCATCTCTCGAACTCGGAGTTGCTCGAGCTTCCATGCGAAATCCTCGTCCTGGCCGCGCTCGAGGACCAGGTGACAGGTGAGAACGCCGGCCGGATCGAGGCGCGGATGATCGCCGAGGGCGCCAACGGGCCGACGTCGATCGAGGCCGACGCGATCCTCGCGGAGCGGGGGGTTCACGTGCTCCCAGACATCCTCACGAACGCCGGCGGCGTCACCGTTTCCTACTTCGAGTGGGTGCAGGATCTCGGGCGGCTCTTCTGGACGCGCGACGAGACCCGTGCCAAGCTCGCCGAGAAGATGGGCGATGCCTTCGACCGCGTCTGGGAGCTCGCCGAGCAGCTCGGGATCACGCCTCGCCGGGCGGCGATGGTCGCGTCGATCCGCGAAGTCGCCGGCGCGCTGACCGCCCGCGGCCTCTATCCCTGATGGCGACCCTCGTCCGCGAAGCCATGCTCGTCGACCCGCGCACGCTCGGCGTCGATGCGACCGCTCAGGCCGCTGGAGAGCTGCTCGCGAAGCCTGACGTTCGCGCGGTGTTCGTCTGCGACGACGAGCGGTTCGTCGGGGTCGTGACTCGGAAGACGCTCGTCCGCGAGGTCGTCGCGCCTGGGAGGGACCCGCGGTCGACGCGGCTCGACGAGATCGCCGAGGAGCCGCACTACACCGTCGAAGCCGAGTCACCGGCCGAGGAGGCGTTTCGGTTCATGGAGGCAAAGGACGCCGAGCGGGTGCCGGTGGTAGAGGACGGCAGACTGGTCGGCGTCCTCTCGCGTGTCGTCCTCCAGCGGCGGCTGGCCGAGGACGAGCCCTTGGAGGAGGCCGGCTAGCCCGCTAGCAGCACGTGTACGCGCCCGGCGGCGCCTCGCCTTCCACGGGCTCGGGCAGCTTGGCGGCCTCCAGCGCGGCACCCTGGAGAATGTCCCGCTCGCTGACCTCGAGCGCCTCGAGGCCGTACCCGGCGATCACCTCCTCGACGAGGATCGCACCGGCCACTGCCACGGGGGCCCTCAGCGGATGGAGCCCCGGAAGGCGGCGGCGCTCGTCGAGCGTGAGCGACGCGAGGCGTTCCCGTTGCGCGGCGACTGCGTCGAGGGTCAGCCGGTGCCCATGCGTGCCGAAGCCCTCCGGGTCATCGCTGCCGACATCGAGCGCGGCGAGGGTCGTGATCGTCCCTGCGACGCCGATCGCTGTGTCGATCGTCGGGACCGGCGGCAGCGAGGAACGCACGTACTCGGCGCACGCCAACTGCTCCGTCTGTGAGGGCGGGTCGGAGTGCAGGAAGCGTTCGGTGAGACGCACCGAGCCGATGTCGACGCTCACCTGCGACTGCACAACTCCTGCCTCGCCGACGACGAACTCGGTCGAGCCGCCGCCGGGATCGATGACGAGCGTTACCCCCGTTCGCCCGTCGGCGGCGCCGCGAAAGGTCAGCTCGGCCTCCTCGTCGCCGGAGAGCAGCCGCGTCGTGAAGCCGTAGCTCCACTCGATCTCACCCAGGAACGCCTCGCCGTTGTCGGCGTCGCGAACCGAGCTCGTCGCGACCAGGAGAACACGCTCCGCGCCGAGGCTCTCGGCCTCGCGGCGGTAATCCGTGAGCACGTTCCGCACGCGCGCGATCGGCAGCGGGAGGAGGCGCCGGCGGGCGTCGACGCCCTCGCCGAGACGCGTGATCTCGACCCGCTTCGAGACCTCCTCGACGCCACCGTCTTCGACATCCGCGACGAGCAGGCGGGTCGTGTTCGTTCCCTGATCGACGGCGGCGACGCGCATCTACGCCGCTACGCTAGCCGCATGTTCCTCTTTCGCGACAAGACCGAGATGGTCGAGCCGCGCGACGCGCTCGCCGGCCGCGACGCGACTTCGAGAACCTAGCCGCGCTACAATGCGGTCCACGCCGCGGGGTGGAGCAGTCAGGTAGCTCGCCGGGCTCATAACCCGGAGGTCGCGGGTTCAAATCCCGCCCCCGCTACTAGAAAAGCCCCGGAAAACCGGGGCTTTTCTCGTTCCGGGCCGTCGATCGTCGGCGTCTTGCTACCCGTTTTGCTACCCCGAGGCGCCGAACATGCGAGCCTCGGCCCTTCTCCGCGGCGCCGGGGAAGAGCACTTGGGCGGCGTGGATGTAGCGGTCGGTGATCGTGCTCTGGCTGTGTCCGGCCTTCGCCTGAACGTAGGCGTGAGGGGTGCCGACGGCTGCTTCGTGCGTCAGCGCGGTGTGCCGGAGGTCATGCCAGGGCCTCCACCCGCGCCCGTGAGTCACTTTTACCCCCCAGGCAACACCAGCTCGGCCGATCGGAGGCGAGCGTTCCCGGAATCACAGAACCGACCCTGCCGGGCGTATTTGCCTAGAAGGTTCCCCGCACGCGGTCCTCTCGCCTATGCAAAACCCCGCCTTAGCGGGGCCTTTCTGGGAACCGCCGGTAAACTCCTGCGTCCCCCATCGGAGACGATTGGAGGTCTTCCCATGATCGTCGTGAGCGTACGCCCGCGACCAGCCCTCCTCCTCGCGATCACCGCGATAGCCGTGATCCTGTTCGGGCTCTTGACTCTCTTCTCCGCACGCTCCGCAGTCGCCGGCGGCGCGGCCCCGGCGGCGCGATCGCTTCCCGCGAATCCACCCGTCGACGCAAACCTGGCCGGGCTGACGGTCATCAGCAGAAGGCTCGCGCCGAGGCCGACCAGGACGAGAGGGGTCAACGGCTTCCAGACGGTCACGATCGCCGCCCCCGCCGGAAAGACGGTCCTACAGGGGTTCGCAACCCTCTCCGGCGGACAAACGGGCTCAGTTGTGATCGCGAGCACCAGGACCGTCGCAGGAAGGCGGTTCGTCGTCCAGCTGGTCTTCCCCGGCACCCAGGGCACGCCGGGAAAGCTCTACGTCCAGGTGCAGCTGATGCCGCGTCGGTAGTGAACAGCGAGCAGGTCGCTCACGGACCGGGTGACGCGCACGCACGGAACACGCCCCCTCGACCGCGGGCTCCTTGCGTTCTGGAGCTCTAGGCCGCCGCCGTGGCTCGCCGAGCGAGCCTGTTCGTGATCGAGTGTCAGGGAGCGAGGAGCGCGGGCTCATCGATTGTGAGCGTCAGCGCGTCCGCGTCGACAGTCGCTTCGACGCCGAGCGGAAGTGTCGCGAGGCTCGCGCCGTGTCCCAAGGGCAGCCCGTACAGCACCGGGACGCCGAGGCCGCCAAGGCGGTCCTCGAGGACGTTCTCCAGCGTCTTCGACCGCGGCGCGGAGGTGTACTCGTGCCACTCGCAGCCCGCTAGCTCTCCAACGACGATGCCGCGCACGCCTTCGAGCTTGCCGATCTGCTCCAGGTAGAGCAACGCCCGGTCGATTCGAATCGGAGCGCTGCCGACCTCCTCGAAGAAGAAGATCGCGCCGTCGAGGTCGGGCTCCCAGGGCGTGCCGATCGTGTAGATGAAGTCGACGAGACAGCCGCCGACCAGGCGACCGCTCGCCCTGCCGCCGGCAAACGAGATCACCGTCAGACGGTCGCGGTCCTCCGGCACCGGACCGGTCGTCTCGCCGGCAAGCACCTGCAAGAGCCGATCGGCCGTGAATGGCGAAGGTGAAGGGTTGCCGAACATCGTCAGGCTCGGCCCGTAGAACGTCGCCAGTCCGGAGCGAACGAGAAGCGCCGCATGCAGCGCTGTGATGTCGGAGAGGCCGACGAACGCCTTCGGTGTCTCCGCGATCGCGTCGAAGTCGAGCAGCGGGATCACTTGCGCCGAGCCGTAGCCGCCGCGCATGGTCTGGATCGCGTCGATTTCGGGGTCGGCGAACGCGGCCTCCAGGTCGCTGGCACGTACCTCCGGGCTGCCGGCGTGCCAGCCGTCCTCCTCGAGCGCTCCGGGCATGAGCTTGACCCGGTAGCCCTTCGACTCCCACCAGCCAATGCCACGCTGGACCTCGGCGCGCGTCTCCGGCGGGCTCCCCGGCGTCACAACGCCGATCGTGGAGCCCGGCATTGCAGCAGAAGCGGCCGACCCGTTCACATGCGCACCCTATGACCTGATCAAACAGACCACTGCAGCCGGCACCTCGTCGGGCTGTTCGAGCGGTTCCTCCTCGCCGGTGACGACGCGGGCCGC
>Ga0081455_10002892_pt1 | contig 20170 bp, 22 predicted proteins | sample TabmetS3T2R1_FD_70207 | JGI IMG/M metagenome (GOLD analysis project Ga0081455, IMG submission 70207) | Tabebuia heterophylla rhizosphere microbial communities from the University of Puerto Rico - S3T2R1 | ecosystem: Host-associated > Plants > Roots > Rhizosphere ... | reverse complement strand
CGCGTGCTCTACCGGCTGCTGGTTTTGGTCCCGGAGAAGGGGAAGGATGAGCCACGTCGCCAAGCCTACTGCGGCGAGCATGAGGACGGCCGCGGCGCCCCACACGGGACGTGCCGACCGGGATGGCTTCCCCGGCGTCGCCCTGTCGATAGCCAAGGAACGCAACATCTGCGCCTTGTCATCGGCCATATGCGCCCGCCCTTTCCGTCGAGATTTGGCCGGACCGATCCACCCGGCAAATCAAGGCACAGCAAGATAATACAGCAGGATCATGACTCGTTTTAGTGATGGGACGATCCATAGCGATGGGTGGCCCTGGTAACAACCTGGGTTTGTCCAAGCTCAAGTCTGCGCCCGCGGGCCCATTGAATGCTCGGGAACCTCATGCGTCAGGGGCTTCGGGGGAGCGGAACCGCAGGAGCCGCCGCTTGCAACCTGTAGCCGCGACATATGTTGCTGTGGCTCTACGGTTTGCTGTGGCCCTACGGTGCTTTCCCCGCCCCCCTGAATTCTCTATTGTCCGGCTGATCCTTAGCGGGACTTCGGGGAACGATGGCGGTTACCACCAGCAACGAGCGCGGCGCCACGTATAGCCTGACTGCGGTCACGGATTTCGCGACGCAGTCGCATGCGCGCGCGCTCCTGGTCCTCCTGCTCGTCACCTTCATCAGCATTCTGCCCGGCTTCTTCTCGATTCCGCCGACCGATCGCGACGAGTCACGGTTCGCGCAAGCCACCAAGCAGATGATCGAGACCGGCGACTATGTCGACATCCGCTTCCAGGACGAGGTCCGCTACAAGAAGCCGGTCGGTATCTATTGGCTGCAGGCGGGCGTTGTGAAGTCGGCCCGGGCGCTCGGGGTGTCGCAGGCGCTGAGCACCATCTGGCTCTACCGCATCCCCTCGCTGATCGGCGCCATCGCGGCTGTCATGCTGACCTATTGGGCGGCGCTCGCCTTCGTGTCGCGGCGCGCCGCCGTCCTCGCCGGCTTGATGATGGCATCGTGCTTCCTCCTCAGCGTCGAGGGCAGGATTGCCAAAACCGATGCGGCGCTGCTCGCCACCATCGTGGCTGCCATGGGGGCGATGGGGCGCCTCTATCTGCCCGAGCAGCGCCAGCGCATGGATACGCGCACATCCTGGGTTCTGCCAGCGATCTTCTGGACCGCGATGGCGGGCGGCATCATGCTCAAGGGGCCGGTGATCGTGATGTTCGCTGCCCTCGCCGCGCTTGCGCTCGCGATCGTCGATCGCTCCGCGCGCTGGCTTCTGGCGCTGCGCCCGCTCTTTGGGCTCGTCTGGCTCGCGCTTCTGGTGCTGCCGTGGTTCCTCGCCATCATCGAGCGCTCGGGCGACAGCTTCTTCTCGGAGTCGATCGGGCGCGACCTCCTCTCGAAGATCGGCAGCGGGCAGGAATCGCACGGCGCCCCGCCCGGATACTATCTGGTCCTGTTCTGGGTGACGTTCTTTCCAGGCGCCATGCTGACCGCGCCGGCGGTGCCGGCGATCTGGGCGGCCCGGCGCGAGCCGGGCGCCAAGTTCCTGCTGGCCTGGGTGCTGCCGTCCTGGATACTGCTCGAGATCGTGGTGACCAAGCTGCCGCACTATGTGCTGCCGATCTATCCGGCGATCGCGATCCTGCTCGCGGGCTTTGTCGACGCTCGCACGCTGTCGCTCAAGCGCTGGCTCACCAACGGCACGATCTGGTGGTTCCTCGTTCCGCTGATCGGCAGCATCGCCGGGCTGACCATTCTGTTCATCGTCGGCCGGCAGTTCGGCCTGCTGGTGTGGCCCGTGGTCGGGGGCGCCGTGGTGATGGGACTGCTGGCGTGGCGGCTCTACGATGCCGATGGCGCCGAGCACTCGCTGCTGCGCGCGACCGTCGCGGCGCTTCTGCTCTCGATGGCCATGTTCGGCCTGGTGGTGCCGGCGCTCACGCCGGTATTCCCGAGCATGGCGCTTGCCCGGCTCCTGAACGAGAGCGGCTGCAGCGAGCCGCTCGTGGCCTCGTCCGGGTATCATGAGCCAAGCTTGGTGTTCCTCGCCGGCACAACGACCAGGCTCACCGATGCGGCCGGCGCGGCCGACGTCCTCGCCGGCGCCGACTGCCGGTTCGCCTTCGTCGAGTTGCGGCAGGAACGCAGCTTTGGTCAGCGTGCCGATGCGCTCGGGCTGCTCTATGCGCCGGTGAGCCGCATCGAGGCGTTCAATCTCGGCAACGGCAAATCAGCGATCATCGCGGTGTTCCGCTCGGGAGCGCTGCGATGAGCCTGACCGGCGGCACGGCGACCGGCGCATCTCTCTCATGGCCGCATTGGGCGCGCGCCAATGTAGGTCTCGCCATGTCTGCGCTTGCCAGCCGGTCGCGTTTACGGACGGTGCGGGGCACCCGCGCGGGCGTTGTTGCAGGGGGGCTTGCAACCATCCTTGTCGTCGCCGCGGCCATGGTCTTTGCCGATGCCCCGCTCGCCGAGGCGGCGAAGCGTCTACCGGGCTGGGTTCATGCCGCGTTTGCCTTTGTGACCGACTTCGGCAAGTCGAGCTGGTTCCTGTGGCCGACCGCGATTGTGCTCCTGGCGATCGCATTGGTCGCCTCGCCGGCGCTGGCGCCGCTCAGTCGCCTCGTGCTTGCTACGATCGCGGTGCGGGCCGGGTTCCTGTTTGCAGCGATAGCCGTGCCAAGCCTGTTTGCCACCATCATCAAGCGGCTGATCGGGCGAGCGCGTCCGTTCGTCGGCAATGAGGCCGACCCGTTCCTCTATCTGCCCCTGAGCTGGCCGGCTGCCTATGCGAGCATGCCCTCGGGCCACGCCACGACTGCATTCGCGGCAGCAGTCGCTGTCGCGCTCGTCTGGCCGCGGCTGCGCTGGCCGATGCTGGTCTATGCGGTGATCATCGCGGCAAGCCGCGTCGCGCTCGACGCCCACTACCTGAGCGACGTGATTGCCGGCGCGTTCGTCGGCAGCATTGGCGCCCTCCTGGTGCGCGACTGGTTCGCGCGGCGTAACCTCGGCTTCACGGTCGACGCCAAGGGTGCTGCGCAGCCGCTGCCGGGCCCCTCCTGGCCACGCATCAAGAGGGTTGCCCGCAGGCTCATCGCCCCATAAGAAGCTCGCGCCATTGACGAACGTAGCGCATGTCCCGGCGCAGTGGATGCCGGTTCGCAAGGTTGCCAACACCGGGCGCAGCAGATCATGAACCAGGCAAGCACGCCGGCCGTCAGCGTTGTTGTCCCGGTCCGCAACGAGGCCGGCAACATCGCGCCGCTTGTGGCGGAGATCACGGCCGCGCTTACGGGCGACTTCGAGATCGTCTACGTGAACGATGGCTCGAGCGACGGCACCGAAGCAGAGCTGCGCTCCCTGATGGCGAGCTGTCCGTTTCTGCGCCAGGTCAAGCACGCCGTCTCGTGCGGGCAGTCGGCGGCGGTGCGCACCGGCGTCGCGCATGCGCGCGCGCCCATCGTGGTCACGCTCGATGGCGACGGCCAGAACAATCCTTCCTTCATCCCCGAGCTCCTGCGTGTGCTCGCGGCGAGCCCGCGCATCGGGCTCGTCGCCGGGCAGCGGGTCGGCCGCAAGGACACTGGTTTCAAGAAATTCCAATCCCGCATCGCCAACTCCGTACGCAGCTCAGTGCTGCGCGACGGCACGCGCGACACCGGCTGTGGGCTCAAGGCGTTCCGTCGCGAGGTGTTCCTCGCTCTGCCTTATTTCGACGGCCTGCACCGCTTCCTGCCGGCGCTGATGCGGCGCGAGGGCTATGAGATCGGCTATGTGGAGGTCGTGGACCGGCCGCGCAGAGCCGGTGTGTCCAATTACGGCATGTGGGACCGGCTCTGGATCGGCATTCTTGACCTTGCCGGAGTGTGGTGGCTCATCCGCCGCAAGCGGCGCGTGCCCGAGGTTTCGGAGGTGAAGAGCGATGCTGGTTGATCTATCGAATGCGGTCGGCGCCTATCTGCATGAAGTGTTCGTGCAGTCGCTCGACGCGTGGGTGCTGCTCGGCTACGTCGCGCAGATCCTGTTCACCATGCGCTTCGTGGTGCAGTGGATCGCGTCGGAACGCGCGGGTAAGATGGTGATGCCGATCGCGTTCTGGTTCTTCTCGATCGGCGGTGGCCTGCTGCTACTCACCTACGCAATCTACAAACGCGATCCAGTGTTCATTCTCGGCCAAGCTTTCAGCAGCTTCGTCTATCTGCGCAACCTTCACTTCGAATTGCGCGACCGCAGGCGCGCCCGGCAGGTGGTGGCGTGATGTTTGGTTAGGAGAACGGTCGTCAGAACCGCTCTGGCCAGCGGCGCGCGCCGTGGTAGACGCGCAGCACTTCTATAGCGCCGTCCACAATCCGATAAGGCACGATGAAGGGCGTCTTGGGGATCACGAGCTCGCGCGTGCCTGGTACGCGGCCCGGACGTCCAACCTGCGGATTGGCGGGCAGCACCGTCTCCACGTTATGCACGATGTGGTGCGCGATGCGCCGGGCGGCGGCCGGATCGTCTTCAGCAATATAGGCGCGCAGCTGGGCGAGGTCGGCGACAGCAGCTGGCGACCAGCTAACGATCATCGCCGCGAACGCTTCGGAACCGGGAGCTCATTCTTTGTGCCCCAGGAGGCGATCCATTCCTTGACCCGCTCATGCGGGATGCCTTCGCCTCGGTCCATTGATTCGATCGCGTGCTTGATCCCGGCAACCTGCCACTCGTTGACGTCGAGATAGGCGTCGATGGCTTCAGCCGCGATGAAGGATCGGCTGCGGCCCGTACTCTTGGCGAGCTTTTCCAGCCGCTTCTTCACAGCGGAATCAACGCGGACCGTAAAAGTTGTCGACGTCATTGAGGCCTCTCAGATTGGGCTTGTGCCTGTTTGTACACATTATGGCACAAACCCGGTTGTTCGGCAATTGATGTGCGTGCGCTACCCCGCCTTCGCCATCGCGACGAAGCCGCGTTCGAGATCGGCGATCAGGTCGTCGACATCTTCGAGCCCGATGTGAAAGCGCACCGTCGGTCCGCCGGGCGCCCAGCGGGTGGCAGTGCGCACATGCGTGCAGTCGAACGGGATGACGAGGCTCTCGAAGCCGCCCCAGGACGCGCCAATGCCGAATAGCGTGAGCGCGTCGATGAACGCGAATACGGCTGATTGCGGCATCGGCTTGAGCACGATGCTGAACAGGCCGCAGGCGCCGGTGTAGTCGCGCTGCCAGATGGCGTGCCCGGGATGGCTCGGCAGACCAGGATGCAGCACGCGCAGCACTTCGGGCCGCGCCTCGAGCCAGCGCGCGATCGCAAGCCCTGCGGCATAGTGCTGCGCCAGCCGCACGCCCAAGGTGCGCAGCCCGCGCAGGCCGAGATACATGTCGTCAGGCCCCACGCATAAACCCATCGCGTGGACTGTCTTGATGAGCTGCGGCCATGTCGTCTGGTTGGATGATATGGTGCCGAGCATCAGGTCGGCATGGCCGCCGATATATTTGCTGCCGGATTGGATCGCGAGGTCGACGCCTTTCTCCAGTGCGCAAAAATGGAGCGGGCTTGCCCACGTTGTGTCCATCAGGACCACCGCACCATGGGCATGCGCCGCAGCCGCGATCGCCGGCACGTCCTGAATCTCGAACGACAGCGATCCGGGCGATTCGAGATAGATGGCGCGCGTATCTGGCGTAAGCAGCGCCGCGATGCCGCTGCCGATCAGCGGATCGTAGTAAGTGGTGGTGACGCCCAGGCGGTTCAGAATACCGTCGCAGAAGGTGCGCGTGGGCTCGTAGACGCTGTCGGTGACGAGAACGTGGTCGCCGGCCTTGAGCATGGCCGTAAGCGCAATCGAAGCCGCCGCCAGCCCCGATGGCAGCAACGCGACCCCTGCACAGGCGGGACCTTCGAGCTCCGCGATCGCGTCCGAAAGTGCCTCCGATGTGGGCGTGCCGCGACGCCCGTACTGATAGCGGCCGCGGCGGGCCAGGTAGTCCTCAGCCGAACGATAGAGCAGGGTGGACGCATGATAGACCGGCGGATTGATGTAACCGTGCTGCGCAAACGGATCGCGCCCTCCGGTTACCAATCGGGTCGCGGGTCGCATCGACGCCGGCGTGCCATCCTCGCGCTTTGATGTCATCGTTTTGTTCCTACGCTGAGCGAGGATACCGGCATGTGCCGCATTAACGGCGGCATCCTGCGTCATCGTCAACCCCTTGACCACGATGTCCAATCGTTCTCAGATACAAACCAGACACGGGGCCACGAGGGTGCGCGCCTTGCCGGCGGCGACACGGAATTCGGCATGGCTTCGGGACCCATCACTTAAGGTTCATGACTCAAGGCATGACTTAAGGGTCATCACCCAAAAAGGTCACGACTTCACAACGGTAACCAACGTAGAGGGGCTGCTCCATGAAACGCGCGATTATCACGCTTGGCTTGGCCATCGGGTTCGGCTTCTCGGCCGCGCCCGCTACCGCGCAGACGCTCAAGGCTGTGAAGGACCGTGGCTCTCTGATCTGTGGCGTGAGCCAGGGCTTGCCCGGCTTCTCCAATCCCGACGACAAGGGCGTCTGGACCGGGCTCGATGTCGAATTCTGCCGCGCCATTGCGGCGGCGGTGTTCAACGATCCGAGCAAGGTCAAGTTCACGCCGCTCTCCTCGCGGGAGCGGTTCGAGCCGCTCAAGAATGGCGAGATCGACGTGCTCTCGCGCAACACCACCTGGACGATGTCGCGCGACGCGACGTTCAACTTCGCCGCCGTCAATTACTATGACGGTCAGGGCTTCATGGTGCGCAAGGCACTCAAGGTCAATTCGGCACTCGAGCTCAATGGCGCCTCGGTCTGCTCACAGACCGGAACAACCACCGAGCTCAATCTCGGAGACTATTTCCGCTCCAACAACATGCGCTACGAGGTCATCGCATTCGGGACCGCTGACGAAACTGTGCGGGCGTACGAGGCCGGGCGTTGCGACGCGTTCACGACCGATGTGTCACAGCTTTATTCCGAGAGGCTCAAGCTCTCCAATCAGAACGATCACGTGATCCTGCCCGAGATCATCTCCAAGGAGCCGCTTGGCCCGCTGGTGCGGCACGGCGACGATCAGTGGTTCGACATCGTCAAATGGGTCCACTACGCCATGCTCAATGCCGAGGAGCTCGGTGTTCATTCAAAGAACATCGACGAGGCCCTGAAATCGAACATGCCGGAGATCAAGCGTCTGGTCGGCACCGAGGGCAATTTCGGCGAGCAGATCGGCCTGACCAAGGATTGGGCGGTGCGCATCATCAAGCATGTCGGCAATTACGGCGAGACCTTTGAGCGCAATGTCGGGACCGGGTCGCGGCTCGGTATCAGCCGCGGCATCAACCGGTTGTGGACCAAGGGGGGAATCCAGTACGCGCCGCCGATCCGCTGACAAGCGCCGCTGTAGGAACTTCAAATCTAAGCGGCACTAGAAACATGGTACTAGTGCCCCTTTGCTCCGAAGTTCGGGTCAGAGGCTGCTGCGATGGATCGCGAACTTCGGAAGCCGGGCACTGGTACCGACAAGGTCGGGCCACCGCGGGTGGCCCTCCGCAACAATCCGAAGGTTCGCAGCACTTTCTACCAGGTCGTGGTGCTCCTTCTGGTGCTCGCCTGCGCCTATGCGTTTACCGTCAATGCCAGCGCCAACCTGCGCGCGCAGGGTTTTGCCAGCGGCTTCGGCTTCCTCGGCAATACCGCGGGCTTCGGCATCAACCAGACGCTGATCGCCTATAGCGAGACCGACACCTACGGCCGCGTCTTTCTGGTCGGTTTGCTGAACACGCTGCTGGTCGCCGTCATCGGCTGCGCGTTTGCGACCATTCTCGGCTTCATCATCGGCCTCGCACGGCTGTCGCCGAACTGGCTGATCGCGCGTCTCGGCGGCGCCTACGTCGAGGCGATCCGCAACCTGCCGCTGCTGTTCCAGATCCTGTTCTGGTATCTCGCCGTGCTCGGCGCCATGCCGGCACCGCGCAACAGCATCGGTCTTGGTCTGCAGCCGATCCTCACGGCGATCGGCGACGCGTTCGCGGGGCTTGGCCTTCCTGCCGCGACCGTCGAGGTCTGGCGCAGCCTTGCCAACTGGGTCGGTCCGCCCGACGTCTACATCAACAACCGCGGCGTGATCCTGCCGCAGCCGCTCCTGGGCGAGGGCTTCGAATGGGTCGCGATCGCCTTCGGGGTCGCCGTGCTTGCGGCCGTGGTGCTGCGCATCGTCGCGCGGCGCAGGCTTGATGCCACCGGAAGAACATTCCCGGCGGGATGGATCGGGCTTGCGCTGATCGTCGGGCTGCCGCTGGCCGTGCTGTTTGCGCTCGGCGTGCCGCTCGGCTTCGAGCATCCGCAGCTGCGCGGCTTCAACTTCGTCGGCGGCGTACGGCTGATTCCCGAGCTTGTGGCCCTCCTGGTGGCGCTCATAACCTATACGGCGGCCTTCATCGCCGAAGTGGTGCGCGGCGGCGTGCTGGCCGTTCCGCGCGGGCAGAGCGAGGCGGCGCAGGCGCTCGGCCTGCGGCGCGGCCCCATCCTGCGCTTGATCATCGTGCCGCAGGCGCTGCGCGTGATCGTGCCGCCGCTCACCAACCAGTATCTCAATCTGACCAAGAACTCCTCGCTCGCGGTTGCGATCGGCTATCCCGACCTGTTCGCGGTCTTTGCCGGCACGACCCTCAACCAGACCCACCAGGCGATCGAGATCATCGCCATCACCATGGCGGTCTATCTGACGATCTCGCTGGTCACGAGCATCATGATGAACTGGTATAACGCCCGCATGCGGCTGAGCGAGCGCTGAGGCGGCGATGGAGACAGCTTTTGTCCGCCGTGAGCTGATCGCGCCGCTGCCGCCGCCCCTGGCGACGCGCGGATTGCTGGGCTTCGTGCGGTGGCGTCTGTTCGGCGGCGTGCTCAATACGGTGCTCACGCTTGTCGGCCTCGTGCTCTTGCTATTGCTCGTGCCACCGGCGGTGCGCTTCCTGCTTATCGACGCGGTGTGGTCCGGTTCAAGCCGCGCCGACTGCTTAACCGAGACGCTGGGTCGTCCGGTCGGCGCCTGCTGGCCGTTCATCTTCGCCAAGTTCCGGCAGTTCATGTACGGCTTCTACCCGGAAGCCGAGCAGTGGCGCGTCAACCTGACCTACGCGCTCGGGGTAGCCCTACTGATTCCGCTGCTGATCCCGCGCGCGCCCTACAAGACGTTGAACGCGGTGGCGTTCTTCGGCGTATTCCCGGTGGTGGCGTTTTTCCTCCTGGTCGGAGGCGTGTTTGGGCTGCCGCACGTCGAGACCCGGTACTGGGGCGGCATGCTGGTGTCGCTGGTGATCACGTTCACCGGCATCATCGGCTCGCTGCCGCTCGGCGTGATGCTTGCGCTTGGCCGCGCCTCGAAGCTCCCGATCGTGCGCATGCTGTGCGTGATCTTCATCGAGTTCTGGCGCGGCGTGCCGCTGATCACGGTGTTGTTCTTCGCCACCTACATGCTGCCGCTGTTCCTGCCAGGCAACTGGCGATTCGATCCGCTGGCGCGCGTGCTGGTCGGGGTCGTGCTGTTCGCGGGCGCCTACATGGCGGAGGTGATACGCGGCGGCATGCAAGCGGTGCCGCGTGGCCAATATGAGGGCGCGATGGCGCTCGGGCTCGGCTACTGGCGGATGATGGGCTTCGTGGTCCTGCCGCAGGCGCTCAAATACGCCATTCCCGCCATGGTCAATTCGTTCATTGCGCTGTTCAAGGACACGACGTTGGTGCTGATCGTCTCGATTTTCGATCTCCTCGGGCAGCTGCGTGCGGCCTTCGCCGATCCTAACTGGGCGACCCCGGTTACGCTGTTTACCGGCTTCGCTTTTGCCGGCATCTTTTATTTCCTGATTTCCTTTGCGATGTCGCGCTATGCTCTTTACACGGAGCGCCGGCTCGACACCGGTGCGAGGCGGTGATGGCGATGGCCGACAAGGCGGAAGCAGCGGTGGATCTCGCGAAGCGCGCCGGCGGGCTCGCCATGCGCACCACCGCAAACGAGGTCGCGGTCGAGGTCACGGGCGTCAACAAGTGGTTCGGCAGCTTCCATGTGCTGCGCGACGTGAGCCTCAAGGTCATGCGCGGGGAGCGCATCGTGATCTGCGGGCCGTCGGGCAGCGGCAAGTCGACGCTCCTGCGCTGCGTCAATCGGATCGAGGACTGGCAGCAGGGCAGGGTGATCGTCGACGGCGTCGAGCTGACCGAGGACCTCAAGGCGATCGACGAGGTGCGGCGCGAGGTCGGCATGGTGTTCCAGCAGTTCAACCTGTTTCCGCACCTCACCGTGCTGGAGAACTGCACGCTGGCGCCGATCCGCGTGCGCCACATGCCGCGACGGGAGGCCGAGACGCTGGCGCGGCACTATCTCGCGCGCGTGCGCATTCCCGAGCAGGCCGAAAAATACCCGCTGCAGCTTTCGGGCGGCCAGCAGCAGCGCGTCGCGATCGCGCGCGCGCTCTGCATGCAGCCCAAGATCATGCTGTTCGACGAGCCGACCTCGGCGCTTGATCCCGAGATGGTCAAGGAGGTGCTCGACACCATGGTGGCGCTTGCGATGGATGGCATGACCATGCTGGTGGTGAGCCACGAGATGGGCTTTGCCCGCCAGGTCGCGAGCCGCATGGTGCTGATGGATGCCGGGCAGATCGTCGAGGTTAACGAGCCGAAGACGTTCTTCGAGCACCCGCAGCACGAGCGCACGCGGCTGTTCCTGAGCCAGATCTTGCATTGACCTGCTGCCGCGCCCGGGGTCATCGTAATTCAGGGCCGGCCACCTCTCTTCGATTTCGCTATAGCGTCCGCAATTGTTGCCAGGGGCAGGACAAGCTTGAGCGGATCGTCGAGCAACCGCATTGCCCCAAACCGCTCGTACCACTTAGCCGCTTCCTGATCCTTGGCGTCGATAGCAAGAGCGACGCCGCCAACCTGTGCGGCGACCGCCAGGGCGCGAGTTCCAGCGGCCAGCAACAGATCGCTGCCCAGGCCCTGTCGTTGTGCGGTCACGTTGATCGCCAGACGCCCCAGGCGGAAGACTGGGACATCATAGCGGCCGAGCTTCTTGGTCAATTGCGCTGGGACGTGGGCAAACTCGATCGAGCCGGGGCTGATCGAATAATATCCGAGCACGCTGTTTGGCTCTTGCGGTGGAACAGCAACGAAAGTCTTGGCGCCCCCCGACTCGTGGTTTTGTCTCGCAAATCGACGAAGATAGTCATTGAGCGGAGACGAACCGCAATCAAAAGCGTTGCGGTCGTGTCGGCGTCCGATCGGCTGTTCAAGCCAGTCCAAGGCTCACCGCGCCCGGCGGCGAGCAGCAGCAATCAAGGCGGGTGTCGGCTTCGGTGGGTTGTCCAGAAGCTTCAGGACGCGCGCTGTGTCACGCTCAGACAGTACGATGCGTTCAGCCCGATCAACGACGTCGCGTGCCGTAGGGAGCACGTTGCGCATGATGAAACTCGTCACATCGAGCCGCTCGTACGCTGCAGCCGCAGCCAGCAGGCGCTTTTCGGCCTTCGTCGTTCTAAGCTCGATCCGGTCATCGCGGGCATCTGTCGCCATCTTGGGCCTCCTAGGCGACGTATCTTAGTGCACGGACAATGTCCGTACAAGGGGCATGCGCAAAATCCCTACCGCACCAGCGGGCCCTGCTCCTTCTTCCACGCATCGATGCCGCCGTGGATGTGGCACGCGGTGGCGATGCCGGCGTCCTGCGCGGCCTGCACCGCCATGGCGGAGCGCTCGCCGAAGGCGCAGTAGAACAACAAGCGCTTGCCGGTCGCGGAGGCGAGCTCGTGCAGCATGCCGCCGGGCTGCACATTGGCGGCGAGGTCGGGATAGGGGGCGTGCAGCGAGCCCGGGATGACGCCGCTCTTCTCGCGCTCAGGCCTCTCGCGCAGGTCGACGAGCGCGATATCCGGGCGACCGACGAGGGCGATGGCGGCCTTGGCGGTGACCGCCCAGCCGCGCTGTGCGATCGCCTCCTGGGCAAAGCCGACCTTCATGTTGGCGGGCACCGCCACGTCCATCATCTTCGGGTTGGGCAGGTTGAGGTTGTTCATCAGCGCGACATAGTCGTCGACCGACTTGACCCGCAGGCGCGGGTTGAACGCCTTCTCCTCGCCGATGGTGGAGACGGTCTCGCCCTTGTAGTCGTGCGCCGGGAAGACCAGCGTCTCGTCGGGCAGCTTGAGCAGCCGGTTGAAGATCGAGTCGTATTGGGCGCGTGGATCGCCGTTCTGGAAGTCGGTGCGGCCGGTGCCGCGGATCAGCAGCGTGTCGCCGGTGAACACCCGATCGTTCATCCAGAACGAATAGGAATCGTCGGTGTGGCCGGGCGTGTAGATGGCCTCAAGCGCGACGCCCTCGATCGTGAGCTTGTCGCCGTCGGCAAGCCGCATCGACACCACGTCGGCCTTGCTCATCTCGCCCATGACCGTGATGCAATGGGTGCGATCGCGCAGCGCACCAAGCCCGGTGATATGGTCGGCGTGCAGATGGGTGTCGACCGCTTTCACCAGCCGCAGATCGAGCTCGTTGATCAGCTGCAGGTATCGCTCAACCTTCTCCAGCACCGGATCGATGATCAGCGCCTCGCCGCCGCGGCGGCTGGCGAGCAGGTAGGTGTAGGTGCCGGACACGCTGTCGAACAGCTGGCGAAAGATCATTGTCAGGTCCCGGACAGCAATGAAATGGCAATCTCTAAATTTCAGCTCAAGCAGTATAAGTCTTCTCCGGCTCCGGCGACAGGTGGCAAATCGCCTTATCGCTAGCGGATTATTTTCTGGTCACCCGCGCCGTCCTGCTGGCCCGCCGCCATCAATCATTCCTCGTAGATCATCTTCCGGGTCATCCCGCCGTCGACCACGAAATTCGCCCCTGTGACGAAGCCGGAGCGCTCGCCGTCGAGCAGCCAGGCGACGATCTCGGCAATATCTGTCGGGTTCCCGACTCTGCCGGCGGGATGCTGGGCGCGGTCCTTGCGGCGCAGCGCCTTCTCCTCCTCGTCGCGGATGACGATCCAGCCGGGGCTGACGCAATTCACCCGCACGTCCGGCCCGAGGCTGATCGCCAGCGCATGGGTGAGCGCTACCAGGCCGCCCTTGGAGGCGGCGTAGGACTCGGTGTTCGGCTCCGACATCAACGCGCGGGTCGAGGCTATGGTCACGATCGCGCCGGCCGCCGCGCGCAGCGCCGCTTCGGCGGCGCGAGCAAACAGGTAGGTCGCGGTCAGGTTGGTGTCGATCACCTTGCGCCATTCCGCGAGCGTGAGGCCTTTGAGCGGCTTGCGGATCATGATCCCGGCATTGGAGACCAGGGCATCGAGCCGGCCGAATTCTTCTGTGGCGGCTTTGACCGCTTCGCGGGCCGTCTGCTCTTCGGCCACGTCGCCCTCGATGAGGGCAACACGTCGCGCCTGGGAGGCATAGGCGCGTTTGAGGTCCGCTCCGGAGATGTCAACCGCACCGACACGCCAGCCATCTTCGAGGAGCCGCCGCGCGATCGCCCGCCCGATGCCATGCGCGGCTCCGGTGACGAGAGCGACCCGAGCTTTGGCGGCTGCCATACTACTTCGTCGCGGCCGGCAGATCGTCGCGCGATCCCCATTCCGACCACGAGCCGTCGTAGAGCGCCTGCGGCGGCTTGCCGATGGCGTCGAGCGCGAGCCACAAGGTCGCGGCCGCGACGCCCGAGCCGCAGCTCGTGATGACTGGCTTGTCGAGATTGACCCCGCCGGCGGCCAGCGCGGCCTTGATCTGATCGGGCGGGAGCAGCTTGCCATCCACCACCAGCGTGCTCGACGGCACGCTGAGAGAGCCCGGGATGTGGCCCCGCCGCACGCCCGGGCGCGGCTCCGGCGCGTCGCCACCGAAACGCTCCGCCGGCCGCGAGTCGACGACCTGGGCGGTTCTGCCTGCAAGCGCCGCCTGCACGTCGGCGAGCGAGGCCACGATCGCGGGCGGCTTGCGCGCGCGGAACGTGCGTGCCGCCCGCGTCGAAGCGCCGGTTTCGAGCGGCCGGCCTTCCGCCTTCCATTTCGGCATCCCGCCGTCCAGCACGAACACGTTCTCGGCGCCGAACAGGCGGAACGTCCACCACACCCGCGGCGAGGAGAACATGCCGGCGCCGTCATAGACCACGATGGTGTCGGTCTCGGCGATGCCGAGCGCGCCGACATCGCGGCTGAACTGCTCGGCATTCGGCAGCATGTGCGGGAGCGGATTGGAATGGTCCGAGATCGCATCGATGTCGAAGCGCACTGCGCCCGGAATGTGACCTGCCAGGAACTCGGCCGCGGCGTCGCACTTCTGCGCCGGCAGATAGAAGGAACCGTCGACTGGGACGAGATCGGGGCTGCCGAGCTTCGAGGCGAGCCAGTCGGTGGTGACGATCCAGCGGCTTGATGGAGCGGTCATGGCATCCTCCGGGCGGAGTTGACGCTGTTACACATAAGGAATCGTCAGGTTCGACCGCCGTTCCAGCCATTTCGGCACCGGCAACCCTTTCGAGCGCAGGAAGGCCGGGTTGAACAGCTTCGACTGATAGCGCGCGCCATTGTCGCACAGCACAGTCACGATGGTGTGGCCCGGGCCGAGCTCGCGCGCGAGCCTGATCGCGCCCGCAACGTTGATGCCGGTGGAGCCGCCCATGCACAGCCCCTCGTGCTCAAGCAGATCGAAAATGATCGGTACCGCCTCCTCGTCAGGGATGAGATAGGCATGCTCGACCGTCAGATCGTCGATCACCGGCGTCACGCGGCCGAGCCCGATGCCCTCGGTGATCGAGCCGCCCTCCGTCATCTTGACGTCGCCATGCGCGAACCAGTTGTACATGGCGGCGCCTTTCGGATCGGCGACGCCAATCACCACGCCGCGCTTCTTCTCGCGCAGGAAGCTCGCGACGCCCGCGAGCGTTCCGCCGGTGCCGATCGAGCAGATGAAAGCATCCACCTTGCCGCCGGTCTGCTCCCAGATTTCCGGGCCGGTCGAGACGTAGTGCGCCTTGCGATTGTCGAGATTGTTCCACTGGTCGGCGAACAGGACACCGTTCGGCTCCCGCTTGCGCAGCGCGTCGGCGAGGCGCCGCCCGACATGCTGGTAGTTGTTCGGGTTGGAATAGGGCACCGCCGGAACCTCGATCAGCTCGGCGCCGGCGAGCCGCAGCGTGTCCTTCTTCTCCTGGCTCTGGGTATCGGGAATGACGATCAGCGAGCGATAGCCGCGGGCGCTGGCGACGAGCGCAAGCCCGATGCCGGTGTTGCCGGCGGTCGCCTCGACCACGAGGCCGCCGGGCTTGATGTCGCCGCGCTTCTCCGCCTCCAGGACCATCTGCTTGGCCGGCCGGTCCTTCACGGACTGGCCCGGGTTCATGAACTCGGCCTTGCCCAGAATGGTGCAGCCGGTTGCCTCCGACGCGCGCTTGAGCCTGATCAGCGGCGTCCCGCCGATTGCGTCAACTACTCCGTCGAGGATGGGCATGGGCATGTGAATTTTGGGTCCGACTGGTGTGGCGGGCGAACCTAATGGAGGCCCGCCGGGCCCACAAGGTCGGAGGCGCGGTTCCTTGCGCTACCGCTTGTCGTCCCTGCTACTGCAACAGCCGCGCGGTCTTCTGCACGATCGCGGGCGCGGTGGCGTAGATTTCCTCAATTAGCGCCTGGATCGCCTCGCCGGCAACCGGCCGGACCTCGAAATTGCCCTTGCCGGCGTCGGCCAGGAAATCCCTGTCGCGTACCGTTTCCGCGAACGCCTTGCGCAGCATGGCGATGCGCCCGGGCGGCACGCCGGGCGGAAGGGCAAACGGCCAGGCCATCACCTGCCGGCCGAAGATGAGCTTGAAGATCGCGCGCTCCTCGTTGTTGCGGGCGAGGTCCATGATCAGCGGCGTCTCGGGCAGGTCGGGGTGCTTGTCGAGGCCCATCTGGAACAGGATGTTGATCTTCTTCTGCGGCAGCCAGGTCGGATGCGTTGCCTTCACGCTGGTCCAAGACCAGCCGCAACGGCCCTGCACCTCGCCGCGCTCCATTGCGAGGTCGATATCGTTGCCGCCGGGATAGCCCGTGATGATCTTAAACCGAGTGCCGAGAACTGCGTTGGCGATCTTGGGAAACTGGAACGTGTCGGCGGCGGGGCCGCTTGCACCCACCACCAGCTCGCGATTGAGCACGTCCTCGTACTTGGCGATGCCGTGGGTGTGCCAGGCGACGCAGACGCTGACCTCGTTGTTGGTCGAGCCGAGCCAGTTGAATTTGGTGGCCTCGAACTGGGCCGAGCGATTGCCGAGCAGCGGATCGAAGCCGGTGCCGCGGTTGAAGGTGCCGAAGATGAGGCCATCCTTGGCTGCAGCGTTGTAGAGGAAGTTGGCGAGCCGCATGCCACCACCGCCCTCCATGTTCTTCGCCACCACGGTCGGATTGCCGGGGATGTATTTGCCGAGATGGCGCGCGAGCATGCGCGCATAGGCGTCGTAGCCGCCGCCGACGCTGGTGCCGATGTAAATCTCGACGGTCTTGCCACGGTAGAAGTCGGTGGGTGATTGAGCGTGGCAGGGTCCTGCCAGCGTGAGGCCGCCAGCAACCGCGAGGCAGACGAGTCTCATCAAGCCCATGCGGCTCTCCGCGATCTTTGCTTACGCAATCTGCGCGAGCTTCTCGGCGCCGACCTTGAGATTGAACAGCCGGATGGCGTTGCCGCCCAGGATGTTGCGCTTGGCGGTCTCGCTCAGGAACGGCAGGTCGTAGATGGTCGAGGGCAGGTCGAAGTCCCAGTGCGGATAGTCGGACGAATAGAGGAGCTGTGTCTCCGCATTGATCACCCGGAACGTCTCCTTGAGCAGGCCGTGGTCGGTAATCTCCATGGGCTGGGAGGCGAAGTACATGTCGCGCATATAGTCCGACGGCAGTTTCTTCAGCGCCGGCGCCTCCGAGGTGCGCATCATGTATTCGTTGTCGAAGCGCTGCATCATGAATGGCACCCAGGCGAGCCCGCTTTCGAGCCACATCACCTTGAGCTTGGGAAAGCGCTCGGGCAGGCCGTTGATGATCCAGTTGGCAAGGTGGCACATGTTGTACCAGACGAAGCCGAGCGCATGCACCGAGATGAAGCGGTTGAGCATGCCTTGCCCTTGGTCGTGCCAATGGTACGAGCCGTGGAAGGCGATCGGCTTGCCCATCTCTTCCAATAGCGCGTAGGTCTTCATGTATTGGTTGGCGTGCACCGGGCGGTAGCGCGTCGAGGTGATCAGGAAGCCGACCACGCCTTTCCTCTCGCCGAACTCCTTCACGAATTGATAGGTCGCGTCGGGATCGTTGAAGGGGAGGTAGAGCATCGAGACGAGCCGCGGCTCGTGCGCCAGCACGCGCTCGCAGAGCCAGCGGTTGTAGGCGCGCGAGAGCGCGATCTCGACCTCGACCTGCGGATGCACGCCAAGCGCCAGCATCGGGGTCGGGAAGAGGACGGCGATGTCGACGCCGACCGCGTCCATCCAGCGTTTGGTCAGCGCGGTGTCGCGCTGGTGCTTGCCGGGCGGCGTCTTCTCGAGGTTGCGCAGGCCGTAGCGCGGGATGCGGCCGCCCATATCCTGGTAGCCGACCATGGTGTTGAGGATGCGCGCGTTCTTGGCGTTTGGCCGGGAGCCCGCAAGCGCGAGCTGCCTGAGCACGGGATCGTCGAGATAGTCGAGGATCTCAGCCATCGACTCGTTCTCGTAATGGTGCGAGTCGACATCGACGATCGGGAATTTCTCGTAGCTGCGCTCCCTGGCTTGCTTCGAGGCGTGCGCAAGCAGCTTGGTGGTGTCGAATTCCTCGACCGACATGCGCTGAAACTGGTTGCCTTGCAGGTCCATCGCGCTTGTCCTAGCCAGTGATCACGTAGAGGTCGGCGCCGCGGCGCACGACCTTAAAGGACTTGAGGCGCAGATTGCGGTTGCCTGCGCACTCGCCGGTCTTGATGTCGTACTCGTAGCCGTGCCACGGGCAGACGAAGTGCGCCTCGTCGGCGGAGAACCTTTGGCCGAGCCAGGTCTTGTCGGGCGCAAGCACGTCCTCGACCTTGTGCATGATCACGCCTTCGCAGCAGGGTCCACCCTGGTGCAGACAGAGGTTCTCATAAGCGTAGAACTCGCCCTGCCAGTGGAACACGCCGATCTCGCTGCCGTCGTGAAACACGATGCGGCGGTCGCCTTCGGCAAAGTCCTCTATCTTCTCGACGAACACTTCCGGCATGTCTCTTCCCAACCTCCCAGTAGGCGTCAGCGCCCCAGGCTTGCCATGCGCGATGGCGCCGGCACATCTGTCTTGGTACCTGGCACGATCTTGCCCAACGAGAAAGCCAGAACCACGTTGTTCGGCGCCTGCTTGAACTCCTTGCCCACGGCCGCGCGTACCTCGTCCGCAATTTCGCGCAACGGTTTGGTTTCAGGGATCGCTGGAAAGACGACCGTGACCGAGACCAGCTGGCCATTCTGCCAGTTGAAGCCGACATTCGGCTTGACGCCGGTCGCGGTCTCGAGATCGCTCTCGACCGAGCGCGCCTGCTTGACGCCTTCCGTCATCGTGCTGGTTGCGTCGCAGGCCGCGAAAGTGACTGCGACCAAGCCGATAGCGAGGATCCTGAGCATGGGGGCCTCCTGAGGTCATCGCAGAGTTGCAGCGCCGCCGTCCGCGCCACCCGATCTTGGTAACAATTCACCATCGGGGGGCATGGTGTTTCAGCGTCGATTTCCGCGTCAAGAGCTAGGTATGCGCCGTCGGCAACGGGCGCCATGCGCCAGCCGATACCTATGTTGTTCGAATGCAGAACAGGCAGGTGTACGCGAGCGCTAACCCGGCCGCGCCATGGCCGTTCCCCAGGAGGCGGGGGCTTGCTAGCGCGTCGACGCGGTACGGAACTCGGCCTGCCACTTGGCGGCCATGGCGGCGCGCGGCAGCTCCTGGCCGCGCAGATAGACCTTGGCAATCCGCCGCGTATTGGTGATGTCGTCGAGCGGATTGGCATCGAGCACGACGAAGTCGGCGCTCTTGCCCGGCACGACCCCGCCAAGCTCGCCGAGGTTCACGATGCTGGCCGACGTCTTCGTCGCCGCCACCAGCACCTGCGCCGGCGTCATGCCGGCCGCGACCATGTTCTCGAGCTCGGCATGCATGGTCCAGCCGATGAACTGGTCGCCCTGCTGGCCACCGCCATCGGTGCCGACGCCGATCCGCACGCCCGCGGCTGCGAGCCGCTTGACGCCGGCGGAGAGCCGCTCCCAGGTTTGCGGGGCGTTTGCTGCCGGCCCTTTGGCCAGCCGCTCCTGCAGGCGCTTGATCTGCTCGGGGGACACGCTGTCGCTGATCAGCTGATGCGGCGGATTGAGCCAGGGCGCATAGAGCTGGCGCCGCAAGCCGCCGAGCGCGAGCGTGAAGTAGACATTCGGATGAGACTTGAGCAGGTCGACGAGCTCGTCATCGACATTGCCGACCATATGAGCAAGACCGTCGACATTGGCGCGCACCAGCGCCTTGACGTCGGACAAGGCGGTCGCGTGCACGGTGACACGCATATTGTTCTTGTGCGCCTCGTCGATGATCGCGGTGTAGAGCGCCGGCTCAAGCTTCGGGATGGTGCCGCCGCGGCTGTCGACCCAGGTCTTCACGATTGTTGCCTTGCGAGCGGCAAGATCGCGCACCGCCGCGCGCGCCTCGTCCTCGGTCGTGATCCGATAGGCGGAGTGGCGCATGTCGCGAATTTCCTGCGGCGGAGCAATGCCGCGGCCGGCGGTCACGAAGCGGGCGGCGGTCGGATGCTTGCCGGCAGCGATCTCGTCGCGCAGCTCGTAGGGCATGTCGCCGAAATCGGAGCCGAGCGCCATGCTGGCGGCGACGCCGAAATAGGCGAACTTCTGCATGTGATCGAGAATGTTCTCGCGCGTGTAGTTCTGCGGCCCGCTGGTGAGGTTCTTCATGTAGCCGATATGCGAGTGGGCATCGACCAGCGCCGGGATCACGGTCTTGCCGGCAAGGTCGACCCGCGTCGCGCCGGCGGGCGCGCGCACCTCGCCGCGACGGCCGACCGCGGTGATGCGGCCGGCCTCGATTACGAAGGCGGAGTCTTCAATCGGTGTGCCGCCGTCACCGGTGATCAGCCGGGCGCCTTCGAACAC